>Ga0081539_10001580_pt1 | contig 37663 bp, 36 predicted proteins | sample TabmetS4T2R2_FD_71023 | JGI IMG/M metagenome (GOLD analysis project Ga0081539, IMG submission 71023) | Tabebuia heterophylla rhizosphere microbial communities from the University of Puerto Rico - S4T2R2 | ecosystem: Host-associated > Plants > Roots > Rhizosphere ... | reverse complement strand
ACCCACCAGGACCTGACCCTGCGGGCCCGGGACCGGACCCCCAGCGCCCAGCACGTCTCGGTCTCCAACTTCATGGCCAGCCCCCGCTACGACGAAATCGTCGACGAAGTCAAACACACCAACACCCCCCAAGACACCGGCGCCCCCAGCTAACCACCCCCCGAGCAACACCCCAGCGGCAACGTCGAGAGGGTTCATGGTGATCGAGCTCGAGGACATCGCCTACGTGCGATCCGGGGTCACGGACCTGTCGGCCGCCGTCCGCTTCGCAACCGACATCGTGGGGCTGGAGCTGGTGGGCTCGGACGAGCAGGGGGTTGCCCATCTTCGGGCCGACGCACGCCACCACTGCCTCGCGTTGGTCGCGGGCCCGTCCGGAGTGCTCGCGTCCGGCTTCACCGTCGCCGACGACGACGTCCTCGCGGCAGGGGAGCGCGAGCTGGAACGTCGCGGCTTCGCGACCCGGCGTCTCGACGCCACGGCCGCGCGGTCGCGGCGGGTCCGCTCCGGCATCGCGTTCGACGACCCCTTCGGCAACCGGCTCGAGCTGGTGACGCAGCAGGAGAGCCTCGCCCGCCCGGTCGCCTTGGGGCGCGCGGCGGGGATCACGGAGTTCGGTCACCTGTGCCTCGATGCGCCGGACGTCCACGAGGCCTACCGGTTCTGGTCAGGCACCTTCAACGCGAGGGTGTCCGACTGGATCGGCGATGCGGCGTGCCTCATGCGGATCGACCCGGTGCACCACAAGCTGGCGGTGTTCAAGGGCGACGGTCCCGGGCTGTGCCATGTGAACTTCCAGGTCGCCTCGATCGACGACATCTTCCGGAACTGGCACTTCCTGGTGGACCACGGCGTCGAGATCGAGATGGGGCCGGGCCGGCACCCACAGTCGACGGCCGTCTTCGTCTACTTCCTCGGTCCCGAGAGCTTCACCTACGAGTACTCGTTCGGGGTGCGCCGGATCGAGGACGATGCGACCTGGCGGCCACGGACCTTTGACCCCGCCGAGCCAGGGTCGATCGACATGTGGCTGGGGCCGACGGCCCGGCCGGTCACCCAGCCGCAGGCGAGCGACCTCGAGGATCCGGCACGGGTGGCCGACGCGCTCTCGGCGTCGCTCTCCGGCTAGCCCGCGGACACCGCGCGCAGGGCCGCCGGGTCGGCGCCCTCGGCAAGGGCGACGGCGCTGGGGACGGCGCGCGGCGCGTAGTCCGGCGCGCAGTCCGAGAGCACCCGCAGCGCCGTGCGGGCGAGGTGGTGGGCGAGCCCGGTGAGGGCCGCGCGGTCGTCCCTGGCGGCGAGCGCCTCCAGGATGGCGGCGTGCTCGGCGTCACCCGCGGTCTGCCAGTCGCCCGGCTCGAACTGCTGGTAGATCCGGATGTAGCGCACACTGCGGTCCTCGAGCGACTGCAGCGTGCGGAGCAGCGGCTCGCCGGCCCCGGCCGTCAACATCCGGTGGTAGGCGTGATGGGCCTGGAACCACCCGGGAAGGTCCCCGATCCGCGCGGCCCGGCGCATCGCGGTCAGCAGCCGGGCCGCCTCCCGGCGCTGACCGGAGCCGATGGACTCCAGGGTCATCGAGAGCCCGAGCGTCTCGAGGAGGATGCGGCAGGCGTAGTCGGCGTCGAGCTCGGCCGGGTCGAGGTCGGCCACGCGCATCCGCTGGTTGGGCTCGAACTCCAGATACCCCTCCTCCTGGAGCATCCGCAGCACCTCGCGCAGCGGCGTGCGGCTCACGCCGAGCTGCTCGGCGAGCACCACCTGCGACAGCTTCGTGCCGGGCGGGAGGCGCCCGTCGAGGATGCACTCGCGCAGGTACGCATGCAGATGGGGGATCGCCTGCCGGGCCTCGGGGAGGTCCACGCGCTCGATCCCGGGGATGCGGGCTGCGGATCGTGCCATAGGCGCATTGTTCCATGGAACGCTCAACTGCATACACATCTTCGCGGTAGCCTTGACGGCTCAGGACAAAACTGCATACAGTTTTCTTGGATCTCGAGGAGGTGCCCGATGCCGCTCGCACACTCGACGATGCTCGGCGCGCAGCTCTGGGTCGTCCACTGGACCCCCCGCCAAGGGGTCACGGCCGCGGACGTCGAGGCTGCGCTCGACGCCCACCTGGAATGGATGCTCGGGCTCGAGGATGCCGGGCACGTGGTTGCTTCCGGCCCGCTGACCTCGGGGCCGGGCGTTGCGCCGGGCACAGGCCTCACGGTGCTCAGGGCGTCGACGGAGCAGGAGGCCGCCGCGCTCGCGGCCCAGGACCCGTTCGTCGCCAAGGGGTTGCGCAGCTTCGAGGTCTTCGGGTGGCGGGTCATGGAGGGCGCGGTCACCGTGCGGCTCTCCTTCGGCACGGCCACCTACCGGATCAGCTGATGGCTGCGGGCCGGCCGGAGGGAGGCGGACGATGACGACCGTCGGGGTCATCGGGCTCGGGAAGATGGGCCTGCCCATCGCCCAGAACCTCATGGAGCGTGGCTTCAACGTGGTCGGCTACCGCCGCTCGGGCACCGGCGAGCTCGCCGCCCTCGGCGGCACCGGTGCGCGGTCACCGGCCGAGGTTGCGTCCGCCAGCGACGTGCTGCTGTCGATCCTGCCGGACGTCGCGGCGCTGCAGGAGGTGATCCTGGGCCCGAACGGCACCCTGACCAAGCTGCGCCCGGGCACCGTCCACGTGGAGATGAGCACGCTCGACGTGGCCGAGAAGGCAGCCCTGCGCGACCACGTCCGGACCTGCGGCGGCGACCTGCTCGACTGCCCGATCAGTGGCACGCCGGCCATGGTCCGGCCTCGCGTGGCGACGACCTTCGTCTCCGGGGAGGAGGCGAGCATGGACGGGGTCCGCGACGTGCTCGACGCGATCTCCGGTCCCTGGGTCTACACCGGCGCCTTCGGCACGGCGGCGCAGTTGAAGTATGTCGCCACCCTCCTGGTCGCGGTGCACACGGTCGCCACCGCCGAGGCGATGCTGCTGGCCCGCCGAAGTGGCCTGGACCTGGAGCTGGTCCAGCGGACCCTCGACGACTCGATCGCCTCCTCGGCGATCTGGCAGCGCCGCGGACCGCTCATCCGCGAGCGGCGCTGGACGCCGGCGCCCGGACCGATCGCGACCCTCCACGAGATCCTCGAGCAGATCGAGGACCAGGCCCAGGCGATCGGGACCACGCTGCCCCTGTTTGCCGTCGCCAAGCAGCTCTTTGACACGGCGCTGGCCGACGGGTGGGGCGCCCTCGACATCGCCGCCGTCCACGACCTGCTGTCCGGTGAGCGGCCGGCGGACGTCGAGCCCGGGAGCACGTCGTGACCGCCTGGTCGCTGGTCACCGTCGTCGGCGACGGCGAGCCGTTCGTCGCCGTCCGGGGGGCCGACGGGGAGCTGCGGGAGGTGCCGGCGCTGAAGCGGTGGGCGAGCCTCACCGAGCTGGTCGACGCCTGGCCGGTGGCCGCCGAGACCCTCCGCGCGATCGACGTCGAGGGCGCGGCGCCACTGGACGGCGTCCGGCTGCTCGCGCCGCTGCGCTACCCGCGCAAGGTGATCTGCGCCGGCGTCAACTACCGCCGGCACCTCGCCGAGATGGGCACCGGGGCCCCACCGCCGGACTGGACGCCGTTCTTCTTCCTCAAGCCGCCGACCACGACCGTGGTCGGCCCCTTCGACGACATCCCGGTGGACGGCCCGGAGGCCGCGCGGCTGGACTGGGAGGCCGAGCTCGCGGTCGTCATCGGCGTCGGCGGCCGGGACATCCCGCGACCCAAGGCGCTCGCGCACGTGGCGGGCTACTGCGTCGCGAACGACATCACCGCGCGCGGCTACCACCGCCGGGCGAACGTGCCCGCGGACGCGTTCCGCTACGACTGGTTCGCCTCCAAGGCCCGCGACGGCTCGTTGCCCCTCGGCCCCGGCCTGACCCCGGCCTGGCTGGTGCCGGACCCTCAGGACCTCCGGATCCGCCTGTGGGTCAACGACGAGCTGCAGCAGGACGGGAGCACGGCGGACATGATCTGCGACATCCCCACCCTGGTCGCAGCCGCCAGCCAGGCCGTGACCCTGGAGCCGGGCGACGTCATCTCGACCGGGACGCCGGCCGGGGTGGGCGCCGGCCGGGGCGCGAGCCTGCGACCTGGCGACCTGGTCCGCACCGAGATCGAGCAGCTCGGCGTCCTCGCCAACCGCATCGCCGCCACCGACCCCCCGACCCCACCCCGCCCGCGCCTGGAGGAGCCATGATCTTCGTCAGCCACGCCCTGTCGGTCAACGAGGACGGCCAGCCACGCCTGGACCGTGCGGCCGTGTGGAACGGCCTGGTGCGGAAGGCCGACAACGCCCTGCCCTTCGTCCCCGCCATGACGCGATGCGAGGTCGTGGAGCGACACGGACCGGCGAGCTTCGACCGCGACATCGAGTTCCGCGGGCAGCAGTTCCGGGAGCGCATCACCCTCGAGGAGCCTCACCGCGTGGTCTTCACCCGCATCTCCGGACCCGTCCTCGGCACGATCGCCAACGAGATCGAGGGCCCCGACGACGCGCTGCACCTGCGCTTCAGCTTCGCCCTGGTGGTCACCGGCGTCCAGGGCGGCTCGAAGGCCGAGCGCGAGTACGCGGAGGGGATGACGGCGGACTACCTCAAGGCCGTCGCCGCCACGCTGGACGCGATGCGCCGCATCGCCCGCGGCGAAGCCGCCTGACCACCAGAGGAGGAGCCATGTCCACCTGGATCGACGACTACTACGACGACGTCGACGCCATGCGCCTGGAGCCGTTCGTCGAGCGGCACAGCGACGACGCGGCCGTGGTGTTCGGGAACAACCCACCGGCCGTCGGCAAGGAGGCAATCCGTGCGGCGATCGGCGGCTTCTGGTCCATGATCGCCGGGCTGCGTCACGAGCGGCGCAACCTCTGGTTCGTCAACGACGGCGCCACCGCCGTGCTCGAGGTGGTCACCCACTACACCACCAAGGGCGGCGCTGCGGTGCCGGTGCCGTGCGTGTCGCTGCTGGACCGGAACGCCGACGGCAAGGTCACGTCCTTGCGCGTCTACATCGACCTGGCGCCGCTGTTCGAGCGGATCGGTGCCGAGCAGGCCGCGAGCCCCGAGGCGGTGACCGCGTGAGCGGAGGGGTCGCCGCGCCGCTGCGCATCGCCGACCAGCTGGGGGCGGGGTTCAACGGCGACGTCATCGGTCCGGACCATCCCGAGTACGGCCACCGGCGGCAGGTGTGGAACGCCATGGTCGACAAGCACCCCGGCGTCATCCTGCGCTGCACCAGCACCGAGGACGTGGTCGCCGCCGTCAACGTCGCGCGCGTCAACGGCCTCCACCCCTCGATCCGCTGCGGCGGCCACTCGGTCTCGGGCAAGGCGCTGTCGGACGGCGGCCTGACCATCGACCTGAGCGGGATGCGGGAGGTCATGGTCGACGCCGAGCATCGGCTCGTCCACGCGGGCGGCGGCTGCCTGCTGGGCGACCTCGACACCGCCAACGCCCCCCACGGGCTGATCGTCCCCGCCGGGATCATGTCGGAGACCGGCGTCGGCGGCCTGGCCCTCGGCGGCGGGATCGGCTGGTTCTCCCGCAAGCACGGCCTGACCTGCGACCAGTTCGTCTCCCTGGAGCTGGTGCTGGCCAGTGGGGAGGTCATCAACGTCTCCGAGACAAAGCACCCCGAGCTGTTCTGGGCCCTCAAGGGCGGCGGCGGCAACTTCGGGGTGGTCACGCGGTTCACCTTCCGGGCACACCCGTTCGGTCCGATGATGCGCATCGGCGTGTCCCTGTACCGGCCGGAGGACGCCGCCGAGGCGCTGCGCGAGTACGCCGAGGTCGTCCCCACCCTCCCCCGGAAAGTCGGCTGGCACGCGGCGCTCAAGGACGTGATGCCGGCGTTGCCGTTCGTCCCGCCGGAGCTGGCGGGCCGCAGGCTGCTGATGCTGGTGGCGATGTGGCTCGACGACGCCGACGACCCGGGTGGCGCCGAGCTGGTCGAGCGCCTCACCGCCGTCGGCCGGCCGGCCGTCAAGGCCACCAGCGTGATGCCGTTCGCGGCCCGTGTGCAGAGGCTGCTGGACGAGGAGTTCGCCGACGGCCACCGCTACTACACCAAGGAGGCACACGTCGCGGAGCTGGCCGACGAGGCGATCGACACCCTGGTCGCCTTCTGGAAGGACATGCCGATGCACGGCGAGGTCGAGATCATCGGGCTCGGCGGGGCGATCGGCGACGTTCCCGAGGACGCCAGCGCCTTCTCCAACCGCGGCTACCTGCTCTGGCTGAACTTCGCGATGAGCTGGGACGACCCGGCCAACGACCGGGACTACATCGACCGGACGCGGGCGATCGTCGGCGCCCTCAAGCCATGGACCGGCAGGGGCATCTACGTCAACATGCTCAACTTCGACGAGATGGACCGGGTGGTAGAGGCCTTCGGCGGGCCGGAGAAGTACGCCCGGCTCGGCCGGGTCAAGGCACTGTACGACCCGGAGAACCTCTTCCGGCTGAACTACAACATCACCCCGGTTCCCTGACCGAGCTCGGAGGCGAACCAAGCCTGTTCCAGTCCTACGCCGTTCCTGGCGGCCTGATCTCAGTCGCTGGGCTCGAGATTGTTGAGGAACGTCTCCGGCGGTGGGGCGCCCCACAGATGCGGGGGCACGTCCCAGTCACGCGCGACCCAGCTGTCGTCCACCTGGTCGATGTCGGAGAACCACTCGATCCAGGAGCCCCACGGGTCCGGGTTGTAGTGGAAGAAGTTGGACCCGATGGTGTGACGGCCAAGGCCCCATCCGGCCTCGCGTCCCTTGGCGCGCATGCGGTCGGCGCCGATGGCGATCGCGTCGATCGACGGCACCTCGAAGCTGGCGTGGTGGAAGCCGCGGTGGCTGCTGGTGATGAAGCCGAAGATGTGGTGGTCTCCGGGGCCGGCGTTGAGGAAGGTCACCAGGCCGTGGATCCGGTCGCTCACCCGGAGCCCCAGGACCTTGGTGTAGAAGTCGGTCATCTGCTGCTGCTGGGGGGTGAACAGCAGCGAGTGGCCCAGCCGGCGCGGCAGGACATCGTCGGTGACCTGCTGCCATTGGGCCACGCCGATCCGTTGCCGGCTCGCGCCCATGTTGGTCAGCACCTCGGCGACCGGTCGCGCGGGTGCCGGACCCTCGTCGAGCAGCTGCACCGCATTGCCGTCGGGATCGCGCACCCACAGGCCGGCTTCGCTGGCGCCCGCCGGGGGAGCGATGACGGGCGTGCCCGCACGCTCCAGCGCCTCGCGCACCGAGTCCAGCGTGCCCGGGCGGAGCGTGAACGAGACGTGGTGCAGTCGCTTGGCGGGTGCCTGCACCATCCGGACCTGCTCCTGGTCGCGACCGGGGCACTGGGCGATCAGGCTGCCGTCCTTCTCCCCGGTCTCCAGGCCGAAGTCCTGCAGGAAGCCGTCGGCCACCTCCAGGTCCGGCACTTCCAAGGCGTAGTGGTGCAGTCCCGAGATCACGGCCTTCCCCCTTCGCGAAAGACTGTATACAGTTTATGATGCGCCGCGACGTGCTGGCAAGGCGGGAAGGACCGGGATGGCAGAGACGACGGGGCGTGACGTCGTCGAGGCGGCACACGTGCTGGCCCGCCTCGGGCTGGTCACCGCCTTCGGGCACGTGTCGGCCCGCGCCGGGGCGTCGATGCTGATCACGCCCGCCGCCGACCTGGCCACGGTCGCCGAGGCCACCGTCGTGGACGTGCCGCTGGCGGCGTCGTCGTTGCCAGCGGCCGCGCCGGCGGAGGCCTGGGCGCACCTCGCCCTCTACCGCGCCCGACCGGACGCAAGATCGATCGCGCGTGCCCAGCCCGCCAGCGCCTTCACCGCGGCCGCCATGACCACGTCGCTGACCCCCCTGTACGGGCAGGCTGCCTGGCTCGGCGACGCGATCCCCGTGCATGACAGCGCCCACCTGCTGCGCTCGGCCGAGCTCGCCGAGCGCGCGGCCCAGGCCCTGCCGACGGGCGAAGCGCTGCTGCTGCGAGGCAACGGCGCGCTGACCCTCGGCGCGACCCCAGGCGTCGCCGTCGCCCGCATGTGGCTGCTGTCCGCCGCCTGCGACGCCTTCGTGGCCGCGCGAGCGCCCAGCGGGGTCACACCGCTGACCGACGAGGAGATCGCGTCGTGGCGGGCGGTCGGCGACGAGCTCCTGCCGCGGCTGTGGCGGCATCTGCGGGAAAGGACCCTGGCACTGCCGGCATGACGAGGCGGGACGCGTGCAGCTCGGCCTCGCGTTCGGCGAGCAGGCTGGCCGTGCGGCTTGCGTGAACCGCCGTGCCGCCTGGTCCGACAATCAGGCATGAGCGCGAACCCCGATCGGGTCCGGACCGACGCCGAGCTGCTGGCGGCGGTGGCCGAGGGGGACGCGGAGGCGTTCGGGGTCCTGTACGACCAGCACGCTCCCTGGCTGCTGGTGCGGCTGCGCCAGCGCACCACCAACCAGGACCTGGCCGACCAGGTCGCCCAGGAGACGTTCCTGGTGGTGTGGCGCGACGCCGGCCGCTTCCGTGGTCGGGGTGCGGTGGGCGCCTGGATCTGGGGGATCGCCATCCGGCGCCTGCTGGACGCCCAGCGCGGCGTCGCCGCCCAGGGGCGGCTGTCGGGCCTGCTGGGCCGCCAGCGGGTCCCGGATGCCGCCAGCGCCGAGGAGCAGGCCCTCGCCACGCTGGACCAGCGCGACGTGATCCGGGCGCTGAACCGGCTCGCGCCGGAGCTGCAGGCGGTCCTGCAGGCGACCGTGCTGGACGGGCTCAGCACTCGCGAGGCGGCCGTGCTGCTGGGGATCCCGGCGGGCACGGTCAAGACCCGGGCGCGGCGGGCGCGGGCGCGGCTGCGCCAGGAGCTGGCATGAGCCAGAGAGGGAGGCACGACCATGGCTGGGCCTGACACCACGGGAGCCTGGCACGCCGGCGGTGACCTGCTGGCCGCCTACAACGACCAACGCCTGGACGCCGCCGCCCGCTGGTCGGTGGAGGCGCACCTGACGAGCTGTACCGCCTGCCGCCTGCAGGCGCGGGCGCTGGTCGACCCGGCGCGCCTGGAGCGCCTGCGGGCGGCGCTGATCGACGCCGTGGACCTGCCGCGCGCCGGCATGGCCGAGCGGCTGCTGGTGCGCCTGGGCGTGGCCAACCACACCGCCAGGTTGCTGGCCGCCACCCCGGCGCTGCGCGGCTCGTGGCTGGTGGCCGTGGCCGCGACGTTGGCGTTCGCGGTGCTGGCCGCCTGGACCCACTCCGGCCCGGACGCGAACCTCGCGTTCCTGTGCGTCGCGCCGCTGCTGCCGCTGGCCGGCATCGCCGTGGCCTACGGGCCCGGGGTCGACCCGACCTACGAGATCGGGCTGGCCGCCCCGCTGCCCAGCTTCCGGCTGCTGCTGCTGCGCGCCGCCGCGGTGCTGGCGACCGCGACCCTGCTGGCCGCGGCGGCCAGCCTCGCGCTGCCGCAGCTCGGCCCGGGGGCGGCCGGCTGGCTGCTGCCCTCCCTGGGGCTGACCGCGTCCAGCCTGGCGCTGGCCACGACGGTCGCGCCGCTGCGCGCCGTCGGGATCACCGCCGGCGCCTGGATCCTCGCGGTGATGGCCACGGTCGCGCCCCCGGCGCCGTCGTCGGTCCTGTTCGCCGTGGCCGGGCAGGTCGCCTTCGCCGCCGTGGCGCTGCTCGGTGCTGCCGTGCTGCTGGTTCGCCGTGGCCGCTTCGAGTCCGACCGCGGCTTCGACACCACCCCCCGGTTCGCCGCAAGGAGGCTGCGATGACCACCCCGGCTCCCACCATCCGGGTCCGCGACCTGGCGATGACGTTCGGGCGCACCCGTGCCCTCGACGGGGTCACCTTCGACCTCGTGCCGGGCGTGACCGGGCTGCTCGGCCCCAACGGGGCGGGCAAGACCACCCTGCTGCGCGTCCTCGCCACCGTGTCGGCGCCAGACGGCGGGTCCGTCAATGCCCTTGGCCTGGACCCGCGGCACACCGACCAGCGGCTGGACCTGCGTGGCCGGCTCGGTTACATGCCCCAGGAGCCAGGGTTCCACGCCCGCTTCACCGCCTTCGAGTTCGTCGACTACGTGGCCATCCTCAAGGAGCTGCACCAGCGGCGCGCCCGCCACGAGGAGGTGCGGCGGGTGCTGGAGCTGGTCGGGCTGGGGGCGGTGCGAGGCAAGCAGATCAAGGCGCTGTCGGGCGGCATGCGCCGGCGGGTCGCGCTGGCCCAGGCGCTGCTCGGCGAGCCGGACCTGCTGGTCCTCGACGAGCCCACCGCCGGCCTCGACCCCGAGCAGCGGCTGCGCTTCCGTGAGCTGGTCTCCCGGCTCGGGGAGGGCCGCACCGTGCTGCTGTCCACCCACCAGACCGAGGACGTGGTCGCGCTCGCCCGGCACGTGATGGTGCTGCACCTCGGCGGGTTGCGGTTCGCGGGCACGCCGCTGGAGCTGGCCGGGCTGGCCCGCGGGCACGTGTGGCAGAGCCAGGAGCGCGACCCGGGTGCGCTGGCCGCCTGGCGCACCGGCACCGGCCAGCACCGCAACATCGGCGACCCACCGGCAGGCGCCGACCTGCTGGAGGCCACCCTCGAGGACGGCTACCTGCTGCTGCTCGGCGGGGACCACGTCGAGGAGCCCGCGGCATGACCACCACCGACCAGCACCACGACAACCGCCCGCCGGCCGGCGGCGGCCCGCGGGAGGTCCCGGCCGAGGCCCGCTCCCGCCGGTCCATGGTCGCCCTGGCGGCGGTCGAGAGCGGGCGGCTGCTGCGCCACCCCGCCGTGCTCGCCGCGACCGCCCTGAGTGTGTGGCTGCTGTGGCGGTGGGGCAAGGGCACCGTGCCGGTGCTCCACTACGCCGACATCGCCACCCAGTTCCCGCTGGCGCCGCTGGCCGGGGGAGCGCTGCTGGCCACCAACCTGGCCGTGCTGCGCCCGCACCGCGACGGCGCCGTCGACCTCTACGGCGCCACCAGGCTGAGCCTGGCCCGGCGGACGCTGGCGCACCTGCTGTCGGTGCTGCCACTGGCGGCGCTCGGCGTCGTGCTGGTCGCCGCCGACCTGGCCTGGCTCGCGGGCGTGCCTGGCGGCGTCGGCACCCCCCGCGTCGCGGAGGCCGCCACCGGCCCGGCCCTGATCGTGCTGGGTGGCTGCCTGGGTGTGGCGCTCGGTCGCTGCTGGCGGTCGGTGGCGGTCGCCCCGCTGGTCCTGGTCGTGCTCGCGGTCGGGTCGCTGACCCTGGCCGACCTGTATGTGGGCGGCCACGACCAGCGGTCGTGGGTGTGGCTGGGCACGCTGCTGCGGCCGGTGACCATCGACCCGCCGCCGGCCGCACTGCTCGGCCGGCCGGCCACCTGGCACCTGGTCTACCTGCTGGGTGCCGCGGTCCTCCTGGGCGCGTTGGCCGTATGGCGAAGCCAGGCGCAGGCGCGGGCCCGGCGCCGCGCCCAGGCCGTCACCGGCGCGGTCGTGGTGGCGGCGCTGGCGGTCACCACCGGTGCGGCGGTGGTCCAGACCAGGCCGACCTCCCCGGCGCTGGCGGCTCGGCGGCTGGCCGCGGCCAGCAACCCGGCGGCGCACCAGGACTGCCAGCGGCGCGGTCCGGCGGTCTACTGCGTGTACCCCGGCTTCGAGCCGCAGATCGCCCTGTGGGAGCCGACCGTGCGGGCGGTGCTGGCCGGCGTGCCACCCGCCGCGGCGGCGCGAGCGGCGCCGGTCACCGTGGCGCAGCGCATTGGTTGGCCCCGGCTGTTCGAGGAGGAGGGCGAGGAGGGGGAGGAGGCTTCCGTCGCCGGCGACCAGGGCCGTGCCGGCGACCGCCTGGTCGCCCCGGTCGGCACCGCCTGGGGGCGCGATGGTCAGGCGCTCGCCACCTCGCAGGCCCGCCTCGCCAGCAACGTCGCCGCCCGCGTGATCGGGCGGCCCGACCGGCTGCCGAAGCCGGACGGCGAGCGGCCCAAGCCGAGCCCCGGGACGGCGGTGGAGATGGCCGCGCCCGGGGATGGCTGCGGGGCCCGGGCGGTGGTGGCGCTGTGGCTGGCCGCGCGGGCAAGCCCGCACGCGGCGGCGGGGCTCCGCCAGGCCGTCACCGAGGACCGCTTCCCGTCCTTCGCGTTCGCCAACGACGTCGATCTGGACGACACCTGGTGGGGCGTGCGCGAGGGCAGGTTCGCGCTGGCCCTGCTGGAGCGCCCCAGCGACCAGGTCACCCCGGTGCTCTGGCGCAACTGGGACTTGCTGACGTCCCCGGCAACCACCCTGGAGCAGCTCGGCGAGCTCCTGGGCGTGCAGCCCCCACCTGGCCCCGCGTCAACGCCGGACAGCTTCGGGCCGACGTGCTGATGCCGTGGCTCCGACGCCAGCTGCGCCTCGTCCCGCCGCTCCTGGTCCCCACCGCCCGCGCGGTCGGCTGGTCGGCGCCGCTGGCCGGGTTCGCCTCGAGCCTGGGGCTGCTGGCCCTCGCCGTGCGGCCGGGCCTGGAGCTACCGGCGGGGCGCCTGGACCTGTGGTTGCGGCTCGCCATGACGGCCGGCGCGCTCGGCTGCGCCTTCGTGCTCGACGACCCCAGCGAGCCCACCACCGAGGGCGTGGCCGGGTCGCTGCTGCTGCGCCGGGCGCTGCGGGTGGCGCTGCTGCTGCCCGCCACGGCCGTCTGGTGGGTCGCGGTGGTGTGGCGGGTCCGGGCGGTCCACCCCGGGCTACCGCTGCCGGTCGCGGCGCTCACCCTGGAGGCGGCGGCGCTGCTGGCCGTCACCCTGGCCCTGGCCGCCGCCGGGTCGCGCCTGGCGCCCGAGCGGCGCGGCGGGGTGGTGGCCGCGCCCGCCCTGCTCGCGCTCACCAGCGCCGCCTTCCTGCTGCCCGCCCAGCTCACGCTGTACGCCCAGCCGGGCAGCGCCGCCTGGGACGGCGCCCACCGGCGCTGGGCCCTGCTACTCGGCCTCGCCGTGGTGGCCTTCGCCGCGGCCAGCCGCGACCCCGCCCACCGCCGCCTCACCAGTTGGCTCCGCGGCATCGCTCGCTGGCCCGCCCGCGGCCGTGCCGCCATGGCAGAAGCCGGGAGCTCAGGGTCGCCTGACGCTCCTGGTCGAGTGGAACGGTCGGTCGGGTGAGCTCTGTGGACGGTCGAGGAATCGACGGCGACACAGGCCTGCCCCGAAGGCTCCATGGGCGCGAATGGACACGTGCGGCCTACCGCCACGATCGACCATGTACGGCGCGGTGATCGTTGCCTTACGATCTGCATCGTCGTGCAGAGGGGGCCAGTAGGGGGGTGACCACGGCGCCGGCCCCTCCAACCTAGGCTGCCGAGATCCAGCACTCGCTCCACCACTGCAGGTACCTGGGTGGATAGGAGGAGACTCATGCTGCGACGTCCTTGGTGGGTGTGGTGCTGCGCCGGTGCCGCCCTGATCGTGGTGGCGTTCGGCTGGTCCTCCCCGGCGGCTGCCTTCCCAACTGCCGGCCTGCGGCCGCTGCCGACCACGGCGTATGCGTTGACGTTGGCGGTGCTTCTCGCCGCCGGCGTGATCGCTGCCGGCTCGCCGAACCAGCGGGCGAACGGTCGGTTGATGCTGCTGATCGGGTTGGCGCTGTCCACCTGGGCCTTCTCCCACCGTCGTGAGGGATTCTGGCTGTTCATCACCGACCTTTCATTCCCCGCCGCCAACCTCCTGCTGTTCATCCTGCTGATGCGCTGGCCGCGGTCGCGGATGCAGACCCGTTCGCAGCGGTGGCTGCTGTGGACCGCCCTGGCAGCGATTCCGTTGGTCACGCTGGCCGACGAGGTCTGCTATGACCCGGCCTGGGACGGCTACCCAGACCTGTGGTGGCCGTCGGTGGTGCCGAGCAAGGAGTTGTGCTACGCGCTGACCGACGTCAGATTTGGTGTTGTGCTGGCCTTGCTGGCGGTCTTCCTGGTCGTGCTGGTCGGAAGGGTGCGGTGGGCGTCGCCGCCGGAGCGCCGTGAGCTGGTCCCGGTCGTCATCGCCGCCGTATCGCTGAGCGCAGCGAATGGGCTCGACTCCGCCTACATGATTGCTGGGCGGTATCTCGACTTCTCCTTGCTGTACTACGTCGCCTGGGTGGCCGTGCCGCTGTCGTTCCTGGTCGCGATGCTGGTCAGGCGCCTCCAGCGGGCCAGGGCGGTGGAGGCGCTGCTGCGTCCCGAGCTGCTGCACAGTCCCGAGGCGGTCCGCCAGACGCTCGCCAAGGCGATGGGGGACGAGCGGCTGGGCCTGGCCCTCTACGCCCCCGAGCACGGCGGCTACGTGGACGTCGATGGCGTGCCGGCCGGTGACGTCCCCCCGGATCGCTACGCTGTCCACGTCTCGGCGGCCGATGGGACGCCAAGGGCACGGATCGATCTCCATCCGCGGCTGGAAGGACGCCCCGAACTGACCGCGACAGTGGTCCAGGCGGCCGCGGTGGCGCTCGACAATGCCCGCTTGCAGGCGGAATTGCGGGCGCAGCTCCGCGAGGTGGACGAGTCCCGCCTGCGCCTGGAGGAAGCCAGGTTGGAGGGCGAGCGGCTGTCGCGCCTGCTGCCGGGGGGGCTGGCCGAGAAGCTCCGCGCCGATCCGAGCGTGGCCGACCGCACCGAGAGCCTCACCGTGACCGTGCTGATGTCGGACGTCCGAGGCTACTCGGGCATCGCCGAACACACCCAGCCCTCGACATTCGCAGGTCAGTTGAGGGAGCACCGCCGGGCCATGAACACGGCCATCCTGGCCGAGGCGGGCACGGTGATGCAGTACGTCGGCGACGCGGTCATGGCGGTCTTCGGGGCGCCCTTCCCGCAGGCCGACCATGCTCGGCGGGCGCTCCGAGCGGCCGCCCAGATGCACCAGCGGCAGGCCGAGGTCAACCAAGGATGGATTGCTGCCGGGCTGGAGCCGTTCGGTCTGGGGATTGGCGTGTCGACCGGAGTGGTCGCGGCGGCGCTGCTGGGCAGCGAGGAACGCGTCGAGTACACGGTGGTCGGCGACACCGTCAACCTGGCGCACTGCCTGCAGGACGCGGCTCGCCCCGCCGGGATGACCGTGGCCAGCGAGGCGACCGTGCGGCGATGCGGCGACCTCGCGGACTGGACCTTCGAGGAGCTACCACCGCTTGTGACGAAGGGCCGGGTCACCCCGGTGGCGGCGTTCACGGCGCTGCCGGTCGCTGTCGATGGCGTCGTTGGCGTGAGCTGATTCGCTGGTGAGGTCCCTGCTGCAAGTCGTGGGCGCGGTGGTGCGGAACCGCGCGCTCACACGGGTCATGCTGGCCTACGCGGTGTTTACCGCGACCCAGTACTCGGTCTGGATCGCCATGCTGGTCTACGCCTATGACCGCGGCGGAGCGGGGACCGCGGGCGCGGTTGCGGTGGCCCAGCTGATCCCGGCGGCGCTGCTCGCGCCGGTCGCGGCGACCGTTGCCGACCGGCGTTCCCCGGGCGGTGTGCTTGTCGGCGGCTACCTGGTCCAGGTCGCCGGGATGCTCGCGACCGCCGCGGCGATTGCCATGGGCGCGCCGCTGGCGGCATACGCGGGCGCCGTCGTCGCCTCGGCCGCGGTGGCCACCACCAGACCGGCCCAGACACCGCTGGTCCCCGCCCTGGTCCGGAACGCCGAGGAGCTCACGGCGGCCAACGCCCTCACTGGCTGGATCGAGAGTGCCAGCGTGGTCGCTGCCAGCGCCGCCACCGGGGTGCTGCTGGCAGTGGCCGGGCCCGCGTGGGTGTTCGCGGCGGCCGGCCTGGCCGGGCTGGCGTCGGTGGGACTGGCCGCGACGGTCCGTGGGTTCGTCCGCTGGCCGTCGACGACGCGAGGAATGGTCTGGCCGAGACCCTGGCCGGCTTCCGCGTGGTGGCACGCCAGTCCGTCCCTCGGCTGCTGGTCGCCTTGCTCGGCGCCCAGTGGGTGGTCATCGGCGCCCTCGACATCCTGTTCGTCATCCTTGCCGTGGACGTCCTTTACCGCAGTGAAGGCTGGGTCGGCTACCTCAACCTGGCCTACGGCGTCGGCGGCGTGCTGGCTGGCCTGGCCGGCATCGCCCTGGTTGGCCGGCGCCGGCTGGTCACGCCGATCCTCGGCAGCGTGGCCCTGATCAGCGCCGCGCTCGCGCTGAGCGCGCTGTCGACCAGCGCCGCCGCCACCGTGGTGCTGTTGGCCGCCGTCGGCGGCGGCCGGGCCGTGTTCAACCTGGCGACCCGGACGCTGTTGCAGCGCACCGTCCCGGCCGAGGTCGTCGGCCGAGTCTTCGGGGTGGCCGAGAGCCTGGCCATGGCGGGGCTGGCGGTCGGGTCGGCGATCGTCCCGTTGCTGGTCGCCGCCGGCGGGACGGCCGTCGCTGGGATCGGCACCGCGGCGATCCTTCCCTTCGTCGCGTTGGTGGGCGGCCGGGCGCTGTCGGCGGTGGACGCCGCGGCACACGTGCCGATCGTCGAGATCGCGCTGCTGCGGTCCCTCCGGATGTTCACTGCCTTGCCCGCGCCGGCGCTGGAGGGCCTGGCCCGCTCGGTGGAACCGGTCCGGTTGGCGGCGGGTGAGGTGCTGATCCGCCAGGGCGAGCATGGCGACCGCTTCTACGCGATCGCCGACGGCCGGCTGGAGGTCATGATCGACGGCGCCACGGTCGCCATCAAGGAACGTGGCGACGGCGTCGGGGAGATCGGCCTGCTCTACGACGTCCCGCGGACGGCCACCGTCACCGCCGCCTCGCCAGCGACGGTCTTCGCACTGGGTCGCGAGGCATTCCTGGCCGCGGTCACCGGCCACACCCCCACCGCCCAGGCGGCCGCGGCCATCGCCGACGAGCGGCTGGACCAGGACCGCCGCCGGCAATCGTCCAAGCCGGACGGGAGTACCGACGCCACCTCGCCATAGCACCCCCTCCCTGGCATGTGGGTCGGTGTCAGCGCAGACTAGGCCTTGTTCGGCCCGCGTCTGCCTGGAGGGCCCCATGTCGCGCCACCACCACCAGCCGCCAGCGCTGCTCCCGACCCTGTCCCGTGGCAAGCACCGCAGCCCGCGCAGGGGTGCCTGCTTCATGGAGTTCGCCTCCCTGCTCGCCGGCGAGCGCTGGAGCGACCACCCGGCCTGCACCCATCCCCTGCTGGCCGCGGTGGCCCGCCACGTCAACGACCTCACCTCCGAGGTCGGCCGAGCCCGGCTGGTCGAGCTGATCCCCTCGGTGATCGGCCTGACCGGCGAGGACCCGCATATCGACGCGGCAATCGCGCTGAGCTCGGCCAGGTTGGCCCTGCCGGTGGCGCCGGCCGAGCGCCAGCGGGTGCTGGCCGTTGGGGTGCTGTCGTGTGAACGGGTCCTCGCCGACCTGGACCGGCGGACGCTGGGTGAGCTCGCGGAGGCCAGCCGTTCGGCCCTGGCCCAGGTCCCGCATGCTGCCGGCTGGGCCGCCCGCTTCGTCAGCAACGCTCCGACCGCCAGGCTCTCGGCCAAGCGCTTCCGTCAGCAAGCTGCGCCCACCATCGTCCGCACCGCCGCTCAGGGGATCGCCCAGGCGTGCATCCCCGACCCTGATGGGATGCTGCGTGACCTGCTGATCGGTGCGATCGACACCTGCGCCACCTGGACCCGGCGGGACTCGGGTCCTGGCGCCACCCTGGACGCGGCGATGTGGGCGGCCGCCTGCCAGCGCACCGGAGGGTCGACCGTCGCGGGTGCGGATCTGGTGTCGAGCCGGCCTATCACCCGGCCCCGGGATCCAGCTGGAGTCGCCCGTCCGAGCGCCGGCTGAGCGCCTCCTGGAGCGCCGCGCGGCTGCTGAAGCCCAGCACCTGCGGCGCCTGGCCGGCGAACTCCCCATTGGGATCGATGGTCAGGTGCAAGCGGCTGGTCACGCACCCGCCGGGGAACTGGTCGTACCAGGTGGCGGTGAACTCGCCGGTGGGCGACTCGATCCGCTGGAAGTGCCGCACCCCCTCTGTCGGCGACGGCCCCGGGACCGCCCCGCTCGGGTCGCAGGCGGCGGCCAGCCGCACCACCAGCGCGGCGGCGCCGGCCCGGTCATGGTCCAGGGTGATCACCGAGCGGCCGTTGTTCACCGCCACCTCGGCCACGCTCCAGCCGACCGGCAGGAACTGCACGCAGGGGACCAGCGACGCCGACGGCACCGCCTGGGCCTGGAGCCACAGCGGCTCCAGGTCGGCACAGCCCAGACTGCGGATGTTCAGCGGGGTCTGCACCGCCTCCTCGTTCCCGAAGAGGACTTTCGAGTTCGTAGCGGCCAGGACCACCAGGGCCAGGATCAGCGCCCACAGCCCGACCCGTCGGGCGCTCCACCGCTGGACCCGGACCGGCTGGGGCGGGCTGGGCAGCAGCCGGACGAACTCGGCGTGCAGGTTCCGGCCCTGGGTCTTGAGCATCCGGCGCAGCTGGGAGGGCAGGGCCAGGCCGCGGGCGGCGGCGAACCCCTCGGTGATCTCCTCGACCGTGAAGTATTGCAGGGCCCGCCGGTAGACCAGCTCGGGACTGGACCGCAGGGCCAGGCACAGCATCATGTTGGCCAGGTCCACCGCCTGCCGCCAGGGCGAGGGCCGGGCCTCGACGAAGGCGACGTCGATCAGCAGCATGCGGCCGTCGCGGACCAGCAGGTTGGCCGGCTTGACGTCGCGGTGGGCCAGCCCGGCATCCCACAGCCGGCGGATGATCCGCAGGCCGTCATCGATCACGCCTTCGTCGACCTCGGCCTCACCCAACTCGCTGGCGCCGTCGAAGAACTCGGTGACCAGCAGGTACTCGCGTTCGGGGGTGAGCTCCACGAACCCGAACGGCGCCGGGCTGGGGAGCCCGGCGCGTTGCATCAGCGACAGGGCGTAGTCCTCCTGCTGGACCAGCCGGCGGACGGTGTTGAACGGCTTCTCGTCCTCCAGGCGGCCGTAGAGGAGCTCCCGGCCGAGCTTGTACCAGCGGTCCGAGCGCAGGTGGCTCTGGGCGTACAGCTTGCCGAACAGCACCCGGGGTGGATCCCCCGCAACCGTGATCCGCAACGGCGTGGAGCCGGCCGAGCCGGCCAGCCCGAACGGCTTGACGTCTTCGACGATGAGGCCGAGCTGGTCAGACAGGGCGCGCCGCATGGCCACCCCGCGGGCCCCGCCAATGTCCAGGTGGGCGCTGCGGCCCCGCCGGTAGGCGACCGGGTAGACCTCGTTGGGGGTGAAGCGGCGAAACAACAACAGCGGGATGGTCACCCCGATGCCCACCCCGACCACCACGTCGGTCGGGGCGTCTACCCCCAACGCCATCCGGGCCCCCGCCACCAGCGTGATCAGCCCGGCCGCGACCCACTTGCCCCTGTTGCGCCAGCGACCCTCGGGCACCAGGGTGTACAGCACGCCCATGCAGATCGCGGTCAGGAACGCGACCTGGTCTGACGGCAGCGCCCACCCACCCCAGCTGGCCCGGATGTCGACCCCGAACGGATGGGGCCGGCGGGTGACCATGGCCAGGAGGTCGATGAGGTTGCCGCCGAGCAGCACGACGACGAACCACACCAGCAGGTGCCGCCAGCGCCGCAGGACCAGCAGGACCAGCATCAGCCCGTAGAAGGCCGTGTAGAGCACCCACCAGGAACTGATGCGGGCCACACCCCGCAGCAACGGCGCCACCCCCGGGCCGACCAGGCCGGCCAGCCAGCCCACGACCGCGTCGTCGATCACCGTCGCCGTCACCGCCGGGCCGCGCAGCCCACGGGCAAAGATCACCAGGGTCAGCCCGACCAGCACGAGCGCGGCCACCAGCCAGCCGACGCCGCTGGTCTGCAGTCGATAGGGCAGCGGCGGGGCCGCCCCGGTGGGCCGCCGCCGGCGCGGCGACCGGGCCGCCTCCCGGAGGCTGGGATGCGTGGGCAGGGCGCTGGTCGGCCTCGAGCGGTCTGCCGGCACGTCCATGGCCCCTCCTACCGGAGCTACCTGCCGACGACCATGTTTGCTCAGATGTCGCTTGTCAAGCGTTGGGTCGCTCGCTGCCGGTGAGATCGCGCTCGGCAGCGAACTCGGCGGCGAAGGAGGTGTCAGCCGTGAGGCGTAGGACCTTGAACTGGCCGTCGGCTCGCTGGCCTGTCTCCACCATGCGTCGGCGGTACCGGTCGAACTCACCGGGCCGCACCACCCAGATGATGGGGGGCCGTAGCGCAGCGACTTGCGCTTGGTGAGGTACCTCGTCGTTCTCCTCGCCAAGGGCCGCGTCGAGGTGGTCCACCAGCGCCGAACCGTCGTGGTCGGTGACCGGGTCGTCGAACTCGATCAGGAAGATCAGCCGGAGACTGGTGCCGTCTCCAGCTGCTCGACCCGCAGCAGCTCCCGGCCTTCGGGGGCGCGGTCCTCCCCGGCGGGATGGAACTCGAGCACGTTGGTGCCGATCGCGATCGTCCCGGCGTCGCCCTGGTCGCTCAGCGGCACCGACCCGCGCAGCGGTCGCCCTCGCGGCCAGGATCCCAAGGCCCATGGTCACGCCCCGGACCCGGGCCGACCGCGGCATCAACGACGGCCCCCAGGCATCCAGCGCCGCCACCGTCTCCCGGGGAGCCGCCGGCGTCACCGTCACCGGACTCAGCGCCCGGGCCACCCGGCGCGCCGGCGCCTCCCACCCGCGTTCGCCGAGGACCGCCGTTGCTCGCAGCATGGCATCAGCCTCCCTCGCTCTGGGACCGGGGACGCCTCGTGCCACGTTGGCCATCGTGCTCGCATGCCCCGGTCCGGAGGGCAGCGGCGCAACCACCGGTCAAGCCATTGCTCGCGTCATTCTTCCATTGGGAGGAAGCACGCCCAGGTCCCCTGGGGCAAGGTGGTCACGCCTCGGGGAAGGCAAACTCGCTCGCGGCCAGGTCGTTCTGCTCACGGCCGCCCTACCGCACCTGGCGGTCTGTACGCTTGTAGACATGGGGCGACAGGAGCATCGTGAGCAGCCGTGAAATCGCAAAGGCCCCCGCGCAGGCAGCGATGTCGTCTGCCACCCGTGCGACCTATGTCGCGTTCATCGGCTGTGGCTTCGCATTTGCCAGCTGGGCCTCGCGGATTCCCCAGGTCCGCGACCGGCTGCACTTGACCTCGGCCGACCTGGGGCTGGTGCTGCTGACCCTCGCGGTCGGCTCCATCACGGCGCTGCTGCTGGCCGGCATGATCGTGACCCGGTTCCACTCCCGCCGGACGGTCATGGGCATGGCGGCCCTCGAGGGCGCCGCGCTCGCCGCCGTCGCGTTCGGCTACCTGGCCGGCGTGGTCCCGGTCGTCGTTGCCCTGTTCGGCGTCGGATTCTCGGCCGCTGCCTGGGACGTGGCGATGAACGTCCAGGGCGCCGCCGTCGAACGCCGGATCGGCCGGACGATCATGCCCCGGTTCCACGCCGGCTACAGCATCGGCACCGTCGCCGGCGCCCTCGTTGGTGCCGCCATGGTCGCCCTCCATGTCCCGGTCACCGCACACCTTCTGGCGGTCGCCGTCGGCGTGGCGGCGGTCATCCCGGCCGCGGTGCGCAGCTTCCTCCCTGACATCGAGCACCCCGACGTCACCGGTGGCGCAGCGCCGGGCGCCGCCGACGCCAACGGGATCTTCGCGACGGCGTTACGCCGCTGGGCGGAACCACGCACCCTCCTGGTCGGCATCGTGGTCTTGGCGTTCGCGTTCGCCGAGGGCGCCGGCATCGACTGGATCAGCCTGTCGCTGATCGACAGCTACCGGCAGCCCGCCGTGCTCGGCACCCTTGGGCTCGCCGCCTTCCTTGCCTCGATGACCATCGGCCGCTGGTTCGCCGACGGCGTCCTCGGCCGCTACGGCCGCGTCGCGGTCATCCGCGGCCAGACCGTCCTCGCCGTCGCCGGCGTGCTGGTCTTCGTGTTCAGCCCGACCGCGCCGCTGGCCTTCGCCGGGGTGCTGCTGTGGGGCGTGGGGGCGTCCCTCGGCTTCCCCGTCGGGATGAGCGCGGCAGCCGACGACCCGGCTGCAGCCGCCGGCCGGGTCAGCGTGGTCGCCTCGATCGGCTACTGCGCCTTCCTCGGTGGCCCTCCCCTGATCGGCTACCTAGGCCAGCACATCACGGTGCTACGGGCGCTGATCGCGGTCGCGGTCGTGCTCGCCCTGGCCTCGCTTGTCACCGGCGCCCTGCGGCCCCTTCCAGCTCGAACCGCCCGGCCATCCTCGTGAAGAAGTGGAGTGACGCTGGTGAGTGACCGACCGCGGCAGGCCGAGGGACAGCTCCGAGCGGGCGGCATCCGGGCGCGAGTCGAGGAGCTGCTGGGCCGGATGTCACTGGCTGAGAAGGCCGGTCAGCTGACGCAGTACTTCTACTTCCGCCTGCCGGCAGGGGCCGCCCCCGAGCCGGCCCTTGGTATGGACCCCGACGCGCAGCCCCGCGCCGTGGAGGAGGCGCTGGGGCGTGGCGCGGTCGGGTCGCTGCTGTTCGTGACCGACCCGGCCGAGATCAACCGGCTCCAGCGGCTGACGCTTGCGGGCAACCGGCATGGCATCCCGGCGCTGTTCGGCTTCGACGTCATCCACGGACTCCGCACGATCTTCCCGGTGCCGATCGCGATGGCGGCGTCCTGGGACGTGGAGACGATCGAACAGTGCCAGGCCGTGGCCGCACGGGAGGCCCGCGCGGTCGGCATCCATTGGGCCTTCGCCCCGATGGTGGACGTCGCCCGGGATCCGCGGTGGGGCCGGATCGTGGAGGGCGCGGGCGAGGACCCGTTCCTTGGCGCCGCGGTCGCCGCCGCGCAGGTCCGCGGCTTCCAGGGCACCAGCTACGGGCAGGCGGATCGGATCATCGCCGGGCCGAAGCACCTCGCCGGGTACGGCGCCGCGCTGGGCGGCCGCGACTACGACGAGGTCAACCTGTCCGACGCGGAGCTGTGGAACACGATCTTCCCGCCGTTCAGGGCCGCCGTGGAGGCCGGCGCCGGCAATGTGATGACCGCCTACATGGACCTCAACGGCGTCCCGGCCTCGGCCAGCCGGTGGTTGTTCACCGAGGTGCTGCGCCAGGCGTGGGGCTTCGGCGGGTTCGTGGTCAGCGACGCCAACGCGGTGCGCAATCTGGTCACCCACGGCTTCGCCGCGGACCTGGCCGACGCCGCCGGCCGCGCGATGACGGCCGGTGTCGACCTGGAGATGGCGATCCAGGAGCCCGCCTACGGCCACCTGCCCGAGGCGCTCGGGGCCGGTGCGGTCAGCCAGGACGTGCTCGACGCCAGTGTGCGGCGGATCCTCGAGGCGAAGCTGCGGCTCGGGCTGTTCGAGAACCCGTACGTCGACGAGGACCGCGCCCGCCGGGTGCTCGCCGATCCGCGGCACCGCGAGGTCGCCCTGGCCGCCGCCGAGCGCTCGGCGGTCCTGCTGCGCAACGACGGCGGCCTGTTGCCGCTGGACCCCGACGAGCTGTCGTCGGTCGCGGTGATCGGGCCGCTGGCCGACTCGCGCCGTGACACCCTCGGCCCCTGGGTGTTCGACTTCGACCTGGATGAGACGGTGACCGTGCTCGACGGCATCCGGCGCAAGGTCGGGGACCGGATGCGGGTGGAATCCGCGCCCGGCATCCCGGTGGTCCAGCGGGTGTTCCCCTCGATGTTCGACATGTTCGGCGGCAACCGGCCACAGGACCCCGAGGGCTTCGACGCCGGCGCGGAGCTCCGCCGGGCCGTGGCCATCGCCGGCGCGGCCGATGTCGCGGTCGTGGTGGCCGGCGAATGGCAGAACATGATCGGTGAGGCGGCGTCGCGGTCGTCCCTGGAGCTGCCCGGACGGCAGCTGGAGCTGCTGCAGGCCGTCGCCGGCACCGGCACCCCCACCGTGCTGCTGGTGATGAACGGGCGGCCACTCGACCTGCGCTGGGCGACCGAGCACGTGCCGGCAATCCTCGACATCTGGTATCCCGGAACCCAAGGCGGCGCCGCCGTGGCGAATCTGCTCTTCGGCGACGTCTCACCCTCAGGGAAGCTGCCGTTCAGCTGGCCCCGCACCGTCGGGCAGGTACCCTTCATCTACTCCCACACCCGCTCCCACGAGCCGCAGAACCAGGGGCGACGCTACTGGGACGAGCCCAGCACACCCCTGTTCCCGTTCGGCCACGGCCTCAGCTACGGCCGGTTCACCTTCTCCGACCTCACCGTCGACCGCCCGTCGATCCCCCCGGAGGGAACCATCACCGTGTCGGTGCAGGTCAACAACACCTCCGAGCGAGAGGCCGCCGAGGTCGTCCAGCTCTACCTCCACCAGCGCCAGGGCGCTGCCTCGCGGCCGGTGCGCGAGCTCAAAGGCTTCCGACGCGTCACCCTGTCACCCCAGGGGTCCCAGCAGGTGCAGTTCAAGATCGCTCCCGAGCACCGGCGCTACTGGAGCACAACCGAACGGGACTGGGTCCTCGACCCCTCCGTCTTCGACATCTGGGTCGGCGGCAGCTCAACCGCCGAGCTGACCACAACCTTCGAGGTCGTCCAGACCTGAGCATTCTCTGAAAGGAACCGCAGATGCCAGAACTGGTCATCGACTTCATCACCTCGCTCGATGGATACGGGGCCGCCGAGGGCTGGCCCGGCTGGTGGGGCCTGGAAGGGCCCGAGTACCTCGCCTGGTTGGGAGACCACCCGGAGGCGGACTCCACCGTCCTGATGGGCGCGAACACCTACCGGGTCATGTCCGGGCTGGCCAGCGACGGTGAGCCGGGTACCGATGCGCTGGCGGGCCTGTCGAAGGTCGTCTTCTCGTCGACCTTGACCGAGCCGCTGTCGTGGCCGAACACCCAACTGGTCACCCAGGACCCTGTCGAGGCCGTGCGGGACATGAAGGACCAAGGCGCCAAGTCCATGCGCACCCTGGGCAGCCTCACCCTGTGCCGCTCGCTCCTGAAGGCCGGTCTCGTGGACCGTTTCCGAGTGGTCGTCTTCCCCGTCATCACCGGAGCCACCGGTCGGGACCGGATCTATGACGGCTACCCCGACGTCGCCCTCGACATGGTTGCCAGCCGCACCTTCGACGGTCGGCTGCAGCTGCTCGAGTACGTCCCCACGGTCCTGGCCGGACCGCCCGGCGCCACCAATTGACTGATTAGCGCCGCGTTAGCGCGGCCTCCAAGAGTGTCCGGTCATGCACGCGCTCCCCCCAAAGCACTTGGCCAGGCGCGAACGCCGGCTCGGCCTGGCGTCACATCCCGAACACGTGTTCGAGTCACTGACCGCCATCGCCGTCGTCCTGGTCGCGATCACCTTCCTCGCGAACCGATCGGACCGAGCCGAGTCGACCACGGCGGCCCAAGGACAGGCCTCCCGCCGGGATGCGGCGTCCACGACAGCGTCGCGGCCGCCTGGGGCGTTCGGCAACCTGGCCGCAAACTGGAGCTTCGAGGAGGACCTGAGCGGCTGGCAGGTCATCGGTCCGGTCGACAGCAGCCGGGAGCCGCAGGGCCGCACGTCCGGATCCTGCGCCTCGCTGCTGGCCCGCGGGCCGCAGCCGAGCCGGGTCGGACTCCGCCAGTCCGGTGTGGTCACCGACGCCTCCAAGGGCAGCCGCTATGTCGCCTCGGCCTGGGTGCGCTCCACGGCCCCCGCACAGCACGTCACCATCCGGCTGGTCGGCAGCGGCGGGGCCGCCGAGCGGTCCGAAGCAGAGGCGGTGACCCTTCCCGGGCTGGCCTGGCGGCGGGTGGTTGTCGGCCACACCGTGGCCAAGGCCGGCATGGACCTGGACCTGGAGGTGACCGCCGACGGGGTGCCCGCCGGGGACGCGCTGCTGGTCGACGAGGTCATCGTCCGGCAGGGAATCTAGGCGAAGGAGACCGGCGATGACGCTGTACGGCAGGGAGGACCAGGAGCTGAACCTCCTCATGGAGGCCCCGGCACCGCGGTTGGGGCGGCGTCGGTTCCTGCAGGCGGCCGGGCTGCTCGGGGCCGCCGGGGTTGCCGGCTACGCCGGCGGGATGCTCGCCGGCCGCGGCGACGACGACGCCGCGCCAGCGGCCGGCCCGCCGGTCTCGGGGAACCGCCGCAACGAGCGGCTGCTCAACATCTACAACTGGTCCGACTACATCGACGACCGGACCATCCCGCTGTTCCAGGCCCTGACCAACATCCGGGTCAACTACGACGTCTACTCCTCCAACGAGGACCTGCTGGCCAAGCTGCGGGCCGGCCCCACCGACTACGACATCATCGTCCCGACCAGCGACTTCATCCCGACCTACCGGAGCCTGGACCTGATCGAGCCGCTGCGCCAGGACCTGATCCCCAACCTGACCAGCCTCGACCGCGAGTTCGTCGAGACCGATTACGACCCGGGCAACCGCTACACCGTGCCCTGGCAGTGGGGCACCACCGGGATCGGCTACAACCGGCGGCGGGCAGTTGGCAAGGTCGACTCCTGGGGGGCGGTGTTCGAGCCGCCGGCGGGGGAGCGCGGCCGGGTCACCCTGCTGCGTGAGGTCACCGACCTGATCGGCTGCGCGCTGATCTTCCTCGGCAGGAGTCCCAACTCGACCAGGGACGCGGACCTGGCCGAGGTCGTCAAGCTGTTGCGCGCGGCCAAGGCCAGGGTCAGGAAGTTCACCTCCGACACCTACATCGACGAGCTCGCCGCCAGCGAGACCTGGGTGGCCCAGGGCTGGAGCGGCGACGTGTTCCAGGCCCAGGAGAACAACGCCGACGTGGCCTATGTGATCCCCAGGGAGGGCTCGCTGCGGTTCGTGGACGTGATGGCCATCCCCAAGGGTGCCCCGCATCCCGCCAACGCCGCCCGCTTCATGAACTACACCCTGCATCCCAAGGTGCAGGCCCGCATCTCCAAGTACGTGAGCTACGGCACCCCGGTGTCGCTGGCCAAGCCGCTGCTCCCCTCCGAGCAGGTCAGCGACCCGGCCATCTACCCGCCGGCCTCGATCAAGCTGTCGATCGTCACCCTGACCGGACTGAAGCAGCAGAAGTGGCGGGCGGCGTACGACGCCATCGTCAAGGCTTGACCGCCCGCACCACCAGCGTGCCCGACATGCCGATCCTCCGGTAGCGGCAGTAGAACTGGTAGCGGCCCGGGGTGGACGGGGCCTCGAAGGTCACCGACTCGGTCGTGCCCTCCCAGACGTCCAGGTTCACCCGGGCCTTGGCGAAGGTGAAGCTGTGGATGTAGCGGTCCTGGTTGTCGACCCGGACGCGGACGCGCTCACCCGGGCGGACGGCAAAGGAGGGGTGTCGTCCCTCGAGCGCCTGCTCCCCGCCGATCTGGCCGGGCGCCAGGTACACCCGGTCCGGATTGGCCTCGGTCCCGAGATTCCTGGTGATCAGCCGCAGGGTCCTCCGCGGCCGTGGCGCCACGGCCGCCTTGGTCGTCGGTGGCGGAATGGTCGTCGTCGGGGCGGTGGAGCTGTCGGCTCCGCCGTAGGGAACCAGCACCGGGAGCGCCGGCTGGGCGGCGGCGGCCGGCTGGGTCGGCGCGAACGCCTGACCGACCTGGAACATCACCGCTCCCACGGCCAGCAGCGCCACGGCGACGATCGCCCACTGCCGTTGTGGCCGGCGGCGATGGGGGCGGGTCTCCTTGAGCATCCGCGCCCAGTCGTCTGGCGGCTCGGGAAGGGACGGCAGCTGCGGTTCCATGCGGATGCGCCTCCAATCGAAGACAACGCCTACAGCGGATCGAGCGGTGAGGAGGTGCACGGCGAAGCCGACCACCACGGCGGCCAGCAACGCCGCGGCGGCGACGACGCTGAACGCGGCCACCTCGTCGACGCCGACGAGCACTGGCAGGGTGGCGACGGCACCGGCACTGCCAAGGGCCCGCACCGCCTCGCTGGCGGCCAGACTGTCCATCAGGTGCTCACCGGCGCCCCGAGCGGCGACATGCGCGTCCATGCCGCCCTCGAACGCGGCGATGCAGAGGCCGGCGAGCGCCTGGGCGGCGAGCAGCCCGCCGACGCCGGACGGCGCGAAGCACCAGCCGAGCAGCATCCCGACGCCCCAGGCGGGCCAGGTGACGGTCGTCGGCAGCCGCAGCCGGTCCGATCCCGCCACCGCCCAGGGTGCCAGCAGGGTCCCGGCGGTGAAGGCAAGTGCCGCGCCGGCGACCCAGCGGGTGCCGTGGAGCTCGGCGGCCAGGCCGACCGCGAGCAGGGCCGGTCCGGAGCCGAGCAGCATGATGAGCGCCCCAGCCAGCAGCGCCGCCGCGCCCGGGCGGGGGGCAGGCCCGGCCTCCCGGCGGGGAGTCCTGCCCACTCGGGCCCCGCGGGCGACCAGCCAGGTGGGGAGCTGGGAAGCACCGTAGCCGGCCACGATCACCGCCAGCAGCCCGCCCTCGCCGAAGGGGTCGCCTGGGAGCAGCGCCGCGCAAGCGACGCCCGCGGCCTCGGCGGCCATGACGCCGACCACGAACGAGGTCATGGTGGCGCCGCCGCGTCCCGGCTGGCTGGCCGCGCTCACCTCGGCCCGCATGCCCGCATAGGCGGCCAGCCCGGCCGCATACATCACGATGATCACGGCGGCCAGCAACGCCATCGGGACGCCGGCCAGCAGCAGCAGGAAGCTGGCCACCCGGAGCAGGGCCTCGACGGTCGACGTGAGGCGCAGCAGCCGGGCCGTGTCCAGGCGCCGGGACAACCAGGCGGTGACCGGCGCCGAGAGGGCCACCCCGACCAGCATGGCCGCACTGCAGGCCCCGACCGCGACCAGCCCGCCGCGCTGCAGGACGAGCAGGCTGAACACCGTCCAGCCGAACGTCATGCCGAAGGAGTCAACCAGTCCGACCGTCAGCAGGAATGCGAACCGGGCGGACCGGACCGGCGTCCGGGCGGGCCTGGCCCGGGCGGCCACCGCCACGGCCAGCTCACCCTCGCGTTGTCAGGAAGCTGGCGAACTGCCAGACATCCTCGTCACGGGGCGGTCCGCCGGTCACCTGCTCGAACGGATAGCCACGGTGGGCCAGCGGCGTCCAGTCGGTCGGGATCGACGGGCAGGGGCCGAGGTAGGGACCGGCCACCTCGAGGACCTCCCGGTGGTCCAGGTCGTCGGGCACGCACAGGCCGCGATCGGGGTGGCGCAGCATCCAGGCCACCGCCCCAAGCACCGACGCCGCAACCTGGAGGGTGGTGGCGTTCTGATGAGGGACCAGCTCGCGGGCCTCCTTGATGTCGAGCTGGGAACCGGTCCACCAGCCGGTGAGATCGTGGCCGAGCAGCAGGACGCCGAGCTCGTCGGCGCCGCTCACGATCTCGTCGGTCATGATGCGCTGGCGGTCCTGGAGCCGGTAGCCGGTCATGCGGCACTCGTGGAGCGAGGCCATGGCGGCGTCGGTCGGCAGGTACGCGTAGTGGACGGTGGGCCGGTAGATGGGCCGGTCGCCGTCCCAGACCGTGAGGCGGTCGCTGATGGTGAACGCCTCGCCATGCCGGATGACCATGCCCTCGATCTGCCCGCCGAGCGGCACCCAGGAGCGGACGTAGGTGTCCATGCCCGGCCGGGCCAGGCACACCTGGTTGCGCGGTCCCTCCGTGTGGCTGTGGGCGTCCGCCGGCAGTGTGCGCTCGTGGGTGCCCCAGCCCATCTCGGCCGTGGCCGTGCCCTCCTCGTAGAACCCGGCGATCGACCAGGTGTTGACGAACTCGCCGACCTCCTTGGGGCGGTCGCCGATCTGGGTGTCACGTTCGGAGATGTGGATGACCTTGGTGCCGGTCTCCATGGCCAGCCGGGCGAAGTCGCCGGCGGCAAGGGCGGCCTCCAGGCGCTCGCGGCGGTCCGGCTCCAGTGGCGCCGGCAGCCGGTCGGGCTCGGCCAGCATGGTGGACGCGATGTCGGTGAGGGCCACCTTGGTCCAGTGGCTCACCAGCCCGGGGTTGGCGCCGTGCTCCACCACCGCCGTTGGCCCGTGGCGGCCCCTGCCGGCCGCCCGGCGCCGTAGCTCCATGTGCCGGACGTACAGGGTCCGGTCGGCAGGGTCGGTGGCGGCGTGGTCGGCGAAGGTGTTGTCCCACAGCTCCACCGAGGTGTCGACGTACAGCACGCCGTGGTCCTGGCACCAGCCGACGAGGTCGCCGGTGTCGATGTCCCAGGTGAGATTGACCAGCAGGTCGCCCGGCGCCAGCCGCTCGCCGAGAACGGCGGCGAGGTTGCCGGGGGTGATCCGGCACCGGACCAGGGAGGCGCCGGCCTCCATGAGGTCGGCGTCGGGGACGGCGCGCTCATCGAAGTCCAGGATGGTGAGCCTGGTCAGGTCCATCTCCACGTGGCGCAGGAGGAGGGGCTGAAGACAGCGCGAGACCGATCCGCAGCCGAGCAGGACCAGCCGCCCGCCGAACGGGATCCGCGGCCAGGCATGGATGACCGGCGTGCGACGTCTTGGTCGTTGGACCTCGGCGGCCGGGAGCTTGGTGAAGCGGGCGGCGTCCTTGGTGGCTGGAGGGGCGGGGACTATCGGGTCCATGGCGACTCCGATCGCTCGGGCGCGACCACCACCCGGATGGTCGCCAGGGTGGGATCGGCGGGCCCGCGGAGGTGCATCCCGTGGGTCCGGGCGTGGGTGAGGTAGGCGACCTTGGCGGCGGTGACCACCTCGCCGGGGGCGAGGACCGGGATGCCGGGCGGGTACGGGGTGACCAGCTCGGCCGCCACCTCCCCGGCGGCTCTGGTCAGTGGGACCGCCCGCGAGGCGGCGAAGAAGGCATCCCGGGGCGTCATGGCCTGGGGGGCCGGGGCGACCACCGATCCCGACGAGCGGGGACGGACCGCGGGGGCGACCGGGACCCGCTCGGCGCACAGGGCCGCGAACGCCCCATGGAGCCGCTCGATGGATTCGGCGGTGTCGCCAACGGTCACCATGCAGATGACCGAGCAGAGGTCGCTGCCTTCAGGGGCAAGGGCGAACCGCTCGCGCAGCGCCTGCTCCGCGGCGAGGCCGCTGAGGCCAAGGCCGCTGACGTCCACCACCAGCTTGGTCGGGTCGAACCGCGCCGGGCCGAGGCCGAGACGGTCGGCGTCGAGGAGCTGCAGGCCCGGCAGGTGCACGAGCCGCCGTCGGGCGAGCGCGGCCAACCGGAGGGTGCGGTCGAGCAGCCGGTGGCCGTCCAGGGCCATGCGGCGGCGGCAGGCGTCGATCGAGGCCAGCAACGGCAGCAGCGGGCTGGTGGTCTGGGTGAGCTTGACCGCCGAGGCGATCCGGGCGAGGTCGAGGCGTCCGGCCCGGAGATGGAGGATCGAGCTCTGGCTGAGGCTTCCGACAAGCTTGTGGGTGCTGGTGACGGCGGCGTCGGCGCCGGTGGCCATGGCCGAGGGCGGCAGGAGCTCGTGGAAGCCGAGGTGGGCTCCCCAGGCCTCGTCGACAAAGACCGGGACCCCGCGGGTGTGCGCGACACCGACGATGGCAGCCAGATCGGCGGCGACCCCGAAGTAGGTCGGGCTGGTCACCGCGACCAGCTTGGCCGCCGGATGGGCTTCCAGCGCGGCGGCCACGTCGCCGGGGTGCACACCGGTACCGACGCCGAGGGCTGGATGGAGGCGTGGGGCGACGTAGACGGGCCGTGCCCCGCTCAGAATCAGCCCGGCGAGCATGGACTTGTGGAGGTCGCGGGCCACGACGACCTCGTCGCCGGGGGAGAGGGCGCCAAGGAGGAACGCGTGGTTGCCGCTGGAGGAGCCGTTGGCCAGGAAGAAGCTCCGGTCGGCGCCCCAGGCGGCGGCGGCCAGTGCTTCGGCGTCCTGCAGCGCCCGGTCGCTGGTGCCGGTGTCCAGCCACACGTCGGCGGCGAACAGCTCCGGTCCGACCAGGTTGACCAGCTCGTCAGGAGCACCGGCACCGAGCTTGTGGCCGGGACCAGAGAACGGGACGATCCGCAGTGCCCGGTACCGTTCCAGCACCTCGACCAGGGGCGCACAGCCGGCGCCGGAATGCCTCGCAGCAGTGGATGTCGGCGGTGCTGCAGCCTGTACGGACATTTCTCACCGACCTGCAAGAAGGTGCATATCGGATGAGAGAGAACGTTATCACTCCTACCCCATAACTAGTCAAGAAGTACTAGACATCTCCCGTCCAGCGTGGCGAATCACCCCTTTAGAGGATGGCAGCCCATGCCGGCACCTCCATGCTCGGGACCAAGCAGCCAGGTGCGCCCGGCCTCGAGCGCCTGAGAGGTGGGAGACATGGCCAAGAAGAAGCGCAAGCATGGCCCCGGCGTTCGAGAAGGCCGTGGTGGACTCGGGGATCCTGCTGCTCAAGTACTGGCTGGAGGTCAGCCCCACCGAGCAGACCCGGCGGCTGAAGCGCCGCATCAACGACCCCCGCAAGGTCTGGAAACTCTCGGACATGGACCTTCGGTCCTCCAGCCGCTGGTCCGACTACTCCCGGGCCCGCGATGCCATGTTCGCCGCCACCGACACCGCCTGGGCGCCCTGGTACGTCGCCCGGACGGACGACAAGCAGCGCGGCCGGCTCAACATCATCAGCCACCTGCTCAGCCAGGTCCCCTACAAGCCGCTCGGCCCCAACGACGTCACCCTGCCCAAGCGCCAGCGTGCCCACGGCTACCAAGAACCAGCGCTCCCATTGCGGTACATCCCGACACCGTTCTGAACGGCGCCACCTGACTGGGTTGTTCAGGGCCGGCTCGATCTGGATGGGAGGCAGGACGATGGCGGTGCAAGCCGAGACCCCAGGGCGGCCGGCCCTGGCCGGCCAGCGCTGGTACGCACGCACCCCGGATGAGGTCGCCGCGGCGCTGGAGGTGGATCCGGGAACCGGGCTGTCGTCGCAGCGAGCGGCGGAGCTGCTCAGGGCGAACGGCCCGAATGCGCTGCCCGAGGAGAAGCCGACGCCCGGGTGGCGGCGGTTCCTGGAGCAGTACCGCAGCTACATGCAGCTCATCCTGGTCGGTGCGGCGGTCGTGTCGCTGGTGATCAGAGAGTGGGGCACCGGGGTCCTGCTGTTGGTGCTGACGCTGCTGAACGCGGTTGTCGGCTTGCGCCAGGAAGGCAAGGCCGAGAGCGCCATGAACGCGCTCAGGTCGATGATGAAGGCGACCGCCAGGGTGCGGCGGGACGGGCAGGAGGCGGAGATCCCGGCCGAGCAGCTGGTCGCCGGCGATGTCGTGCTCATCGCCGCCGGGGACCAGGTACCGGCGGATGGCCGCATCGTCGCGGCCAGCGCCTTGCAGATCGACGAGTCGGCCCTGACGGGGGAGAGCACCCCGGCGGGCAAGGACGCCGCCACGCTGTCCGCCGACGAGCTGGGCCCGGGTGACCTGACGAACATGGCGTTCATGAACACGCCGGTCACCCACGGCAGCGCCATCGTGATCGTCACCGGCACGGGCGCCGACACCGAGCTCGGGAAGATCTCCGGGATGTTGTCGGCCACGGCCAGGGAGCAGTCGCCGCTCACCAAGGAGCTCGACACGCTGACGCTGTGGATCGCGGCGGCGGCCGGCGTGACCATGGTCGTGATGTTCGTGTTGGGGCGCAGCCGCGGCGAGGCCTGGGACGTCTTGTTCATCAGCGCGGTCTCGCTGGCCATCGCGGCCATCCCCGAGGCCCTGCCCACGGTCAGCCAGGCGATCCTGTCGCTGGGCAGCCTGAACCTGGCCAAGCGCAACGCGATCGTGAAGGACCTTCCGTCGGTCGAGACGCTGGGGTTCACCTCGGCCATCAACTCCGACAAGACCGGCACGCTGACCATGAACCAGATGACCGCGGTCGAGGTGGTGGATCTGACAGACCGCTACATCCTGCCCTATGTGCTCGCCAGCGACGCCAAGCTGGTCGACGGCAAGGTCGTCGGCGACCCCACCGAGGGCGCCCTGCTCGTCCTCGGCCACAAAGCCGGCCTGGACATCGACGCCACCCGCGAGCGGCTGCCCCGGCTGGCCACGCTGCCGTTCGACCCTGCCTACAAGGTGATGGCCACGTTCCACTCGGCCGCGGACGTGTCGGGACGGCCGGTGGTGCGCTGCTTCGTCAAGGGCGCTGCGCCCGCGGTGATGGGCCGTGCCACCACGGCTCTGGCGGGCGGCAAGGTCGTCCAGTGGGACGCCGGGCTGAGCCAGCGGGCCCAGGCCGAGATGGAACGCATGGAAGGCGAGGGCCGGCGGGTGATGGCCGCCGCCACGCGCGATCTCGACCCGGACGCCTTCGACCAGCACGGCGACCTGCTCGCCTACGTCACTGAGCTGCAGATGACAAGCCTGGTCGCGATGGTCGATCCGCCGCGCGAGGAGTCCAAGGCCGCGGTGGCCAGCGCCCACGCCGCCCACATCCGACGTGGCCAAGAACGCCGGCCGGATGATCCTGTCCGACGACAACTTCGCCACCATCGTCTACGCGGTCGAGCAGGGTCGTAAGCTCTTCGACAACCTCCTCAAGTACATCCGCTTTGTCCTGGTGCTGCTGGTCGCCTTCGTGCTGACCTTCCTCGGCGCCAGCATCTTCAACATCGCCGGCGGCGAGCCGTTCAACCCGGCCCAGGTCCTCCGGATCCACTTCTTCGTCAACGCCCCGTTCGGGTTCGCGCTCGGCTTCGACCAGGAAACCCCGGGGCTCATGGCTCGCCAGCCCCGTCCATGGGGCCGGTCCATCCTGACCAGGCCGGTACTCGTCACGGCGGGGCTGGCCGGGCTGGCCATCACCATCGGCCTGCTCACCATCATCAAGGTCGGTGAGTCGCAGTTCGGCACCGTCCAGGTCGGCGCCTCGATCTCGTTCACCGCCTTCGCCCTCTGCCTCATCGTGGCGGCGTTCGAGTGCCGCAGCGAGACCAACTCGGTGCTGACCCCGGACACGTTCAACAGCAAGCAGATGAACTGGGTCGCCCTGGGCGAGTTCGCCCTGACGGTGCTCGTCACCCAGATGGACGGCTTCCGCCGTCTCCTGGGATTGACCGAGCTCAACATGAAGCAGTTCGCCTTCGCGCTCCTGCCCGCCATCGCCCTGCTGGTCCTGTGGGAGCTCGGCAAGTTCCTGGCCCGACGCAGGATCACCCGCAAGTGATGAGGCCCACGCAACCCGCTGCTTTGTATGGTCTGGTTCGCCGGTCACCGATCACCTGTGCGCAAGGAGGCCGCCTTGATCGTCGCCGAGGTCTCGTTCATCGACATCTTCTGGTCGATGCTGTGGTTCTTCTTCCTGTTCATCTGGATCGTGATCCTGTTCCAGATCCTCACCGACCTGTTCCGCGACCACACCCTGTCGGGCGGGGCGAAGACCCTGTGGGTGCTGTTCCTGGTGTTCCTGCCGTTCCTGGCCGTGTTCGTCTACCTCATCTCCCGGGGCAAGGGGATGGCCGAGCGGGCCGCGGCCCGTCAGCAGCAGGCCCAGGAGCAGTTCGAAGGCTACGTGCGGTCGGTCGCCACCCCCGGTGACGGCACCGCCGCCCCGGCCGAGCAGATCTCCCAGGCCAAGCAGCTGCTGGACGCCGGCACGATCGACCAGGCCGAGTTCGACCGGCTGAAGGCCAAAGCCCTCGCCTGACCACCAGCTCCCGCACCTGACGGGTACCGCGAAGGCACGGCGGAGACCCTGGTGGCCGGAGGGGAGACCGGGACATGCCCGAGGACATGAACCTGGAGGTTGCCCACAAGCTGACCGAGCGCGAGCACCCGGTCAGGGAGAGCCGGCGCTGGGAAGAGGTCATCGAGATTGTGGGAGTCCTCCTGCTTGCGGTCGCCGCGGTCGCGACCGCCTGGGGTGGCTTCCAGGCGGCCAAGGGGGATGGCCGTCAGTCGATCCTGTACGCCGAGGCGGGCGTGGACCGGGTCCAGGCCACCACCGTCGCCATCGCTGGTCAGCAGCGGCTGGCGTCCGACGCGGCCACCTTCAACGAATGGCTCCAGGCAGCCAGCGCCAACGACGCACAGCTTCAGGCGATGCTCGAGCGCCGGTTCAGCCCGGAATACCAGACGGCGTTCGCGGCCTGGCAGAAGACGGAGCCGTTCACCACGCCGTCGGCGCCGCCGGGGCCCGCCTACATGCCCGAGTACCACAATTCCCAGCTCGAGCAGGCCGCGCACCTCAACGAGGAGGCCGCGCACGCCGAGGAGGAAGGCACCCATGCGCGCGAGACAGCCGAGAAGTACATCGGCGCGACCGTGTTGTTCGCGCTGGTGTTGTTCCTGGTCGCGGTGAGCCAGCGATTCAGGATCCTGGGCGTGCGCATCGGCGCGATCGCGATGGCCATGGGACTGCTCGGCTATGCCCTGTACGAGGTCGCCACCCTGCCACGGTTCTAGGCGCAGGAGCCAGGCCGGTCATGCGCGCCCCGCCTCCCCGGATCACCAACCTCGCCCTGCTGGCGGCACTGCTGGTCGCGTTCGCCAGCGGCGTCGGGGCGGTCGCCGCCGGGACGGCGTCGGGGCGCTGGGTGGCGGTCGCCCACGGGATCGTGGGTGTGGCGGTGGTGCTGCTGGTCCCGTGGAAGTCGATGATCGTCCGTCGCGGCCTGCGCCGAGCCCGCCGCAGTCGCTGGCTGTCGTTGCTGCTCGCCGCGCTCGCGGTCACCGCGCTGGTCACCGGCCTGGGCTCGGCCAGCGGGCTGCTGCGGTCCGTGGGCGACTTCCGCGGCATCTGGCTCCATGTCGCGGCCGCGTTGGCGCTGGTCCCGCTGGTGGTCTGGCATGTGCTCGCGCGTCCGGCTCGCGCCCACAGGACCGACCTGTCCAGGCGCACCCTGCTGCGGGCGGGCACGCTCGGGGTGGCCGCCGGCGGCGTCTACCTCGCCATCTCCGCCGTGGTCCGCGCCGCCGGGCTGCCAGGCGCAAGCCGGCGCTTCACCGGCTCCTACGAGACCGGCTCGTTCGACCCGGCCGCGATGCCGACCACGAGCTGGATCGACGACGTGCCGCCCAGGATCGATCCGGCCACCTGGCGCCTGGTCGTCGCCGACGCCGACGGCGAGCGCGAGCTCTCGCTCCAAGCGCTCTCCCGCCACGGCACACGCCTGCGGGCGACCCTCGACTGCACCAGCGGCTGGTACGCCCACCAGGACTGGGAGGGCGTGCCGGTCGCGGCGCTGGTCTCACGCACCGGCGCTGCCCGGAGCCTGCACGTCCACTCGACCACCGGCTACTGGATCCGGTTCCCGGTCGGCGACCTCGACCGGCTGCTGCTCGCCACCCGCGCCGGCGGCGCCCCGCTCTCGGCCGGCCACGGCTTCCCGGCCCGCCTGGTCGCTCCCGGCCGCCGCGGCTTCTGGTGGGTCAAGTGGGTCGACCGCATCGAGCTGCGGTCGACCCCGTGGTGGTGGCAGCCGCCGTTCCCGGTCACCTGAGGGCGACGGCCGCACCAGGCCGCGAACCGTCACCGGTCGGCGGTACTGTGGCAACCCGAGCGGTAGGGAGGCGGCGATGCCGACGGCGACCAGGATCCGCGACCACTGCCTGGCTCCGGGGCGGGCGGTGGACGCCCCCGCGCCCGGTGGTGGCTACCGGCGCCTGTTCCCCGACCTGGACGCGCTGGAGTGTGAGGACGACGCCCTCCACGCCCTCGGCCGGCCCGGCGGGGCCTGCGACGCCGCCGCCGCGGCGGTCGAGGTCCGGGCCGACGGGACCGATCGGGACGCCCATGGGGACGCCCAGGAGGCGGCCGGGTGGCCGGTGTTCGGGCAGTTCGTGGCCCACGACCTCACCGCCGACCGCTCACCGCTGACCCACCACGCCGAGCTGGCCGAGATCCGCAACGCCCGCAGCCCCCGGATCAACCTGGAGGTTGTGTACGGCGACGGCCCGG
>Ga0081539_10001579_pt1 | contig 37669 bp, 35 predicted proteins | sample TabmetS4T2R2_FD_71023 | JGI IMG/M metagenome (GOLD analysis project Ga0081539, IMG submission 71023) | Tabebuia heterophylla rhizosphere microbial communities from the University of Puerto Rico - S4T2R2 | ecosystem: Host-associated > Plants > Roots > Rhizosphere ... | reverse complement strand
GTCGGCACGCCCACCACCACGTACCCCGCGACAGCCGCCGCCGGCAACTCGACGCAAGCGACGCAGACCGTAACGGTGACCGATACCACCGCGCCGCTGGTTACGGCTCCGGCGCCGACCAGCGTCAACGCGGGTCTCAGCGGCCAGGCCGCGATTCCCAACGTTCTCGCGAGCACAATCGCGAGTGACAACTGTGGACCGGTAACGCTGAGTCAGAGTCCGGCTGCGGGCACGATCGTCGGCATCGGCACGCACACGATCACGATCACCGCTACCGACTCCGCTGGAAACACAAGCACCGCGACCACCACTTTTATCGTCAACGGCGGCGGATTGAACTTCTCGCTCGTCGCACCGGCGAGCGCGCAGCGTGGCAAACCCGCGAAACTCAATCTCAGCTACAGCAACACCACCGGTGAAAAACTGTTCGTGTCGTTCGTGGTGCGTTACTCGGGGCCGTGCGACAGCGGCGTTGCCGACAGCGGCGGCCCCATGCCGATCAATGCCGGCGACAGTCGCACCATCAACGCGCAGTTTCACATCGCTAAGACGGCTTGCATCGGACCGTACACACTGACGCTCGAAACGTATGTGAATGGCGTGTTGCTGGGAACAACCACAGCGGAGCTAACAGTGACACCGTAAACGGGCGCCTCGCTGTGCTGCCTCTGCGTCCTTTCCTTGCTGTGCCTTGAGGTGAAAAGTTTGTGGGGAACGAATAGCCAACAGACGCAGAGGACGCAGAGGCAGCACAGCGAAGCTACCCGTGTAATCCGTGGCTTTACTCGGTCGAGACGTGGTCTTCCTTGTTGAGCGCGGCGTGCAGCGTGTGCCAGGGAAGCGTCGCGCATTTCACCCGTACGGGAAAGTCGCGCACGCCGGCAAAGATCTTGAGATTGCCTAAGCTGTTCGCTTCGCTCTCTTCGTCGAGCTCGCCGGTCACCATCGAGTGAAACTCAGTGAACAACGCTTCAGCCTGCTCGCGGCTCTTGCCCTTCACGGCCTGCGTCATCATGCTCGCCGCGGCCTTCGAAATCGCGCAACCCGAGCCTTCAAACGCGATCTCCTTCACCGCGTTACCTTCGAGATCGAGATAGACAGTGAGGTGATCACCGCAAAGCGGGTTGTAACCTTCAGCGGAGTGGTTCGCGTTTTCGAGCTTGCGGAAGTTACGCGGCTTCTTGTTATGGTCGAGGATTACCTGCTGGTAGAGTTCGCTTAATTCTGACATGGGACATCAACTAAAAATCTCAATCACGCGCTCGATCGTTCGCGCCAGCACGTCGATCTCTTCTTTCGTGTTGTAGAACGCGAAGGAGGCGCGGGCCGTGGCGGGCACTTTGAACCGCTGCATCACCGGTTGCGCGCAATGATGACCGGCGCGAACGGCAATTCCTTCCTGATCCAGGATCGTGCCGATGTCGTGCGGATGAATGTCGTCGATCACAAACGACAGCACGCTCGCTTTTTGCTTGGCGGTGCCGATGATGCGCACGCCCTCGATCGCGGAAATTCGTTCGGTGGCATAACGCAGCAGCTCGGCTTCATGCGCCGCGGCCTGCTCGCGGCCGATCGTGCTCAAGTAATCAATCGCCGCACCCAAACCGATCTGCGACGCGATCGCGGGAGTTCCCGCCTCTAATCGGTTTGGTAAATCTGCGTACGTCGTCTTTTCGAAGGTGACGGTCTTGATCATGTCGCCGCCGCCCTGAAACGGATTCATCTTTTCGAGCAGCTCGGCCTTGCCGTAAACGACGCCGCTGCCCGTCGGCGCATACATCTTGTGGCCGGAGAAGACGTAAAAATCGCAGTCGAGATCCTGCATGTCGACCGGCATGTGCGGCGTGGCTTGCGCGCCATCGACCAGCACCGGCACGCCGTACTTGTGCGCCTGCGCAATCATCTGCTTGATGGGATTGATCGTGCCGAGCGCGTTTGAAACGTGCACCACACCGACGAGCTTGGTTCGTTCATTCAGCAACGCGTCGTACTCATCGAGCAGCAACTCGCCGGCATCGTTCATCGGGATCACGCGCAAGCGCGCGCCCTTCTCTTCGCAGAGCATCTGCCAGGGAACGATGTTGGCGTGGTGCTCCATGGCGGAGATGATGATCTCGTCGCCTGCACCGATAAACTTGCGGCCGTACCCATACATCACCAGGTTGATGCCTTCGGTAGCGCCGCGCACGAAGATACACTCGCGGGCCTCGCGCGCGTTGATAAAGCGCTTCACCTTTTCCCGCGCGCCTTCGTAGGCCGTGGTGGCTTTCTGGCTGAGATAGTGGACGCCGCGATGAATGTTCGAGTGTTCCTGCTCGAGATAGACGCTGCCGCGATCGATGACGACCTGCGGCACTTGCGAAGAAGCAGCGTTGTCGAGATAGATGAGCGGCTTACCGTTGACGGTCTGGTGCAAGACGGGAAAATCGGCGCGAATGCGTTCGACGTTCCATGAGTCGGCGTTTTTTGCCGGAGCGATTGAATCCAAAGCCTGCACGGTATTACTCCAATTGCGTGTTCAACTGACGTAACACGATTTCGTCGAGCTGAGCTCTGAGCGAATCGAGCTTGATCTTCCCGATCACCTCTTCGGCAAAACCGTACGTCAGCAGGTTGCGGCCCAATTCCGGATTGATCCCGCGCGCCTGCAAGTAGAACAACTCTTCCTCGTCGATCTGTCCGACCGCGGCTCCGTGCGCGCATTTCACGTCGTCGGCGTAAATCTCGAGCTGCGGCTTCGTATCGACGCGTGCTTGTTGCGACAAGAGCAGGTTCTTGTTCGTCTGCATCGCGTCAGTCTTTTGCGCGCCTTCGCGCACGAAGATCTTGCCGTTGAAAACCGCGCGCGCGTTGCCATCGAGAATTCCCTTGTACAACTGGTGACTGGTGCAGTGTGGCTGCTGGTGATCGATGACGGAATGCGTATCGGTGTGCTGATCCGCGCCGGCGAGGTACAAGCCGTCAACCCAGCACTCCGCGCCTTCGTGGTCGAGCACGACCGAGACGTCGTGCCGCGCCAGCCGGCCACCGAGATTGATCGAGGTCGTATCGTAACTGCTGCTGCGTCCGAGCGAAGCCGAAGTGATCGACGTGTGAAACGCGCGCTCGCTTTCGCGCTGCATGCGGTAATGTTCGAGCCGCGCGCCTTCTTTCAGCACGACTTCGGCGACTGCGTTCGTGAAATACTGCTGGTTCCGTGTCGAGACGAAACTCTCGATCACCGTCGCCGAACTATTCTCTTCCGCCACAATCAACAGCCGCGGAAAACTGGCTTGATCCTCTTCATCCGTGTCCGTCAGGAATGTCACCTGTATTGGCGTCTCGACCTTAATCCCGCTCGGGATCCACAGAAACAGGCCCGACGCGAGAAACGCCGTGTTCAGCGCTGCGAGCCCGTTGTTGTGATAACCGGCGTTACGCGCGAGATAGGCGCGCGCGATCTTGCTGTAGCGCGCGTCAGCAACCGCGCTGAGCAGATCGATCGCGACCACGTGCTCGAGCCCGGTCGTGGTCGAGAGTTCTTCCGAGAGGAAACCGTTCAGCACGACGAGATGTGCACTCGTCGTTTCGGGATAGACAAAACGCGTGGCATCGAGCGACATGTTGGTTGAGCGGACCGCCGGCTCGAAATTCTGCTTCGCCAGCGGCGCGAGGTTCGTGTATTTCCACTCCTCTTCATGGACCGTTGGAAAGCCGAGCAGTTCAAAACGCTCCATCGCGCCGTTGCGCACGAGTTCCAACCACGGCACCGTCGGGCTCGACTCGCGCATCGCCTGAAAGGCAACCTGATAATTATTCTGTTTTCTTGCGAGTTCAGTGACCATTGCTAATTCGCCGCGTTGAGTTTTGCCGAGCCAACTGCGTCAGGCGCCGGAGTCTTGATCCAGTCATAACCTTTCGCCTCGAGTTCCAGCGCCAACTCCTTGCCGCCTTCGCGGGCGATGCGGCCACCGGCGAGCACGTGGACGTAATCGGGAACGATGTAATTCAAGAGCCGTTGATAGTGAGTGACGACGATGATGGCATTGTCAGGCGTCAGGAGTTTGTTCACGCCGGAAGCGACGACGCGCAACGCATCGATATCGAGACCGGAATCCGTCTCGTCGAGCACGGCCAGCTTCGGTTCGAGCACGGCCATTTGCAGGATCTCGTTCCGTTTCTTCTCGCCGCCGGAGAAACCTTCGTTCACCGAACGCGTCATGAAACTCGCGTCCATCTCGACGACCTTCGCGCGTTCTTTCAGCAGGTCTTTGAATTCGAGTGGATCGAGTTCCTCTTCGCCGAGATGCTTGCGCTTCTCGTTGTAAGCCAGGCGCAGAAACTGCGCATTCGAAACGCCCGGCACTTCGATCGGATACTGAAACGCCATGAACACGCCTTCACGCGCGCGCTCGTCGGGCGACAAGTCCAGCAGGTTCTTGCCTTCGTAAATCACTTCGCCCGCGGTGACTTCGTATTGCGGATGGCCGGCCAGCACCTTTGCGAGCGTCGACTTGCCCGAACCGTTCGGGCCCATGATGGCGTGAATCTCGCCCTTCCTGACTGTCAGATTGATGCCCTTGAGGATCTCGTTACCGTCAATCGCGGCGTGCAAATTTCTGATCTCTAACATTCGTTATCCCACGCTACCTTCCAATTTCAGTCCCAGGAGCCGCTGCGCTTCCACCGCAAACTCCATCGGCAACTGTAGAAAAACGTCTTTGCAGAATCCGTTGATGATCAGCGACACGGCGTCTTCCTGCGAGATGCCGCGCTGCTGCAAGTAGAAGAGCTGTTCTTCGCTGATCTTCGAGGTCGAGGCTTCGTGCTCGACGCTCGAGCTGTTGTTCATCACCTCAATATAGGGGAACGTGTTCGCGCCGCAGCTGGAACCGATCAGCATCGAGTCACACTGCGTGTAGTTGCGCGCGCCCTCGGCCTTCGGCATGACTTTCACAAGTCCGCGATAGCTGTTGTTGGAATGTCCCGCCGCTATTCCTTTTGAAATGATCGTCGAACGAGTGTTCCGGCCGAGGTGAATCATCTTCGTGCCGGTGTCAGCCTGCTGCGCGTGATTCGTCAACGCGACTGAGTAAAACTCGCCAATCGAGTTGTCGCCTTGCAGGATGCACGACGGATATTTCCAGGTGATTGCCGAGCCGGTTTCCACTTGCGTCCACGAAATCTTCGAGTTCTTCCCGGCGCACTTGCCGCGCTTCGTCACGAAGTTGTAAATGCCGCCGCGTCCTTCTTCGTCGCCGGCGTACCAGTTCTGCACTGTCGAGTATTTGATCTGCGCATCATCGAGCGCGACGAGCTCAACCACCGCGGCGTGCAACTGGTTACGATCGAACTTCGGCGCCGTGCAGCCTTCGAGATACGAAACGTACGCGCCTTCTTCGGCGACAATCAGCGTTCGCTCGAACTGTCCCGATTCCGCATTGTTGATGCGGAAGTAGGTCGAGAGTTCCATCGGACAGCGCACGCCTTTCGGAATGAAGCAGAAACTGCCGTCCGAAAACACCGCGCTGTTCAGCGCCGCGAAGAAGTTGTCGTTCGTCGGCACGACTGAACCGAGATACTTCTTCACGAGCTCCGGATAGTCTCTGATCGCTTCCGTGAACGAACAGAAGATCACGCCGTGCTTCTTCAGCTTCTCTTTGTAAGTGGTGGCCACCGAGACTGAGTCGAAAACCGCATCGACGGCGACGCCCGCGAGTTGTTTCTGTTCCTGTAACGGGATGCCGAGCTTTTCAAACGTTCGCAGCAGCTCGGGATCGACTTCGTCGAGGCTCGCCTTTGTGGGTTTCTGTTTCGGCGCGCTGTAGTAAATGATGTCCTGGTAATCGATCTCGGGATACTTGATGTTGGGCCAGTGCTTCGGCTCGGTCATCGTCAGCCAGTGCCGGAAAGCCTTGAGACGAAACTCCAGCATCCACTCGGGCTCGTTCTTCTTCGCGACGATCAGACGGATCGTGTCTTCCGTCAGACCGCGCGGAATCACATCCGACTCGATGTCGGTGACGAAACCGTATTTGTATTCCTGTTTGCCTAGCAGTTCTGCTGTACTCATCGTGATCTTCTAAAGTCGATTGTCTCTCGGCTTCACTCCCTGAATCTGGTGCAACACCGCGTCGACGTTTGCTTCGGTGCCGAGCAACTGCGACAGCGTGATATCGGCGAGCGCGTTGTCGACAATCTGGTGCAACTCGACGATGACCGGGCGAATGCCGCAATCACCGGTGTGCACGCACGCATCGAGCACGCCCGCGTAACTCTTGCAATGCGACTCGGCCGGTTCGCCTTCCAAAACGCGGATGACTTGGTTAAGACGAATCTGCGACGCGGGTCGGGCGAGCGAGTAGCCGCCTTTGATGCCGCGCGTCGACTGAACCAGGCCGGCCTTGCTCAGGATCCACATCAGTTTTCCGGCATTCGCGCTGGAGATTCCTTCGAGCCGCGCGAGTTGGGAAAGCGTCAGCGATTCGCCCAAAGTCTCGGCGCGCGCCAACTGGAGCAGGCAGCGTAGTCCGTATTCTTCCTGAGCCGAGATCTTCATTTAAGTTATTTACCTGAGGCAGCTTACCTAAACCTTACTTTTAAGTCAAGATTAGCCGCAAAGAGGCACAAGATGCACAAAGAGGTCTTCCCTTCTTTTGTGTTTCTTGTGCCTCTTCGTGGCTAAAGTTTGAACTCGAAATCGAGGTACCCCGCGAGCCGGACGGGTTTGCCGCCGACGTTTGGTGGAGCAAACGTCCAGGCCTTGGCCGCTTCTTCCGCGGCTTGCCGCAGCAGCATCGGGCCTTCGGAGTTGGTGATCCAGACCTTGCCGTTCTCGTCGATGATCGCAAAGACGCGGACGGTTCCGGTCACGTTGTGGGTCTTGGCGGCGGAGGGATAGTTCGGCGTGACGCGCTTGGTTTCGCGTCCGCTGAGCGAACCGGTGCTGATGAGCTGCGGCTCGGCCGCTGGTGTCGTGGCTTGAGCCGCGGTTGCCGTGCCGGGCGGCGCGGTTTGAGTTGCGGGCGCTGACGCCGTTTGAGCGTCAGTTTTCGGACCGGCGAACGGATTCGGAATGCGCGAGGTCATCGCGTCCAACGCCGGCGAGCGTCCGAGCGAGGCGACCTGAGTTTGCGCCGCGGCCATTCTTTCGCGGGCCGTCAAAAACTCCGTTTGCCACCTGGCGCGATCGTCGTCGCTGCGCGCGAGCGACAGGCGAACGCCGAGCACGTCTTCGAGCAACGCCAGTGCGTCGTAATTTCTGCCTTGTTCTTTAGAAATATCATTTGCCTGCGCGATGACGCGTTCGAGCAGCCCGCGGATGCGCTCCAGATCCGTGTTTGCCTCGGGCGGCAGATCCGTGTCACTCGGGTTGAGCCCGAAACTGCGGTAGCGAGTGAGATGCGAACGAATTCCGTTGACGGTCTGGCCGGCGGCTGCGAAGTAGGTGCGAATGGATTCGTCTTTCTGGGCCGCGCGTTGCTGAAATGCTTCTTCGAGTAAAGATTGCGAACGCCCGTAGTTGCCATCTTCCAGGTAGATGCCGAGCAGCATCAGGGTGGCGACGTTTTTCAAGGTGACGTCACGCACGGAGGCGCGAACATTTTCCAACTCGGTGGCCGCGGCCTGGAGCTGATGGACGGCGGCGAGTGCGCGGGCGCGTTCGATTCGGTTGAGCGTGGAATTGGCGGTGGCGGCTGCGGCGTCTTCGGACGAACCAGTGCTCTGCGCCGCCGCTAAGACCGGAGCGATCAGGAGAAGAATTGTCGGGAGGATGGCATGAACGTAGGGGCGATTCCGGTAAAAAGACCTCAAATGTTTGGCTCCTGAAACACAAAGGCGAGCCTAACGCTCGCCTACAGTTCTAATCATTTTCGCAACCCTATTATGGCCAGATAGGGCAAATGAGGCAAGAGGGGTCTGCTTCTTGTGCCTCTTTGTGGCGACTACGGCGTGCCTGAGCTGCTGACGCTGCGGATGATCTTGTCGCGGAAGGCGCGGGCGGCATTTTTGACGGCGGTCTCGTCCAGGGTCAAGAGGCGCCGGTCACGCATAACGAGGCGGCCGTTGATGATGACGGTCTCGACGTCGGCGGCTTTGGTGGCGTAGACGAGGTCGGAGTAGATGTTGTAGACGGGAATCTGGTTCAGCGTGTCGCGGTCGATGACCAGCACGTCCGCGCGTTTCCCCACCTCCAGCGAGCCAATCTCCTTTTCCAGGTGCAGCGCCTGCGCCCCGCGAATGGTCGCGAACTCAAACGCCTGCTGCGCCGAGATCACTTTCGGATCCCCGGTGAAAACCTTGTGTAGCTTCGCCACCGTGTCCATCTCTTCCCACATATTCAGGTCATTGTTCGACGCCGCGCCGTCCGTCCCCAATCCCAGCAACACGCCCTCTTTCAACATGCGCGGCACCGGCGCTACGCCCGCCGCGAGCTTCATGTTCGACTGCGGGTTGTGAACTACTCCAACCCCACGCCGCTGCAAGATCGCGATATCGCTGCCCTGCGGCCAAACCATGTGCGCCGCAATCACGCGCTCGTTGAGGAACCCGATGCGATCAAGATAAGCAACCGGACTCGCGCCCTTCGACTTGACCATGTCATCGACCTCGCGCTTGGTTTCCGCGATGTGGATGACAATCGGAGCGCCCGTGCGATCGGAAAACGCGCGCGCCGCCTTCAGGTGTTCTTCGTTGACTGTGTAAGGCGCATGCGGGGCGATCGCGGGAACGATGAGATCGTTTCCCTTCCAGTGCGCCACGAAACGCTCGACGTAAGCCAAACCTTCCGAGTAGGTCTTATTGTCAGCCACCGGAAAGTCGATGACGGTCTCGCCCAGCACGCCGCGCACACCGGCTTTCGCGGTTTCGTCGGCGATCGCGTCCTCGAAGTAGTACATGTCGCAGTATGTCGTCGTGCCGCCGCGAATCATCTCCGCGAGGCCGAGCCGCGCGCCCACGCGCACAAACTCCTCCGTCACGTTCTTCGCTTCCGCCGGAAAGATGTATTTCGTCAACCACTCCTGCAAATCGAGATCGTCCGCGAGTCCACGAAACAGCACCATCGGAACGTGCGTGTGTCCGTTGATCAAGCCGGGCGTCAGCACCTTTCCTGCGGCACTCACTCGCTGTCGCGACGTGTACGAGCGCTCGATGTCAGCGCGCGGACCGATGGCGACGATGCGGCCATTCGCGACGGCGATCCCGCCGTCGTCGATGACTCGCCGCGTCCCATCCATCGTGACGATGGTGCCGCCCAAAACGAGCAGGTCCACAGGCTGGCGGCGACCTTGTGCGTCAGCGTCTGAAATTGGATTGAGAGTCATGGCGATCAAAAGCGCGAGCGGCAACAAAAGCTTTAGCATAAGTGGACTAATCGGCGGCCTTCTTTCCTTTCAAAAACCGCGCGTCAAACGCGCGCGGCAGCAACTCAGCGACATGAAAAATCTCGCTCTGCCCGGCGAGGTTCGCAAACACGATCTTCGCGCCCCGCGCAAACTCCCAGATGATCTGGCGGCAAGTCCCACACGGCGGCGTCAAGGTTTCCGTATCCGCCACCACAGCGAGTTCAGTAAACTGTCTTTCACCTTCCGACAGCGCTTTCCAGATCGCGACGCGCTCCGCGCAAACGGTCAAACCATAACTCGCGCTCTCGACATTGCAGCCGGTGTAGACTTTGCCGCTGCCCGTGCGCACTGCCGCGCCCACCAGAAAATTCGAAAACGGCGCCACTGAATGCAGGCGCGCGTGCTGGGCCGCCTCGATCAGCGGCTGTAACTCTTCGCTCAAAGTTGACCTCCAACGTTAGTTAAATCTCGGGCCAGCCGCTCGCGAATTTTTCCGCTCAGCAAATCAATGCTCACCAGGTTATGGCCACCTTCAGGAATGATTACGTCGGCGTGTCGCTTCGACGGCTCGACAAACTGCATGTGCATCGGCCGCACGGTCGCGACGTACTGCTCGATCACCGACTCGACCGTGCGGCCGCGTTCGTCCAGGTCGCGCCGCAGACGGCGAATGAAACGAATGTCGTCCGGCGTGTCGACAAACACTTTGATGTCCATCTGCTCGAGCAAACGCGGATCGGCAAAGATCAGGATACCTTCGACAATCACGATCGGCTTGGGATCGACGTGCCGCGTCTCGTTCAGCCGTGAGTGGGTGCGGAAATCGTAAACGGGCAGCTCAACCGCCTCGCCCGCCTTCAGCCGCCGCACGTGATTCACGAGCAGATCGTTGTCGAGCGCGTCGGGATGATCGAAGTTCGCGATGTTGCGGTAGTCGAGCGGGAGATCGGTGAGATTCCGGTAGTAGGAGTCCTGCTGAATAAAAACTACTTCGCTCGCGCTGACTGTCTCAAGAATCCGATTCGCAACCGTGGTTTTTCCCGATCCCGTGCCGCCGCAAATGCCGATGATTAAACTCACGACTCACCCTACACCCGACTATGAATTCGACTCACCACCCCGCGCAACAACTGCGCAAACGCTTCGCGCACCCGATCGCCCGTCGCCATCACTTCTTCGTGATTGATCGGTTCGTCGCTGATGCCCGCGGCCATGTTCGTGATGCACGAGATGCCGAGCACTTCCAGGCCCATGTGGCGCGCGACAATGGCTTCGGGGACCGTGCTCATGCCGACGGCATCCGCGCCGAGCGCGCGCAGCAGATGGATCTCCGCGGGTGTTTCGTAACTCGGACCGGACAACGCGCCGTAAATTCCCCGGCGCACGTCCACGCCGACCGCGCGCGCTTCCTCGATGACGAGCGTCTGTAGCTCCGGCGCATACACTGCCGACATGTCGGGAAACCTCGGACCGAAACGTTCCTCGTTTGGGCCACGCAGCGGATTGTCGCCCATCAAGTTGAGATGATCGCTGATGACCATCAACGTCCCCTGACTGAGCTCGACGTTGATGCCGCCGGAAGCATTCGTCAGGACGAGCGTCTTCACGCCGAGCAGACTGAAGGTGCGAATCGGAAACGTGACTTCTTCGAGCGAGTAGCCTTCGTAGTAATGTACGCGACCCTGCATCGCGACCACCGGCACAGCGTCAACTTTTCCAATGACCAGCCGCCCGGCGTGTCCCTGTGCGGTCGAGCGCATAAACCCGGGAATCTCCGCGTACGGGATGCCGACCGCGTCGTCAAAGTCGTCAGCGAAACTGCCCAACCCGCTGCCGAGCACGATCGCAATCCGCGGCTCCAGCTTGGTCCGCGCGCGAATCACGCGCGCAGCGTGTTCAGCTCGTTCGTAAAGACCCGTGCCTGCTGTTCCCTCAACCATGACGTTCACTACTTCTCTTTCTGATAAGGTACGCCCAAAGCGCGTGGCGGCCGCGATGACCCAATAAAGCCCGCGAGCACCACGATGGTCAAGACGTACGGCACCATCTGAATGAACTGGACCGGAATGTCTTCACCCGACGGTAACTTTACCGCGCCTTGCATCTGAATCGAAACCGCTTCGGTGAAACCAAACAGCAAACACGCGAGCAGCGTCTGCACCGGACGCCACTTGCCGAAGATCAATGCCGCGAGCGCGATGAAGCCGCGACCGGCAGTCATGTTTCTCGTAAACAACGACGACTGGCCGATCGACAAATAAGCGCCACCGATGCCGGCGAGAATTCCGGCGATCAGCACGCCCGAGTAGCGCATCCCGCTGACGCTCACGCCCGCCGCATCAGCCGCTTCCGGTTTTTCGCCAACCGCTCGCAGGCGCAAGCCAAAAGGTGTTTGGTACAGAACGTACCAGGTGAGCGCGACCATGACCAAAACGGCGAACGCGATGATCACCGGCGACTGCGGCAGCAGATGATCCTTCGGCAGTTGCGGCGTCGAACCCGACGAAAGAAAGAAAGCGCCACTCAGAAACCCGGGAATGCCGAGCATCAGAATGTTGATGGCCGCGCCGCTCACGACCTGGTCGGCTTTGAACTTGATACAACTCACCGCGTAGATCACGGCGATGAAGAGTCCAGCCAAAAGTCCACCGAGCAAGCCGACCCACGGGCTGGCATTGCCGAGGTGCAGCTTTTGATCGGCCGCGTAGGTCACTGCGGCGGCGGTGAACGCGCCGGCTAGCATCTTCCCTTCCAGCGCGATGTTGATAACGCCGGAACGCTCGGAGAAGAGTCCACCGAGCGCGGCGAGCACGAGCGGCGTGGCCAGCCGGATGGTCGAAGCGATCAAAGAAAAAGTGAAGATGTCTCGCATGCGGTTAGGCCCTCAAGCGTGGGAGCGGCCTGGCTCTGCCCACTAGCCATTTGAAGAACGATTCGGCCGCGACGAAGAGAATGATGATTCCCTGCAGCACCTGCACGATGTCCTTGGTCACGTGTTCGGAGAAGCCATCGACGTAAATCCCGCCGTGCTGCAAGACCGCAAACAACAGCGCTGCGAGAATCACGCCGACCGGGTGATTGCGGCCGAGCAGCGCGACGGCGATGCCGGTGAAACCGTAGTTGTCGGAGAAGCCGTCGTAGTAGCGATACCGATAACCCATCACTTCGTTGATCGCGACCATGCCCGCGAGCCCGCCGGAAACGGCCATCGCCAAAACGATCTGTTTGCGAATCGAGATGCCGCCGTACTCGGCCGCCGCCGGATTGCTGCCGGTCGCGCGAATTTCGTAGCCCCATTTCGTGCGCCACAAAAACAGGTACACGAGCAGACAGCAAAGCAGCGCCAGCAGGAAAGCGACGTTCAGCGGAATGCGTTCGGGAAAACTCGGAATGAACCGGCCGAACCGCGGGATGTGCGCGCCCGCGCCGATCGGCACCGTCTGCATGATCGGATCGCCCGGCGCTTTGTAGTGATACTGCGTGAAGTAGCTGACGAGCGCGACGGCGATGAAGTTCAGCATGATGGTGTTGATGACTTCGTGCGAGCCGAAACGCGCCTTCAGCACGCCGGGAATCGCCGCCCAGAACGCGCCGGTGAGAATCGCCGCGGCAAAGCACAGTGGAACCAGTATCCACGCCGAACGATTAGCGAGCACGATGCCGACCCAGGCCGTGGCAAACGCCGCGATGTAAAGTTGTCCCTCAGCGCCGATGTTGAATAGACCGCAACGAAAACCGACGAGTACGGCGAGCCCGGTGAAGATCAACGGCGTCGCGTGGAAGAGCGTGTAGCCGATGCCGTCGGGCCAAGAAAGCGCAGCGCCGAGCAGAAGACGATAGGCGTCGAAGGGATTGTCGCCGACGAGCAGAATGAGAATGCCGCCGACAATAAACGCCGCGAGGACGGCAATCAGCGGGAAAAGAAGTTCACGCGCGAGCTTCGTCATCCGTGTTTAATGGCCTCTTGTCATCAGCAATCCGATTTCTTCGAGCGTGGCAACCTTGGGATCAACTTCGCCGGCAATTTTTCCCTCGTGAATGATCAGCAGGCGATCGGACAAACTCGTCACTTCTTCCAACTCCGCCGAGACGAGCAGGATCGCACAACCCTGATCGCGCAGGCCCACCAACTGTCGGTGAATAAACTCAATCGCCCCGATGTCGACGCCGCGCGTGGGCTGCGAAACGAGCAGCACCTTCGGATTGACGTGATACTCGCGGCCGATGATCAGCTTCTGTTGATTACCGCCTGACAGTGCGCGCGCCGCCAGCGCCGCGTTGCGCGGCCGCACGTCGAAGCCTTCGATGATCTCGGTCGCGCGGCGGCGGATCGCGTTGTCGTCGAGAAAGACGTCGCCGGCATACGCGGCGATCGGCGGACGATAATGAACGCCGAGTATCGAGTTCTCCGCCAAACTAAACTCCAACAGCAAGCCGCGACGATGGCGATCTTCGGGTATGTGGGCGATACCCAGTTCGCGCCGCACGCGCGCGCCCAGGGCGTTCAGGCTGCGGCCGTTGGCCCGTATCTCTCCGGTGAGGTATGCCGGATCGAGGAGTCCCGCGAGCGCTTCGATCAACTCCGTCTGGCCGTTGCCTTCGACGCCGGCGATGCCGACGATCTCGCCCGCGCGAACCGCGAATGAAACGTCGTTGACCCGCTTCGCGCCGGTGCTCGTGAGCACCGAGAGGTTTCGCACCTCCAACGCCGTCTCGCCTATTTGCGGATCGGGCTTCTCGACGCGCAGTAATACTTCGCGCCCGACCATCATGCGCGCTAGTTCCGCGGCGTTCGTGTCTTTGGTTTGCACGCGGCCCACCACCTTGCCGTCGCGCATGACAGTCACTTCGTCGGAGATAGCGAGCACTTCCGACAGCTTGTGCGTGATGATGATGACGGTCTTTCCCTGTTCGCGCATGCGGCGAAGAATGCCGAAGAACTCTTCCACTTCGAGCGGCGTCAGAACTGCGGTCGGTTCGTCGAGAATCAGCAAACGCGCGTGCCGGTACAGTGCTTTCAACAGCTCGACGCGCTGTTGCTGGCCGACGGAAAGATGTTCGACTGGTTCGTGTGGGTTGACGGCGAGTTTGAACTCTTCGGAGAGTTGGCGGATTTGGGCGGCGGCGCTTTTGAGATCGAGTGCGGCCGCGCTGCCGGGTTCGGCGCCGAGGACGATGTTTTCGGCGACCGTCATCGTCTCGACCAGCATGAAGTGCTGGTGGACCATGCCGATGCCGAGCGCGATCGCGTCGTGCGGCGACTTGATGTCGCGGACCTGGCCGTCAACGATAATCTCACCGCTGTCGGCGGAGTAGAAACCGTAGGCAATGCGCATCGCCGTCGACTTGCCGGCTCCATTCTCGCCCACGATGGCATGGATCGTTCCCGGCTTAACGAGGATGTTTACGTGATCGTTAGCCAGCACATCGCCGAAGCGTTTTGTTATTTCGCGAAGTTCCAGCATTCTGAGGTTTTAGCCACAAAAAGGCACAAGAAGCACAAACGAGTTAACCGCCAATCATTTCGTGCGCTGTGTCTTCCGAATCACTTGTGCTTCTTGTGCCTTTTTGTGGCTTTAACTGCCCATCGCGTCCGTGACTTTGATTTCACCGGCAATGATCTTTTTCTTCGCGGCTTCTGCTTCCTGAATCGCTTCCGGCGAGACGAGGTCTTTGTTGTTCTCGTCCATCGCATAGCCGACGCCGTCTTTGTCGAGACCGAAAACGTGTATGCCCGGTGAGAAACGATGATTCACTACGTCAGTGACGATGTCGTAGACCGCGTTGTCGACGCGCTTCACCATGCTGGTGAGCACAAAACCGGGCTTCACCATGTTCTGGTTTGAATCGACGCCGATGACGAAGTGCGTCGCGCGTCCGTTCTGTTTTCCCTGCTGCTCGACGGCATCAAACGCGCCCAGCCCGGAGTTGCCCGCGGCGGTAAAGATCACGTCCGCGCCTTTGCCGATCTGCGCTAACGACAGCTCCTTGCCTTTACCCGGATTGTTCCAGGCGCCGTCAGTCACGCCGACGTAGTTCTCGATCACGCGAATGTTCGGGTTAACCGATTTCGCGCCTTCCTCGTAGCCTTTGGCGAAACGATGAATCAGACCGATGTCCATGCCGCCAAGAAAACCGATCGTGCCGGTCTTCGATTCTTTCGCCGCTAGAATGCCGACGAGATAAGAACCTTCGTGCTCTTTGAAAACGAGCGAGGCGACGTTCGGCAGTTTGCTGACGCCGTCGATGATGGCGAAGTTAATGTTCGGATAGTCTTTCGCGACCTGCTCCATGATCGGCGCCTGCGCGAAACCGACGCCGATAATCAGATCGAAGTTGCGTTCGGCAAAGGCGCGCATCGCGGGCTCGATCGCATTCGGGGTTCCCGGTTCGATGTCGCGTAAAACGATCGGCAGATCTTTCGCTGCGCGCTGCACGCCCTGCCACGCCGCCGCATTGAACGAACGATCGTCCTTGCCGCCGATGTCGAAAACGATGCCGACGTGAATCTTCGACGGATCCTCTTTCGCAGTCGCGGCATGACAGCCGGACAACGCCAGCGCGCACGCTGCCAGCAGGGCAAATAAAACGAGAGCCTTGTACTTCATTCGTTGATGATTTCCTTAACTAACTTTTCCGCTTTCGCAAGCGGCTGGTCACTGACGTGATACGCCGCCTGGATTCGTTGGGCCGCGTCACGCGCCGCCGCGTCGTCCTTACAGTAAACGACGCCGATCGCCTCGCCGCCCTTCACCTGGTCGCCTAACTTCAGCTCGGAGATAAAGCCAACCGTGGGATCGATCGTGTCTTCGATGCGCACGCGCCCGCCGCCGATTGCCGCGATCGCGTGACCAATTTCCGTCGTGTCGACGCGTGTGATGTAGCCAGAGCGCGGGGATTCTACCTTAACGCTTTCACGGACCAAAGGCAGAAACTTGGCCGGCTCGTCGCACACGCGCGGCTCGCCGCCCTGCGCCGCGATGTTGCGTCGCAAACACTCGAGCGCTTCGCCCGAGCTCAACACGTCCTGCAAACGCGCGTGCGCCGCCCCGATCGTTTCGTCCACGTTCGCCAGCAGCAGCATGTGCGCGCAGAGTTCGAGCGAAACGTCGAGCACCGGCCGCGCGCCTTCACTCGCTTCGCCGCGCAGGATCTCGATGCATTCTTTGACTTCCACCGAATTCCCGACGGCCGCGCCGAGCGGTTGGTTCATGTCCGTCAACAGCGCTCGCGTCTTGATGCCGCACGAATTTCCGGTGCTCACGAGCGCGTGCGCCAAATCTCTCGCGCGCGACTCGTCGCGCATAAATGCGCCGTTGCCGACCTTCACGTCGATGATCATCGCATCGAGACCGGCCGCGCCCTTCTTGGAAATAATCGACGCCACGATCAGCGGAATCGCTTCGACCGTGGAGGTCGCATCGCGCAGCGCGTACATCTTCTTGTCGGCCGGCGCGAGCTCCGCCGTCTGTCCCGCCATCGCATAACCCACGTCCTGCAACACGGCCTTGAACGCGCTCGCACTCAGGTTCACGCTGTAACCGGGAATCGACTCGAGCTTATCGAGCGTGCCGCCCGTGTGGCCCAACCCGCGGCCGGAAATCATCGGCACACACACGCCACAGGCCGCAACCAGCGGCGCGATGATGATCGACGTCTTGTCACCAACACCGCCCGTTGAATGCTTGTCCGCTTTCGGCTTGGGAATGTCGGTGAAGTCGAGGATGTTGCCGGAGTTGAGCATCGCCTCGGTGAGGATCTGCTGCTCGTTCTCGTCCATGCCATTCAGGTAAATGGCCATCAGCAGCGCGCTGACCTGGTAGTCGGCGATGCGGCCGCTGGTGAGGCCGTCGATGAAGAACTCGATCTCTTCACGCGACAGACTAAGACCGTCTCGCTTTTTTCGTATGACGTCCTGTGGTCTCAAGCTGCTTCCTTAGTTGCTTTCCATCAGCACAGCGGCCTGAGCAGTTACCGCGAGCCCCTGGCCCACCGCATCGAGTCCTTCACCTGTTTTAGCCTTCACACTAACACAACCGGCGTCGACACCGAGCACGCCGGCGATGTTCTCGCGGATCGCGTCGACATACGGCCTGAGTTTCGGCCTCTCGAGCAAAATCGTCGAGTCAACGTTCACCACGTGCAGGCTGCGCTCGCGGGCCAACCACATCACCCGCGAGAGTAACTCTAAACTATCAGCGCCGGCCCAGTGCGGATCCTTATCCGGAAAGTGAACGCCGATGTCGCCCTCGCACAGCGCGCCGAGAATCGCGTCCGCAATCGCATGGGCCAGTGCGTCGGCATCGGAATGGCCGTCCGCGCCGCGATCGGAACTGATGTGCACGCCTCCCAGCACGAGCGGCCGCCCCGCCACCAACCGGTGCGTGTCGTTGCCGATGCCGATTCTTATCATAGTGCGCTGACCACAGATCCGTTCAATCCGTGCTCAAAAGGGCTTCCGCCAGGAGCAGGTCGCGGGGAGTGGTAATCTTAATATTTCTCGCACTCCCTTCCACAATCGTGACCCTTTGTCCAAGGCGTTCGACAAGCACGCTCTCGTCCGTCAGTGACGGGTCCGCAACGTCGACCTGTTCGTACGCACGCCGCAACAACTCGTAATGAAAACACTGCGGCGTTAGCGCTTGCCTCAGATTCTGGCGCGGCAACGTCTCGACTACGGTATCACCTTCGACCAGCTTGATCGTGTCTGTCGCGGGCGCAACCAGAATCGCGGCCCCGTCCCGACGCGCCGCCTCGAGCGTGTTCTCAATCTCCTCGACCGTGACAAACGGCCGCACACCATCGTGCACCGCCACGACCTCCGCCGTTACCGCGCGGATGGCCTGTAGACCACGTTTGACTGAATCAGCGCGCGTGGCGCCGCCGGGCACCACTCGCGCGAGCTTTCGCAAGCCACGCTTACCCGCTTGAGCGAGAAACTCCGCCGTCTGCTCCGCGGGCAAAACTACGATAACTTCGTGGATGCTGTCACACCGCTCGAAGGGGTTGAGAGTGTGAAAGATTATCGGCGTTCCTGCAAGTTGCAGAAACTGTTTCGGCCGATCGCTCGCCATCCGGGAACCCGTTCCGGCGGCGGCAATGATGGCGATGTTCATGGAGCGAAGGGGAGTCCTGAGTAGTTCTTCTCTGGGCCACAGAGAAGACGGTCAACTCAGCTCTCGGTGATTGGTTCGCTGTCGGTGATCCGCACCGGATGCGGACCGCTGCGCGAGTCGCGCACCTGCCGCCGCGAACTGCCGTTGGTGCGGTGAATATCGTTGTGGCCGTTCTCGGCTTCTTCCCACAGACGGCCGAAGATCATCTTGCCGGCGGTTGTTTGCAAAACGCTGGTGACCGCGATGTCGGCGTTCTTCCCAATCAGCCGGCGCGCGTTGTCGACTACGACCATCGTGCCATCGTCGAGATACGCGACACCCTGGTTGTATTCCTTGCCTTCTTTCAGGATGAACACGCGCATCGCTTCGCCCGGCAGCACGACCGGCTTGAGCGCATTGGCCAGTTCGTTGATGTTCAGCACGCTGACGCCGCGAAGCTGCGAGACTTTGTTCAGGTTGAAATCGTTGGTGACGATCACGGCATCGAGCTGTTTGCCGAGCTCGATCAGTTTCAGATCGACTTCGCGCACGGAGGGGAAATCGGTCTCGACGATTTGAATGTCGAGCGAACTGTTGTTCTGCAAACGGTTCAGCATGTCGAGCCCGCGGCGGCCGCGCTGGCGTTTGGACGAGTCCGGCGAATCGGCGACCTGTTGCAGTTCGCGCAGGATGAACTGCGGAATGATCAGCGTGCCGGTGAGGAAGCCGGTTTCCGCGACGTCGGCGATGCGACCGTCGATGATGACCGACGTATCCAGAATTTTCAGGTCGCGGCGCGTGACTTTGTCGCTGAAGATGCCGCCGAGCGCCGACAGATCGAGATAGTCGCCCTTGGCGGCGCCGACCATCAGGCCCACGTAAGCCATAAAAAACGTCAGCGCGAGGGTCAGGAACGTTTTGCTTTCGGCGTCAATCGATTCCTGGCGGCTGATGAGGGAGCCGATCAGGTAAGCGCCGACGATGCCGAGGATCGAACCGGCGGCGGCGCCGATGAGAGTTTTGAGTGTCGCGCGGCGAATTCGCAGTTCAAACAGGATGATGCAGATAGCGATCAGCGCGCCGACACCGGCGGAGATCCATGGATCCTCAGCTATTGGTTTGAGGAGGTATCCCGCTGCTATCAGTATTGCCGCGAATAAGAGCCGTATGAGAACGACGTCGGCATGCATAACGAAGGCATACTACCACGCCCGAAACAGTAGCGTCACGAGAATCGCGTCAGAATCGCGTGTTTTACGCGCGTCAGTGAACTTATTTGTAGCGGTAGGTAATGCGGCCGCGAGACAAGTCGTAAGGCGACATCTCGACGGCGACGCGATCACCGACGAGGATGCGGATGCGATTCTTGCGCATCTTGCCGGAAATCGCGGCGAGCACGACGTGTTCGCTGTTATCGAGGCGCACTTTGAAAAAGGCGTTGGGCTGCTTGTCGATGATGGTGCCCTCCGCCGGAATCAGATCTTCTGCTGCCAATCAATTTTCTCCTTCGGTGGAATGACTAAGTGGACTGAGCCGCTTGCGCGCGAACACGATAACACAAACTCCGATCCCCGCCTAAAACGTTCTCCCTCGCCGCTCGTCCACCGTGATTTTGAACCCGTTCAAAAATTCCTTGACACCGCCCTGCGCCAAGCGTAAGCTGCCATTAGTTGAACGTGTTCAAAATTCAGCTAAGGAGGCTGACCATGACAATCGGAATAAGCACCTACCTGGTTTACCTCGGGATCAGCATCGCGCTGACGATCTGGGTCGCCCGCACCCTCCACAAGAACGGCCGCGTGTTTCTGGTCGACGTCTTCCACGGCAACGAAGCCCTCGCGGATTCGGTCAATCACCTGCTCGTCGTCGGCTTCTACCTGATCAACTTCGGCTACGTCAGCATGGCCCTGAAACTCGGCTACGTCGTGGCCACGGCGCAGGAAGCGATGGAAGCGCTCTCCGTCAAGGTCGGCATGGTGCTGATCGTGCTCGGCGGCATGCACTTCTTCAATCTCTTCGTTTTCAGCCGCATGCGCCGGCGCAGCAACACCCATCATCACCATCCGCCCGTCGGGCCGGACGCCTTCACCACCGTCGAACAGGAGGGGTGAACGCCATGTTTGCGCTGAATGTGCTTTACGACCCGGAGTGTGGTTTGTGTCGCCGCGCGCACGAGTGGCTGGCCGAGCAGGCAAAACTCGTCGAGATGAACTTCGTGCCCTGCGCCTCGGACGAAGCGCGCCGGCGTTTTCCGCAACTCAACCACGATTTGACGAAGCAGGACCTGACGGTGGTTACCGATGACGGCGCTGTTTACTTCGGCCCAAAGGCATGGCTGATGGTGCTCTGGTCGCTGACTCGTTATCGCGACTGGTCGTACCGGCTCGCCAGCCCGGAACTGTTGCCGACGACGAAGCGCGTGGTTTCGGCAATCTCGCAGAACCGCTACCAGATCAGCAGAGTTGCTGGTCTTAACCGCTAGACCGATGGCGACGATGCGCAAAAAGAAAGCGGCGAAGACGCAAAAAGGCGATCAGACGAAGGCCCTCATCCTCGAGACCGCGCTCGAGATCTTTCGCGAGCGCGGTTACGAGGAAACAACGATGCGCGCGATTGCCGAGAAAGCGGGCCTGTCGCTCGGCAACGCCTACTACTACTTTCACTCGAAGGAGTATCTGATCCAGGCGTTCTATCAACGCCTGCACGACGAACATCTCGCCGCGGCGCTGCCCGCTTTGGAAAAGAAAGACACGCTGCGAGCACGCCTGCTCACGGTGATGCGGCTGCGGATCGATCTGATGAAGCCGTACCACCAGTTTGCGGGCGTGCTTTTCAAGACGGCGGCGCATCCGGAGAGCCCGTTGAATCCGTTCTCCGACGAATCGGACCCCGTCAGGCAGCAGAGCATGGAGCTGTTTGCCAAAGTGATCGAGGGCACGAAGGCGCGCATTCCGAAAGATCTCAAAGCGGAGCTGCCGTACCTGCTGTGGGTTTATCAGATGGGTATCGTGCTGTTCTGGATTCACGATCCCTCGCCCAACCATCGCCGGACGTATCGCCTGATCGACCACACCGTCGACTTGCTCGACAAGCTGATTCACCTGGCCAGCAATCCGTTCATGCGGCCGTTGCGCAAGCAGGCGCTGCGGCTGGTGGAGGAGATTCGTGAGGCGCTGCCCGAAGAAGACGACGAAAAGGAGCAGCGATGACTCCCTCCCGCATTCCAACGCTGATCGCACAGGCGACAGTCGGCTGCTTCGGCGGCTACGTTGTTCTGATCCTCGCGCGCATGGTACTGGTGCCTCGGCCGTACAACGTGGAATTCGTTTTCGCGGTGCCGTGTGCCTTGTTCTTTTCACCCGTCCTGGGGATCCCGGCCGGCCTGGCCATCTGGATCCTCAGCAGGTTTACGGATTGTCCGCTGCCTAGAGTCTACCGCTCGGTCGTTGGCGTTTCGATCCTCGCGCTCTTTTGGTCTGGATATGCGTTGCTGGCTCCGTCGTACGTTGCTTCAGCGCAACAGCAAAGCTGGCTGATCGCCGCAATCCTTATCCCAGGTCGCGCCATCGGTTGGATTACGAACTCGCGGCTGAAAGTCTGGCACGAGTTCGTTCGGCCAGGCGAGTCGACCGGAACGATGGCTCGCTTCTGTGCGGCGGTGAGCGGCTTGATCCTGCGACCACTAGTCGTTGTTCTGTTCATTATCAGCCTGGTCGCGCTGATCGGTTTCTTCCAGTCGCCCGCTGCGCAAAAGGAGGACGCCGTGTGGGCGCTACTCTTCCTCTGTCATTTCGCCTGCGCGTGCGCACTGCTCTTCTGGCGAGTGAGGACCGCCGTGCTGTTGCCGCTGGCGCTGTTGGTTAACGTGCCGATGATTCTCTCGGTTTTCGAGTATCGGTACTTCGTCCATGATTTCCGGCCGGTGCCGCTCGTCTATCTCGCCGTTTGGATGGTCTTTCTGCTGTCGCGCTGGCGGCAAACAAGGTTCGCGTTGTCGTTCCTCAACAAAGAAATTCATTACTACCTAATCGATTAGGAGCAGATCATGAGAGTCGCAATTACGGGCGCAACGGGTTTCGTCGGCAGTCATCTCGCCGCTCGGCTGGCGGGCGACGGACACGAGCTCGTGCGGATCGGACGGCGTGCGCGCGCGAGTGAAGAAATCGTGCAGGCGCCGCTTGATGACGTCGAGCGGTTAACGAAAGCATTCGCGGGCTGCCGCGCGATCGCGCACTGCGCGGGCATCAATCGCGAAACCGGCGAGCAGACTTACGAACGCGTGCACGTCGCCGCGACGCGAAACGTGGTCGAAGCCGCGCGCCGGGCGGGAGTCGAAAAGATCGTGCTGATGAGTTTCCTGCGCGCGCGGCCCGATTGTGGTTCGGCGTATCACGAGTCGAAGTGGGCGGCGGAAGAGATCGTGCGCGGCTCGGGCCTGGACTACACGATCGTCAAGGCGGGCGTGGTTTACGGGCGCGGCGATCACATGCTCGATCATTTGAGCCACGCGTTTCATACATTTCCCATCTTTGCGCTGGTGGGTTTGAAAGAGCAGACGGTGCGGCCGCTCGCGATTGAAGACCTCGTGCACGTGGTGCGCGCAGCGCTGGTCGATCGCCGCCTGAAGCGCCAGACGATCGCGGTGGTTGGCCCGGAGGAGATGTATTTACGTGAGGCCGTGTGCCGGGTGGCGGAAGTGGTGGGGAAGCATCCGGTGATGTTTCCGCTGCCGATCTGGTGTCACCGGCTGCTGGCGCACGTCTTCGAGTTGACGATGAAAGTCCCGCTGGTGTCGGTGGCGCAGGTGCGCATTCTCTCGGAAGGCGTGGCGGAACCGTCGTCGCCGGTCACTCCCCTTCCCTACGACCTCGTCCCGACGCGCCGTTTCACGTCCGAACAAATCCGCGCCGGACTGCCGCAGCCCGCTTCGTTTTGTGTCGGCGACTTGCGCTTGTGTTCTTAGGGTAATATGGGCCAATGCGGATCGCCATTGTCGGCGGCGGTATTGGTGGTCTAACTGTCGCGCTCGCACTCAGGGAATTCGGCTTCGAGGTGGAGGTTTACGAACAGGCGCCGGCGCTACTCGACGTCGGTGCGGCCATCGCCGTCTGGCCGAACGCGCTGCGCGTACTGGATCGTCTCGGCCTCACCGAAGTCATCAACGAGCACGCGGGCGCGATCGATGAGATTCGCTGGCTCGACCAACACGGGTTCCTGGTTAATCGCGTCCCCGTTTCGCGCTCGGTAGCTTTGCATCGCGCTGATCTGCAATCGACGCTGCTGCATGCGCTCCCGCCGAGCTGGATCAAACTCGGCCACAGCCTGGTCGCGTATGAGACGCGCGGAGATAAAGTGGTCGCGAGCTTCGCAAACGGGGAGGAGATTGAAGCGGATTTTTTGTTTGGCGCGGACGGGATTCACTCGGACGTTCGGTTGAAGTTACTCGGTAATGATCAACCCATCTATCGCGGTTACACAGTGTGGCGGGGCATCGCGTCCGTCGCGCCCACCGCCATTCCAGCCAACACTGCGATCGAGATTCACGGGCGCGGCCAACGCTTCGGCATCGGGCCGGTTGGCAACGGCCGGGTCGGCTGGTGGGCGGCAGCAAATGCCGCTGAACCCGCGACCTCCCACGAACATCACGTGGAAGACGCCCAACACGAGTTACTGCGCTCGTTCAAAGGCTGGTACCCGCCGGCGGTTGAATTGATCGCCGCGACTCTGCCGCAATTGATTCTCACCACCGCCGCTTACGATCGCGAACCCACGCGAACCTGGGGCAACGGACGCATCACACTGCTCGGCGACGCCATTCATCCGACAACGCCAAACCTCGGCCAGGGCGGTTGTCTGGCGATGGAGGACGCGCTGGTCCTCGCGCGTTGTTTCCACGAATACGGCCCAACGGAAGAAGGTCTCAGAAAATACGAAGGCTGCCGTTACTCGCGTACGGCAGCCATCACCAAATACTCACGTTACTACGGGCGCGTCGGGCAGTGGGGAAATCCGTTTGTGCGCGGAGTTAAAAAATCGATCCTCTCACTCGCTCCCGAGGCCGTAATCCTGCGGTTAATGCAAACAGTTTTCGACTACGACGCAACCTCGACACCGATTTAAGGCGTCGCCGGATTTCCTTCGGGGTCGAGCATCGTGATCGGCGCGACTGCGGTCGCCTTCAACGCCGCTTCGACCTTCGCGCGATCGCCGACAATCACGATCGCGAGATGCCCGAGATCGATATAGCGTTTCGCAACCCGCAGCAAGTCTTCTTTCGTCACTGCCGAAACGTTCTTCGCATAAGTCTGGTAGTAATCCTCCGGCAAGCCCTGCACGACCAGCGACGTGATCGCGCCGCTAATCGCCGTCACCGAAGCGAATCGCTGCGGCAGTCCCTGAATCAGCGACTCCTTCGCCGTCTTGATCTCTTCGTCCGTGATCGGTTTCTCGCCGACGATGCCCTTCAGCTCTTTCATAAACTCCAGCAACGCAGCGTCGGTCTTGTCGGTGAAGATAGAACCACCGGCACGAAACGCGCCCGGCCCTTTGCCGTAATTAAAGGCGGAGTTGACGCCGTAACTGTAGCCCTTCTGCTCGCGAATGTTGGCGTTCAAGCGCGACTGAAACTGCCCGCCGAGAATCGTGTTGAGCACCTGCAACGCGAAATAGTCGGGCGTGTTGCGCGGCGGGCCAGGCAAACCGATGTTCACGACGGACTGCGCCGCGCCCGGTTTATCGATCAGATAAATCTTCGCCGGCTGCAGCTCCGGCAGCTTCGGATAAGCGAACGAAGGCTTGTCGCCGCCCTTCGTCCACTCAGCCAGCGCCTTCTCAATTGAACTCTTTACTTTTCCCGGACTGACGTCGCCGACCACCGTGATGATCGCCCGGCCCGGTTGGAAATACGCTTTCTGAAACGCCACCACATCGTCGCGGGTGATCGCCTTCACTGATGTTTCGGTGCTGCGCTGCCCGTACGGATGCGCGTCGCCGTAAAGAACTTTCGCGAACACCTGCGCGCCGACGACCACTGGTTGATCTTTCGCCTGCGTCAGGTTGACGAGCGTGCGCGCGCGCAGCCGTTCGAGCGCCTCGGCGGGAAACACGGAGTTGAGCATCATGTCGGAGAGAATCGCCAACACGGCATCGAAGTTCTTCGTCGTCGAAACAAAACTGATCGCGCCCTCTTCAGCGCCGATGCCCGCGTTGACGTTTGTGCCCAACAGTTGCAGCGCGTCCGAAAGCTGATCGCCGGTTCGCGTTTTGGTTCCTTCCGTCAACATCTGCGCCGTCAGCGTAGCGACGCCGCGCCGGTCCGCCGGCTCGAACTGGTTCGCGCCGCCGACAAACGTAATCGAAAACGAGACGAGCGGCAGGCCGTGTCTTTCGGAAACGATGAGCGTAGCGCCGTTCGCGAGCTGTGTTTTAGTCCACGTCGGGACCGTCAGCACGGGCGTCGGTCCGGCCACCGGGACCTTCGTGCGGTCGAGCGTTTGCTGCGCCACTGACGCAACGCTCGCAAACGCGATCACCAAAGCGGCAGCGAATGCCAGCAGTCGATTTTGTTGTCTCATGATCTACCTCCCCGGCCCGGTTTTGACAGCATGGTCACGGTCTCGCTTTCCGCTGCTTTCGAAGCCTGGTCCTTCTTGCCTTTCGGCACGACACTCAGCACGATGCGCGAACGCGTCAGGTACTGCGCCGCGACGCGCTTCACGTCCGCGGCCGTGACCGCCAGCGTCTTTTGATAATCGACACTGAACTGGCCGGGATTGTTGTGGAACACAGCGCCGTCGAGCAGTTGGTTTGCTTTGCCGAGATTGGATTCGAGGCCGCGGAGAAATCCGAGCTCCAGTCCGCTCTTCGCTTTCTGCAGCTCTTCCGCCGTCGGACCTTCGCTGACGAACTTCTGCAATACCTGATCGACAGCGGCTTCGATCTCCGTCAGCGTGTGCTCCGGCCGCGGAATGACGATGACCTGAAACACGCCGACGTCTTCCGCCGAGTTCTGAAAGGCAACGATCTGAGAGGCGAGCTGCGCATCGTAAACCAGCGCCTTCGTCAGCCGCGCGGTGCGCGAACCGGAAAGAATCGAACTCATCACGGACAGCGCATAGTCATCGTCGTTCTTCACGCCGACGGTCGGCCATTGAATGTAAAGCCGCGGCACCTGCACGCGATCTTCGTAGACGAGCCGTTTGCTCGCGTCGAGTTTTGCAGGCGCGACGGCCGGACGTTCCACGTTCTGGCCCCTCGGCAGGTCGGCAAAATACTTTTGAATCCACTCCTTCGCCTGCTTGGGATCGAAATCGCCGACGACGGCGAGCGTCGCGTTGTTGGGCGCGTAGTAGAGACGGAAAAATGCCTTTACGTCCTCTTCCGAAGCCGCCGTCAGATCGGTCATCGAACCGATCACCGGCCACGAATAAGGATGGCTCTTCGGATACATCGCCGCCGAGAAGATCTCGCTCACCCGTCCGTATGGCTGATTGTCGTAACTCTGGCGGCGCTCGTTCTTGACGACGTCGCGTTGCGCGTTCAGTTTTTCGAGGTTCAGCGTGTCGAGCAGGAAACCCATGCGATCAGCTTCGAGCCAGAGCGCTGACTCGAGGTAGTTCGAGGGAATCGTCTCGTAGTAATTGGTGCGGTCGTTCGTCGTCGAGCCGTTGTTACCGCCGCCGACGCCCTCGGTGAGTTTGTCGTGCAGGCCGTACGGCACGTGACCGGAGCCGGTGAACATCACGTGCTCGAAGAGATGTGCGAAGCCGGTGCGGCCGGGTAGCTCGTTCTTCGAACCGACGTGATACCAGATGTTCACGGCCACCGTCGGCGTCGTTTTGTCGACCGAGAGGATCACGGTGAGACCGTTCGGAAGTTTGTAGCTCTCGTACGGAATTTTTATCTGCGCCACAGATAACTGGCACAAACAAGCGACGACAATCGCTGCAAAAAGTAAGTTTCTTCTCTTCATGGCGGCACAGAGTAACACGGAACACACGGAGGGTCACCGGTGTCTTCCGTGTTACTCTGTGGCGATGAAAGCAATTCAAGTGTCGCAAACGGGCGGGCCCGAAGTGCTCGTTCCGATCGACCTGCCGGTACCCAAACCAAAGCCCAACGAAGCCGTGGTGCAGATCAAAGCCGCGGGTGTCAATTTCATCGACGTCTACTTCCGCGAGGGTCGTTATCCGGCGCCGCTGCCGTTCGTCAATGGACAGGAAGGCGCGGGCGTCGTGACTGAAGTCGGCAGCGAGGTTGCGTCTATCGAACCTGGCGATCGTGTCGCCTACACCGGCAGGCTGGGAAGTTATGCGGAGTACGCCGCCGTGCCCGCAGATCGTCTGGTGAAGATTCCCGATGATTTGAGTTTTGAAGACGCCGCCGCAGCGATGCTCCAGGGCATGACGGCGCACTATCTGACGCACAGCACCTACAAGCTGCAAGCGGGAGAAACCGCGCTCGTGCATGCCGCCGCGGGTGGCGTCGGCTTGTTGCTGGTGCAAATGGCGAAGAACATCGGCGCGCGCGTCATCGGCACCGCAGGCACAAAGGACAAAGCCCAACTCGCACGCGACGCCGGCGCTGACGAGTGCATCATCTACACCGAAGCTGACTTCGAAACCGAAACCAAGCGGCTGACCGCCGGCAAAGGCGTGCACGTTGTTTACGACGGCGTCGGCAAAGCGACTTTCGACAAAGATCTCAACGTGCTGTTGCCGCGCGGTTACCTGGTGCTGTTTGGCGGCGCGAGTGGCGCGGTGCCGCCGTTTGATCTGATACAGCTCTCACAAAAAGGATCGCTTTACATCACGCGGCCGACGTTGGGTCATTACACCCTCACGCGCGAAGAGCTCGAGTGGCGCGCGAACGACGTGCTGGGCTGGATCGCTGCGGGCGAGTTGAAGCTGCGGATTCACAAAACGTATCCGCTCACGGAAACCGCGCAGGCGCATCGCGATCTGGAAGGGCGCCAGACGACGGGGAAGCTGCTGCTGATTCCGTGATCAGTTTTTAGCGGCGAGCATGAGGATCGCCGAGGCGGTGCCGTCCATTGTCGGTTCGTTGGTTGAGTAGTCGTTGATGTCGTCGTGATAGACGGCGCGTTCGTCCTGGAAGGCGGCGAACGGATCGGGTTCACGAATGAACAAGCCGCGCAAACTCGCAAACACTTTTCGATAAACCGGCCCGTCGATCAGCCCGCCGCGCACCATTTGTTTCAGCAGTGCGTTCGGGAACAGGTGCACGTCGCGCGGGTAAGTTCCGTTAGCTGGAATGCCCGTGAACATCGAAACGCCCCAGGGGTTTCGGCCCAGCAGCCAATCAAACTGTTTCGCCGTGAAATCCCGATAGCGGTGGTCGCCGGTCATGCGTTCGTAAAGAGCGCCCTGCGTGACGAGCGCGACCGTGAGGTTGTTTGAGCACCAGATGAACGGGACGCCGATCTGGTAAGGATTCGTTTTGCCCTGCGCGACGGTTCGTTCGATTCCCTCGCGATAAAAGCCCGCCAACTGTTGCTTCATCCGCGCGTCGACGAGCTCGTACAGACGAAAGTGGCCGAGATTCAGGAACGGATAAAACTGGTAGTGTCCCGTTTCCTGTTTTCCCATCCACGATTCAGCCGCGGCGAGCAACGCGTAACGCTTCGCATCGCGCAGGTAGCGAACGTCACGCGTGGCGCGAAAGAGTTCGGCGGCGCCCCACTCCATATCGTCGGCCCACGTCGTCTCCGCGTAACGATAAGGCGCGCCGTACGAATTGCCCTGCTGCACGCCTTCGTGCGCGCGACCTAGTTCATAAATCTCGCGGCCGGCTTGCAAGAGCTGCCAGGCGAACGAGCGCAACTGCGGATCGTCTTTCCAGATCTGGTAACCGAGCGCCATGGCGGCGGCGTAGCGTCCGGCGAGATTCGCGACGCCGTTTGATTGACTCTGAAACTGCTTCAATCCTTGCGGCCGCCCGTCGGCAAAGTAGACGACCCGATAACTTCCGGCGCCCCAGCCGTAGTCGACCGTCTCGTTCTGCGGCAGACGAAATCCTTTGTGATCGCGATCGTCGGCGACCTGGTGATAAAGCTGGTCCTTCGCGGGATGCAGCCGCAGCATCCAGTCGAGTCCCCAACGAGCTTCGTCGAGCACGTCGGCGATGCCGTTCGCACCGGGTTGACCGAGCGCGTTGAAACGATCGGCGAAGACGATGCGCGTGCGCGGCGACTGGACTGGTTGGCGCGACGAGTCCGCTGGTTGGTGCGACGAGCCCGCTGGTTGGCGCGGCGACTGGGCCGGTTGGCGCGGAGAGCCGGTGGCGAGCTGGTAAGCGAGCAGCATCTGCGCGGTCGCGTTGCCGGCGGTGAGCAGATACTTGAGTTGATCGCCGGCGTCGTGCCAACCGCCGGACGCGTTGAGGTAAGTGCCGGGCGGAAGTGGTCCGTACGCAGTGCGGCCGTCAAACGCGTGGCAAACGGCATCGACGTACGGGTTATAGCCGCAGCGTTGCTGGCGCATGAACTCGAGCAGTTGATCCCCCAAATCCCCGTTTACGTTTCCGGCAATAGCGAACTCTGGTGACCTTGTAGCACCAAGCTCCAGGACGTACTTTCCTTCCGTGCGCAACTCGCTGAAGTTCAACTCCGCGTGGTAAGCAAACTCGCCCCACTTGGCATTAGCTGGGACGGCCTTCGCCTCGAGCGCGACAGCGCCAGTCTTCGCGTCAAGCACTCGGAAGGTGGGCGGTAAAGCTTCACTGCCAAACGCCACGGCGGTTTTCACGTCGTCAGGCCGGAAACCAAGTTGATTTACGCGGATGAAAAGCACGGATTGGGCGTTCGCGGCGGGAGTGCCGCCGATTGAGCAGAGCAGCGGCACGGGCGTCAACACTAGTAGCCACAGCAAAAGCACAATTTTCTTGACACGGTTTTTCACGAGCGCCTATATTAGCTGCGGCATGAGTCGTACTCGCACATTTTTCTACTTCGCCTTTACCTTCCGCTCCTTCTTTTACGGGGAGAGCGGGCCGGCGACGTGCGAGAAAGATGTGCTGAGAACTTAAAGAAAAGCACAACACCTTCAAACGAGCCAGCCGCGATCCTGAAAGTCGCGGCTGGTTTTTTTGTTGCCCAGAGGGAGAGTGACATGGATATCGAATACTGGCGCAAGGAGATCGACGAGATCGACGCTCAACTGCTCCGGCTGCTGAACATGAGAGCGCGGCTCGCGCTCAAAGTCGGCGCGCTCAAGAAGGCAAAACAACTCCCGTTTTGCGATCCCGACCGCGAGCAATACGTCTTGACGCGCTTGCAGGACGTCAACACCGGACCACTCGACGAACGCGCGGTTTACAAACTTTTCCGGCGCATCATCCGCGAATCGCGCCGAATCCAGTTGGACGTCGAGACGACGAGCGATTTCGTGAGGAGCAGAAAGGTTTCGTGAGCTCACTGCCGCACAAACCGAGGGTCGCATTTCAGGGCGAGCGTGGCGCGTTCAGCGAAGAAGCCGCGCTGCAACTGCTGGGTCACGAGATCGAGCTCGTGCCGCGCCGAACGTTTGCGGCGCTGTTCGCCAGCATCGACAACGGCGAAGCCGATTACGTGCTCGCGCCGGTCGTGAACAGCATCGCCGGTCGGGTCGAACCGGCAGTCGATCTCTTGCAGCGCAGCTCGCTCGTCGCGCTTGACGAAGTCGAGCTTCAAATCGAGCAACACCTCATCGGTTGTGAGTCTGCAACCTTCAACGAAATCCAGATCGTGCAGTCACATCCCGTTGCGCTCGCTCAATGCCGGCGCTTTTTCGCCGAACATCCCCAGCTGCAGGCGATCACCGCGGACGACACCGCCGGCAGTGTCGCCGAAGTAATCAAACGCGGCGACGTCACGCGCGCCGCGATTGCCGGACGGCGCGCTGCCGAAATCTACGGCGCATCGATCATCCGCGAATCTATCCAGGACCGGCCCGAGAACTTTACCCGTTTTGTTTTGCTGTCTTTGAAAGGAAGTGAATCATGATCGTCAACATGTCCAGCACCGCCACCCCCGAAGAAATCAACCACGTCATCGATCGCATCCGCGAGTGCGGCTTCCAGGCGCACATTATCCATGGCGAAGAACGCACCGTCATCGGCGCCGTCGGCAACAGTAATCGTCGTTCGGAAATCGAAGCACTGCGCGCCGCGCCGGGCGTTGCTGAAGTGATCCAGATCGCGCATCCGTTCAAACTCGTCAGCCGGCAACTGCGGCAGTCGCGCACCGTCGTGGACGTGCGCGGCGTGAAAGTCGGGGGCGACGAGCTGGTCGTGATCGCCGGTCCGTGTTCCGTTGAATCGGAAGAACAGTTGATGGAAACGGCGCATGCAGTGAAAGCAGCGGGCGCCGACATGTTACGCGGCGGCGCCTACAAGCCGCGTACTTCGCCGTACGACTTTCAGGGGCTCGGCGTCGAAGCGCTGCGGTTTCTGAAACACGCGAGCCGCGAAACGGGCTTGCCGATCGTGACGGAGGTGATGAGCGAAACCGACGTCGAGATTGTCGCGGAGTATGCGGACGTTTTGCAGGTTGGCGCGCGCAACATGCAAAACTTTTCGCTACTGCGGAAGCTGGCGCCGGTGTCGAAGCCGATTCTGTTGAAGCGTGGGCCGTCGGCGACGGTGAAGGAGTGGCTGCTGGCGGCGGAATATCTGCTGTCCGGTGGCAATGCGAACGTGATCTTGTGCGAACGCGGGATCAAGACCTTCGAAACCGCGACGCGAAACACGCTCGACCTGGCGGCGGTCGCCCTGGTCAAAGAGCTTTCGCACTTGCCGGTGCTGGCGGATCCGTCGCACGGGACGGGCCTGCGCAGCTTGATCATGCCGATGTCGAAGGCGGCGGCTGCGGCAGGCGCTGACGGATTGTTAATCGAAGTGCATCCGTGTCCAGAGCGCGCGCTCTCGGACGGTCCACAGTCGCTCGATCTCAACGGCTTCGCGAGCCTGATGAAGGAACTCAGCCGCGAACCCGTGCGCGACGTGAAAGCCGCTTAGCCACAAAGAGGCACAAAAGGCACAAAGCAGAAGTGCGTCGCAACTGCCTTGTGCCTCTTGTGCCTTTTGGTGGCTTTAGTCAACGGACGTGATCAGGTCCGGACTGACGAATGTCAACGTGCAAGGGCCGGCTTTGGGACAAGCAACCATCGCGCGGCGGACGATTTTTGTCGGTGAAGCGTCGGGAAAGACGAGCTGGTATTTCACCGTCTTCAACTTCTCCACCGCAGTTTTCAAACTCTCCGCGCCCTTGATGAATTTCACTTCCGACACTTGCGCGTTGCGCGACGCATCCGGCGTGAACACGAGATAAAACTCCGCCTCGACCGGAGACTTCACTTCCGGCCCCAGCGGCGGCAGGTCGATCTTGTTGTATGCCGGCAACTCCGTCTTAGCCGTCGCCAGCAACTTCTCGATCGCCGCAGCACTCGTCAGCTTCAACAGACTCTCGCGCGCTTCCGGCACGGTGCGCTCCGCCACCGCGCCCTGCGCGTACAAGCGAATCGCTTCCGCCTTGTTGCCGCGCTTTTCTGCCACGGCGCCGACGTGATGGCCCACTTCGCTGTGCTGCTGGAGCATCCACGCGGCTTTCAAATATTTCTCCGCCGTATCGAGATCGCCCTTTTGATAGTAGACCCAGCCAAGCGTGTCCCAGTAAGCCGCCAGCGAGGCCACGTTACGCAAGTCGTCGATCGTCAAATTCGCCGCCTCGACGTTGCGCAGACTGTTCGCCACTGACGTCACCGCCGATTCCGCATACCCCAACGCCTTATCAAGCTGCACGCCCTTCACCGCGAGGAAATAAGCAATGTCGTTCAAAACGATCGGACTGCGTTCGAGCTTGAGCGCTTCCTCAAACGACTTGATCGATTTCTCATCCTCGCCGAGATTCAGGTACGCGCGGCCAAGACTGACGTGCAGCATTTCCTGATCGGGCGTGAGCGAGATCGCCTGCTCGAGTTCGGGCACAGCTTCTTTGTACTTGCGCGAATCGACCAGCATCTGGCCGAGGTTCGCGTGCGCCGTCTCATTCAACGGCGTCACTTCGATCTGCTTCCGAAACGACGCTTCGGCGTTCGCGTAATCCTGCTGCTGCCAGTAGACGCGGCCGAGCAGGTTGTAAGCGTAGTCTTCGAAGGGATTGATCTTCGTCTGCTCGCGCAAGACGTCGATCGCGTCCTGGAACTTGCGCTGTTCGGCGAGCACGTAGCCGAGGTTGCGGCGAATCGTTTTGTGCTTCGGCTCTTTCTCCAAAACGCGGCGCAGCAGTTGCTCGGCGACGACGAAGTTGCGGTTGGCCGTAGCCGCCTGCGCCGCCTGGATCAAATCTTCTGTTTTGACTGTATCGGGTATCGCGGGTGTGCCTGCAACTTCCGTCTCGAGTTGCAGTGTTTGCGCCGAGTCGGAACGCGCGGCCGCCGCGAATGCCTGGTAGTCCTGCAAACGTTCGGCGGGTATTTCGCGCTGTCGCAGGTGCAGCGTGCGCTGGCCCAGCAGTGTCTGGCCTTCGAGTTTGTAAGTCGCGGCATACTCCGCATAGTCACGCGAAACTTTCAAAGGCAGCGGCAACCGCATCTGGTACTTGCTCGGCAGCGTCAGCTTCAGCGAGTAATCGATGTCGATCGGCGGCCCGAGTTCGATGGGCTTCTTTCTGGTCGCTTTAAGCCCGGCGCCAGACAGGTTGAACGGCGGAAACGGCAGTTCGAGCTTGATCTTCTTGCTGGACCAGTCGAGAAAGTCGTTGCGCGTGACGTTGAACTCGATCTCGAACGGCTTCTCGAGATCCGCCGGATCCGTCGTCTTGATGTCGGTGACTTCGCCGCGAATGCCGCCGGCCATGCCGAGATAAAAACCAAGACTCTTCCAGTTGCTCTTCGGCGTGCGGCGAAACATGTAACGCATGAACATTTCGGAATCGCCGTGCAACACGAGGCGCGCGTGGGCGGAGATCTTGCCGAGGTCGTCGACAGTTCCTTCAACCGTCACGAGTTCTGAGGAAAGGAAAGGCGGCTCGGCCGGCGTCGTTTCCAAACGCGCGGGACCGCTCGTCGGAATCATCAACGCTTTTTTGTCGCGCAACTGCGGCGACAACAAACCGATCGGCGCGACTTCCGCGGTCGTGTCGGCCCAAAGCGTTTCATTCCCCACCGGAATCGCACTGATGACGTGATCGAACTGGCCAGGCGAGGGCATGTCGACGTCGAGCTTGCGGGCGGAGTTCATCAACACGGGATATGCGCGCAGTCCGGTCGCCGCCAGCATCGACGCCAGCAGCGTGTGTTTGTCTTTGCAGTCGCCGTACTGGTTGACCATCACGTCCGTTGCGGCGTGCGGCTGGTAGCGGCCCGTGCCCAGTGAAAGACTGACATAGCGGAAGTTTTTCGCGACGTATTCATAAAGCGCCTGCGCCTTCTCTTTTTCCGTCGTGCGTCCTTTTATGATCTCTTCGGCTTTCAGTTTGATCTTTTCGTCGGGCACGATGCGATCGCGCTGGAGGGCGGCGTACCACTGGCCGACTTCGTCCCAACTCTGAAACGTTGTCAGTTGCACGTCGGGATGAAATTCTTCCGGGTCTTCCTTGTCGGCCGCCGCTTCGTCGCCGTCTTTGTCCTTGTCGTCTTCTTCGCTGTCGGGTTTGAGGTTCGCATGCTTCCACGAATAGATGCGCCGGCCGTCCTGCTCTTTCACCAGTGGATCAAATCCCGGTTCGGTCTTCAGCTTCACTTTGCTCGCGGCGGGAATGTTTATTGACAACTGATCGTCGAGCACGATCACGCCCTTCTTGATGAAGTCGTGTTCGACCCAGAAATGGTTTTGCGCGAGCGGCGTTTGAATCGTCCAAACGAGGTGATACTCGAGCACGTCGCCCGGACGCAGGCCGGGAACGGTGATGTGCTTCTGTCTGAGATCGGTGTAGATGGGAGCTTCGCGCGCGACGGGCGCAGTCAGGTCCTGGATGTCCGTAGTGGCGGCGCTGACGACGGTGCCATCGGCTTTGTGCACGCGCACGAAATCCATATCGAGCTTTTCGTTTCCGGAGCTGTAGCCGAAGATGAGTTGCCCGAATCTTTCGACGCCCGCATCGCTCTGCACTTTCACCCGCAAGCTCAACTCGCGCTTGCCCGTGCCGTCGCGTTCGAAGCTGTACGCCGTGCTCACCTGCTCGACGACGAAGGCTTCCTGCGAGTAGTCAGGCTTTTGTTTCGCTTCCGCCTGGGCCGAAGCTGGCGACTTGGACGGAGCTGGCGGTTTGTCCTTGGTGGTCTGTGCTCTGGCGGATTGAAAGCTGGTCAGCAGCGAAAACGTTAACAGTATGGCAATGAACCGGGCATTGCGGGGGGAAGGCATGTCAAATTCTCCTGGAACGCTGAGGAATCAAGCTGGCGAGTCAGTCTACCGGAAGGCCTGGACCGTGTAAACAGAGGCAGGACCGTGTGTGTCTCTGTGGGCTGCCACAGAGACACATGGATGAACACGGATTGCAAAGAGGATCAGTTCTCGGGCGTGCGTTTGCGGGGGAGTTCTTTCTCGGTCTTGAAGATTGAACCGTCGACGGCGTTCACCAGGACGTGCGTCGAGCCGCCGGGAGTGGTTTCGTCGGCGATCACGACGTGGTAGAAAACGACTCCGTCCTTGGCCAGCTTGCCGGGTTCTTCCCAGTGTTCCGCGTTCAGACTACACTCCAGCACCTTGCCGGGCGTTTGGCTGGTAGCAATCTGAATCGCCTGGTCCATGTTGATGCGCGCCAGGCGCACGAGCGCCGCCTGCCTGATCGCATACATCTCCATTTCCAGTTCCTGTTTACGCTTTACTTCTTCGCGGAAGCGCGGATCGTTGGCCATGCGCTCTTTGAACTCCTGCTCGGAGCCCGCTTCGCGCGTGACCGCTTCACCTCTTCGCTTCTCCTTGAGCTCTTTCTCCTGCTGCGACGGCTCCTGCCGTGCTGGCTCCTGCACCGTCGGCGCAACTTCAACACGCATCGCCAAAGCCGCCGCCGCAACCGACGGCGCCAACAGCAACAACGACACGGCCACCAGCAACAACTTCTTCCAACGCCGATTCATTTTCGGTTTACTCAACAATGACATGATACGGGCCTCCAGAATGTCAGCATCAGCGATGCCTACGGTTGTAGTAACAGAGAGTCGACGCAGAGGTGGTGCTGAGCTGGCGAGGGCGACGAGAGAGCGGGCGTAAACCTGCGCATTGAGAATTCGCTCCGCCACCAGCTCATCACAGACGAGTTCGCGCGTCTGTTTAATTCGCCGGCGCAGCAGCGCGGCCGCCGGATGAAACGAGACGGGCAAAAAAAGTAGTTCGTAAACGAAGTTGAGGACGTAATCGTGCCGCGCTACATGAATGAATTCGTGACCGATCGCAGAGGTGAGCAGATCGTTGTCGCCTTCGTTTAGCAGCAACTCGGGCAGAATGATCACCGGCCGAAAGAGACCAATCGTGACCGGCACCGACATGGATTCCGATCGACAAACTGTGACTCGATCCGGTTTCAGATCAAGTCGCTTTGCGCACTCCCGCACGATTGCTCCAACCGCTTCATCGCCTTCTAACACGATCGACGACTCACGCACTCTTCGTGTAATGAACCACGCTTGAACAAGTCGGAAGCTGCGAAAGAGCACTAAAGCAGCAAAGACGCTGAGCAGCGCCCACGCCAAACTATTGTTTAGTTGAAATGCTGAGTTCGAGAGGATCGCAGGCGTTTGGCCACCAACGGGGATTTCTCGGATAGAAAGCGGATGGGCCATATCAACTTCAGTTGCTGCAGTGCTCGCCGATGAAGCGGGCAAACTCCGAACTGCCGTCGCAACCGGAACGACCAAACTCAAGCAAAGCGCCGCCACCCACAGCCAATGCTGATAACGCGTAGCCGTTTCTCGCAACAACCACGCCCCGAAACTCGCGAGCGCTGCAATCAAAGCAATCTGCCAGACGGCATTCAACAGAAACGTCAACAGCAATTGGCTACTGGTTCTCATCGGACTTCTCCTGACTACTCATCGGATTTCTCCTGATGTTGCTCGATCAGTTTTTGTAGCCGCGCGAGTTTTTCCGGCGTGAGGTGCTTGGTTTCCACCAGACTCATCACCAAACTCTCAGCCGAACCGCCAAAGAGACGATCGACGACGTCAGTCACGTGCTTGCCGACGACGTGTTTGCGGCTCACGGCGGGTTTGTAAAAATAGGCGCGGTTCTTGAGCGTCCGTTTCGCCTTGC
>Ga0081539_10001578_pt1 | contig 37674 bp, 28 predicted proteins | sample TabmetS4T2R2_FD_71023 | JGI IMG/M metagenome (GOLD analysis project Ga0081539, IMG submission 71023) | Tabebuia heterophylla rhizosphere microbial communities from the University of Puerto Rico - S4T2R2 | ecosystem: Host-associated > Plants > Roots > Rhizosphere ... | reverse complement strand
CATTCGTTAGTCTAGCTCATGCGCTCGAGTATCACCTCAATACTCTGGCCATGGCTCACTCCTACGATCCGGCGGCAGAAGGTCTCGCAGATGATCTCACCGGCAACACCGGGCCGATCGATCCGGTCCTGCACCGGCTCGATCCAGCCCTGGCCGCCCTTCCGAGCCTTAGCGAGGATGAGTTCAACGATCTTTACTCTTTCCTCCGCGAAGGATTGCTCGACGCCCGTGCCCTGCCACAGAATCTCGCGCGTACGATCCCCGGGTCACTTCCGAGCGGACTCACCCTGCACACCTTCGAGACCACTCCGCCCACACCGTAAATTTAGCGTTGGCTCGGTCGCGCAGATAACCGGCGCGGGGTGTTAAGAACCCCGGATTCGGGTCGGCGGAAGCTCTGGCCTGGGGGGCAGTCGCTCCGACATCAGCAGGAGAAAGACGAAGCCTGCCTGCCCCGCCGATGGCATATCCGATGCTCGATACACTGAAGTTCGCCACCGGGGAAGGAGACGATATGAAAGTCATGGTGACCCTTAGTTTGCTTGCCTGCCTGGGTGGCGGCGCCTTTGCGCAAAACCTGGCCACGCCAACCCCGACTCCTACAATCTACGCGCCCTTCGCGCGGCGGTCGGCTGTGCGGCGCATCGAGAGACAACAAGCGCGCGCGGCCCAGTCCGACGCGCGGGCACAGCGCAAAGCCGATCGCCGTGCCACCGCGACCGCGCAAGCTCAAGCTCGCGACGCCACCCGGGCCCGGAAGCGCGCGCAGCATCAAGTCGAGGCCGAAGCGCGCCGCGAAAGAGCGCAGGCGTCACCGCGTCCCACCTCCGATCTGATGAAGCGAATGGGATTCAGCGAAGAGGAGATCGCGGCGCAAAAGGCGCTCGAAGAGCCCGCGAAACCCGAAGGGAGTCCAAAAACTTCCCCCGGTGCAACAGCGGAACCAAAAGCCGCGAGCGTTTTGCCCACCCCAGCGAAATAGGAAGCGAGTGAGAGAAGAACGAGCATGAAGAGCGCGATTTGCCGAAACGAACACCTCGAAAACTTCGGACGCGGTCTCAGCCTCTTATCCCAGGCTTTGAGCAGCGGTCCCGATTCCCTTAACCCGCTGGAGAAAGAAGGGGTCATCCGCCGTTTCGAGTACTGCCTCGACCTGGCCTGGAAAGCCGCCATGGAATTCCTCCAGGCCTCAGGGTTGCGGATTGCGCCGATCACGCCACGCGAAGTAATTCACCAGGCGGTCGCGGCGGGGATCGCGGCCGATGGCCAGGTCTGGATCGATATGTTCAACCATCGTAATCTGCTGGCCCATAACTATGATGGCGTCATCATCGCTGAAGTCACCTACGCCCTGACTTCCTGTTATTTGCCCGCCATGGAGCAGCTGCTCGAACAGCTCAAACAGCTCAAAGCCAAAGCGGAGAGCGTGAATCGACCCATCGCAGAGCGTTGAAACGCGTGCCGCTCACATTCTGCGACGTGGTGCGCTGTGCTTAGCGCACGGGCCTTTTGCGCGCGGCCACCGCCGAAAACAAAGCTAACGCCAGCCCGTGGCCGATTGCGACACCGCATGCCTGGTCTTCGCCGGAGCCAAAGGCCGCGACACCGGGGAGGTGAGCAGAAGCGGCTGAGCAAAAGAGTCGGTAAGATTGTTCGTGATCCCACTCTGCGGAACGCCCGGACGAATCACCGGGTAAGTTGTCGGGCGGAGCCGATTAAAACGCGGACGAATGATCGGATACGATTTCGGGACGAGCCGCTTGAACGAAACGTGGATGAGAGGCCTGCTCGTGGGGGGTTCTTCAGCCCAGCCGCGCGACTGGCTAAATGCCAGCACCACGACCACGATCACCAACCGCATACCACAGGTGTTCCTCATTGACTCATGGTAGTAAAGGCTCCGCCTCGCGTGCAACGGAATTATCGTCGGGGACGCGCTGCCTGGAGCTGTGACGGACACTCTTCGGCCGCCGAGGTAAGCCGACGCCATCACTGAAGGCCCTTGCGCTGAGCTGGCGAGGGATGCGCGATGGCGCCCACGGCGGCCGTCGCTGCGAAGAGCGCGCCTTTCAGCTTTCAAAATCCCGGCAAGCCCTTTATTTTCGCAAATATGCCTCATGTCGTTACCAACAAATGTTTAGGGTGCAAATTCACCGACTGCGTGGTCGTCTGCCCGGTGGCCTGCTTTTACGAAATGGAGAAACAACTGGTGATTCACCCGGAGGAATGCATCGATTGCATGGCCTGTGTGGAGGAATGCCCGGTGCACGCCATCTACGCCGACGCCGATGTTCCGTCAGAGTTCCAGGCCGACATTGAATTGAACGCGGTGGAGGCCCGTCGCATTCAGGAATCGGGCCAGGGTGCGATCGAGACGAAAAAGGATCCTCTGCCCACCGCCGAACACAGAAAAGCGGAGTTGGGTTACTGACGCTTTGAGGCTGAGGCGCCTCGCCGTAACTGGTCGCCAGAGAAAGCGCGGGACTTCCTCGCCGAGCGGAGTCAGGGTCGCCAACCAGCAGTTGTCTCCTGCACCGAATCTTGCCTTTTTAGTTCAGACTTCAGCTTCTCGATCTCCGCTTTCTGCTCGGCAATGGCCTGTTTCAATTCGTTTACGGTCTGATGCTCCTTCTGGAACTCGTTTAAGAGCATGGCGTTGACCTCATCGTAGCGGACGGTGAATGGTCTGCCCTCCTTGTCGGCCACGACCAGGTCGGGATTTACCCTGGCCACTTCCTCCGCCACCAACCCGAATTGCGGAGTTCCCCGTGAATTGATTTCTTTTTTATACCGGAACTGAACCGGCCGGAGAGAGAAGATCGCTTCGCTCTCCCGGTCCATTGGTTTGATTGCCTCCTTGAATCGCGCGGAGGAAGCGATGACTCCCAGCTGGCCATCAGTGGTGATGGCGACAGCTGTGCCCTCAATCGCCGTGTCTTTAACTGCGGCGATATAGGTTGCGGTCTGCACACCTTCCGTGCCGATCCGAATCAGGTTGGTGTCGGTAGGCAGCCCCATGTTGCCGATATCAATGTTAAAACTCCCCGTAGTGACATTCATCCCCGCTTCATAGCCAAGGCCGACATTATCACTTCCCAGGACCCTTTTGAGCGACTCGGTCCCAATCGCAATGTTCCTCAAACCAGACACATTGCTGATCAGTGCTTCTACGCCGAAAGCCACGTTCGCTCTTCCGGTTCGGTTGAACTCCATTGCGTTTACACCAATGGCGACGTTTGCGTCCCCCTTGGTGTTGCTCACAAGGGCAGACGCGCCGACAGCTGTATTATTATTCGACGTAGTGGCAAAGAGCGCGTGGTACCCAACCGCAGTGTTGTTTTCGCCGCGCCCGAGAGAAAACAGCGCGTCCTCCCCCTCAGCGGTGTTTTGCCGGTCGTAACCTCCATCCGGTGGCGGATCGAGGGCAAAGATGGGGCTAACGACTCCGAGGACGCAAATTGTAACCAGGCCTCGCATAAGCTTGAATGAGTAAAACATTGGGCTCTTCTCTCCTCCAAAATGGTTTTTGTTTTTCTGCATACCCGAAACCGCGACAGGACCTCGCGCAGAAGTTGCTGTCCGGTTCGAGCACCTGTAAGAATGCTGGGCGAGACGGGCAGCGAGTGTCAAGAAAACAATCGCACGGTAAGAGGGGCGCTGATTTCGGTCGGAACAACCGTCCCAAGACGAAAGGCCCAGGCGGGCGCCTGGGGAATCGCCTTAATCCCTTAATGGGCGGCGTTTGCCACCAATCCATATGGAAGATACGCTTCGGTTCGATCTGCGACCATGACACCGATCTCAAAGAGACCGGGGAGCGGCAAGACCACCATCCATAAGAGCAGGCACAGCACCATGATCCCTAATTCAGCGATCGTATTCACGAACATTCACCTCACTAAATGATTCGTATTTGATGCCCGGCCCGAGCGTATGCACCCTGGTCAAACGGCCGCCAGTTTCCACATCCAAAGACTTAGGAGTGCGGCGACGAGGGCGATCGGCGCGCTGATCCAGAGCGGAATCGTCTGGCTGCCGATAATCACCTGGGTCTGATTAACAAGACGAAACAGATGCCCCAGAGCAAAAAGGGCGAAAAGGAGCGCCGCGACGTGGAGCCCGACTTTTTGTGAGTTCATCACCCCATATCAGCGGAACTCCCGAGTCAATGCAAGACTCCTTTGCGGGGGCAGGCGCTCGCCCACGAAGAGCGAACCGGCCCGGGAGAAACGACAAGTGCGCCCCGGCATCCGCCAATCAAACCGGCAGGCGTCGCGCTTCTTCTGCGCCGGTGAAAGTTTAGGCTGGGGATCGCGCCTCATGAAGCAAGATTCCAATGGTCGACCCATCGTGATGGCGGCATGCTTCCTCTCCATGGGCCGGGGAGCAAAAAAAATGTCGCGGCTGGCCAGAGAAGCAACCGGATGGTTGCTCGTGGCCGCGCTTGTGTATGCGCCCTGGGATTACGGCGCGACCAGTGCGACTGCAATTCGTCATCTCAACTGGGTTCTCGGCGTTGCCTTTGTACTTTGGCTCGTTAGTCTGGCCGACCTGCGCGGGCGGCGCTTTCCTTCCTTTTTTCTCGTGACAATTAGCGCACTGCTCCTCCTTTTGGGCTGGGGGATGGCGCTCAATGCCCACGCTCTTTTCGACACTGGTTATTCGCTTTTCATGCCGATAGCTTCGCCTCTGCCCGGGGCGCCTGGATCGGTCTGCTATGCTCTCTCCCTTGCCACGGCGCGGCGGGCAACTATCCTGCTCGGATGCATCTGGGTCGTGACAGATCTGGCTCAGGAGCCGCGCTGGCTGCTGCGAATGTGCTGGAGCATTGCTCTCGCCGGTGGCTCGATTGCCTTGTTCGGGCTTCTGCAAAAGGCCACCGGAGCCGAAATGATGTTTTGGGCTCCTCTGGAACCGGGGGAACCTCCAGTGAAGACCTTCTTTGCGACTTACTATTACCATGGTAACGCAGGCGCCTTTTTGAACCTTGTCCTGCCCGCGGTGATCGGCCTGGCCTACCGATCCGTCACCCGGCCTTCCAACCCAGTGCCGCGGGCGCTTTCCCTGACTCTCTCGCTCATCATGATGGTCGCAGTGATTTCAAACACTTCGCGAATGGGACAGTTCATCGCCGCGCTTATCATCATCGTTCTGCTTTTTCTCTCGGGTGGAAAGCTTTTTCGCCGGCTGAAAGCACTCGAAATGAAAACAGCGCTGATTGGGCTGGTCGTTGGCCTGCTGGCGCTCTGGGCTATTATCGGGGTAAGTCATCTGGATCAGTCACTGGGCCGTTGGGAGCAGTTCCGCGACAGTTGGGCGAACGATGCCCGCTGGCTGGTGGACAAGGCAGCGCTCGCCAGCTTATCTCAGGCTGGACTGTTCGGATTTGGGCCCGGCACGTTTCCCGCCGTTTTTCCCCGGTATAACCTCGATGAACGAACGCAGGACGTCTGGCTCTACCTCCATAACGATCACTTGCAAACGATCATGGAATGGGGATGGCTCGGCGCGTTGCTCTGGGATGCTTTGTTCGTTGGGGGAATGCTGGTTGCGCTTTGCGGCCTGCTGACAAAACGAATCGCGACCCCATGGCTGCCGCGCCAGCGCCTGAGCGCGACTCTGGGTCTCGTAGCGCTCCTGGGGGTGGCGTTGCATGGCCTGGTTGATTTTCCGCTCCAGATTTACTCGATCCAGCTTTACACTGCGACCTATCTGGGCTTTTGCTGGGGAAGCATGAGGTGGCGAGAGCGGTCCCGCCTGGCGGCGGCTAACTCTCGACCGTGATTTTTTCGCGATAACCGCCGGCATAGGATCCTTCGCCTGCGCCGTAGCCATGCGAGGCATAGTAGTAGTAATAACCGGCGCCCCGACGATGGGGAAGCCGGTTTAGAATAATCCCGGCTGGTCGCGCATGCGCCGTGGCGAGAAGCGCAATCGCGCGTTGCACCGCATTGCGCGGAGTCCTGGCCGCGCGCACGACGAGAGTTACGGTCTGGATGTGTGGCGTCATGAGGAGGGTATCGCTGACCGCGAGCAGGGGAGCACTATCAATCACCACCCGGTCGAAAAGTCGCGCGGCCTCTGCGACGAGCGCGCCGAAGGAGTGACCGCTGAGTAACTCGGCCGGGTTAGGGGCACGGCGGCCGCCGACGAGAATTGAGAGTTGGCCACCCGTCGCGGTCGTGAAAGGCTGGTTGCTATTCAGGCGTGCGCCGGCAATCTCCACCGTGGCCGCGGAGACAGGTCGGATTGCTTCGGAGAGCTCAACTTCCCCAATCAGGTAATCCACGACCCCTCGCGCTTCCTCGGCGCCGCTCTTCGCGCTGCGGGATGCGCCAAGAAAAATCCGATGCAGATTAGGCCGGCGCAAATCACCGTCGATTAAAAGGACCCGGTGACCCTGTTGAGCTAGAGCGAGGGCGTAGTTGGCGCTCGTAAAGCTCTTACCTTCGTTAGGCAAAGCGCTCGTGAAGAGGAATATTTTTCTTTCTTCCTCCGGGCCGAGGAGAGAAAGAGCGGCCCGCAAGTTGCGAAATGACTCTGCAACCGGGCCTTCGGGAGCTTCCGCCACCAGTCGGTAGGCCATGACTTCCCCGGGCGCTCCGGTGTTTGAATGGTCGCTCTTCTTTCGCGAATCGGTTTCCGGGACCGCGGCCAGAACAGGCAGACCAAGGGAGGCTTCAACCTGGTCCACCGTCTTGAGAGAACGATCGAGAGCGTCCGCCGTATAGACAAATCCCAGGCCGGCGGCGAGCCCGCCTAACAAACCAAGGAGAATCGCTTTGACCGGCTTGGGGCTCGCCGGCGAGTGGGGCATGGTCGCATGCTCGGCAATACCGACGGCGGTCGTCTTGACGTCCTTGGTCAGGTTCGTTTCCTTGATTTGACGCAGGACGCTTTCGTAAAGGGCCCGGTCGCTTTCCGCCTGGCGGGCGAGTTCCTGGTAACCGATCGCCGCCTTGTTCAAAGCAATGGCCGCTTTCTCCTGCTCCTGGGCGGCCGCCGTCAGATTCGCCTCGGCGGCGCGGGCTTGCTCGAGCACGTTACGCAGAACGGCAGGCTGGTTGAGCACGGCACGTTTGAGGGCTTCCCGGGCCTCGGCCAGGGCAGCATGGGCCGCCATCATTTTCGGATGCTTCGATTTATAGCGCTGGGAAAGACCGGCCACGGTTGATTCGAGCAGGGCGACATCCTTACGCCGATCGGTTACGACCGGAGCCGTTGCGATACTCGGAATCGCCAAAAGCTTGTCGACATCGCTACCAATCTGTTCGATCTGGTTCAGTTCGCTCTCGAGACGTACCCGATCGGCTTTGGCGGCGGTCACTTTGCTGTTTAGCTCCTGCAGCCGATCTTCCACCAGTCCGCCGCGTCCGCCGCTACTTCCTGAGCCGGGCGCGGTGCCTGTGGCCGCAGCCCCGCCGCCAAGTTGAAGCGCGTCCGGCGTTTTGGCCTTGTAATCGGCGACTGCCGCTTCGCTCCGTTGCAGATTACCCTTCAGCCTTTCTTCTTCCTCCATCAAATAACGCAGACTTTCCTGGCTGAAGTCGGAGCGCCGCTCGATTGACATCCGGATGTATTCTCGTCCAACTGCTTCCGTCAGCCGTTGAGCGACCGCTGGATCGGGGTGAGTAACATAGAGATCGATCAGGCGTGTGCCGCGCCGGATGACTGGTTTTACCATCAAGGAAAGGACGCTGCCGAGCGCGTCTTCCAGTGGGGTGAAAGCGCGGTTGCGCTCGAGAAGACCCAGGCCCTTTCCGCTGGGAGAAGGGGAGGGAGAGTTAGTCTTAGACTCACTGACAGGGGAACCAAGAAGCGCGCGACCACCGTCCTCGGCCAAGCCTTCGGCCCTCACGACGCGCGCCATGAGAGTGCGGTTAGTGAGATTTTGCTCAATCGTGCGCAAGGCTTCCTGGCTGGCCAGGAACATCGAGCGCACGCGCGACGTATTTTCTTCCCCCGAGATCATGGTCGGTTCCTGGAAGTCTACTTCGAGCACAGCGTGGCTTTGATAGAGTCTCGGAGTCCTGGCAAGATAGCCAAGGGCGAGGAATAATCCGGCGACGACGCAGATCAACACCACCCAAAGCCGTTCTAAAATTGCGTGGAGGAAGTGGCGAAAATCGAAACCGCGGCGAGTTTCACCGATTTGATCTACCGGCACGACCGATCCATCTGGAGTGGCCGAGGAAGCGGGAGGAGAAATCATGGCTGAAGCAGAATTACAAAACTTCGGGCATAAGTTGCAATAATTTTCCCTGTCCGGCTAAAAGAAGCTCTCCCCCACCGTCACGGTATCGCCCGATAGAACCTGGAAGCTGCCGCCTTCGCCCTTGGCCAGTTTCTTGCCGTTCACCCGCAGGATTTCATCAGTTCCATTGGCTCGACGACGGCGGACGCTAATGCGATCGGGCGCGGCGATCCGGGTGTAGCCGCCGGCCATGGCCACGGCTTCGAGCAGATCGATCCCGCCAGGGCTGCCCTCGGGCATTTCATAACTGCCAGGACGGTTTACCTGCCCGAGGATGGTAAAACGGCGTTTGGCGTAAGCGACAAGCGAAACACTGATCCTGGGGTTAACCAGGTAGTCGCTTCCGTAGAGCTGGGTCAGGCGGGCGGCGGCTTCGGTCAGCGTCAAACCGGCGAGATGAACGGAACCGAGCAACGGCATGCTTAGGTTACCTTCTGGGTTGAGCCGCCCGGAAGTGCGCAGGTCATCTTCGCCGAAGACCTCAACCAAGACTTGATCGTTAGGGCCGAGTCGATATCCGCTCGGGGCGCTGATCGAGTCATTGGCGGGGGCGTTGTTTTGAGCCGGAGCGGACGCCGCCGGCGAGGCTGAGGCCAGGCTCACGGCCGGAGGGCGCGGGGCATCAAAGACCTTGCTTTGGCCTAACGAAAACGAGAGAGGAAGGAGAAAAAGCATCAGCCCGATAAGAAGAACGCGAAGGCCTCCGGCGGCCGGGCTGTGGCCTCTCCGGCCCTTCGTTAGGCCGGAGTTAGTATTGAAGCGAAGTGCGCAAACCGAACTGGTTATCATAGAAGCTGTAGGTATCCAGGTTGCTCTCGCTTTCCCGATAAAGATAATAGAACCCGGCTCTGCAGAAGCTGGTGAGAGCGAAATCCAGCGAAACCTGGAGGAAATAATAGTCATCGTCACGGTCCGCCGCGCTCCCGTTCACCGTGCTGAAGTAACCGGAGTTTTCGTATCCGACGCTGAGACCGAAATAGATTCGATGCAAAAACCGTTGTCGGCCCGAGAGAATCGCGCTCGTCGAATGGAAATTCTGTGAAGCAAGGGTGGCGGAGTTCAAGGTCCGGCGGGAAAAGGTCAGAGCGATATTTGTCCCATCGAAGGGTTGATAAAAAAGATTCCCCTCGAAGACGGGTGAGCCGTTGTCGGTCACATCGCTTCCACTCACCTGGCGGAACTCGACGCCGGCCGAAAGGGTGGCGCTGACCTTACCGGTGAGCTCGTAGGAAGCGCGGGCGTTAATCTGCTCGAAGCTCTGGTCCTGGCTCGGGGACTCGACGAAGTTATACCCGCCAGTAACCCCGAGGCCGATCGCTAACTTCGGGCTGTAGGTATAGTTAGCATAAACATTTGCCGAAAGGATGGATGAGCTAATTAAGGAAGGATAGTCGGAAATGCTGTAACTCAGGCTGCCGGTGAGAAAAATCTTTCCCGTAAGGGAGTAGTTGGCGTTCAAGCGGCTGGTGTAAATATTGAGCCGTGTCCGTCCGGCGACGTCGAGGTTGGTCCGGGTGAAGTTGGTCCCCGTCCCCGTCGACACAGCGAGGCCGGTGCCGTCGAGAATCTGGATATCCTGGCTCAGAGTGAGACTCAGGAGCGGAAAACGATATTGCCCGATGAGAGAGATAGTGTGTTGGAAGGCATTGTTCTCCGAGTGATCAGCGAAGAGGTAAATCTCTGGTGCATAACGAAGAGCGAGATAGTTTTGGTCGAAGTCGCCATAACTGAGATCGATCGCCGGTTCGATCGTGGTATAAAAATCTTCCTTCCGCTCGAAGTGGCTGATGTTGATGTTATCGTCGTAAGCCTCGCGGAGGGATAGTCCCACCCGATAGTGGAAACCACGTGGAACGGGCGCTTCCTCACTCGTCGCGGCCATATTCTCTACCAAGGACTGGTCCGCCTCAGACGTTTGTTCCGGTCGGACTTCCTCCTCGGTGATTTTTGCAACCAGGACCGATTCCTGCGCGGCAAGCGAGGGGGCTTCCGAATCGGCCCTTGCCAAGGAGAAACAAGACGCGCCGCTAAAAAGTAAAGAAATCAACCGGAAAAAGAAGCGTCTACCCGACGGCGTGTTCTGGTGAAAGTTGGGCGGAAGCCCGGAAAAGAGTCGCATCGCGGGAGGATGCAGAGCAAAGCGCATCGATGAAAAAATCAAATCTAATGTTCATGCCCGTCTGGCAGTGACATGGTGCGAGGAGCAAAGGGCGACTTGAAAATTCAAGCGCCCCGAGCCAGCCAGGGGAATCGGTGCAGATAATTTCGGCCTATTTGCTCACTGAGGGCCGGTGTGGGGGCAGCGACCTTTCGTGGCAGTGGGGTGGCGCTCGAGAAACTCGCGCGCCTTCTGACAGGGAAGGGTCCTGGTTTGGTTATGATAGCAAATTGTGCATTTGCGCCGGTTTTGTGAAGTGCAAAGCACACCCGGTCTTTCATCGCCCGACTGCAATTCATCGGTCGCGGCAAAGCTATCGTCGGCCGCATCGATCTGTTCGGACACGTTCGGGCGCAACTTCTCACCGGTGGGTGCGGCTGCCATCCAACTCGTGACGGTGAAGAATAGGGCTGCCGCGCCGGCTACCGCGACAAACCCCAGCCATGTTTTGGGAGTATTTGTTTTCATAGTTTTTGACTAATTCGAGCCGATTCTAGGAACTGCCTGGCGGGTGACAAGAATTTTTCTCGCAAAATTTTTACGGGTGCGACACCGCCCGCCACGGGAGGAAAGGAGGTGGATTCTGCCGCTCGAATTCCAGGAGTCGCTCTTCTCGCGCCATCGCGTCTGCCGTCTCCTCCGCCGTTACCAATGCGGATGTGGCGTTGTCTTCCGCAACCAGACCTGAGTTCGAGCAATCGGCAGCAAATCCTGCCTCGATCGTGATCGGCGACTTGGAATCAGCAGGCGCAAAATTCAAATTACCGCGAAAGGAAGCTACGCGTGCTTTATTTTCTCTTGCGCTGAGTTTGAAAAGACGGCCGGACCCGGCCGAGAGCGTCCCAAACGGCATCCTTACGCGCAGACGTGAGCGCGTCTGAACTCGCCCGATCGAAGCGAAGAGCGTACCGTCGGAAAGATTCAGGGTCGCCTGGCGGACGGTCATCGGTTCAATTGTTTCGTCGCCGTCCCGCCCAAGTCGCAGGGAGCCGATTTCTGCGCGAGATTCTCCAGCCAGTTCGACACGGATCCCCGGCAGAAGCATGAGGTCGAGGCGACTCTCCGGCGTGACCTCCATCGTGGTCCCCGGCTGCAGCAGCGACCCTTTGGTTAAGGCAAAAGCCCGGTTATGAAGGTTGGCGCGCGCTTGCCCCTCCACTGCCAGGACAACTGCGGAAATGCGCTGATCGACTGGCCGACAGGCACTGAATGCTAAGACGACGAGGACCGCGCTCAACCATCCGTGAACCTGCGACGGGCTTGGCCGGCATTTGTTCCAAAGCAAAGCGGCGTTCATAAATGGAGGAAGCGCAAGGCTGATGTTACGATCGCTGGAAATGAAGCAGATTGTTTTTGTCTTGCTCAGCCTCCCCGTCGTCGCCCTTGGCGCGGAAGCGGAGGTGAAGCCTTTCGATGCCGACGCGTCCGAGCGTTTTGTCCGGCTCGCCCTGGCCTGCGTGAAAAAGGAGTATCCCAATAAGATCAGCCACGTCCTCAACAGCGAGGCCGATGTTGCGCCCCCCGGCAAACTGACACCGGCTTTCTGCGGCTGCTACGACTGGCATTCTTCGGTCCACGGTCATTGGCTGCTCGCCCGGCTCGCGCGCACTTTCCCCGATGCCCCTTTTACAAGGGATGCGCGAGCTGCCCTCGAACGCAGCCTGACGGGTGAGAAGATCGAGCAGGAAGCCGCTTATCTCGCCGGCAAAGGACGGCAAAGCTTCGAGCGGCCCTATGGTCTGGCGTGGTTGCTTCAGCTCTGCGCCGAGCTGCATGAGTGGGACGATTCGCTGGCTCGCGCTCTCTCGCTTAACCTGAAGCCGCTCGAAAAAAGAGCGCTCGAGCGTCTCTCGAGCTGGCTCCCGAAATTGACCCACCCGGTGCGAATCGGCGAGCACGACCAGACGGCTTTCGCGCTCGGTTTGATGCTCGATTACGCGCGTAGCGCGGGCAATGAGGCTTTTGCCAAGCTCGTCGCCGATGCGGGGAAGCGATTCTTCCTCGGCGACAAGGATTGTCCGCTCACCTACGAACCTTCGGGGGAAGATTTCCTTTCCCCCTGTCTGGGCGAGGCGGACTTGATGCGGCGGGTTCTTTCGCCTAACGAGTTTGGGAAATGGCTAAGCGCCTTCCTCCCGCAGATCCCGGCCGGGCAGGAGACCGATTGGCTGCCGGTGGCGATCTCGCCGGACCCGAGCGATCCAAAGCTGGCGCACCTCGACGGATTGAATTTGAGCCGGGCCTGGATGCTGGAAGGGATCGCCGCCGGTTTGCCGCCTCAGGACCCGCGTCGCGCTTCCCTCGAAGCTACGGCCGCAGTTCACCGCAAGGCTGGTCTGGCAGCAGTGACGGGCGAGCATTATGAGGGAGGCCACTGGCTGGGCAGCTTCGCGACTTATCTAACGACCCGGCGCGGGATACAGATAAAGAGCCAGTCTCGTTAGGCGAGGTCGTTGCCGGTGGGGCTGATTGCCTCAAGCGTTCCCCGTTTGGCATCGAACGACCAGGCGGGTCGCAGGCGCGCAGCGCGTACGGGAGTTGAACCCGTGTACCAGCCTTGAGAGGGCTGTGTCCTAACCACTAGACGAACGCGCCGTTTGGGCTGCGCATTTTAACGGCACTCATCTCCCGGGGCAAATTTCGCCAACTGTTTACGGGTTCACGTTTTCGTTAGGCTTGGCCTGGATCGGCGTCGGGGCGGGGGCAACGCTTGCTTCCGCTTTGGCGGCGGTCAGACGCCTCGCTTCTGCTTCATCAGGCTTCGGTCGCACCCTCGGTTGAAGGAGGAGCAACTCGTGCGCGGCTTTCTGGGCGCCGAGATATTTCTTGAGTTCGGGGTCGCCGGCCAGGGCCTGGAGTTTTCCGTAGTAAAGCTCGTAGTAAGCCCGGAGGCGATGGCGCTTCTCCATGTCGGTCGGCGCACTCATTGCCGCGACCCTGGCCGCCTGGAGGTCGTCGTGATTGCGAATTCGCGTTTCCAGCGCTGCCATTTGCAGGTGGAGCCGTTGTTCGTCAGCTCTTTTGCCTAACGAGGTTTGCTTGAAGAAATTGTTCAACTGCTCGAGTTCGGGCGCAGCCGGAATTTTGGGTAGCTCGCCGGGCAATGGCAGGACATTCGGAGGGATGAGCGACGGGGGTTCAATCGGCGCGGTGGCCGAGGGCGAAGGCGCGGCAACCGCGGTTGAAGTCCGCGCCTGGGCCGGTTGGGTGGACATGTTGTGGGGATTGGGAGATGGTCCGGCTTCCTGAGCCCCCCCCGCGCCCGCCAGTGCGATGAGCAGGGAGAAAAAAAACGGGAGCGAATATTTCATGACATGAGCCGGTTTGGCGATCGGGGTGACAGGATTTGAACCTGCGACCTCGTGGTCCCAAACCACGCGCTCTACCAAGCTAAGCTACACCCCGCCGAAAACGAGCCCATATACCATGCCGCCCGAGGCGGCGCACGCGAACTTTGGGCGCATCGGGTGGGAGAGCCGAGCCGAACCAGACGCCGCGGGTTGGTCTTCTACGGCGTGGCTATCGTTCGATGAGATAAGCCTCGAGCAAGCCGACGCCAATGGTGCCGTTCGCACCCGAGAGCACGGCAGTGTAAGTCCCGATTCCCGGCTCGAGAAGCAAGGCCGATTCGCTCAGGTCGGCCGGGGCCAGGCCGAGGGTCGAGATCGTTCCATGGTCGGGATCCGATTTCCAATCGTCATTCGTCGCAACCAGATTGCCGAAGGCGTCGTGTAACTCCAGCACCGGATCCTGAAGCGCGCCCGCGACTCCGCGACCGGCGAGCTCAGGGCCTAAGCCGCGCAGGGCGAGCTGGTCATCATCACTGCGAACGATGACCCCTCCAATGAGCACCTCGTCGTTCGCCCCGACGAAAGCGCGCGCGGAGAGATTGAGAAGACGCGCGGTATCGCCCTGGTTCCCTTCGTAGACTTCGACCAGGCCAACCCCGCTGGTGTTGTTCGCTCCACTGAGAACCGCGGTGTAGCTGCCGGGTGAGAGATCGACCAGGATGGCCGCCTCATCGTCGTTTTCCGGAGCCAGGCCGGTGGCAAGGAGTTCGAGTTCCTGAGTCGCGCGCCAGTTGTCGTTGGACGTGACGAGCGTTCCGCTGGCGTCGTAGAGGTTGAGGACTGGATCGAGCAGCCGCCCCAAAAGCGGCACGCCGCCAACCGCCAGGGAAGGCCCAATCCCGCGCACAATCACACTCTTCGCGGAGCCCGCCGGACCGTCGACGATGAAACCCGCGATCGAGACATTGTCATCCAATCCCACGGCGACTCGGGCCGAAAGATTTGCCAATCGCGGCGCGGCGATGCTTACGATCCAGTCAATCCGCGACGAAATCCGCGTCGCATAAAAGCCCGATGGTACCGGGCTATCTCCCGTCACCAGCGTGCCGTCAGGAAGATAAAGACCGCGTTCATCGAAGATCGCTGCCTGATAGATCAGCGTTCCGTCGGGGTTTTGCGCGAATGAATCTGCATCGAAGTTGACTCCGGCCAGTCGCCAGACACTGCCATCCTGGAGAAAGACGCCGCCGCCCGAATCGCCCCCGGAAAGGTGGCATTCGTTAGGCAAACCAGCTCGATCGAAGAGGCAATAAAGCTGGTCCTGCCCTGCAACGAGCTGGCGAATCGCCGCGACCGTATTCTCGCCCCAACGCTGCACCTGGTCGCCGATTCCCCAATTCCAGCCCTGCAAAACGCCGTTGGTCGAATGTTCGCTCCCGCGCTGCGCCCCGCGCCCGATCGCAACGACGTGCCCGCCGATTTCGTCCGAGTGCCCCTCGAGCGGCGCGTAAAATGGAAAGGTGCCCGAGATTTTGCAAAGCCGCAGATCGCTCGCGGGATCATCGAAAGAAGCGACCACGTTGTAGGTTGTCCTCTGGAAAGTGAAGGTATCGAACTCGCCGATGTGCTGCGCGGTGATGAAAAAGTGGGGCGCAATCACCGTCCCGAGAAAATCGCCGAACGCGCCTTGGTACTGCCAGCCGCTGTCGAGCAGCGTCCCGTCCGGTGCGGTTGTGTTGGCGGCGGGATCGCCAGTTCGATAAAGGATGATCCCTTTCCCAGGCGCGCTGGTAAGAAACAGGATTGCCGCCACCAGCAACAGTCGATGTCCCCGCAAGATACGCATGATCGCCGGCCGTGCGACGAACCTCCGCCTCGCCGCAATCGGCTGGGAGACGGTACGGATATGGCTTCAGAAGGCAATTGAATGGAAACCGTCCGACGCGCTATTAATATTCCCCACGCGATGGCCGACGATATCTTGAAAACCTGCGTGCCATCTCTGGTGGCCAAACGCGCCCGGTCCGCTCCGGCCCAGATCGCTCTTTCCAGCGAGAGCGAGGAACTGAATTATGGCGACCTCGACCGGCGTGCCTCCCGCCTTGCCGCCCAATTGCAGAAGCTCGGCGCCAAACCGGAAGCTGTGGTTGGTGTCTGTCTCGAGCGCTCGACCCAGTTTGTTGTCGCGGCCCTCGCGATTTTAAAATCGGGTGCCGCCTATCTGCCGCTCGATCCGGCCTATCCCACCGAACGCTTGCGTTTCATCGCGGACGACGCAGGGATCCGCCTGCTCATCACCAATTCGAATTTGAGCGTTGCCTTTGCCGGTTGCGCTCTGGAGTTGGTCGACATCGAGGTGAAACCGCCGTCTGGCGACTTGATCGATCCGCAGGTTTGCGCGGACCATCTGGCGTATGTCATCTACACCTCCGGCTCGACCGGCCAACCCAAGGGGGTCGAAGTCACCCATGAAAACCTGTCGCATCTGGTCGCCTGGCATTTGCGCGCCTTTCAAGTCGGTTCGGCTGATCGCACCACGTTTCATTCCGGGATCGGATTCGATGCCGCGGTCTGGGACATTTGGCCGTCGCTCGTCGTCGGCGCTACCCTCTGTTTGCCTAACGAATCGACGCGTCTCTCGGCGGGGGCGATGCGGGATTGGATCCTAAAGGAACAAATCAACATTGCCTTCGTCCCGACCGCGATCGCCGAGCAGTTGCTTGATCTTTCGTGGCCGGCGGAGAGTGCGCTCCGTTTCCTCCTCACGGGGGCCGACACTTTGCATCGCTACCCGCCGCCCGGTTTACCCTTCGCTTTCGTGAACAACTACGGCCCGACCGAATGTACGGTCGTGACCACTTCGGGAATCATCCCGCCTCACGAGAACCGAGCCGGGCCGCCCAGCATCGGCGCGCCGATCGACCGGGTCCGGGTGCGCATTCTTGATGGCCAGGGCCGCGAGGTCGCGCCGGGCACGACGGGCGAGATTTTCATCGGCGGCGCGGGAGTGGCCCGCGGCTATCGCAACCGGCCGGGGCTGACCGGGGAACATTTCGTGGGCGAGCCGCGCATGTATCGGACCGGTGACCTGGGCCGCTTTCTGCCTGACGGCGAGATTCTCTTTCTTGGCCGGATGGACGATCAGGTCAAAATCCGCGGGTACCGGATCGAGTTGGAGGAAATCAACGCCCTTCTCCGGCAAGAGCCTTCGGTCGAGGCGAGCGTCGTCATTGTGCGGGAAGATACGCCTAACGACAAGCGGCTCGTTGCTTACCTCGTGGCTCGCAATGGCGAGCCCGACGAGGAAGCTCTCCGGATCGCAATTCGCCGGCGACTGCCCGATTACATGGAGCCGAGCGCATTCGTCTGGCTCGAAACGCTCCCGCTCACCCCGAATGGAAAGGTGGACCGCGCCGCGCTCCCCCGGCCGGCTTTGCCTAACGACAGCTATGTCGCGCCGCGCAATCCGCTCGAGGAAACTCTCGCCCGCATCATGGCGCAGGTTTTGAAACTCGAGCGAATCGGAATCGACGATGATTTTTTCCAACTGGGCGCGCATTCCCTTCTTGGCGCCCAGGTCGTGGCCCGGGTGCGCGACGAGTTTGGGGTCGAGCTGAAATTGCTTGATGTTTTCGATGCGCCGACCGTGGCGGAGCTGGCGCAAAAAATCGAGCAGGCTCTCACCGCGCAGCTTGCCGCCATGAGCGACGCCGAAGTGGACGCGGCTCTCGCCCGCGCCAGCGATGGATAAAAAAGCGGACGCGAGCCTGAGTCTCGTCCGGCTTTTGGAGCCGGAGGTCCTGGCCAATCCCTATCCGCTCTATCGCCGCCTGCGGATGGAAGACCCGGTGCATTGGGACCGTTTCCTCCAGGCCTGGGTGGTGACTCGTTACGGCGATGTCGTTCGGGTGCTGCATTCTTTTTCCGCCGACCGCACTCCGACCCCGGAGCAGCTTACCGTCATGGGCCTCTCCGCCCTCAACCCAATCGCCAAGGTGATGGTGAAACAAATGCTCTTCATGGACGCGCCCGCGCACGCCCGTTTGCGCGGGCTCGCTTCCGCGGCTTTCACCCCGGGCCGCGTCGCCAGATTGCGCGAGCATATTCAAAGCATCGCCGACCAGTTGCTCGATCGCGTGCAGGCGAGGGGATCGATGGATGTGATCGCCGATTTCGCCGCGCCGCTCCCCGCGATCGTGACCGCGGAAATGCTCGGCGTGCCGACCGCGGACCATGGGAAATTAAAAAGCTGGTCGGCCGATTTTGCGGAAATGCTCGGCAACTTCCAGCACAACCCCGATCGCATCCCGCGCGTCCTCGCGAGCACGAACAACCTGGTCGATTACTTCGAGAACGCGATCGCGCAAATGCGCGAGCATCCGCGGGAAGGGTTGATCCATTCCTTCATGACCGCCGAGATCAACGGTGATCGCCTCACGACTGAAGAAATCGTCGCCAATTGCGTCGTCACCATGGTTGGCGGCCAGGAAACCACGACCAACCTGATCGGCAACGGCCTTCTCACCCTCCTGCGCAATCCCGAGCAACTGGCGCAACTGCGCGACGAACCCAACCTGATCCAATCGGGAATCGAGGAACTGCTGCGCTACGAAAGCCCGAGCCAGCACACTGGTCGTATCGCCCGGGAAGACGTCGAGATGGATGGCCGCCAGATTCGCAAAGGCCAGGCGGTCATGGCGATCATGGCCGCGGCCAATCGCGACCCGGAACGTTTTCCCGATCCCGATCGGCTCACCCTCGATCGGGCCGACAACAAGCATGTCGCCTTCGGCTGGTCGAGTCACTTCTGTTTCGGCGCCCCGCTCGCCCGGATCGAAGGCCAGATCGCCTTCGCGACTTTGCTCCGTCGACTGCCAAATCTCCAACTTGTTTCCGAGCAACTGACCTGGCGCAACAATTCCGGATTGCGCGGTCTCACCAGCCTGCCGGTCACCTTCACGGCGAAGGGGCACTGAAATGGACCTCTCCGAAAAACGACAGGCTCTTCTCCGGAAATATCTTCAGGGGAAAATCGGCGAGACGAAGCGCGACGTCATCCCGAGGCGCGAAGGCGAAGGCCCGGCCCCGCTCTCCTGGCCGCAGCAGCAAATCTGGTCGCACAGCCAGCTCGCCGGCGACGCCCTGATTTACAACGAACCGATCACGATCCATCGCCGAGGCGAGCTCGAGCGCGAGGCGCTCGCGCGAGCTTTTGCTGAAGTCGTTAGGCGACACGAAGCCTGGCGCACCGTTTTTCGCTGGGAAGGAAATGACCCGGTCCAGCTCGTGCAGCCTCCGCCGGAGCGGATCGAGATTCCCTTTCTTGATCTGCGCGGTCATTCGGACGCGGCAGCGGAGGCAGTCCGGCTTGCGACCGAAGACGCTCTCCGGCTGTTCGATCTCGGGCGGGGGTCCTGCTATCGGTTGCGACTCGTTAGGCTGACGGAGGCTGATTACCGCTTCTTCCTCACCCTCCACCACATCATCTTCGACGGCGTCTCGCTTTACCGCATTCTCCTTCCCGAGCTGATCGAATGCTACGAAGCTTTCCGGCAGGGTCGGGCCCCGCTGCTCCCCGCGTTGCCCATCCAGTATCCCGATTTCGCCGCCTGGCAGCGCGCGACACCCCTCGCCTCCGAACAACTGGAGTATTGGAGAAATATTCTGCGCGACCTCCCAGTGCTCGATTTGCCTAGCGATCACCCGCGCCCGCCCCTTCAAACCTACGAAGGCGAGGCGCTCCTCTTCGCCCTGCCGGAGGCAACCAGCGCGGCGCTCAAGGCGATTGGTCAGGAACATGGAGCGACTCCGTTCATGGTCATGGTCGCGGCTTTCACCGCCTTGCTTCATGCCTACAGCGGGCAGGAGGAGATGGTGATCGGCGGGATCAGCAGCGGCCGGAACCGGAGCGAGACGCGCCAGCTTCTGGGGTGTTTTCTTAACACGATCGCAATTCGCACTGCGATCGATCCCGCTGGCTCGTTCATCGAGCATCTCGCCCGGGTGCGAGAGGCAACGCTCGGCGCGCTTTCCCACGATGAAGTGCCGTTCCAAGTCCTGGTCGAAAAATTTGCTGGACCGCGCGATCCGGGCCGGACGCCGTTGTTCCAAGTCCTGATCGTAGTCGAACCGCCGCTCGAATCGTTAGGGGAAGGGTGGGGTTTTACGCACATGGATGTCGATCCGGGCACGGCGAAGTTTGATCTCCAGCTCGGATTGGATGATCGACCCGAAGGGGTGATGGGCCGGTTCATTTACAGCAAGGCTCTTTTCGAGCGCGCTACGATCGAGACGATGAAAGACCGGTGGCTCGAGCTGCTCGACCGGATTGCACTTTCCCCTAACGACTCGATCAGTCGTCTGACGAACGCGCTTCTCACCGGCGAAAGCAAACAACCTCCCCCGAGCTGGAACGGCGTTCGCATTTCCTATCCGCGGAACGCGACGATCCATTCCCTTTTCGAAGAGCAAGCCGCGCGCGCTTCGGAATCGATCGCGCTGGTTTGCGGGCTCGAGAAGGTGAGTTATGGCGAGCTGAACCGCCGGGCCAATCGACTCGCCTGGCGATTGCGCAAACGCGGCCTGACCGGCGAAGTGCCGGTGGGAATTTTCCTCGAACGCTCTCCCGAAATGGTGATCGCGATCCTCGCCATTCTCAAGGCCGGCGGCGCTTATGTTCCGCTCGATCCGGCCTATCCGGAGGAGCGGATCGATTTCATGATCGAGGATGCGCGGATGCCGCTGGTCGTAACGAGAAGGGGCAATCGGAAGTTGGGCAGCTGTCAGATTTTGGACCTGGAGGAAGAAAACCTGAGCGAGGAATCGGACTCGAATTTGCCTAACGACGGCGGCAACGGCGAATCGCTCGCCTACCTGATTTACACCTCGGGCTCGACCGGCCGGCCCAAAGGCGTCGCCGTCCCTCATCGGGCGGTCGTCCGGCTGGTCAAGGGCACCGACTACGCGAGCTTTTCGCCTAACGAGACCTTCCTGCTCCTCGCCCCGGTTTCTTTCGACGCCTCGACCTTTGAAATTTTCGGGCCGCTCCTCAATGGGAGCTGTCTCGTGGTCATGGCGGCGGGCCAGCCGTCACTCGAAGAGATTGGCGCGACCATTCGCGAGCAGGGAATCACGACCTTGTGGCTTACCTCGGGTCTCTTCAACGCCATGGTCGATGAACGGCTGACCGATCTTCGGCCGCTGCGCCAGTTGCTCGCCGGCGGCGATGTCCTTTCCGTCGCCCATGTCGACAAGGCCCTCCGTGGTCTCTCCGGCACGCGCCTGATCAATGGCTATGGCCCGACCGAGAGCACGACCTTCGCCTGTTGTCACACGATCGATCCGACTGCGCCGCTCGGCGATTCGGTGCCCATCGGGCGCCCGATCGCCAACAGCACGGCGCACATTCTCGACGCTCGACTGGAACCGGTTGGGATCGGCGTGACCGGGGAATTATTTCTCGGCGGCGATGGCCTGGCGCGCGGCTACTGGAACCGGCCCGAACTGACGGAGGAAAAATTTCTGCCCGATCCGTTCAGTCGCGAACCTGGTGCGCGGCTTTATCGCACGGGCGACCTGGCGCGCTGGCGGGAGGATGGCACAATCGAATTTCTCGGGCGCCGCGATACTCAGGTAAAGCTGCGCGGCTTCCGCATCGAGCTGGGCGAAATCGAGAACCGCCTGCGCCAGGAATCCGGGGTGCGCGACGCGGCGGTGATCGTGCGGGAGGATGTGCCTAACGAAAAGCGGCTGGTCGCCTACCTCGTCGGCGAAGTGGAGGTGGCGGGTTTGCTCGCGGCCCTGAGGAACTCGCTCCCCGATTATATGGTGCCCGCGGCGATCGTCGGGCTGGCCGCCCTCCCGCGCACGCCTAACGGAAAGCTGGACCGGAACGCGCTTCCGCCACCCGCTGGCCCGGAGGAAAAAACGGTCTCGATCTTTGCGCCCCGCACCCCTCTCGAAGAGAAGCTGGCTGAACTTTGGCGAAACCTGCTTCGCCGTCAGCAAATCGGAACGCGCGATAACTTTTTCGACCTCGGCGGCCACTCGCTTCTAGGTCTTCGCCTGATCAATCAACTGCGGGAAGCGCTCGGCGAACCGCTTTCGGTTGTCCTCTTATTTGAAGCGCCCACCATCGGGAGCATGGCGGAATTGCTCGAGAAACGTTGCCCGGCGGCGGTCGGGCGCTGGCTTGGCCAGGTGGCGGACGGGCCGGTTGCGCCGGCACCGGTGGCGCGCCCGCTCCCGCCGATTGCCCGGGTGAATCGGGAGACCCGGCGAGAACCTCGGGAGCTGAAGCGATGACGGGGCCGATTTTGCCTAACGAGGACTCGCCAATCCAGCCGGTCACGCCGATCGAGCTCGAGCGCGAGGAGAAATCGCTCCCGGCTCCGGCAAGCGTTTTCGTTTTCCCCGCGACGCTGGCCCAGCGCCGATTCTGGCTGCTTCATCAGTTGCAGGCAAAAGGCAACCCGGCGCTGAACATGCCGGTACCGCTCCGCCTCCGCGGCCGGCTCGATCATCGGGCGCTGGGCCGGGCCCTGAACGAAATCGTGGCGCGGCATGAGGCGCTCCGCACGACGGTCGTCTCCGAACGCGGCGAATTGCGGCAGGTGATCGCGCCCGAGCTGGTCCTCGACCTTCCCGTCGTCAGAGCAAATCATCGCGCGCTCGATCGCCTTCTTCGCCAGGAAGCGGAGCAACCGTTCCAACTGACCGGCAGCCCGCTGGTTCGTGCCCGCCTGGTTCGTTTCGAGGAGGAAGATCATCTGTTCCTTCTCACCCTCCATCACATTATCTCCGATGGCTGGAGCAACGGCCTGCTCGTTAGGGATCTGTTTGCTTCATACACCGCACTTCAGACTAACGAGTCGACGGCGCTCCCCGAGCTGTCGATCCAGTTTGCCGATTATGCCCAGTGGCAGCAGGAGCGGATCGAAGCCGGCGATTTCGACTGGCAACGGGAATACTGGCGACGCCAGCTCGCCGGTGAACTCCCGGCGCTCGATCTCCCGGTCGATCGCCCACGCTTGCGCGCCCGGCCCCGGGCCGGCGAGGTCTGCGGCAGACGGCTGGCCACGGATCTGGTTGAGGCCGCGAGGGCGTTGGCCGCGCGGGAAGGCGCGAGTCCGTTTATGGTTTACCTCGCGCTCTTCGAAGTGTTGCTCCATCGCTACACCGGCCAAAGCGATTTTTTGATCAGCTCGCCGAGCGCGAACCGGGAGCGGCCGGAATTCGATTCGGTCGTCGGACTCTTCGTCAATCCGCTGTTGCTCCGAGCCGATCTGCGCGGCGATCCTTCCTTTCGCGATCTGCTCAGCCGGGTGCGAACGACGGCGCTCGAGGCGTTTGCCAATCAGGATGTGCCCTTCGAGTTGCTCGTGGACGAGTTTGAAGGCTCTCGGCTCCAGGTAAATTTTCTTCATCAGCGGGTCTTTCTGGAAAAGATGACGCTGTTCGATGGGCTGACGATTGAACCGCTGAACGCGCCGAGTGCTGGTGTGGTTTATGAGCTGAGCGCGGCGCTGCTCGAAGATTCTGCAGGAGCGCGCCTCGAGCTCGAGTACGATCCGGCCCTTTTCGATAAATCGACCATCGAGCGAATGCTCGACCATTACGAAATCCTGCTGCACAGCGCGCTCACGCGTCCGGACCGTCCGATTTCCGCGCTCCCCATTCTTTCCACTTCAGAGCGAAAACTTCTCGGGCTGGAAGAGCAGCTTTCGCCCCCGGTTGCGAGTGCGCTCGATTTGCGGCCAATTCTCGCGGCGCGTGTTCTGGCTCGACCGGACGCAGTCGCGGTGCATCATGGAAAACGTGAGCTGAGCTGCGCGGAGTTACTCGCCTGGCTCGAGGGCAGCGCGGCTAACGAGACGGCGACGCCGACGGCAGATCTCGAGCAAATCGCGGCCCGCGTCGCGCAATGGCGTGCACGTTCCGAATCGCCGGTTCCATCGGGAAACCCGCATGGCGCGGGGATTCAGGCCACTTTTGCCGCGGCTGCGAAAGCGCTTTGCGAGTCGCTCGGCCTTCAGCCGGGCGAGCGGGTTGCTTCTTTCACCGGGCCCGGGCCGGCGGCCACGGAGGAACTTGGGATGGTCCTGCTGGCCGAGGCGGTCCTGGTTTATCCGACTCCGGAAATCATTGCTGCTTCCGCCAGCGCCATCATTGCCTGGCTGGAACGCGAAAGGATCTCAGTCGCTCTCATGGCGGCAACCACCTGGAACCGGCTGGCAGCGGCTTTTGGGCGAAAACCGGCGCGGCCGCAGCGGTTACGCCTGATCATTACGGAAGGCGCGCCTAACGAAGGCACGTTCGGTCGCGTTTCGATGCGCGCCCGCCGCCGGACCGTGATCGAGCCGGTCGGGACGGTGACGTTGGCCCGCAAGAATTTTCCCGCGGCGGCACGGTTGCGGGTGGTCGATCTTCGCTCGGGGGAGCCGGTACCGCTTGGGATCGTGGGACGCCTCACGACAGTCGACGCGATGGAGACTGGCGAGCTGGCACGCTGGCGCGCGGATGGCTCGATCGAGCGTCTTGGGCGGGTCGAGGAACAGATGGTGATTCGCGGGTTGCGGCTCGATCTGCGTCAGGTGGAAAATCAGCTCGCGAGAATCGAGGGGATTCGTCACGCCCTCGTGCGGCCGGTGGGCGAGGGACCAAGCCGGCGACTGGTCGGCTATCTGCTGCTGCAACCCGGAAGCGATCCCCTGCCTAACGACGTTAAACTGCGCCGCCATTTGCGGGAGAGAAATCTTCCCGACGAAATGCTTCCCCAGGCTTTCGTTAGGCTGAAGGAGTTTCCAGTCTGCGCGAGCGACGGCCGGCTGGACCTCGAGGCCTTGCCGGCCGCACCGGAAGGGAAGCGCCTGATCGTGCAACACCTGGTCCGGCCCTACCTCGGTTTGCAGTTGCAGTTAATCGCGATCTGGGAGGAGGTGCTTGGGGTCAGCGAGATCGGGATTCGCGACAATTTTTTCGACCTGGGAGGCAACTCGCTCCTCGCCATGCGCATGCTGCAACGGGCAGAAGCGGCTTGTGGAAAGGAGATTCTCCCTGCGACTCTCTTTCGCAATCCGACGATCGAAAATCTCGCCGCCGAAATTGCGCGGGATGTTATCCGCGAGGCGCCCCCTCTTCTGCACGTAAATGAAAGCGGGACAAAGACGCCGTTCTTCTACCTGCACGGCGACCTGTTCGGCGGCGGATTTTACAGCCTCCAGCTCTCGCGCGCTCTCGGTGTGGACCAGCCGTTTTATGCCCTTCCGCCGTACGACACCCGCACTTCTCTTTTCGCCCCGACAATTGAGGAAATGGCGGCAGCGCATCTCGCGGCCCTGCGCGCGGCGCGGCCGCATGGGCCCTATGTGATCGGTGGTTTTTGCATAGGCGGCGTGGTCGCCTACGAGCTTGCACGGCAGATCGAGGCAAGCGGAGAAAAAGTGGAAATGCTGCTCATTATCGACGCCGAAGCGGAAGACATGGTCCTGCGCCGGCTCCGTTCCCTGGCGGAGACCTACGGACCGTGGTTGGGATGGGATCATGAAACGCAGCTGGCTCGATTCGGGACCTGGGCGAACTGGCGTACCCGCGTGAGCGGGTGGCGGCATCTGCCTTTGCAGCGCCGGGTGCGCATTGTCGGCCGGCGATTTTATCACCTCGCGCGCCGGGCAGTCGGCCTCCCGGCCCGCCGGGCCCGCGCGATCGATGCGCTCAAGGGTGGTGAAAACCTGATCGCCGAGCGCGATCTTCCCGCGACTTTCTGCTGGGCGGGGGCTGGATATCGCCCTCAGTCGTATCATTCGGAAATCGCGCTCCTTTTGTCGGAAGACGTTGCCCCGGACAGCACCCTGGCCGGGCAATGGCGCCGGCTCGCGCCGAAAGTGACGGTGCATCCGCTTCCCGGCCGGCACCTCGAATGCATCACGGCGCATGTCGATACCCTGGCCGCCACAATCAAGCATTGTTTGCAAAGCGTCAGCCGCCGCGACTGATGGAGTCAGCGATTTTCGCCTAACGACTTTGTAAAAACCGCGCGACGAATGGAAAAAGCGTTTGCTCTAGAGGGTCGTGCCGTCGAGGGTGCGGCCTTCGCCTCGGGATTGAGTCCATCTCGGAAGGTCTGTTGCTGTGTTCAAGAACGAAAAAATCAACATCGCTATTTTTGCAATCCTGCTCGGGCTGCAGGCGCTCGGGGTGGCGGCGCTCTGGACGCAGTTTCGCCTCCTTTATCTGCCGATCGCGCTCGGGATTTACCTCTGGATGGGACTGGGGACGACGCTTTATCTCCATCGCTATCTCACCCATCGCGGCTTCGAGATGTACGAATGGTTAAAGTTCTTCTTCGCCACCGGATCGGCGGTCGGCCTCGCCGGCGACCCGGTCACCTGGGTCGGCGATCATCGCTTTCATCATCTCAAGTCCGATACCGAGGAGGATATTCATAGCCCGCGACACGGTTTCCCCTATGCCCACGTCATGTGGCTGATCCGCAAACCGCCCAGCTTTCGCGAACGCTCGCGCCGGTATGCAGCGGATGTGACCCGCATCTGGTACTGCCGGCTTTGGGAAAATTCCGCGCTTTATGTCCTGCCGCATCTCGCCGTGGCAGCGACTCTTTTTTTCACTCTTGGCCTCTCGGGAATGCTCTGGTCTCTCTACGTCCCGATCCTCATCGGCTATAACTGCACCTGGGCAGTGAATTCCATCTGCCACATGAAGCAATTCGGTTATCGGAGCTTTCAGACTAACGACGAGAGCAAGAACAATTTCTGGGTCGGGATCGGCGCGCTCGGCGAAGGCTATCACAACAATCATCACGCCAAGCCGCGCTGCGCGGCGCACGGATTGAAATGGTGGGAAATCGATTTCACCCGCTATTGCATCTGGGGTTTGGAGAAACTCCATCTGGCCTGGAACGTGGTTTGGCCCGAGCCGACCGCGAAACCGGAAAAGGCCGAGGAAATCTCACCCGCCCAGGCCGGCACCATGCTCATCACCCGGGCCGACCCGGAATCGATTTAAGCCAAGCGGCGCCGTTGATCCGTCCTCGGGCAAACCGGACCCCAGAGGACGTGCCGAAACCGATCGACTTCCACTGATGCCAATGCACTGAAGTTGGGCCGTCCGCCTGCGTGGGTCCTCCTACTGCACCTCAAATGCCGGGGTGTCGGCACCGAATTGAAACCACCCGGTGCCAAGATCAAGCGCAAGCTGCGCGTTGTTGGACCCAAACCAGGAAGCATCAAGTGCCGACTGCGAGGCATCCGTGGTGGCGGTGACCCAATACTTCACATTTTTGGTTAACGACGGGGCATTGTGAAGCTTCGCCACCGCTAAGTTGCACGGATCGGGCCGCGCGGTGGCTTCTCCGGAGACCAGCAAGGTTCCAGGACCTCCTCCGCAATTGTCCGTATAGATGCTCAGCGTCACTTTGTTCTGCGGACAAATGTCAGGCTTGTTGAGAATGATGGGCGCCAGGATGCGCTGAGGAACGCCGGTCCGCGTGGCCACGAAGGGCACGGCGAGCCATATGGTCGATCCGACAATGGTACAGTTGTCCGGGCCACGAACATCAAGTCCACCGCCATTGGGATCGTAGTTGCATCCCGTGCATGGATCGACAAACAAGTTGCTCCCAAATGGCCGGCGCGCAGGCTCACCCACCGATACCGTCTCCTTATCCTCCTCGCCGGCCCGGCCTTGCACCAGGAAGGCTGGAGTGGCGGCGGTGGCTTGAGTCCAGCCGTCGCCGAAACTGAAGGCCACTTGGGCATTGTTCGAGGCATACCAGCGGGAGTCTAAGGCGCCCTGTTGGCTCGTCGTTGTGGCGGTGATCCAGTATTTCACGTCTTGGACAAGCGTCGGGCCGTTGCGCAGTTTCGCGAGAGCCACCTCGCATGAATTCGAGCTGGCCGGAATGGTGGCTTCCGTCGAGAATATCAAATCTCCCGGGCCATCTGGGTAGCAGGCAGGCATCGCTGTAAATGCTGATCGTCACCTGGTTCTGTGGGCAGTTGGCCGGGTCCACCAAAATCAGGGAAGTGAGAATTCGGTCGGGAACTCCGCTGGCCGTCGCAATGAAGGGTACCGCTTCCGATTGCACCTTCCCGGGCAGCGTGCAGTTGTCCGGTCCCCAGACAAAATACCCGCTGGTCTCTGAATTGTATTTGCATGTCTCACAGGGATCGGCGAGGAAGTTGCCACCAAAGGTGATCCGCGACGCGTCCGGCGTCGCACCGGCTCCGGCGCTTTTGTCAACCGCTTGCGCCTGCAGCGCTGCCGCCAGCGCCAGGGCGACACTCGCCAGCCCGATCTTTGAAAAATTTCCTTTGTTCAATAGGCCCATTTCCCCATTTCCGGCCCAATCTGTCAACGCTGAGGGAGCAGGTTACCGGTCGAGTGCGCCAGGACGATCATGACAGAGGGCGGGAGAGCGGGCCGGTTGCGCCGGGGGAGGGGCGACCCTATTCTGTGCGCCTTACCAATGGCTTTGCTCCTCCGTTGTCTGATTCGACTCTATCAATGGACCTTCTCGCCGCTCCTCGCTTGGCTGGGCGGGCCGGGCTCGGGTTGCCGGTTTTATCCCACCTGCTCGGATTATTTTCTCCAAGCGCTCGAGAAACATGGCGCGTGGCGCGGAAGCTGGCTCGGCCTGAAACGGCTGGCCCGTTGTCATCCGTGGGGCGGGAAAGGGCAAGACCCGGTGCCGGCGCCGGAAGATCGCCACAATCACGCGCACTCACCAGGCTTCGCCTGTAAATAAACCGGCCCAAGCCACGAGATGGACCGAACAGCCTGGATCGCCGTCGCTCTTTGTATCATCGGACTCGTCCTCTGGGAATATTACTCGGTGACCCATCCAGCACCGGCCCCGGCCCGACCGTCTGCGTCGCCAACCGCCAGCGCGGGTGCAACGCCAACGGTGCGACCGCCAATCGCTTCTCCCACTCCCGTCCCCTCGATCACGCCTGCGACCCCAACCCCGACGCCTACGCCTTTCACCGAGAAAACCACCACCCTGCGCAACAACGACCTGCAGTTGCTCATGACCAACCGCGGCGGCGGGATTGCCGAGGCGGTTCTGCCGAAGCACAAGGCGGAAAACGGCGGCCCGATCAAGTTGAACCGGCCTAACGACCTGCCGATCGGCGCGATCATCGAGAAACCGGCCACGCCGGATTTGGGTGAGTTCGCGATCAAAACAGAGAAGGGAGCCGTCGCCTTCCAGCGCGATCTCGGAAACGGAGTGACCCTGCGGAAGCGGTTCATGCTTCCCGCCAACCCGAACGAGAAGGACAGCTACGTCGTGCAAATGGAAGTGTCGCTCTTAAACTCCGGCGACACAGCCTACGCGCAGCCCGCCTCCTTCATCGCGCTCGGCTCGGCCGCGCCGGTGCACGGGAATGACTGGACCAACTACACCCGGCTCACCTGGTCCCTTAACGGCAAAACCAAAACCACCGACGTGAACTGGTTCGCCGAACAAACCTATCCCTTCGGATTGGGGCAAAGACGGCCGGCGCAGCAATTTTTTGAGCAGTCGATTGCCAATGCGCAGTGGGCCGCGGTCAGTAACCAATTCTTTTGCACGCTCTTGACCACACTCGACGCCACGGCCGACAAGGTCTGGGCGACCCGCTTCGAAATCGGCGACCAGCCGCCGGGCCAGGCCAGTCTCTATGGGATCACCGGCGCGATAGGTATACCCGGTTTCCAGGTCCAACCGGATCAGACTGCGACCCGCAAGTTCCAGCTCTACATCGGACCGAAACTTTATCATCGCCTCGCTCAACTCAGCCACGACGAAGCCGAGATCATGGATTTCGGGATGTGGAAACTAGTGAGCCAGGCGCTGCTCAATCTGATGAACCTGATCAACCGGTTCGTGGGCAATTACGCGATCGCGATTCTCATCCTGACCGCGATCGTGAAGGCGGTTCTCTGGCCGCTCCAGACCAAGGCGAATAAGTCGATGCGCCGCATGGCCGCTCTCTCGCCGAAAATGCAGGAGCTGCGCGAGAAGTACAAGGACGACCCAACAAGAATGAACCAGGAGGTGATGAGACTCTACAAGGATTACGGAGTCAATCCGGTGAGCGGCTGTCTCCCGATGTTCATCCAGATTCCGATTTTCTTCGGCCTCTTCACGATGTTGCGCCAGGCGGTCGAGTTGCGTAACGCCAGCTTCCTCTGGGTGCACGATCTTTCCCAGCCGGACACGATCGCGCACATTCCCGGGCTGGGCTGGCCGATCAACATTCTGCCGCTGATCATGGCCGCGACGAGTTTTTGGATGACCCACGTTACGCCCAAGAGCGGCGACGCGACCCAGCAGCGAGTGATGATGTTCATGCCGCTGATCTTTGTTGTTTTTTGCTACAATTTTGCAGCCGCGCTCGCTTTATACTATACAACTCAGAACCTGTTCACGATTCTCCAACTGTATCAGAACCGGAACCAGCCGCTGCCCAAGCTGGAGAAAGTGAACCAGCCGGCAAAACGGAAAGGAAAAGCACGCTGATGAGCAACGAGGTCGAGGCCGAGGTGGACGCGAAAGAGCTGCTCGACACCATGCTCGGCTACCTCGGTTTCGTTGTCCAAATCGAAGAGACGCGCGGCGAAGGGTCCAACCCGACCTTGCAGATTTATACCGAGGAAGCCGATCGCCTCATCGGTCGCGACGGCGAGACTCTCGACGCCATCCAGTTTCTCCTCAATCGCTTGCTCCAGGCGAAAAATGCGAACGCGCCGAAGTGGACGGTCGATTGCGAGATGTATCGCTCGATGCGGCAGGACAAAATCGTGCAGCACGTCCGGCAACTGGCCGAGCGGGTGCGCATTTCCGGGCGCCCGTTGCAGCTCGAGCCGATGAATTCCTACGAGCGGCGCATCGTCCACGAAGCTTTCAAGAACGATCCGGAAATCGCGACCTGGAGTCCATCGGATTCCGCGCGGATCAAGCAGATCACCCTCATTCGGCGTCCCGCCAAAAAAGAAGACGCATCCGGGTAGCGTACTCGTCTTCGAGTGCTGGTCGCGTTGTTGCAACGCGACGGACTTTTCTGGAGGAGCCGTTAGGCGGGAAGACGTTCGATTTTCTCCGATCGTCCGGCAGGGGAAAGTTCGCGACGGTGGAACACCATCGCCAGCACTCGGAACGAGTGCGCTACCTTTGGAGCGTTTGAATCCGACGCCGTTGCTGACCACGTTCCCTTTCGGTGAAGCTGGAAAACTGGGAGCGCGTCCTGCCCGATCGGGAGACCTATTGGCTTACTCGTTTCCTCATTCTCCGGCTTCTCGGAATCACCTATGCGATTGCCTTTCTGGTCGCAGCCAACCAGATCCTCCCGCTCATCGGTTCCGATGGATTGCTCCCGCTGGACAACTTTGTCGAAAGCCTCCGCGAGCCGCTCGGGGGTTCCTTAAGCGCATTTCTGCGCTTGCCCTCGATCTTCTGGTTCAACCACTCCGACAGCGCGCTGGTCGTCACCGCGTGGATCGGGTTCGCCCTTTCCTGCATCGTCGTCTGCGGCTACGCCAATGCCATCCTCCTCACCATCCTTTGGGCCCTCTACATGTCGTTCGTCCATGTTGGGCAGGAATGGTACGGCTACGGCTGGGAAGTGCAGCTGCTCGAAACCGGGTTTCTCGCTATTTTTCTGTGTCCGCTTCTCGATCCACGGCCCTTCCCGCAACGTCCGCCGCCACTCGTCGTCATCTGGCTTTTTCGCTGGCTCATTTTCCGGATCATGGTCGGCGCCGGGATGATCAAAATCCGTGGGGATGAAAGCTGGAGGAATCTCACCACCCTTTTCACTTATTACGAAACGCAGCCGATCCCGAATGGGCTCAGCCGCTGGTTTCATTTTCTCCCACACGGGTTCCTCCGCGGCGGCGTCCTCTTCAATCATCTCGCCGAGCTGGTTGCGCCCTGGCTTGTTTTCTGGCCGCGGGTCGCACGACTGGTTGCCGGCATCGTCATCATCCTTTTCCAGATCACGATCGCGCTCGGCGGCAATCTATCCTTCCTCAACCTCCTCACGATTGTTCCCGCCCTGGCCTGCGTCGACGACCGGGCCTGGGCAAAAATCCTGCCGGCTCGCCTAACGAAACATGCGGTCCAGGCCCGCACCGTCGCCATCGTCTCGCGGCCGATGCTGGCCAGGGCCTGGGCGGTGGCAGCGCTCGTCGCGGTCCTGAGCATCCAGCCGGTGCTGAACATTGTCTCGCCCAACCAGATCATGAACACCTCGTTCGATCCGCTCGACCTGGTGAACACCTACGGCGCTTTCGGAACGGTCGGGAAAGAGCGTTATCACGTCATCTTCGAAGGGACGAACGACCGCGAGCCTAACGACAAGGCGGATTGGAAAGCGTATCCTTATAAAGGCCTGCCGGTCGCGCTCGACGAGCGCCCGCCCCAGATTGCGCCTTATCAGCTGCGGCTCGACTGGCAGATGTGGTTCGCCGCGATGGGCCCGCCCAACCGCTATCCGTGGAGCCTTAACCTGACCTGGAAGTTGCTCCACAACGATCCCGGAGCGGCGGGTCTCTTCCGCTCGAACCCTTTTCCGGAAAAACCGCCGCGCTATATCCGCGCCGTTTGGTATCGCTACCAATTCGTTAGGCCAAATCCGCAGGGCCTCTGGTGGAAACGGGAGAAACTCGGTCTCTGGCTCCCGCCGCTGGAGGCGAACGATCCGGAGTTCAAGCAACTTCTCCGCCGCGCCGGCTGGCTGCGCGATTATTGAAGGTCGTAGTGCGTCGTTCCGAATCCCGGGCGAATTTCCCGTTGCCGTTAGGCCGCCTCTGTGTTGGCTGCATGGCTCATGCGCACGCGAGGATTTTTGCCCCGGCCGGAATATCCGCGGCCCGATCGTCAGCGTGGCTTTGTCCAGGGAATTGATTGGCTCAACCTGAACGGCCCCTGGGAATTTCGCTTCGACGGCGAGCGCGCGGGCGAAGCACAGCGCTGGTTCGAGCCGGATGAGGAACCGTGGCCCGAGCAGATCATCGTCCCCTTCTGCTGGGAATCGCTCGCCGCCTGGGGCGAAACCGACGCCGCCGGCAACGAGAACTACTACGCTACCCGCGTTTACCGCAACCCGCTCGAAATCAGCCGGGAAAATTATCGCGGCGCGGCGCGCTTCGAAGTGGGCTGGTATCGCCGGCGGGTGGCGATTCCGCCTAACGAGGCCTGGAAAAACAAACGCATTATCCTCACGGTCGGCGCGGCAGATTTTTTTACCGACCTGTGGTGCAACGGCGTTCATCTCGCGCATCACGAGGGTGGTTACGAGCCGATCGAATGTGATCTCACCGAAGCGCTCGCTCCCGATGAGTCCGGTGAGCTGGCGGGCACGATTGTCATTCGAGTGGAAGACCCGATGGACAACACCGAACAACCGGTGGGCAAACAATGGGCCTGGTACAGCAGTGCGAGCGGAATTTGGCAGACGGTCTTTCTCGAGCCGCGCGCCTCGAAATACATCGAGCGCTTCGAGATCACGACAGAAATCAGCCAGGCGACCGCGCGCTTCCTGGTTTTTACTCAGGGCGACGGCGCGTTGTCGTTAGGCATCCTCAGTCCCACGCGGCAGCAATTTCGCGCGACCGCGGCGGTCAAGGAGGGCCGGGCCGAGTGCGTCGTCGAGTTGAAGAACGCTATTCTCTGGGATCCGACTGCGCCGCATCTTTATGCCGTTCAGCTCTCACTCCTCAGCGACGCGGGCGAAGATGTTGTCCACAGCTACTTCGGGATGCGCAGCCTGGCGGCCGAGCCGGTCGACAATGGCAGGGTGCCCAGCGCGCTTACGCTCAACCGCGAACCGATCTACATTCGCGGCGCACTTTATCAGTCGTATCATCCCGACGGCATCTACACGGCCGGGGACCTCCAGGCTTTGCGCGACGATATCGCTTACGCGAAACGGGTCGGATTCGATCTTCTGCGGGTCCACCTCAAAATCGATGACCCGCTTTTGCTCTACTACGCGGATACCCTTGGGATTCTGCTCATGTGCGACATCCCGAATTTCGGGGAGGGCGGCGATACCCCAAAAGGTCGGCGCCGTTACGAGGAAGCGATGCGCGCCGCGATCGCCCGCGATTTCAATCATCCCTCGATCGTCGCGTGGTGTCTCTTCAACGAAACCTGGGGCTTCGGCGGACAAAGCGAATTCGCCCGCGTGATCAACCCGCAACTGCCGGTGAGCGCGGAATCGGTCCCCCTGACCAAAGCCGGCGAAAAACTGAGCAATGAACGGGCTTATGATTGGATCCAGGAAATGTGGAAGCTGGCCAAGCAGCTCGATCCCACCCGGTTGGTCGAGGACATGAGCGTGGTCGCCTGGGCGCATCTGCAGTACTACGGTCACGGGGCGACCGATGTGAACTCGTGGCATTTCTACATCAACGAGTACGAACGGGCGCGGGCCGCGATCGACGAAGTGGTCGGCCAGACTTATGCCGGCTCGAGCTTCAACTATATCCCCGGGTTCCACCAAGGCTCTCAGCCGCTGATTTGCAGCGAGTACGGCGGAATCGGCGCGCTCGATGGCGATGTCGACACGAGCTGGTCGTTCAAGTTCTTAACCAACGAACTGCGCCGGCATCCCCAGCTCTCGGCCTACATCTATACCGAGCTGCACGATGTGGAATGGGAGCGAAACGGATTCCTCAACTACGACCGCACGCCCAAGGATTTCGGCTATGACCCGACGATCGTGAACTCGGGCGATGTCCTGCCGATCGACGCCCCGCCGATCCGGCGTTGTGCCCCGGGGGAACAGATCGAAATCGAGGTCTGCTCGTCGCATTTCTCGCGCCGCCGGCGGCAGGATGTGATCCTGCAATGGCGCTTGAGCGGAATGGATTCGTTAGGCTGGGTGCACGACGGGATCGCCGCCGGGAGTGAGCCAATCGATTTTCCTCATCTCCGACTCGCGCCGGCGACGAAGTTGCAGTTGCGAATGCCGCTCCAGACGATGCTCTGCACCCTTTGGCTGCGCGCCTTTGTTGCTGACGGAACAATGGTGGCGGCGAATTACATCCAGTTCTTCGTCGATGCCGGCGCTCCCACCTGGCAACAACTGAATCGGCGCACGGTTTTCCGCCTCGGGATTGAAAGCTGGAGTCGCGCAGAGTGGAATTCCGGCGCTTCTAGCCGCGAGGACGTGATGTCGACGGGTGCAACCCACGGCATTGGGCGCGGCTGGTTTGAATGGAAATTCCCCGTCGCGGCGGAAGTCGCCCGCTCGGCCAGGCGCATCACCCTCCTCTGCGAAGCATCATCTTTTCGCGAAGGCGCGCCGCAGACTGATCGCTCCGGTCAGCCGAGCGCGTTACGCATTCTCCTTAACGGTGTGCCGGTTTATCGCACGATTTTGCCTAACCATCCCCACGATGCCCGTGGGGCGCTCAGTTATCTGCGCGGCGGCCGCGGCGCCTACGGCTATCTCTGCCAGGCAACCATTGAGGGTCCGCTTTTAGAAGACGCGCTGCGGCAAATGAGGGGGAATCATCTGCGGATGCGTTGCCAGGTGCCGCGCGAGGAATCGCCCGCGCATGGGCTCACCATTTATGGATTCGATGCCGGACGCTATCCGATCGGGCCGACCCTGATCGTGGAATAAAATGAGCGCGCCGCTTGTTTCCGCCTACGCGCCGGGGCGGGTGGAAGTGCTCGGGAATCACACCGATTACAACGGCGGAGTTGTACTCGGGGCGGCGATCGATCGCGGGATCGCGGTTCGCGGCGCGCGCCGCGACGATCACCGGATCGCAATTCAGTCTGCCGCCCTGGGTTTCGTCGAAATTGATGCGGAAGAACTCCGACCGCACGCGGAACATCGCTGGGCGAATTACATCATTGGTGTGGCGAGCGAGCTGCGGGCTCTTAGCCTAACGATTCCGGCGTTCGAGATGAAAATCGCAGGCGATCTTCCGGCCGGGGCTGGCCTCTCCAGCTCGGCCGCGCTCGAACTCGCGACCGCGCTTTTTCTCCTCAAGCTTTCCGGGCAAACACTTCCCCCGCTTGAGATCGCGAAAATCTGCCAGCGCGCCGAGCACCGCTTCGTCGGCGTGCAATCCGGTTTGCTCGATCAAGTGACCTCGCTCTTTGGGAAAAAGGATCAGTTGGTGTTTTTCGATTGCCGGTCGGAGGAGATCCGCGCCGTGCCGTTCCCGCCGGCCCTCGCGCTAATCATTGCCGATTCTGGGAGACGGCGCGAGTTGGCCAGCGGTCAATACAATCGGCGGCGCGAGGAAAGCCACGCCGCGGCGCGCGGTCTGGGGGTTGCCGCCTTGCGCGACATCTCGCTCGATCAACTCGAAGCGCGGTCCGATCTGCCCGACCTGCTGCGGCGACGGGCTCGCCACATCGTGGGCGAAAATGAGCGCGTTTTTCGCGCGCTCAATCTTCTCGCTGCCGGCGACGGTGAGGGCTTTGGCAAACTCCTTAGCGAATCGCATGAGAGCTCGAGAAGGAACTTCGACAACAGCACGGCTGAGCTTGATACTCTGGTTGGAATCGCGCAGAACCTTCCCGGCGTTCTCGGGGCGCGACTCACCGGCGCGGGGTTCGGCGGCGCTGCGATTGTATTGTGCGAACGAGATCGCGCCGAAGAAGCGGCGAGCCGGCTGGCCGAGCTCTATGCAGGCAGAACGGGAATTACCTCGGACACAATCGTCACCCAGATCGCCGATGGCGCTCGCTAGGCAGAAGCTCTAACGCGCACTCGGTTTCCTAATCGGAATCACTGGCGCCCTCCGATCAGGGAAACACCTAGAAATCGTTGCGGCGCGAAAGCCACGCGCAAACGACCCATGGCCGGCGTATTTCTCCGCAAAATATGGAACAGTTAACAGGGAGCCAAAGCCGCACCCCGCGGTCTGCCGAAGCGCCAGGACTCAATTCGCCAGGCGATCATTATCCCATCATCGTCCATTCTCATCTCCGCTGGGATTGGGTCTGGCAACGGCCTCAGCAATTTATTTCGCGCCTCTCCGAGCGTCACCGCGTCCTTTTCGTCGAAGGCCCAGCGGCATCGCCAGACGTACGCCGGACCGAGGAGAGCCTGCGGGAAACGACGGACTATCCGAATGTGATTGTGTTGCAAATGAAAGTGCCGGCCGCGCGCTGGGCCGACGGTGAATGGGTCGATCAGGAACGTCGCCGGCTTGTTCAGCGTATTCTTGCCGAACCTTTGGGCCGCGAGTTCGAAGCGCCCGTCCAATGGTTCTACGATCCGATGGCGGTTACCGCTTTTGCCGGGCACCTCGGCGAGCGGGCGATCGTGTACGATTGCATGGATGAGTTGTCGCTCTTCCGCGACGCACCGCGCGAGCTGGTCCATCGTGAACGCGAGCTGCTGCGGCTGGCGGACGTTGTTTTTGCCGGCGGACCGAAGATTTGGGAAGCCAAGCGCGAGCTGAACTCCAATTGTCACTGCTTTGGTTGTGGGGTCGACTGGGAACATTTCTCTCAGGCGCGCAAAGAGTGTCTGACGGTGCCGGTGGAAACTCGCGATCTGCCGCGGCCGATTTTCGGCTACATCGGCGTGGTGGATGAGCGAGTCGATTACGATTTGCTCGGCAAATTAGCCGATTCAACGAACGGCAGCGTCCTGGTCGTCGGGCCCACGGCAAAAGTCGATCCCGCGAGTTTCCCGCAGCGGCCAAACTTGCATTGGCTTGGCGTCCGCAAGTACGCAGAACTGCCGGGCTACGCCAAGAGTTTTGATGTTTGCGTGATGCCGTTTGCGCTCAACGATGCGACGCGCTTTATCAACCCGACCAAAGCGCTCGAATACATGGCGACGGGACGGCCGATCGTGTCGACACCGATCACGGACGTTGTGCGGCAATTCCGGCACGTGGTCACGATCGCGACTGATCATGCAAGTTTCATTGCCGGCTGCTAAGCGGCGGCCCGCGAGCCCGATCCGGCCGCGCTCGAACGCGGGATGAAA
>Ga0081539_10001577_pt1 | contig 37677 bp, 33 predicted proteins | sample TabmetS4T2R2_FD_71023 | JGI IMG/M metagenome (GOLD analysis project Ga0081539, IMG submission 71023) | Tabebuia heterophylla rhizosphere microbial communities from the University of Puerto Rico - S4T2R2 | ecosystem: Host-associated > Plants > Roots > Rhizosphere ... | reverse complement strand
CCGAGTCCGATCAGCGCATCGGAGTAGTCGCAGCCGGCGTAGCTCACGGCGATACGTCGAATGCGAAGGACGTCCGCGTAGTAGCCGCTCGCGCACCCCACCTCGAGCAGCGATTTCCCTTCGATGTCGGGAATTCCGGACAGCAGACTCGCGAACACGTCGAACACCGGCACTCGCGCTCCGCCCGCGAAGGCGCGAAGCTGCGACTCCGCGAGCTCCAGCTGCACGCTGGGGATGCCCGGATCACGCCAGGCGCTGCTCAGCTCCGCGCCCACCCTCGCGACGTCCTCCGGCGCGATCTTTTCGTACCCCGCCGAGATGGTAGAGCCGTTCGCCGGCGCGCCGACCAGCGAGCGGATGATTTTTCGCAGTGGCGCTGGCACGATCCGTCGCGCGACGGATCTGATCCGGCTCTCCGGCCGCGCGGTCACGCCGCCGACCGCGTCTTGAGCGCCTGCTCGAGGATCGGCACCAGCTCGCTCATGCGGCGCGCGTAGGTGTGCTCGCCGAGCGTTCGCTGCTGCCCCGCGCGGGCGATGCGTTCGCGCGCGGCGTCGTCCTCGAGAAACTGCTCCACGAGCGCGGCGGCCTCGTGCTCATCGCGATACGCGACGACCTCGCTGCCGGCCCGAAACAGGTCGTCGAGATTCCGCTTCGCGTCGGTGAGCAGCATCGCGCCGCATCCCGTCGCCTCGAACAGACGCATGTTGTTCGCGTAGTCCTCGGCGACGTCGATGTGCCGGTTGATGGTGATACGGCTCTCACACAGGACGCGGTACATGTCGAGGGCCCAGGCTTCGCCGCGGTGGCGTCTGGCGAGCTCGCTGTCCGGCGGAAGCGTCGCCGCGCCGTAGCCGAAGATCTCGATCGGCACCCGTTTGGCGATCGCCTCGAGCAGTCGCGTGCCCTTCGAGTGCGCCGCCGATAGACCCCCGACGAACGTGACGCCACGCGTGCGCGCCGTCGGGCCCACGCGCTCGAGCACACGCGGCTCGAAGCCGATCTTGAAGTACTCGGACGGAATTCCCATCGCGCGAAAGCGCGGGACGAAGTGCGGGAAGGACGTGAGGATCAGGTCGAAGGGCGTCAGGTTCTCGCGTGCGGGGAGCGGACACGCGATCTGTCCCACGAGGAGCCGCGTGTGCCGCTTGATCTCGGCGAGCGCGGCGGGGCGGAAAAACGACAGGTCCTGGCAGTACACGACGTCCGCTGCGGCGTCGCGGATCTGCGCCAGCGCGATCGCTTCCGCCTCGTCGTGACTGAACCCGTCGTCCCCGTGCGACGCGCGTCCGCGCAGGCGGTCGACGAAGCTGCGCAGGCGACTGCGTCCCGAGAGACCACGATCGATGCTCACGCGACGCTCCTCCGCCCAGCGGCGCTGCAGCGGCGCGCAGTTCACCACGAGATCGGCGGCATCGACGCCCTGATCGCGCAGGTTGCGCGAATAGAAATCGGACGTGCCGAAGCACTGATCCAGCAGCCGGCGCAGCTGCGCGTCGTACGGCAGCGACTCCAGCCCCTGCTCGGGTGCGTACACCGCGTGGAGGAAGCGGTCGTAGTACGTGTCGACGATGAGGATCTTCACGGCTTGCGCGCCACCACGAGCAGGCTGTCGCCGCCGCCAAGCGCGTCGACCACGCGCGCGATTCCCGCGGCCGCCATGCGACTCGGCCGCAGCAGCAGCCGGCCAAGACGCGAGCTGCGAATCGCGCTCTCGCCGCGCTCGAAATAGCCGTGCGGGCGGCCGCGCACGGGCGGCCGCAGCACCATCTCGAGCTGGTATTCCCACCACGGCACCGGCGTGAAGGTGCGACTCTTCTCGACGCGGAAGCCGACACGCGCGAGCAGCTCCTCCAGCACGCGCGCCTCGAAGTGGTTCTGATGAAAGGGGATGTGCCAGTGGAGCCAGCGCGATCCCAGCAGGCGGCGGGAGAGCGATCGGGCGTTCGGTGTCGTCAGCACGATCATCCCGCCGCGCCTGATCTTCGCGTACAGCGAGCGGAGCAATCCTTCGGGATCCGTCACGTGCTCGATGACTTGCGACAGCGTCACGGCGTCGAACGACGCATCCGGCTCGGGCAGCGTTGCGATGGGCCCGACGTGAACGCGCACGCCGAGCGCGTCCGCGAGCGGACGAACGTTGGGGTCGACCTCGATCCCATAGGGCTCCGCGCCGAGCGAGCGGATCTCGAGCAGCGAGGCGCAGTCGCCGCAGCCGTAATCGAGCACGCGCATCCCGGGCGACACCTCGTAGTGCGCCGCCCACTGGCCGGTGATCGCGCGGGCACGCAGTCGGCCCCGTGCCGTGGCGATGGCCATGTCCGCCGCAGAACGGCGCACGTCCTCCGGCGTCGCCTTCCGGCGCGGGTAGTACCGCGAATACAGCTCGGGAAGGTCCGACTCCTCGAGCCGCGGCGTCGTCGACATGAAGCCGCACCGCGCGCAGCGGGCGACGGAGTACTCGCCGGGGTGACCGTACCGATCGTCGAACAGCCCGCGCAGCTCGACCCGCATCTCGCCACCGCAGAGCGGACAGCGCTCTTCGGCGGCAACGCGCGCGTCTCCCGCGCGGCGATCGATGACGTCGGGCGCCGAGCTCACGCGGATTTCCGTGTGAACTTGCTCATCCCGTGCTCCGTGCTGATCGCGGTCTCGTCAACGGCGTAGCGCTCGCGCCACAGTCGCGCGATCTCCTGCTCTTCGGGGCGTGTGGTGTCGTCGAGAAACACGACGGCCTTTTCGGAGAGACGATCCCAGAAATACGGCAGCGCGCCGAGGCGCGTGAGGATGCCGTCTTTGCCCGTGGGCCCGTCCACCACGAGCATGTCGACCCGGTCGCCGCGGGGCAGCACGTCGTCGGGCAGCGCATACCACAGCGTGGCTCGGTCGCAGACCACGCTCTTCTCGAGCGGCGCGACGACGATCGTCGCCCAGGCCTGCAGGTCGTTGCGCTCCAGCATGCGTCGCACGTAGTCCGCCCAGGCGGCGTCCTGCTCCAGCGCGACCACGCGCCCGCGCCCCATCTGGCGGACGGCGCGCGCGAGGTGGAGCGTCGAGACGCCGCTCCCGCAATCGATGACGTTCGGCGCGTCAAACTGCTGAACGCTCTTCAGCACCTCGAGCAGGCCGCGCGGCGGCACCGCCCATCCGGTCCAGGGCAGCGGCAGGTCGAACGTCGGCTCCTGCAGCGCCACGAGCGCCCGCGTCTCCTCCACCTCGGAGCGCGTCTGGCGGAGCGTGGCCTCGAGCGCACTGGCGCGATCCTCGATGCGCGCGGCCACGTGGTTCTTGAATCGCAGCGCGATCACGGCAAGCACGGCGCTGGCCGCTCCCACGCCGACGGGAACCGCCAACGGCGCGTAGACCAGCTGCGCGATCACGGCGAGCACGGCGACCGCGGCGAAGGCCGCGATGCCGATCTGGACCTCCGATTTGGTGAGCTTCACTACGCGATAGCGACGCGAAATCCGGCCTGCGCCAGCCGCACCAGCGTGCGAACGCGCTCGCGCGCGCGGCGGTCGAAGAGCGGCTGCCTCGGCGTGTCCCGATCGAGATGCACGACGCCGTGCGCGTCCATGCGCGCGCGAATCTCGTCGATCACGGACTGCGGAACGCGCGCGTCGCGGCCACCGAACGAGACGACGCAGCGCACACCCAGCGTGTTGTTGAGGCTCCGCGTATCGCGGCCGGCTTCGAAGCCGACGAACAGGTAGCGCGGAAAGAGCGGTGCAAATCCGTTACGCGCGTGGACGCGCGGCATCAGCACCGAAAAGCCCTGATTGCGGAGATTCGCCTCCGACCATGCTTCGCAGTTGACCTTGGTATAGACGAGCTTCCATTCCGAATCGCGTTCCATTGCTCCTTTCAACATCTAGTTGCACCCATCACGCGACGGAAAAACCGCCCACCCGCCGCCGATCGGCTGGCTCGTCGTGCGTACCGTATTCCAAGGTCGCTACAGCCGCATAAGTCGCTGCTGCGCAATCACTAAACCTAGCCCCGTAAACGCGCTCTCTCAATAACCAATTCGGCGAGAAATGGGGTCATGTCGACCCGAAATAGCGCCAAGCTCGGGCGTGACCTGGATCACATTTCCGCCGCGGGACATTGGACGGACGCGCGCATGCATACCAGTGGACATACCGGTCGCACGCCGGCCATATTGCGCGTCCCAAAACAGCGCCGGCTCAGAGCTGCGTCTCGAGCTCGCCGACCGCTCTCAGCTCTCGTAATCCCACCAGCGCCACGTCGAAAAACCGCCGCTCGGGAAATGGCGGTAGCGCGCCCTACTCCTTCAGCAGTTTCAGCAGGTACTGGCCGTAGCTGCTCTGGCGCAGCTCGGCGCCGAGCTTCTCGAGCTGGGCGGCGTCGATCCAGCCGCGACGCCACGCGACCTCCTCGGGACAGGCGATCTTGAGTCCCTGTCGTCGCTCGATGGTCTCGATGAAGCTGGCGGCGTCGTGCAGCGACTCGTGAGTGCCGGCGTCGAGCCAGGCTATGCCGCGACCCATGATCTCCATGTCGAGCTGGCCGCGGCGGAGGTACTCGACGTTGACGTCGGTGATCTCGTACTCGCCGCGCGCCGACGGCTTGAGGCTCGCGGCGATCTCGGCGACCGCGGCGTCGTAGAAGTACAGTCCCGTGACGGCGTAGTTGGAGCGCGGCGCCTTGGGTTTCTCCTCGATGCTGAGGACCTTGCCGTTCCTGTCGACCTCGGCGACGCCGTAGCGCTCCGGATCGCTGACGTGGTACCCGAAGATCGTCGCACCCTGCTGTCGCGACGCGGCGCGCTCCAGGCTCGCGGTGAGGCCGTCGCCGTAGAAGATGTTGTCGCCGAGCACGAGCGCGGCGCCCTGGCCGGCGAGAAACTTCCGGCCGATCACGAACGCCTGCGCCAGCCCGTTGGGCACGGGCTGCTCGGCGTAGGTGATCGACATCCCCCACTTGCCGCCGTCGCCGAGGAGATCGCGGAAGCGCGGCAGGTCGTGTGGAGTGGAGATCACGAGCACGTCGTCGACGCCGGCCAGCATGATGGTGGAGAGCGGGTAATACACCATCGGCTTGTCGTACACCGGCAGCAGCTGCTTGCTGACGACGCGCGTGATCGGATGCAGCCGCGTACCCGATCCGCCGGCGAGAATGATTCCCTTGGGCATGTGGGCGGGAACGATAAACCTCCAACCTCGGACCGGGCCAGCGTGATTCAGCTGATGCGCGCGCGATGACGTCGGACGGCGAAGCCTTTCGGAGCAAGCGTGTGCTGATCACGGGCGGGCTCGGATTCATCGGCTCCGCGCTCGCGCATCGCCTCGTGGACCTCGGGGCACGCGTGTCGATCATGGACAGTCTGATCCCGGAGTATGGCGGCAACCCGTTCAACATCGCGCCGATCGTGGACCACGTGCGGGTGAGCATCGCGGACGTGCGCGATCAGTCCGCGGTGCGCGAGCAGCTGAAGGATCAGGACATCCTGTTCAACCTCGCGGGCCAGACGAGCCACATGGACTCGATGACCGACCCGCAGACGGACCTCGACATCAACTGCCGGGCGCAGCTCTCGATCCTCGAGTCATGCCGGCGGATCAATCCAGGGATCAAGGTCGTCTTCGCCAGCACGCGCCAGATCTACGGCCGGCCGGATTACCTCCCGGTCGACGAGAAGCATCCACTGCGACCCGTCGACGTGAACGGGATCAACAAGATGGCCGGCGAGTGGTACCACATCCTGTATCACCAGGTGTATGGGATACGGGCGTCGGTGCTGCGGCTGACCAACACCGTCGGTCCGCGCATGCGCGTGAAGGACGCGCGGCAGACCTTCGTCGGGATCTGGATCCGCCGGCTGGTCGAGGGCAAGCCGTTCGAGGTGTGGGGCGGGGAACAGCGGCGGGATTTCAGCTACGTCGATGACGCCGTCGACGCCTTTCTGCTCGCGGGCGCCGCCGACAGCGCGGATGGGCAGGTGTTCAACGTCGGCGGCGATGAAGTCGTCGACCTCAAGGCGCTCGCCGACCTGCTGGTCGACTGCAACGGCGGTGGCAAATACGTCGTGCGCGAGTTTCCCGAGGACCGGAAGCGCATCGACATCGGCGATTTCTACGCGGACTATTCACTTCTGACGTCGACGCTGGGATGGCAGCCGCGGACGAAGCTGCGCGACGGCCTGGCGCGCACATTGAGCTACTACCGGGAAAATCTCTCGCACTATGTCTAAGCGTCCTCCGTCGACCTCACACGACGACATCCCACAGGCGAGCCCGAAGGCGGCGTATCTCGCGCACAAAACGGAGATCGAAGCCGCGCTGCTCCGCGCCGCGGAGAGCGGCTGGTACATCCTCGGCAGGGAGGTCGAAGACTTCGAGCGCGAGTTCGCGCGCTACATCGGCGACGTATCGGCGGCCAGCGTCGGCAACGGAACGGATGCGATCGAGCTGGCGCTGCGCGCCTGCGACGTAAGCCGCGGCGACGTCGTCTTCACCGTGTCGCATACGGCAGTCGCGACGGTGTCCGCGATCGACCGCATCGGGGCTGTCCCCGTGCTGGTGGACACGGACCCGGCGACGTTCACGATGGATCCCGAGGCGCTGGCGGTCGCGATCGCGGAGGTGAAGCGCTCGCCGGAGTTCGCGGGTGCGCGCGCCAAAGCCGTCGTGCCGGTGCACCTCTACGGTCACGCGGCAGCGATGTCCGAGATCGTCGAGCTCGCGCATCGCAGCGGGCTCCGCGTCGTCGAGGACTGCGCGCAGGCGCACGGCGGGTCGCTCGACGGCCGCCGGCTCGGCACGTGGGGCGACATCGCCGCGTTCAGCTTCTATCCGACGAAAAATCTCGCGGCGCTCGGTGACGGCGGCATCGTCGTGGGACCGGACGAGAAGATGATCCGCCGCGTGCGCGCCATGCGGCAGTACGGATGGGAGGATCGCTACATCAGCGCCACGCGCGGCTTCAATTCGCGGCTCGACGTCCTCCAGGCCGCGGTGCTTCGCGTGCGCCTCGCCAAGCTCGACGCCGAGAATGCGCGACGTCGCGCGATCGCGCAGCGCTATGACGAGGCCCTCGCCGACACCGCGGTCCAGCGCCCGGTGGTCGCTGCCGGCGTGCATCACGTGTATCACCAGTACGTGGTTCGGACCGCCGGCCGCGACGAGCTGAAGCGGCATCTCGAGCGCGAGCACGTCGGAACGGCCGTGCACTACCCGGAGCCGATCCACCTCCAGCCCGCATATCGTGGCAGCATCGCGGTGGCGGGGCAGCTCGCGAACACCGAGCGTGCCGCGCGCGAGATCCTCAGTCTGCCGATCTATCCGCAGCTGACGGACGAGCAGGTAGGTCGCATCGCCGCCGCCGTGAGAGCGTGGAAGGGCGCGCGTCGACCAGCCGTCGGAGCGCGCGCGTAACGACGCCTCGCGCTTGCGAAAGACGCTGCTGCTTTTCACCGGCTCGTACCCGTATGCGCTCGTCGCGGAGAACGGATTCATCCCGCAGGAGCTCGCGGTGCTGAGCGAGTATTTCGATCGCGTCATCCTGCTGCCGACGGTCGTCGGAGGCGCGCGCGAGGACGTGCGTGCTCCGAACGTGAGCGTGAACACCGACTACGCGGCGTTCCGCAGGTCGCCGATGCGGCGCGTCGCGTACGCGCTGAGCAGTCTCGTGGATCCGCGATTCCTGCGCGAGGTCGTGACGCATTTCGCGGCGTTCGTGCGGCGGCCGCTGGGCTTCGTGCGGGCGCTGCGACAACACGTCATCGCGCGCATGACCGAGCGCTGGATCCGCCGCTTCGATGCGCCGTGGGATGACGTCGTGCTCTACACGTGGTGGTTCGACGGCGCGACGCTCGGCCTGGCGAACTTCGGCAGGCGCGCGGGCGTGCCCGTCGTCACCCGCGCGCACGGCGCCGATCTGTACGAGGACAGACATCGCCCTGCGTACATCCCATTCCGGGCGCAGGGGCTCGATCGCGTGCAGCAGGTGTTCTCGGCGTCGGAGGCCGGAGCCCGCTATCTGGCCGACCGGTATCCGGAGGCCCGCGCGAAGATTCGCGTATCCACACTCGGCGTCGAGGATCCCGGCTTCACGACGCGGGCATCGACCGACGGCGTGTTTCGGATCGCCAGCTGCTCGTTCCTCCTGCCGGTGAAGCGCATCGATCTCACGGCACGCGCGATCGCCGCGCTCGGCCGCGCGCATCCGAAGCGGCGCTTCGAGTGGACGCATTTCGGCGACGGCCCGGAGCGCGACACCGTCGTTGCCGTCGCGCGTGACAGCATGCCCCCGAACGTGCGATACGACGTGCGCGCGTTTCCCGGGAAGGCCGCGTTGTACGACTATTACCGAACCCAACCCATCGATCTGTTCATCAACACGAGCCGCAGTGAAGGAACGCCAGTGACGATCATGGAAGCCATCAGCGCGGGAATCCCCGTCGTCGCGACGGCCGTCGGTGGCAACGTCGAGATCGTGACGTCCGAGAACGGCGTCGTCGTGCCGGCGGATGCCACGCCGGACGAGGTCGCGGCGACGCTCACGGACCTCATGTGCGACGAAAGCCGGCTGCGCGCGCTGCGCGCCGGAAGCCGGGCGAAGTGGCAGCGGGAATACTCGGCGCGGCGCACGTACTCCAACTTTGCGGCGGCCATCCGGGAGCTATGAAGCAGAACGGCTCGCACCCGCGCCCGCGGCTGATCTCCGTCGTGATCCCGTGCTATCAGGAGGAAGCGTTCATCTCGAACTGCCTCGCGTCGGTGCAGGCGTTCGCGCTCCCGCCGGGCTGGGACATCGAGGTGCTCGTCGTGGACGGCGGATCGACGGATCGCACGCGCGCGCTGGTCCAGCACGTCGTGGATCGGGATCGCCGCTTCCGGTTGCTCGACAATCCGCGCCGCGCGCAGTCCAGCGGTCTCAACATCGGCATCCGCGCGTCGCGCGGAGAGTACGTGCTGCGTCTCGACGCGCACTCCACGTACCCAGGCGACTATCTCACGCAGTGTCTCTCGACGGCAGAGCGCACGAACTGCGACAACGTCGGCGGCGTTGCCGTGACGCGCCCGGCCGGTGGCGGCTACCAGGCGGCGCTGACGCAGGCGCTGACGTCGCACCGATTCGGCGTGGGTTCCTCGTTCCGCACGGGCGCGAAGGAAGGCCGCGCCGACACCGTGCCGTACGGCTTTTTCCGCCGCGACACCTTCGAGCGGTTCGGTCTCTTCGACGAGCGCCTCGCGCGCGCGCAGGACTACGAGTTCAACCGCCGCCTCGTGCGCAGCGGCGGACAGATCTGGCTCGATCCGCGGATCGTCGTGCAGTACACGCAGCAGCCCACGCTGCGCAGCTTCCTGCGGAAGCAGTTCTTCCTCGATGCGCCGTACAACGCGTACATGTGGTACCTCGCGTCGTACACGTTCACACCGCGCCACGCGATCACCGCGGTGTTCGTGCTCGGCATACTGATCGGACTGCCCCTGGCGCTCTTCTCGACGCCGATCGCGGCCGTCGTCGGGCTCGTGCTCGGCGCGTACGCGCTCTTCGCGCTGACCGCGTCCGTACAGCAGGCGCTGCGCTACCGGCATATGCGCCACGTCGTGTGTCTGCCGTTCTGCTTCCTCGCGTACCACCTGGTGCACGGGCTGGGCGTCCTGACAGGCATCGTCAGGCTCGCCCTGGGCATCGCGCCGGTGCGTCGCGCGGATGCGCGCTGGACGGGCGATCGCCTGAGGCCGCTGCACGAGCCAGAGCCGGTCCTCATCTCGGTGATCGTTCCGACGTATCAGGAAGAAGGGTTCGTCGTGGCGTGTCTCGAGTCCGTTCGCGGCTTCACCCTGCCCAAAGGGGTGAGCATCGAGATCCTCGTGGTGGACGGCCGGTCGACGGACGCTACCCGCGAGCTCGTCCGCTCCCTCGCGGCGCGCGACGATCGCATCCAGCTGATCGACAATCCGCGCCGGACGCAGGCGATCGGCCTCAACATCGGTGTCGCGCGGTCGCGCGGTGACTACATCATGCGTCTCGATGCGCACTCGACATATCCCTCCGACTACCTCGAGCAGTGCCTCGCCACCGCGGAGCGCACGCGTTGCGAGAACGTCGGCGGCATCTTCGACACGCGGGCGCGCGGTCCGTCCTATCACGCGGCGCTCGTGCAGGCGCTCACCACGCACTGGTTCGGGGTGGGACGCTCCTTCCGCACGACCGCCGTCGAAGGGCCGGCTGACACCGTCGCCTACGGCTTCTTCCGCCGCGACACCTTCGAGCGCTTCGGGTTGATCGACGAACGTCTCGTGCGCGCGGAGGACTACGAGTACAACCGCCGCATCGCCGCGAACGGCGGCCGCGTCTGGCTCAACCCCGACATCGTCGTCGAGTACTCGCAGCAGGCGACGCTGCAGGACTTTCTCCGCAAGCAGTACTTCGTGGACGCGCCGTATAATGCGTACATGTGGTACCTCGCTCCGTACACCTTCGCGGCGCGCCACGCCGCCAGCGCGTTCTTCGCGCTCGGCCTCATCGTGGGCGTGCCGCTGGCGTTCGTGTCGTCCGGGATCGCGAAGCTGATGCTCGTGCTCCTCGGCGTGTACGGATTGCTCGCGCTCTTCGCCTCGATCCAGCAAGCGGTCCGGTACCGGCGGCTGCGCCACGCGGTGTTCCTCCCGCTCTCCTTCCTCGCGTACCACATGACGCACGGCATCGGTGTGCTCGCAGGCGTGATGCGCATCGCGCTCGGGACGCAGCCGACCAAAAAGTCGGATCCACCCTGGCGCGACGCGTCCTCGTTCCAGCCGGCGGCGACGCCGTGAGCATCGTCATCATCGACTACGGGATCGGCAACGTCCCCGCGATCGCGAACATGCTGCGCCGGTCGTCGATCGACGCGGAGATCACCTCCGATGCCGACCGGATTCGCGGCGCGAAGAAGCTGATCCTCGCGGGCGTCGGCGCCTTCGACGCAGGGATGGAACAGCTGGAAAAACGCGGACTCATCCCGGTGCTGCGTGAGGCCGTGCTCGAGAAACACGTTCCGATTCTCGGGATCTGCCTTGGCATGCAACTCCTCATGCGCGGCAGCGACGAGGGCGGCGGCACGCGCGAAGGGCTCGGATGGATCGCCGGGCGCAGTGTGCGGTTCCGGAGTGACGGGCCGACGCCGCTGCGCGTGCCGCACATGGGGTGGAACGAGATCCAGCCGGTGAAGCAGTCGCCGCTGCTGAATCGACTCGGAGACACGAGCCGCTTCTACTTCGCGCACTCCTATGCGGTCGAGGTCGAGCACGCGAGCGACGTGGTCGCCAACGCCACGTACGGCACGGCGTTTCCGGCGATCGTAGCGCACGGGCACGTGTGCGGGGTGCAGTTCCATCCCGAAAAGAGCCACCGGTACGGACGCCAGCTGCTCGAGAACTTCGCGGCGGCGGATTTCAACGGGTGCTGAGACACCGCGTCATCCCCGTTCTGACAATCGATGAACGACGGCTCGTGAAGACGACACAGTTCCGCGACCCGCGCTATCTCGGGGATCCGCTCAACGCGGTGCGAATCTTCAACGAAAAGGAAGTCGACGAGATCGTCATCCTCGACATCGGGGCCACGCGCCGCGCACGCGAGCCGGACTTCGACTTCATCGGCGATCTCGCGTCGGAGTGCTTCATGCCGATGGCGTACGGTGGCGGGATCTCGACCGAGGAGCACGTACGACGGGTTCTTGCCCTCGGGGTGGAGAAAGTCGTCATCAATACCGCGGCGGTGGAGAATCCGCCGCTCCTGACGGCGGCCGCGGCCGTCTACGGAAGCCAGGCGGTGGTGGCGTCCGTGGACGTCAAGCGGCGCTGGATCGGCGGGCGAGAGTGCGTGACGCGCTCGGCAACACAGTCCACGAAGCGCGCACCGGCGGAGCTGGCGCGCGCGATGGAGGGCGCGGGCGCGGGCGAGCTGCTGCTCACGTCCGTCGCGCACGACGGCAAGATGGAGGGGTACGACCTCGAGCTCATCAAGGAAGTGACGGCGGCGGTGTCGGTGCCGGTGATCGCGTGCGGCGGCGCGGGCAAGCTCGACGACCTGCGGCGCGCCGTACGTGAAGGCGGCGCGTCCGCCGCATCCGCCGGCAGTCTCTTCGTGTACCAGGGAAAACACAAAGCGGTGCTCGTGAACTTTCCGTCGCAGGAAGTCCGGGACCGCCTCTTCTCATGACCAACGTCCTGTCAGCCACGACCGACGCCACGCCACGCGAGCGCCGCTCTCCCCCAGGGAGCGCGGCGTATCGTCGCTGCGTGCGTTGCGTCATGGACACGACGGACGCGGAGATCCAGTTCGACGCGGCCGGCGTCTGCAACCACTGCCGCACGTACTTCGCGCGCGCCGAGCGTGAGCTGGTGCCGGAGGCGGAGCGGGAATCCGCGCTCGCAGCGCTCGCGGAGCGCATTCGCAACGACGGCCGCGGACGTGAATACGACTGCGTCATCGGCGTCAGCGGCGGCGTCGACAGCACGTACACCGCCTACGTCACAGCGCGGATGGGGCTCCGTCCGCTGGCCGTGCATCTCGACAACGGATGGAACTCCGAGCAGGCCGTCCGCAACATCGAACGCGCGCTCGCGGCGCTCAGGATCGACCTGTACACGCACGTCCTCGACTGGGACGAGTTCCGCGATCTCCAGGTCGCGTTCCTTCACGCGTCGACGCCGGATGGCGAGATCCCTACGGACCACGCCATCGCCGCGCTGCTGTATCGGACTGCCGCCCGACACGGCGTGCGACACATCGTCGACGGCCGGAACCTGACGACGGAGGGCATCCTCCCGCCGAGCTGGTCGCGGGGCCACGGCGACTGGATGTACATCCGCAGCGTACACGAGCGCTTCGGCACGCGTCCGCTGAAACGCTTTCCGCACTACGGCCTCGCGGGACTCGCGTACTACGGCGTCGTGCGGCGCATCGGGACCGTGAGCCCGCTGAATTACGTGCCGTACGTCAAGGCCGACGTCATGCAGGTCATCCAGAAGGAGCTCGGCTGGGAGTATTACGGCGGCAAGCACTACGAGTCCGTGTACACGCGCTTCTTCCAGGGCTACGTACTGCCCGAGAAATTCGGAATCGACAAGCGCAAGGCGCACCTGTCCACGCTCATCTGCTCGGGACAGATCGCCCGCGAGCAGGCGCTCGAGGAGCTGAGAGCGCCCATCTATCCGGAGGGTCTGCTGGACCAGGACCGCCGCTTCGTGCTGAAGAAGCTGGAGCTGTCCGAGCAGGAGTTCGCCGCGATCATGGCCGCGCCGCCGCGCACGTTCTGGGACTATCCGTCGTACAGCCGGCACTCACTCCTGCGTTCACCACGACTGTTGTCGCTCTATCGGAGGCTGAGAAAGTGACGACGCCGAACGGAGTGCTCGCCGGTGACATCGGGATGCATGAGCCGCCGCCGCGGATGGCGTTCGTGCACCGGCGCGACATCTACGACCAGATCGTCGGCGTCCTGCTGGTCATCTTCCTGTACTTCTTCCTGGTCGGGGAGCGGCTGAGCGGCTTCCCGATCCCGATGCGCGTGGAGGACTTCGTCTTCTTCCTCCTCGTCCCGCTCGGCTACCGCTACGTGCCGCGGAAGAAGACATGGCTGTTCTGGCTGATCGTCGGGTACTTCGCGGTCAACATCATTCCGTACCTGGCGAGCCTGCTCTCCGGACATTGGGATCTGGGTCCCTACCCGATCATCATGTTCAAGGAGCTGCAGTTCTTCTACGTCGCGTACCTGGTGTGCGCGAATCGCGCGTGGTGGGTGCTGAGCACGGTGGACGTCCTGTCGGCGATCATCATCGGCACCGGCGTGCGCTCCATCATGCGCGGTGACATCGACTACTACGGCATCGGCACGCTGGGCAATTACCTCGCGCCGTCGGTCGCGGGCGCGATCTACCTGTTCTCCACGATCTGGGCGCACGTGCGATCGAAGCTCATCCCGTGGCGCATGCTGCGGTGGATCGCCTTCGGCGGCGTGCTGCTCGGCGCGATCTGTACGCTCGCGACCGTGTCGCGGTCCTCGATCGGTGGCATCGCCGTGTACTTCGCGGTCTACCTGCTGCTGAGCAACGTCTACGTGTTCCCCGCGTTCATGGCGGGACTGGGCCTGTCGCCGGCGCTCATCCAGGCGGCGGCGCTCTCGCTGAGCGCGACGTACGGCTACTACGCGATGCGCATCATGGGCCGCGCGAAGGACTTCGGCGCGTCGTCCGGATACCGCGTCTCGAAGTGGCAATATTTCCTCGACGGGTTCCAGCCGATCGACTGGCCCTTCGGCCGCGGCAAGGGATACCCGAACGCGCTGGACAAGACGTACGGCCTCGGCGTCGACAGCCAGTTCGTGCGCACGTTCGTCGAGGAGGGAATCGTGGGCGTGGTGCTCACGACGCTGATCCTCTGGTACATGCTCGTGCAGATCAAAAAACGCGGCGGTGAAACGGCGCACGCGTGGGCCGTGGTGATGGCCATGCTCGTGCTCTGCGTGCCACTCGAGGCGATGCAGTTGAGCAAATCGGGCGGCTACTTCTGGCTGCTGATGTTCTACCTGCTCATGTGTCAGCGCCGCGACACGTCGCCCGCGCAGCCCCGGTGACGATCAAGGCCGTCCACGTCAGCTCGGTGCATCCCGCCGGCGATCCGCGCATCACCGTCAAGGAGTGCGGCGCGCTCGCGGCGGCGGGCTACGACGTCGTCTTCGTGTGTCCTCATGACCGCGACGATACGGTCAACGGCGTGCGCATCCGCGCGATCCCGAAGCGGCGCGGCCGGGCCTTGCGTTTCGTCCGGGCGACGTTCGACGCCTGGCGCGCGGCGGTGTCGGAGCGTGGGGACGTGTACCATCTGCACGACCCCGAGCTGCTTCCCGTCGGGCTGCTGCTTCGGCTGACGGGTGCAAAGGTGATCTACGACGCGCACGAGGACCTGCCGCGGCAGATGCTGGCGAAGCCGTGGATCCCATCGGGGTTGCGACGCGCGCTGTCCGCCGGCGCCGAAGTGGTGGAGGGAGCGCTCAGCCTCGGCATGAACGGCATCGTCGCGGCGACGCCGCGGATCGCCGATCGCTTTAGGTCGCGGCGTGCGGCACTGGTGCAGAACTTTGCGATGGCGGAGGAGCTCGCCGTGGCGGACGTCAAGCCGTATCGCGAGCGGCCGGCGACGTTCATCTACGTGGGCGGTATCGCCGAGATCCGCGGCGTCCGCGAGATGATCGAAGCGATCGGCCGTCTGCCGGCCAACATGGGCGCCCGCCTTTCGCTCGCCGGGCTGCTCTCGCACGACTCGCTGCGTGACGAGCTCGAGCAGGCCGGCGGCTGGGAACGCGTCGACTATCACGGCTGGCAGACGCGGCGGCAGATCGCGGCGCGTCTGCACGAAGCGCGAGCCGGGCTGCTGCTCCTGCATCCCACGGTGAACTATCTCGAGTCTTATCCGGTAAAAGCCTTCGAGTACATGAGCGCAGGTCTGCCGATGATCGTGTCGGACTTTCCGCTCTGGCGGGAGCTCTTTGGCGACGTCGGCTGTGCGCTGTTCGTGAATCCGCTCGATGCCGAAGCAATCGCGACAGCAATGCGATGGGTGCTGGAACATCCCTCCGAGGCGGAGGCGATGGGAGTGAAGGGAAGGGCGGCTGTCCGCGCGCGTTTCAACTGGCAGGCGGAGGCGTCCAAGTTGTTAAAATTCTACGAGTTGCTCGTCCTTGGTTCGAATATCCCGGCGGTGAGGGCACGGTTTGGCGATGCGTAGTTCCTATGTAGCACCAGTCATCGAAGCTCCGGCAAGCGAGACACTGACGCTCGTCGGTGTGATCAATTTCGTACTGCGGAATTTCGTCCTGATCATTGTGGTGGGCGCACTGTTCGGCGCTCTTCTCGGATGGAGAGCGCGCCGTGCGCCGGTGTCGTACTCGGCGCGCACGAGCTTCATCACCGAAGGCGAACAGCCCGCGGGCCGCATGATTCTCGGTGGCGTCACGCTTCCAAGTACCGGCGGCCGCGGCCCCGAGTTCTACGTGGAGCTGATGACGTCGCCCGCGATTCTCGGCTCACTGGTCGAGAAGAAATTCGAAGCGGAGCCGGGCAAGCCGCCCAAGACGCTCATCGAGCGGTACGGTGGCAGCGCCATTCCGACGCAGGCGGCGCGCGAGGCCGCGATGGGCGCCGTTCGCGGCAGGGTCAGCTCGAAGATCTCGGTCAACAGCGTCGTGACACTGACGGCGACCGCCGAGACTCCGCTGCTCGCCGCGGCGATCGCGCGCGGCGTGCTGGACGAGATCGACGCGTTCAACGACGCGCGTCGCAAGGACATCGCGAGAGCCGAGCGCAAATACGCGGAGGAGCGTCTGCTCGAGGTCGGCGCCGAGTACCGCGCCGCCGAGAATCGCGTGAAGGAATTCGACGAGCGCAATCGCAGCGGCGCGACCACGCCGGCGCTGCGCATCGAGCGCGAGCATCTCGCCGAGATCGCCGCGGTGAAGCACTCGCTGTACTCGAGCATCCTGTCCGCGTACGAGAAAGCGAAGCTCGACGAGCAGCGCGATAGTCCGCGCGCGACGGTCCTCGAGCGCGCGATGCCGCCGCTGGGTCCCAACCGTCCGGCGGTGAAGCGGTACATCGTGGTCGGCTTCTTCCTCGGCGCGATGCTCGCCGCGATGGTGGCGCTGGTGCGCGAGTACTTCGCACGGCTTTCGAAGCAGGCGTCGCCGGAAGCGATGGAATTCACGGCGCTGCGCGATGCGAACACAGAGCTGCTGCGCCGTCCGATCAACGCCGTCATGTCGACGCTGAAGCGCCCGTCGTCCTCGCCTCCGGTCTCCTGAACGCATCGCGCCGCGCGCGCTGAGCTCCACCCGCGACGACCATGATCAAGCGACTCTTCGATGTCCTGGTGTCAGGCGTCGCGCTTGTCGTGCTTTCGCCGCTGCTCGTCGTCATCGCGATCTGGATCGCCGCGGACTCGCGCGGTGGCGTGTTTTACCGCGGTGTGCGGGCGGGCCGCGGCAACCGGCCGTTCCGCATGCTGAAGTTCAGGACGATGGTCAAGGACGCCGAGAAGCTGGGCGGGCCGACGACCGGCGGAGGCGACGTGCGCATCACCGGGCTGGGTCGCGTGCTGCGCCGCTTCAAGCTCGACGAGCTTCCCCAGCTCGTGAACGTCTTCGCTGGCGACATGAGTCTCGTCGGGCCGCGGCCGCAGGTCCTGTCTTACACGAGCAGGTACGAGGGCGAGTTCCGCGAGATCCTGGCGCTGCGGCCCGGCATCACCGACTGGGCGAGCATCTGGAACGCCGACGAAGCCGCGGTGCTCGAGGGCGCGGCCGACGTCGATCACGCCTACGACGTGCTGATCAACCCGACCAAGCTGCACCTGCAGCTCATGTACGCGCGGACGAAGTCGCTCGCGACGGACCTGCGCATCATCTACTGCACCATCCGTCGGATGCTCGACAGCAGCTACTATCCACCGGAGCTCGCGAACGTTCCACAGCTCGCCCGCGGCGCCGGGTCGACGGTGCCGCGCCGTCGTCCCGAACGCAGTGAGGGACCTGCAGTTCCCTCGTTGCGCTCCGGATGACGGAAATTTCGCTTGGGCCAACAGGGATCTCATGAGAGTCTTTCGCACTGCCGAAGAAAACGAGGTGGGGCACGAGCTCGAGCGCATCTTCGAGCGTAGCAATGACTCCGTCGAGATCCGTCTCGAGAATTTTCCCAAGTACGTTCGCCGCCTGCACCTCAAGCGCTTTCTCGCGATGTACGAGCTGTTCAAGCGCGTGCTGCCCGTGAAGGGCTCGGTCGTGGAGTGCGGCGTGTTCCGCGGCTTCGGACTCATGTCCTGGGCGAAGCTCAGCACGATCCTCGAGCCGGAGAATCTCACGCGCCGCGTATACGGCTTCGACACCTTCGCCGGCTTTCCCTCGGTGTCGGTCCAGGACCGCCAGGGTGGCGGAAAGAGCAAGGTCGGTGACCTGCAGGCCAGCTCCTACGAGGAGCTCCAGATGTTGATCGAGCAGTACGATCGCGACCGTTTTCTCGGGCATATCCCCAAGGTCGAGCTGATCAAGGGCGACATCGAGGAAACCGCGCCGAAGTTCGTGCTGGACCATCCGCATCTGATCGTCAGCCTGCTGTTCGTCGACTGCGACCTCTACGCACCGACGAAGGCGGCGCTGGAGACGTTCGTACCGCGCATGCCGAAGGGCGCGATCCTCGCCTTCGACGAGCTCGACAACCCGCTCTGGCCCGGCGAGACGCTCGGTCTCCTCGAGACCATCGGACTGCGCAACCTGCGGCTGCAGCGACTCGACTGGGACCCGTACATCGCCTTCGCGGAGATCGAGTAGGACATGACGGCAACAGCCACTCGCACGATCCCCTTCTTCAACTACAAGGAAGCGTTCGCGGCGCGCGAGACGGAGTACGTCGAGATCTTCCGCGACATTCTGCGCCGTGGCGCGTTCATCCAGCAGCGCGACCTCGCGGAATTCGAGAAGCGCCTCGCGGGTTACCTCGGCGTGAAGCACGCCATCGGCGTCGGCAACGCGACCGACGGGCTGATGTTCGCGTGGATGGCGTCGGGATTGGAACCGGGCGTGGAGGTCATCTTCCCCTCGCACACGATGGTCGCCTCGCCCGCGTCCGTCGCCCACGCGGGCGGCGTTCCGGTCGCGGTCGACTGCGGGCCCGACCACCTCATCGATCCTGACGTGATCGAAGCCGCGATCACGAAACGCACGCGGGCGATCATGCCGGTGCAGCTCAATGGCCGCACGGCAGACATGGATCGCATCAATGCGATCGCGGAGCGGCATGGTCTCTTCATCATCGAGGACTCCGCGCAGGCCCTCGGCTCCAAGTTCCGCGGCCGCTTTGCCGGGACGTTCGGACGCGCCGGTGTGTTCAGCTTCTATCCGGCCAAGGTCCTCGGCTGTTTCGGCGACGGTGGTGCGGTCGTGACGAACGACGACGCCATCGCCGAGCGCGTGCTCCTGCTGCGCGACCACGGACGCAGCCACACCGGCGAGGTGGTGCGCTGGGGGTTCAACTCGCGCCTGGACAACCTGCAGGCGGCGATCCTCGACCTGCAGCTGCGGGACTACGCGGACGTCATCGCGCATCGTCGCATGCTGGCGAGCGCATACGAGGAGCAGCTCGGAGATTTATCCGAGCTGCATCTGCCGCCGGCACCCGATGAAGACCCCGACCACTTCGACATCTACCAGAACTACGAGGTCGAGGCGGAGAATCGCGATGGCCTGCGCGCGCATCTCTCCGCGGCGGGCATCGGTACGATCATCCAGTGGGGCGGGAAGGCCGTGCACCAGTTCGCGGGCCTCGGCCTGCGGGCGCGTCTGCCGTACACCGAACGCATGTTCGAGCGCTGCCTGATGCTGCCGATGAACATGACCGTGACGGCCGACGATGTCGAGTACGTCGCGCATCACATCCGCAGGTTTTATCGTGCGTAGCGCCACGCCGGCGGGCGCGCATCGCGAGCGCGATACACGCGATCTCGCGCGCGCGATTCGCCTGGACGCCCTCCGAATGACGAGCGCCGGCGGCAGCTCGCACGTCGGATCGGTTTTCTCGATGGCTGACATCCTCGCGGTGCTGTACGGCCGCGTCCTGAACGTCGATCCGAAACGCCCGGACTGGCCCGATCGCGATCGCTTCGTGCTCAGCAAGGGACACGCGGGCGCGGGCGTGTACGCGGTGCTCGCCGAGTGTGGCTTCTTTCCCGTGAGCGAGCTGACGCGGCACTGCCAGGACGGCTCGAACTTCAGCGGCCACGTGTCGCACAAGGGAGTGCCCGGCGTCGAGGTGTCCACCGGCTCACTTGGGCACGGCCTCTCCGTCGCCGCGGGGATGGCGTACGGTGCCACGCTCGACGGCAGGGAGCATCGCGTCGTCGTGCTGATGAGCGACGGTGAGTGCGACGAAGGTTCGATCTGGGAAGCCGTGCTGTTTGCCGCGCATCACAGGCTCGATCGCCTGACGGCGATCGTCGATTACAACAAGATCCAGAGCCTCAAGCCCGTGCCGGAGACGCTCGCCCTCGAACCCTTCGCGGACAAATGGCGCGCGTTCGGATGGCACGTGGTCGAGGTCGACGGTCACGACCATGCGGCGCTGGAGCCGGCGCTGCGCGCGCGCACCGCGACGGACGGAAAACCGACGTGCGTGATCGCGCACACGGTGAAGGGCAAAGGCGTGAGCTTCATGGAGAACACGGTCCTCTGGCACTATCGCACCGCGCGCGGCGACGAGTTCGCGGCCGCCGAACGGGAGCTCCTCGCCGGGTGAGGGACACGTTCATCCAGCGGCTCGAGAAGATGGCCGCTGCGAATCCGAGAGTCTTCTTCATCACGGGCGACCTCGGCTTCGGGGTGATCGACCGGTACGCGACGCGCTTCCCGCGGCAGTTCCTCAACGCCGGCGTCGCCGAGCAGAACATGACGGGCCTGGCGACGGGTCTCGCGCTCGAGGGGCGCGTCGTCTACACGTACTCGATCGGCAACTTTCCGACGATACGCTGTCTGGAGCAGCTGCGGAACGACGCGGCCTATCACGACGCGAACGTCAAGGTGGTGTGCATCGGCGGCGGCTTCAGCTACGGTCCGCTCGGCATGTCGCATCACGCGATGGAGGACCTGGCGATCATGCGCGCGCTGTCCATCCCATCGGTGGCGCCGGGATGTGACTGGGAGGCGGGTGAGGCGACCGAGGCGCTCGCGTCGTATCCCGGCACCTGCTACCTGCGACTCGACAAGAGCAGCGCGGGCAACACCGGCCGGCCGCAGGAGCGGTTCGAGATCGGCAAGGCGCGGGTGCTGCGCGACGGGAGCGACGTCACCCTCATCGCGACCGGCGGCATCCTCGGCGTCGTGCTGCGCGCAGCGGACGAGCTGACGGCGAAGATGGGAGTGAGCTGTCGCGTGATCAGCATGCACACCGTGCATCCCCTGGACGCCGAGGCCGTCCTCGCGGCCGCACGCGAGACCGGTGGCATCGTGACCGTCGAAGAGCACACCGTGCACGGCGGTCTCGGCGCCGCGGTCGCGGAGAGCTGCCTCGACGCGGGCGTCGTCCCGGCGGCCTTCCGCCGTGTGGCGTTCCGCGAAGGGCTACCGGCGATCGTCGGGAGCCAGACATACCTGCGCGAACGCTACGGGCTGGACGAGCGCGCGGTCGTCGCCGCGGCGGAAGCCGTAGTGCGCGGCGCGGCGGGAGTGGCGGGCGCCTAGGCCGTGAAGGACACGCACAAGCAAATCGAGCGGCAGCGGTACGATCGCAAGGCCGAACCGTTCCTCGAGAGGAACGCGACGCCCGAGCTCGGCGCGGCGGGTGTGCCCGTCGAGCTGCGGCCACCCTATGAGGAGTTCGAGCGACGCATTGGGGCCCTCGTCAAACCGCGCGACGTGGTGCTCGACATCGGCGCCGGTATGGGTGCGTTCTCAACGAGCGCGCGCGGCGAGGGACGCTTTCTCATCGCCGCGGACATCTCCCCCGTGTCGCTCCGCGTCGCGCGGCAACGGGCGGCCGAGGCCGGCGTCACCGTCTGCGCAGTGTGCGCCGACGCGGAGCGCCTGCCTTTCCGCGATCGGTCAGTGGACCTGGTGACCGCGGCGGGCGCGCTCTACTGTCTGGATCTCGATGCGGTGAGTCGCGAGATGCGCCGCGTGCTCAGGCCGGACGGCGCGTGGGTCATCGTCGACTCGCTCGACGACAGCCCGGTGTACCGGTTGAATCGGTTCATCGGATACATGCGCCACCGCCGCACCGCCCTCGCGCTGCGCAACATGCCGCGATGGAGCGCCATCGAGGGGCTGCGCGAGGGTTTCGGCAACGTCGTCATTGCTTATCACGGCGTCCTCGCGTTTCTTCTGCCGATCCTCAAGCCTCTGCTGGGGGCCGCGCGAGCGGGCGACGTGGTTCGCGCCGCCGACCGCGGGCTTCGCTGGCTGCGACGGTGGGCATTCAAGGTCGTCGTCGTCGCCCAACATCCACGCTGAACACCGCCGCTGAGGGCTCGCGAGCGCCAATCATCACATGAAGAAAGCACTCATCACCGGCATCACGGGCCAGGACGGCGCGTATCTCGCCGAATTCCTGCTCGACAAGGGCTACGAGGTGCACGGCATGAAGCGGCGCACGTCGCTCTTCAACACCGACCGCATCGACCGGCTGTACCAGGATCCGCACGAGAAGGGGCGCCGTTTCATCCTGCATCACGGGGACATGACGGACACCTCGAGCCTCCTGCATCTCGTACAGCAGGTCCAGCCCGACGAGATCTACAACCTCGCCGCGCAGAGCCACGTCGCCGTCAGCTTCGAGGAGCCCGAGTACACGGCGGACTCGGACGCGCTGGGAGCTCTGCGCATGCTCGAGGCGATCCGCATTCTCGGTCTCGAGAAGCGCACGAAGTTCTATCAGGCGAGCACCAGCGAGCTGTATGGACTGGTCCGCGAGACGCCGCAGAAGGAGACGACGCCCTTCTATCCGCGGTCGCCGTATGCCGTCGCGAAGCTGTACGCGTACTGGATCACGGTGAACTACCGCGAGGCGTACGGCATCTTCGCCTGCAACGGCATCCTGTTCAACCACGAGTCGCCGGTGCGCGGCGAAACGTTCGTGACGCGCAAGATCACGCGTGCGATGGCGCGCATCAAGCTCGGGCTGCAGGACTGCCTGTACCTCGGCAATCTCGACGCGAAGCGCGACTGGGGGCACGCCCGCGACTACGTCGAGATGATGTGGCTCATGCTCCAGCAGAAGAAGCCGCAGGATTACGTCATCGCGACCGGCGAGCAGCACAGTGTGCGCGAGTTCGTGGACGCCGCGGCGGCGGAGCTCGGCATGAGCATTACCTGGAAGGGAAAGGGCGTCGAGGAGCGCGGCTACGACACGTCAGGGCGTGTCGTCGTCTCCGTCGACCCGCGGTATTTCCGTCCCACGGAGGTGCAGTCGCTACTCGGCGACGCCACGAAGGCGATGGACGACCTGGGATGGAAGCCCCGCATCACCTTCGACGAGCTCGTCGCCGAGATGGTGCGGGAGGATCTCAAGGCCGCCGAGCGCGATGAGCTGGTAAAGGCGCACGGCTACAAGACCATGAGTCATCACGAATGATCGGGACGGACGCGAAGATCTACGTCGCCGGACACACGGGCATGGTCGGCAGCGCCATCTGCCGGCGTCTCGAGGCGGAAGGCTACGGCAACGTGGTCACGCGCTCGCGCAGCGACCTCGACCTGTTGGACCAGCGCGCCGTGCACGACTTCCTGCGCGAGGAGAAGCCGGACTTCGTCTTTATGGCTGCTGCCCGCGTCGGCGGAATCCAGGCGAACAACACGTATCGCGCCGAGTTCATCTACGAGAACCTCATGGTGCAGGTGAACGTGATTCACGGCGCGCACCTCGCCGGAATACAGCACCTCCTCTTCCTCGGCAGCAGCTGTGTCTATCCTCGCGAATGCCCGCAGCCGATGAAGGAGGAGTATCTCCTGACCTCTCCGCTCGAGCACACCAACGAGCCGTACGCGATTGCGAAAATCGCGGGCATCAAGCAGTGCGAGGCGTATCAGAGCCAGTACGGACGCGATTACATCAGCGTCATGCCGACGAACCTCTACGGCCCCAACGATCACTACGACCTCCAGACCAGCCACGTGCTGCCGGCGCTCATCCGCAAAGCGCACGAGGCCAAGGTGCACGGCGATCCGGAGCTCGTCGTGTGGGGAAGCGGAAACCCGCGTCGCGAGTTCCTGTACGTCGACGACCTCGCCGAGGCGTGCGTGTTCCTCATGCAGCGCCAGCTCGACGGGAAGACGCTGCCGTCGCTCATCAACATCGGGCGCGGTGAGGATCTCACGATCCGCGAGCTCGCGGAAACGATCATGGATGTCGTGGGGTTCCGGGGCACGATCCGCTTCGATGCGTCGAAGCCCGACGGCACGCCGCGGAAGCTGCTCGACACGACGCGCATCAACCGCCTCGGGTGGTGTCCGAGCGTCTCGCTGCGCGACGGCGTAGCGCTCAGCTACGAAGATTTCCTCTCGCGTGAGTGAGTCGCCCCGCGTCTCGATCGTCACGGCGGTACTGAATGGCGCTCGGCATCTCGAGCAGACCATCGAGAGCGTGTTGGGGCAGACGTACCGAAACGTCGAGTACGTCATCATCGACGGCGGCAGCACCGACGGGACGCTCGACATCATTCGACAGCACGCAGGTTCGCTGGCACACTGGGAGAGCCGGCGCGACGACGGGCTGTACTTCGCGATGAACGACGGCATCGCGCGCGCGACCGGCGATCTCGTGGGCATCATCAACAGCGATGACTGGTACGAGCGCGACGCGGTCCAGGTGATGGTCGACGAATATCTCGCGACGGATCGCCAGACCATCCTGTATGGCGTCACGCGCTATCACGATGCGGATGGCCCGGACATGATTCTCTCGTACGACCACCGCAAGCTGCCGTCGCGCATGATCAATCACCCCGCCTGCTTCGTGCCCCGCAGTGTGTACGCGCGGCTGGGTACATTCGACACGCGCTACCGCATCGCGGCGGACTACGAGTTTCTGCTGCGCGCCTACCGGCAGGGTGTGCCGTTCCGGCACGTCGAGCACATCATCGCGAACTTCCGCCAGGGCGGGTTCTCCACCCGGAATCGCGCCGCGCAGGAGGTGCTGCGCATCCGGCGCGATACGGGATACGCGAACGGCGCGCAGTATCTCGCGGCGAGCGCGCTGCGCATCGTTCGCGGCGCCGTGGCGCGGCTGGTCGCGCCGATTCGCGGCTAGCCGCGTCGCGCATGGAACGATCGTCTCGCGGTTCCGCTCACGTCGTCACCGCATGGCTCGCGCGCGCAGCCGGTCCGCTCGCGGTCATCGCGATGCTGCTCGCGATCGCCCCCTTCTTCGCGCTCGCGCGCTACGCCCAGCCGGCGTACGACGACTGGTGCATCGCCCGGGCCGCCAGCACGATGGGTTTCTGGGGCGCGGAGAAGTACTGGTACAACAACTGGGCGGGGCGCTTCACCGCCATCGCGCTCTGGAACGTCGTTCCGATCTCGCCGCAGTCTGTCGCCGGGTATCGTGTGTTTCCGCCCGTGTTCCTCGGCGCGTTCTTCGCCGCTCTCCTCTGGCTCGTGTACGAGGTGCTCGCGGGCCGCGCACCGATGCGACGGATCGTGATCTGTGCACTGGCGCTGTTCGCCGTGTACCTCTATGCGATGGCGTCGCCGGCGGAGGGCTTCTACTGGTACGACGGCGCGACGGTGACGACGTCAGGTGTCGTGTTCGCGCTCGTCGCGATGGCCGCGGCGATCCGCGCGCAGCGTGTAGCGTCCGTCGCGGGCGGGTGGGTCGCCACGCTCCTCAGCGCCATCTTTGCGTTCCTCGCTGCGGGAAGCAACGAGATCATCCTCCAGCTGCTCGGGCTCGTGCTCGTCGTGCTGATCTGGCTGTCGCGGCGCGAGCGGCGACGGCAGTGGTTTCTGCTCGTGATTCCGCTGATCGTCGCGGGTGCAGCGGGCGTGATCGACATCCTCGCCCCCGGGAACTACAGGCGCGCGGCGGCCTCCGGCGGGCTGCATGGATTCTTCGGGCCGCTGGCGGGTTCGCTCGCATCGTTCGGAGCGGCGCTCGTCGACTGGATGTCGCGCGGCCCGATTCTGCTCGCGACACTCGGGCTGATCGTCGCCGGTGCGGCTTCCGCGCCGAGGATCGGTGCCGAATCGCCCTGGCGGCGGACGTCGTGGCTCGTGCCTGCCGCGACCGCTGTTCTCGGCGTGTGGGGAATCCTCTTCTTCACGCACTGGGCGTCGGGCTTTGCCTTCAAGCCGGGACCGCCGGACCGCGTCCTGAACGTGGCTTTGATCTTCTTCATACTCGTCGGCGCCGTGGCCGCGTTCATGTTCGGCACGCAGGTGGCTGGCGAACAGGACCGCCAGCTCGCCGTTTCCCAGGGGATAGCGGCTCGTCCGTGGTTGGTGCTGCTCGTTGCCGCGACGATCTTTGGGGGCGGGAACGTTCGCCAGGCATACATGGATCTCCTGTCCGGGCGCGCAGCCGATTACGACGCGCAGCTGACACAGCGCCATGCGACAATGCGGACGGCGGGCACCGATCACGCGACTGCGGTCATTTCCGTTCCGCCGCTCAGCCGGATTCCGAAAACGATTCTCTTCAAGGACATCACCGAGGACCCGGACCACCCACACAACCGCTGCTACGCCGGCTTCTGGGACGTACCCGCGGTGCGCGTGAGCCCATAGCGAGATGACCTCTACGTCGGTGCCGCGTTCCCTCGCGGCCTGGATCGATACGCAGCCCGTCCTGCTCGATGCGGGCGGCCTCGAACAGCTCGAGCGCCGCAAGCTGGAGGAGGCGGAATTCCACGATACGCTCCGCACGGATGATCTGCGCGGCGGCGTCACCGAGCTCGACGCCAACAAGCGCTTCTATCAGGCCGCGGCGCCGGTGCGCGCCTATGTGGAGAGCTGGATGCAGCGCGTCGTGCCGGGAAAGACCTTCCTCGATTACGCGTGCGGCAACGGCGGACGCGCGATCGACGCCGCGCAACGCGGGGCGGCGCTGGCGGTCGGCATCGACATCAGCCCGGTGTCCGTGCAGAACGCGACGCAGGCGGCTGCGAGCGCCAACGTCTCCGGGAGAACGCGCTTTCTGCAGCGCGATTGCGAAGCGACAGGGTTCCCCGAGAACTCGTTCGACGCATGCCTCTGCAGCGGCATGTTGCATCATCTGGATCTGTCCAGGGCGTTCCCGGAGCTGCAGCGAATCATGGCGCCGCGCGGACGCATCCTTTGCGTCGAGGCGCTCGGCTACAACCCCGTGATCCAGTGGTACCGCGACCGCACACCGCAGCTTCGCACGGCATGGGAGAAGGAGCACATCCTGACCCTGCGCGACGTGCGCAACGCCCAGCAATGGTTCGCCGTGGAGAACGTGCGCTTCCACCTCATGGCTGCGCCCGCGGCGACGCTGCTTCCGGCGGCCGTGCGTTCCGCCGGCATCGCCCTCGGCCACGCGCTGGATCTCGCACTCACGCGCATCCCGCTGCTGCAGCGTTGGAGCTGGCAGTTCACGTTCGAGCTCGTCAAGCGGTGAGCCGCGCGGAGTCGTCGCGCCTTCGCCTGGTCGGCGTCGACGTGCTGCGGCTTGTCGCCGTACTGCTGGTGCTCGGCCGCCACATGTGGCTGCCCCCGGAGAGCTGGCCCGCGCTGCCGCGTGAGTTCTTCGTCACGTGGCAGCGAGGCGGCTGGGTCGGCGTCGACCTCTTCTTCGTGCTCAGCGGTTTCCTCGTCTCGGGTCTGCTGTTCACGGAGTACAGGGCGCGCGGCAGAATGTCGCTGGTCCGCTTCTACACGCGGCGCGGATGGAAGATCTATCCGCCGTTCTTCGTGTTCATCGGCGTGACGATCGCCGCCGCGTGGATGCACGGCCGTGCCATTCCGCGGCAGCAGATGCTCAGCGAGCTCCTGTTTCTGCAGAGCTACCTGCCAGGGGTATGGACGCATACGTGGTCGCTCGCCGTCGAGGAGCATTTCTATCTCGTCCTGCCCCTGCTCCTGCTGCTCGTGCTGCGTCTGAATCGCGGCGCGCGCATGCCGCTCAAGCCCGTCTTCGCACTCGCCGTGGTGATCGGCGTGCTGAGTCTCGCCGCGCGACTGCTGACCTGGTACGTCGATCCCCGCTACACCTACCTGACGCACCACTTCGCCAGCCACCTGCGGCTCGATTCGCTCTTCTGCGGCGTCGCAGTCTCGTACGCCTATCACTTCCATGCAGACGCATTCGAGAAAATGAAGCCGTGGCGCCACCGGCTGCTCGCGGCTGGCGTGCTGCTGCTGGCGCCCGCCTTCGTGTTCCGGCTGGAAGACACGCCATTCCTCTACACGCTCGGGTTCACGCTGTTCTACCTCGCGAGCGCGATGATCCTGATCGGCGTGCTCCTCAGCGAGGTACCACGGAATCGCATGGTGCGTTTCGCCGCGGGCATCGGGGCGTATTCGTACTCCATCTACCTCTGGCATCTGTACGTCATCTCGACGGGTGTGCGCTACGTCGAGAGCGCCCTGGGCAGACCGCTGTCGTTCGGCGCAGCGGCGACGCTGTATCTCGTCACGGCGCTCGCGCTCGGCGCGCTCATGGCGCGACTCGTGGAGTTCCCGGCGCTGCGTCTGCGTGACCGCTGGTTCCCGCCGCGCGACAGAGGCGCGGTGGAGCAGGGCGATCCCGGGACGGCGAACGACCGGAATCTGCGCGCCGGCGTGACACGCGACGTCCGCGCCACCGCGTCCATGACGCGCCAGGTGGACACCGCTTCGTCGAGCGTATCGTGAGACCCGCGGTCCTGCCCGACCTGTGCATCGTCGTTCCCGCGTTCAACGAGCACGAGAACCTCGTCGTGCTGCATCGCGAGCTGTCGCAGGCGCTGGAGGCACGCGAGATCTCGTTCCAGCTCATCATCGTGGATGACGGCAGCCGCGACCGAACGCCGGACGTCGTGCGCGATCTCGCGCGGCAGGACTCGCGCGTGGTCGGGCTGCGGCTGAGCCGGAACTTCGGACACCAGGACGCGATCTCGATCGGGCTCGAGCACGCGCGCGGGCGCGCCGTCGCGGTGATGGACGCCGATCTGCAGGATCGGCCCGCCGACCTCCTGATGCTGTACGACCGGTGGCGCTCGGGTGCGGACGTCGCGTACGCCGTCCGCCGCACGCGCCGCGAAGGCGTGTTCCGACGCATCGCGTATCGCACGTTCTACCGCGCGCTCGCGCGGCTGGCCAACGTGCAGATTCCCATGGACGCCGGCGACTTCAGCGTCATGGACGGCGCGTTCGTCGAGCGGCTGAACGCGCTGCCGGAGCGCCTGCGTTTCGTGCGCGGCCTGCGCGCCTGGCTTGGCGGCCGCCAGGAGGCGGTGCCCGTCGATCGCGACGCGCGCCGGCACGGTGAGCCGCAGTACACGTTCAGCAAGCTCCTGCGTCTCGCGATGGACGGCGTGTTCTCCTTCTCCGACGCGCCGCTGCGGCTCGCGTCGCTCGTGGGCGCGTTGGTGTCGCTGCTGGCCTTTGCGGGCGTGATCGTCGTGTTCATGTGGAAGTTCACCGGCCGGCTTCCCGAGCACGCCGGCACCGCGACCATCGCGCTCGGCGTGTTCTTCCTCGGCGGCATTCAGCTCCTCACCATCGGGATTCTCGGCGAGTACGTGAGCCGCATCTTTCGCGAGGTGAAGGGCCGCCCGGTGGCGGTCGTCTCCGAGGTCATCTCGTCCACGCCGGCATCGGTGCCCGGCGCGCAGCGCTTCGAGGCAGAGCACGTCCGCACGACTCGCTGAATCGCGCGTCAGATCGCGTAGGCATCACGCGTTCTGGCGCGCGATTTTTTTCCGGCGCAGCCGATCGTGACGATCTCCGTGCTCGTTGCGACGCGAAACCGCGCGGAGCCGCTGCTGCGCTGTCTGGAGAGCGTCGCTGCGCAGAAGCCTGCCCCGCACGAGGTGATCGTGCTCGACGACGCTTCGGATGCCGTCGACGTGGCCGCTGTCGTCGTACGCGCGCGGCTCCCGGGTGTCCGCGTCATTCGCTCGGACGCGCCGCTCGGCGTCGCAGCAGGTCGCAATCGAATGTCTCGCGAGGCCACGGGCGACGTCCTTCTCGTGCTCGACGACGACGCGGCGCTCGAGGGCACGCGCTGTCTCGCCGAGCTGGATCAGGCGCTTCAGGCACACCCGACGGCCGGCATCATCGCGCTGCGCATCGTCGACCACAGAAGCGGCGCCGAACACATCCTCGCTCCGTTTCGCGCGCACGACCTGCGCCGCGATCCCGGGATCGTCGACCGGCCGCAGCTTGTCGCCTATTTCCTTGGCGGCGCCCACGCGATGCGCAAGACGGTGTACGACGCGACCGGGGGCTACCACGAGCACTTCGTGTTCGGCGAGGAAGAGCTCGACATCTCGTACCGGGCGATCCAGGCGGGTCACGAGATTTTCTACGCCCCCAACGTCGTGGTCCATCACTATCCCGCCCCATCGGTCCTTCGTGTGACCGGGCAACGGCACCCGGAGCTCTTCTATCACATGCGAAACAGGGTCTTCCTGGCTAGGCGCTATCTGCCGGCGACGCACGTCGTCCCCTATCTCGCGATCTGGCTTGCCCGGTACGGCGTCGCAGCGCTGCGCCGGCCATTGGGCGCAGGCCCCCGGGAGGCGGGGGACCTCAGCGACCTCTTCGGGGGTATGCTCAGCGCGTGGCGTCACCGGCATGAGCATCCCCGAACGCCGTTACATGGCCGCGCCCTGCGATACATCCGGAATCACCACGGACGCCTGTGGTTTTGACGAACGGGGTGTGACGCGACAGCAAGCAAGCCGTCAGCTACCGTAAAGATGCGGTTTCGATTGCCCTAGCTAACCGGAAGCAACGACGTAAATTAGCTCATCTTCGCGGGCCCGGATCGTCGCACGCAACCCTGCGCGGAAGTCTAACCCCACCCAATGAGGCGTTTTCGTAACCGCTACCTCCTGATCAGCGACGCAACGCTGCTCGCCGCGCTGCCGTTCGTTGTTTACGCGCTGCGGTTCGAGAGTTTTGCGTGGGATCCGGAGCACGTGCGCACGGCGTACGCGTTCACCGCCGTGATGTTGCCGGTGGAGATCGGAATCCTGCTCGCATTCGGCTTGTATCGCCGGCTGTGGAGCTTTGCGAGCATCTGGGAGCTGAAGCTCATCTTCGCGGCGGGCGTCACCGCGTCCGCGGCCGCCTGGTTCGTCGGCGCGTTTTTCCTGCCGGTGTCGGGCCTCACCGATGTTCGCGTGCCGCTTCCCGTGCTCGCGATGTACTCGCTGTTCAGCATCGCGGTCATCGCGACGCCGCGGCTGCTGCTGCGCGTCACCGAGAAGCGCTATCCGCCGCAGCGTCGCTCGACGGACGGTGACCGCCGTGTTCTGATCGCGGGCGCCGGCGCGGCGGGTCAGATGGTCGTGAAGGAGATCCACGCCAATCCGCAGCTCGGCCTGACGCCGGTCGGATTCGTGGACGACGACAAGGCCAAGCTCGGCCTGCGACTCGGCAATCTTCGCGTCCTCGGGCTGCTGCACGACATCCGTGACATCGCGCGGCGCGAGCGCGCGCAGGAGCTGATCATCGCGATGCCGCGCGCTCCGGGCACAATCGTGCGCCAGGTGGTGCGCTCCGCATACGAGGCGGGGCTGCACACGCGCACGGTACCGGGGTTGTACGAGATTCTCGACGGCCGCGTGAGCGTCGCCACGCTCCGCGAGGTGCAGATCGAAGATCTTCTGCGGCGCGATCCGGTGCATACCGACCTCGAGGCCGTCCTTCGGCTCGCGGAGGGGCGCACGGTGCTCGTCACGGGCGCTGGCGGATCGATCGGCAGCGAGTTGTGTCGCCAGCTGGTCGCGCTCAAGCCGAAGAATCTGGTGCTGTTGGGCCACGGCGAGAATCCGATCTTCGAGATCCTGCACGAGCTGCTGTCCGAGGAGTCGCGCGCGACGCTGATCCCTGTGATCGCCGACATCCGCGACCGGCAGCGCATTCAGCGCATCTTCGCGCAGCACAAGCCGTACGCCGTCTTCCACGCCGCGGCGCACAAGCACGTGCCGCTGATGGAGGAGAACGTCTCCGAGGCGATCACCAACAACGTCCAGGGCACGCGCAACGTCGTCGACGCCGCGATCTCCTGCGGAACGCCCCACTTCGTGTTCGTGTCCACCGACAAGGCGGTGCGCCCGACGAACGTGATGGGCGCGACCAAGCGCGTCGCCGAGATCATCGTGCAGAACGCGGCTCGCGCGCACAAACGTCACTTCGTGTCCGTACGTTTCGGCAACGTCCTTGGCAGCCGCGGCAGCGTCGTGCCGACGTTCCTGCGGCAGATCCAGGATGGCGGCCCCGTGACGGTGACGCATCCGGACATGCGCCGCTACTTCATGACCATTCCCGAGGCGGTGCAGCTCGTCCTGCAGGCGGGCGCGCTCGGACGCGGCGGCGAGCTGTTCATGCTCGACATGGGCGAGCCCGTGCGCATCGTCGATCTCGCGCGCGACATGATCCGGCTGTCCGGACTGGAGGAAGGCACGGACATCGAGATCGAGTTCACCGGCATCCGCCCCGGCGAGAAGCTGTACGAGGAGATGTTTTTCAACCACGAGATCGCCGAGCCGACGGAGCACCCGAAGGTGCTGCGCGCGCGCAACGGACAGCACGGCGTCGCGACGGATCTCGAGATCGGCGCGCTGATCGAAGCGGCGCTGTCGGACACGAGCGACGACAGGCTCCGCGCCGCGCTGCGCGACCTCGTGCCGGATTTCCTCACGAACGGAACGCCGACGAACGGCGTGCCGTCCATCACGGACCCGACGCGCCGCAAGGGACGTCCCTCCGGCGAGATGCGTCAGCTCGTCTAACGTGTTGTCATCCTGACGAGCGTAGCGACGAAGGATCTCGCCGGAATACAGTAGATCCTTCGCTGCGCTCAGGATGACAGACTCGAGACTCGAAGCCCCGCGATGATCGCGGGGCTTTCGCGTTTCAGGCATCGCCCTAGGTTTGGGCTGTGCTAGCGGCCATCATCGCGCTGCTCGCGGCGTTCTGGGCAGCGCGTGCCGTCAATCCCTCCGAGCTCGACAAACGCTTCGAATCCATTGAAGCGTTTCTGCGGCGCTCCGGCCCCGCCGTCGCCGCGATCGTGACGCCGCTCGTGATGTGGTGGGCATGGGGCAGCGCGAATCCGCTGCCCATCATCCACGACGAGAGCTCGTATCTGCTGCAGGCCGACATCTTCGCGCGCCTGCGCTGGACGGCGCCCGCGCCCGCGATGCCGGAGTTCTTCGAGCAGCCGCACGTCCTCGTGTCGCCCGTGGTGGCGTCGAAGTTTCCCCCCGGACATGCGCTCCTGCTCGCGATCGGATCCCTCGTCCGCTTCCATCCGCTCGTGCCGTTGCTCCTCGCGGGCGCCACCGCCGCGCTGCTCGTCGCGCTCACGACGCGCGTCTGCAATCCCTGGGTCGGTCTGCTCGCGTGGATGACGTGGCTGGTGACGCCGCTCGTCCTGCGCTATGAGCCGGGATATTTCTCGCAGAGCACGAGCACCCTCGCCGTGCTCGCGGCATGGTGGTGCCTGCTCGAGTGGCGCGATTCACGGCGCAAGCTGTGGGTCGCGCTCATGGCATTCGCGGTCGCCTGGGGCGGCATCACACGGCCCATATCGATGCTGGCATTCGCGCTTCCCATCGCCGTGGTCGCGGTGGCGGACATCGTCCGCTACCGCCTCTGGGCGGACCTTCCCATCGCGATGGGCGTGGCGCTCGCGGTGCTGGCGATCGTGCCGCTGTGGAACGCGCGCACGACGGGCGACAAGCGCGTCACACCGCTCGCCCTCTACACGCGCGACTACCTCCCGTTCGACAAGCCGGGATTCGCGACGGATTCGACGCCGCCGCGCCGCGCGCTCTCGCCGGTGTTGAAATCGCTGTACGACGATTTCCTCGCGCGCCGGGCGTCGCAGCGGCTCGGCACCCTGCACTGGATCGTCGCGTCGCGCCTGTGGAATCTGGGGCGCGACCTCTGGCAGGGGACGCAGATTCTGCTGCTTCCATTCTTCGCGCTCGGCCTCTTCGCGATGCCGCGGGACATGCGGTTCGCGGGGCTGAGCTGCGTCCTGCTGTTCCTGGCCTATCTGCCGTACGCGCACGATCCGCAGTGGACGCTGTTCTATCTCGAGGTGGCGCCCGTCGTGGCGGCGATCACGGGGTGCGGCATCTGGCGCGCGCTGGTGTGGTTCACGCAAGGTGTCGAGGTGCGGCTGCACATCGACCGCCGGCCGAAGCTCGGGTCCGCGCTCGTCGCCATCGTCCTCGCGTTCTTCGCGCTGCCGACGCTCACCATCTGGCGCCTCGAGCATCAGCGCATGAGCAGCGTGCGGATGGAGTTCGATCGCGCCGTGCGGCAGCTGCCGGCGTCCAAGGCGATCATCTTCCTGCACTACGCGCCGCGCACGGCGCATCTCAGTCTCGTCTCGAATTACGCGGACCTGCAGCGCGCGCCGATCTGGGTCGTTCACGACCTGGGGGCGCGCAACCAGGAGCTGGTCAAGCTCGCGCTGGATCGAACGGCATTCGTGTTCGACGAGACGCAGATGGAGTTCAGGCGCTTCTAGCGTACGACGCACGCTGCGTATCACGCACCACGCACGTGACGCTGGACTCACGTCGCCGTGATACGATAGACGTTGCCGTTATCGGACAGGATGTACATCTCTCCCGCCGCGTCCATGCCGAATGACAAGACTGCGCCCAGCGACCCGACCTTCCATTCGCGCATGTCCGTCGCCGCGCCGTTCGCGTATCGGAAGCTGCGGAGAAAGCCCGTGCAGTAATCACTGTAGAAGTAGTGACCGCGCAGGGCGGGGATCGCGCTGCCGCGATAGACGAAGCCGCCGGTGATGGAGCACCCGTCGTTGTGCCCGTACTCGAGGACCGGCAGCTCGAGCCCGGATTGAGCGCAGCTCGCCGACGCGTAGCAGTGCTTCCCCTCCATCATGTTCCAGCCGTAGTTCACGCGCGGGCGCGACGCCGCGACGACGTTCACCTCCTCCCACTGATTCTGCCCGACGTCGGCGATGTACAGCAGGCCGTCACCGAACGCGTAGCGCCACGGGTTGCGCAGTCCATAGGCCCAGATCTCGCCACGCGCTCCACTCTGTCCGACGAACGGATTGTCCGAGGGAATCGCGTACGGCGTGCCTCTGTCGACGTCGATGCGGAGCATCTTCCCCAGCAGCGTGCCGAGTTTCTGCCCGTTGCCCTGCGGATCACCGCCGCTGCCACCGTCACCGGTTCCGATCCACAGCATGCCGTCGGGTCCGAAGAGCACCATGCCGCCGTTGTGATTCGCGTACGGCTGGTCGAATCCGAGAATCGTCGTCCCCGAGCTCGCGTCCGCGACGTCGGACGATGGCGTCGCGTGATAGCGCTCGATCTTCGTGTTGCCGCGGAGGTCCGTGTAGTTGACGTAGAAGAAGCCGTTGCTCGCGAAGTTCGGATGGAACGCAAGCCCCAGCAGCCCGCGCTCTCCTCCGCTCGTGAGCTTGCCGCGGATGTCGAGATACGGCGTCGCCAGCAGCTGACCGTTCTTGATGACGCGGATGCGACCGGGCTGCTCGACCACGAAGAGACGTGCGTCGCCCGCGGGCGCGGTGAGATACAGCGGAGAGCTGAGACCCGTGGCGACGCGCACGACCTTGATCGCTGCCGTCGTGTCATCGGCGGGCGCCGCCGACGAGTCCCGACACCCCATCGCCGTCGCCAATGCCATCGCTGCAATTCGGATCATCTCGAGCTCACCGCGCGGGTTACGACGTTTTGACGCACGCCCGTCCGCGAGCGTTTACGCCTCAGCCCTCAGCCCTCAGCCCTCAGCCTTCAGCCCTCACGAGTCCTCTGGCAGTCTCCACCACCTTGTCGACCGTCAACCCGAGTTCCTCGTAGATGCGCTCGTACGGCGCGCTGGCGCCGAATCGCTCCAGGCCGAGCACCACGCCGTTGTCGCCCACCCAGCGATACCACGACATCGGATGGGCCGCCTCGACCGCCACGCGAGGAATGCCCTGCAGGAGCACTGACGCGCGGTACTTCGCGTCCTGCCGCTCGAACAGCTCGTGGCTCGGCATGCTCACCACGCGCGCACGAATCCCGGCGGCGGCGAGCTTCTCGGCGGCCGCGATGATCAGCGCGACCTCGGAGCCCGATGACATGAGCATGATCTGCGGCTTCTCGCTGTCGGCGAGCACGTACGCGCCGAGCACCACGCCCGCCGCGGGCGCGTATTTCTCGCGGTCGATGTACCCCAGTTTTTGTCGGGTGAAGACCAAGGCCGTCGGCCCGCTCTGGTTCGCGATCGCGACGTGCCATGCCTCGGCTGCCTCGCTCGCGTCCGCAGGCCGGATGAGGGTGAAGTCCGGGATCGTGCGCAGTGTCGCGAGCTGCTCTATCGGCTGGTGCGTCGGTCCATCCTCGCCGAGGCCGATCGAGTCGTGCGTGTACACGAAGATCACCGGCTGCTTCATGATGGACGCGAGCCGCACCGCCGGCCGCATGTAGTCGCTGAAGATCAGAAACGTGCCGCCGAAGGGGCGCACGCCGCCATGCAGCGCGAGCCCGTTCATGATCGACGCCATGCCGTGCTCGCGAATACCGAAGTGCACGTAACGCCCTTCCTTGCACCGGGCGGCAAAGGTCCTCTGGTTCTTGAGCGCGGTGCCGTTCGATGGTGTGAGGTCCGCGGACCCGCCCATCAGCTCCGGCAGCACGGTGACGAGCGCGTTCAGCACGACGTTGGACGCCGCGCGGCTGGCGACGGAGCCGTTGTCCTTCGTGAACGTCGGGATCGCTTTCTCCCAACCGTCGGGAAGGCGGCCGTCGACGCGACGACTCAGCTCCGCGCGCTGCGGGAATTCCGCGAAGCGCTCCTCCCATTCCGCGCGCTCTTTTCTGCCACGCTCGACTGCCTGGCGCGTGTGCTCGAGCACTTCCGGTGGAACCTTGAACGTCTCCTCGGGCCACGGCCAGCCGAGGTTTTTCTTGGTTGCGACGACCTCGTCCTTGCCGAGCGGCTCGCCATGCGCTTTTGCGGTGTCCTGCTTGTTCGGGCTGCCGTATCCGATGTGCGTGCGCGTGACGACGAGCGTCGGGCGCTGGTCGTCGCGCTTGGCTTCGGCGATCACGCGATCGATCGCGGCGAGGTCGTTCACGTCATCGAGCCGCAGCACCTGCCAGCCGTACGCCTCGAAGCGCTTGCCGGCGTCGTCACCGTACGAGAGATCGGTGGGGCCGTCGATCGTGATCCGGTTGTCGTCGTAGAAGCCGATGAGCTTGCCGAAACGGAAGTGGCCGGCGAACGACGCGGCCTCGTGCGAGATCCCTTCCATGAGGTCGCCGTCGCTGCAGATGAAATACGTGTAGTGATTCACGATCTCGTGCTCGGGCGTGTTGAAGACGGCGGCGAGGTGGGACTCGGCCATCGCCATACCGACCGCGTTCGCGATCCCCTGTCCGAGCGGTCCCGTCGTGGTCTCGACCCCGGGCGCGTACCCGTACTCCGGATGCCCGGGCGTCTTGCTCTCCCACTGACGGAACTGCTTCAGGTCCTCCAGCGATACGTCGTAACCCGTGAGATACAGCACGGAGTAGAGGAGCATCGACGCATGTCCGGCGGAGAGCACGAAGCGGTCGCGGTCGAACCACGTCGGCGCGGACGGGTCGTGCTTCATGTGCTCGGTGAACAGCCTGTAGGCCAGCGGCGCGAGCGCCATCGGCGTCCCGGGGTGTCCGGACTCCGCCTTCTGCACCGCGTCCATGCTGAGCGTGCGGATCGTGTTGATCGCGAGTTGGTCGATGTCCATGCAGGGAAAATTACCGGCGACGGCGGTCCTTTGGTGCGGCGAGGACTGGGTGGGTGCCGGAGGCGACCTATGGCGACACTGCCGATACTGCAGGCAGTGTCGCCTACGGCATCGCCTCCAGCACCCACCCAGCCCTCACCGCCCAGCGGACCCTGCGTGACGCGGAGCTTATCCGAGGTGGATGCGCGCATCCCGCCGTCGCCCCGCTCCGCACGCCGAGTTGCTCCGCGCG
>Ga0081539_10001576_pt1 | contig 37698 bp, 25 predicted proteins | sample TabmetS4T2R2_FD_71023 | JGI IMG/M metagenome (GOLD analysis project Ga0081539, IMG submission 71023) | Tabebuia heterophylla rhizosphere microbial communities from the University of Puerto Rico - S4T2R2 | ecosystem: Host-associated > Plants > Roots > Rhizosphere ... | reverse complement strand
GCTTCATGTGCATGTGTCGATTGGCACCGCCGGCATCCTTCCAGGTGATTCGCTGAATGCTCCGCTTTTCGTAAGTCTTCGCAAACTCTTTTATCTGAATAAACTGATTTGGTGTGACATTGCTGAACTCCTGCCGCGTGCGGCTCGTGGGCCACGTTACTTCTATCGAAGCAATTCGTGTTGCCTTGCCAATACCAATGTGCTGCATCAACGGCGACGAACCAAACGATCCTCCACTTGAGACTTCGCGATATCTGATTCCGGTTTCCGCCCCAGGTCCCTTGAGCGTTAATTTGATCTTAGCTCCGATTGCGGAGCGGTTGCTCTTGACTCCTACGAGTTTGATCGCAATCCAGTTGTTAGCGTGACCGGGATTCGCAAAGAGAACACTATTGTATTTGTCGCCGGGTACAGCTCCACCCAGGTTTTCGAATATATCTTCGTTTCCATCGTTATCGAGATCGGCAAACGATACGCCGTGGCCTTTCTGGAGATGGCCGGTTCCACTCGACGCACTTATCTCCACGAAAGATTTGCCACTTTGATTGTGGTACAGAAGGTTTGGCATTAGCGCTGTGAAGGTCGGCGCGCCGGTACCAAGATAGAAATCGAGAAAACCGTCATTGTCGAGATCGCCGAAGTTTGCTCCCATTGCTGCCACGCTGCGGTCCAGACCTACCTCCTGTGTCACATCAGCGAATCTGCCATTTCCGATATTGCGGTAGAGTTTCATCGAATCGCCTTGCCGTGGTAGTCCAAGATAGGGCCTTACCCACTCCCCGCTGGCAAAAAAATAGCTGGCCACGAACAAGTCAAGTTTCCCGTCATTGTCGTAATCCCAAAACCACGCGGGAAAGCTCCAGCGCGGTTGCTGAACTCCAAGCTGCGCAGCAATCTCTTCGAACGTGCCGTCACGTTTGTTGTGATAGAGAAAGTTGTCTGTCCCGTAATTAGAGACATAGAGGTCCGGATATCCATCGTCGTCGTAATCTCCCCACGCAACACCCTTGGTAAAGGCGACGCGGTTTACGCCTGCGCGTGCGGAGACATCTTCAAAGGTGCCGTCACCCTTGTTGCGGAAAAGTTGGCTCGGCGCATTCTCGTGTCCAATGAAGAGATCCAGCCAACCGTCGTTATCGAAGTCGGCCCACGCGGCTGAATGGGTTGAATAGTCGATGCTCAGGAGCCCCGCCTCAAGCGTGACGTCCGTGAAGATGCCGTCGCCATTGTTGCGTAGCAGTGAGTTCCGCATCGGCCACTCCCACCCACCACGCATCACAAAGATGTCGAGCCAACCGTCGTTGTTATAGTCAGTTTGCACGGCGTTTATTCCACCGAGTTGCTCAGCCAAATGCGCGCGCGCGGACACGTCCGAGAACGTACCATCTCCATTGTTGCGAAAGGCGCGCATCGGCTGGCATGGATCAAAGCTCGTCTCTACGACATCGACAAATCCATCGTTATCGAAGTCGTCGGTAATCGAGCCTCCGGCCGCGCCCACGGTGTCGAGCCCGAGGGAGGGAGCGATGTCCACAAACCGTCCTATCTTCTCTTTCGATTCGAGAGCGGCCGGTGGGATCAGGTAAGCCTTCGGAACTTTGTCGGGATACTCGCCAAGCGTCTGGTACGCCACGTTAAGCAGCCAGCGCACCTCCAGACTTGAGGGTTCCTTTTCAAGATATCGCTCGAAATACTCGATGGCGCGCTCCGAACCAGATCGCAACCTATGCCGCGCATCGACAGTTAGCGGAAAGATGCAGACATCGGCATTGCGATTAGTCAGACAGTTCTCGACCTCGCCTCGTCGCATTTGGGCTATGCCGAGGGCAGCAAGATCGATGTTCCTCATCGCGGCGAAGTTTGCATTTTCAGTCGCATGCGCCTCCCCGATACGCAAGGCGTCTTCAAAGTGTGCGATCGCATTTGTAGTATCACCTTTGTAGAGAGCAACAGTTGCCGCGGCATTGTGGAGGCGAATGGCCTTAGGGGGATCGATTGATTCACTGACATTTTGCAAGGCCATCTCGATGGCGCGCGAAGCTTCATCAAGGGAGGCACGCCGAACCTCGCAAAGGCTGTCGAGTTTGGTCCGTTCGGCTGGTAGACGCGCAAAGCTGTCGATTAGACCAAAACCCGAAAAGTCGGGGAGACCATTGGCGTTCTGAAACTGCGCGGGGGGTTGCATTTGGCCCAGGCCCATCGACGCACCCACGACCAATGAGAGCAAAAGGATGGATAGGATAACGAACTGTTTCACAAGGTTTGCTGGATCACGAAGCGGGTTGTTGTTACGTCTCAGATTCTCAACTAATGCAACTTTGCAGGTCAAGGCTTGGCTAGAGTTGTAACATCGACATGAGTGTAAACAGAGGAGTAGTGCAATGTGGTCCAAGCGAAAGCGGACTAGTGAACCTGTGGAGACGCGGTAGAGAAAATCTTCCGGCGGGCGCCGGCTCATAATTCTTTTGGGACTAGCTTGCATTCTTAGTGCGTGCAGCGGAACCCGGGAGTAGCCACAAGAGCCCCAAAACAAACGGAGTTGACGCGACTTACGAGCTATTAGGGATGCCGGGGAAGCAGCAGTTCCGTGTCTCATTAGCAAAGTAACGGACACTACTCTGATTCCTGATCCGCGAGAGACGCTTAAATCTCCAGATACGACAGCCGGCGATGACGGGAGGACCGTGGCAATCAGAAAAAATGAATAGACGGCGAGGCGTCCTGATAAGACTGATTATATCCGAGCGCGCCGCCAGGCGCGGTTTTGCGAGATCGCCACGATGGTTAGCGCGCTTCGATGTAGGCGATACGATAATACGTTACGGCGAGATCCGCTTTCCGGGATTTCCGTCCTTCACAGTACCGAGCGTGACGCGCCACAACCTTCAGGTTTCGAACGAACCGAAGTGCTTGATCGCTTCATCGGCGATGCGTCTTACGTCATCCGACCGGCCAACGTCACCAACGACATAGATAGCTGTTGTTCCCGAATTATTTAGTTCCTCGGTGATAGCTCGTAACGACTCTTCGTTACGCGCGTTGAGCACTATCCCCGCTGCTCCACGCTGTGCTGCCATTCGAGCAGTCACCAAACCGATACCGGAAGAGGCACCGGTTATGATGATGACTTGCTCTTCGAGTTTCTTCAGCCTGAAATGCATTATGCCTCCGTGATTCAAGCGGCTTTCCGTGTGACCGGACCACTTAGCGAGCTGCGCGCGTTGAGATTCGCACCATCATCCACCCCAACACTCAGACGATCCACTAACTCTCCGCCCAACCAACCCGTCACACCAGCCAACGCGAAGCCAACAAATGAAAGTACTAAGGCCGCAGTGCTGGGTAGATATGGAATTCGACCCACTTCACTGTAACGAAGATACCAACTGGCCAGGAACAGCAGGAGGACCACCACGTTACCCAGACCGTGGATCATGCCAACCGTTTTCGCACGAGTGTTCCTGGGAATTGCCAACCAGTCGATAAGCCCGAACGGAGCGGCGATTACAGCGCCGATAATTCCGCCAACGATCATCCAGTACGACACAGTCACCATCGTCGGGTTGCCCCAAAGCAAATAGACGATGTCGAAAATAACCGCCGTCGCCAGCAGACCGAAAGGAAACGGAATTAGCATTTGGTGTATCGGATGTCCTAAAGCTTTAGCTCTGCTCTCCATGATTTTCTCCTCCTGTGAACGCTCGAAGTTCGTGTCCAAGATCGCTCTAGAGTGATTTCAGGAATTCCACCAGATCTTTCTTCTCCTGCTCATTCAGATTGAGTTTCTTGAAATCGTTGTAGTGGTTCACCACGTCGAGTAACGTCGCAAAGCGGCCGTCGTGGTAGAAGCCGCCTTTCATGTGCGCGAACAAGCCACGCAACGGCGCAGTCCGGTACGTATTATCCGGTGAACGCTTGGCCTGAAAATCGTCGATGCCGATGTCTGACGCTTTATGCGTATTCCAACCGGGCTCAGTGAATAGCGGCGGCACATGACACTGACTGCACGTTGCTTTGCCTTTGAAGAGCGCCTCTCCACGAGTAGCGGCAGCCGCATCGAAGCTTCCGGCAGGTGGTCGCGGTGGCGGAATCGAAAGTTGGTAATACTGCAGCGCCGCAAGTTTTTCTGTCACCATATCGTCTGGGCTTCGTTTGTTGCCGAACCCGGCCTTGGCGGCGACCGGATACTTCTTCGCGTCCATTAACCGCTCGTCGAAGAAGGTGCCCTGGCCCTGTAATTCGAGGTTACCGACGAAGGCATTCCAATAAGTGACCGTGCCCCAACCGCCGGTCCATGTATGCAGATTCACTCCGGCCATGCCGAACGCGGGCGGAATCAAAGTGGCTGCCGGTTTGCCATCAGGCCGAAAAGCCTTGCCATCGAGGTTCAGTTCCGCATCGAATTTGCCCGGCCCCCAACTCATCAGCACTTTCTTCAGCGTTGCATCATCAACTCCCAACAATTGCTTGAGCAGGGTCGTATCAGGCGCGAGAGAGACGATTTGCCCGACGTTGAGATCGCGATTAGGCCATCCATCTAAGCGATGACCAATGCCCGGCATGAATGCATCGTCAACCGTTGAATGACAGACCGCACAAGAAAGCCCGATCGCCTTCAGACTGCCGTCTTGATTGAACGTCCCTTTCACGCCGACCACTGAATTGAGTTTGATCAATGCGAGGGTCGTCGCCGGATCGTCGAGATTTACCTGGCCCGCTTTGACTTTCGCTACCAGGTCTGCTGGCAGCGCATCCATGTCAACCTTTAGCCCAACAGCAAGCGCAGTCTTCGGACTGACACCCGAGCCAACACCGCCGAACTTCGATCCTTGAATGGCCTGATGTAGTTTGAGCTTGTCGCTCCAGTAGGTCTCATCGCCGAAAGTGTCGTAGCGAAAGATCTCGCGCCCGCGTCTAAACATGTCTTGCCCGTTCGACGCAATCTGCTGATCGAACGGCGCCTGCATACTTTCTCGTTGCACGTTGCCGCGCACGTTGAAATACACGAGTCCTGTGGCATTGAGTGCGAACAGCGCGATAACAGTAACTAACACACGGCTCCGCGTCTGTCCTGGCGTTCGGACATCGCCGCCAGATCCATCGGTGGGTGTAAACGTTCTTTTCATTCCTACCTCCTCGATCCCGTAGCCTGGATCGTCGGCAGTTGCACATTTGTGCACCTTCGGGGGATAGGGGGGCTAGTTGTTCAGGGGTTTTACGAGGGAATGGGTATTAGGTTACGTCCTAAATCACCTGTTTGTAAAGGTGCAATCAGCGCCAGTGGCGAGGCTAAGCATTATGGGTTTCGACCAGACTCGCGATGATCGAGCAAAGCTCTGATGCCTCGATCGGTTTTGGCACAAACATTTGATATCCCGCACGCAGTGCCCGCGAGCGGTCCTGTACTCTCACGTAACCCGTCAGCGCTACGGCGGGTGTGTCTCCGCCTTTTTCTCGCGGCAATTGCCTAATGGCTTTTATAAATGCATATCCATCCAGCTCCGGCATGCCGATATCGCAGACTAATACGTCGGCCTGCCAGCCAGCGAAAATATCCAGCGCTTCACGCACCGACGAAGCTACAGTCACAGTTGCGCCACAACCTTCAAGCACAACCGTTAACAACTCGCGGGTGTCGCTCGAGTCATCAACTGCAAGGATCTTGATTCCGTGCAAACTCGGCGGCCCAGTGCTTTCCGGCGGCGTCGAGTATCGGTCGCGGGTGCCACTGTCTCTCGTCAGTGATGTTTCGCGGTAGGCAGCAGGAATCGGCAACTTTACTGTAAACGTCGCGCCACGTCCTTCGCCCTCGCTGTGCGCTTCGATAGTTCCGCCATGCATTTCCACGAGATGGCGGGTGATAGCCAGGCCCAATCCCAAACCACCATGCTTTCTGGTCATTGACGAATCAGCTTGCTGAAATCGATCGAAAACGTAAGGCAGGAACTTCGGATTGATACCTTCTCCTGTATCGCTAACGGAGATCTCCGCTGCTGAAGCATTGCGCCCGATATTGACAGTGACCGCGCCACGTGCCGGCGTAAACTTTATGCTGTTAGAGAGGAGGTTCCAGATTATCTGCTGCAAACGTGCCGGATCAGCCCGCAATTGATTCGCATCTGGATCGATATTGACCTCTAGTCGTATTGATTTGGCCTCAGCCGCAGGACGAACTGCGTCGAGCGCTTCGTTGATAATCGGCGTCACAACGATCGGTTTAATATCCAGCCGCACTTTGCCGGAGATGATCCGGGAAACGTCGAGCAGATCTTCAATCAATTGCGCCTGGGCCTTTGCATTACGTTCAATCGATGCAATACCCCGACTGGCTATGGCTGGTTCGACCGGACCTCGATTGAGCATCGTGGCCCAACCAAGAATCGCACTAAGCGGCGTGCGCAGCTCATGCGAGATGGTGGCCAGAAACTCATCCTTCACGCGACCGGCCGCCTCCGCTTCAGCTCTTAGTGACTGCTCACGCGCGAGTAGTTGCTGGCGCTGCGTCTCCAAACGATTGCGCTCGGTGATGTCCTGGATCAACTTCGACGCGCCGATAACCTCACCGTCCGGATCTTTCATGGGAGAGACTGTTACCGAAACCGCGATCGGTGTGCCGTCCTTCTTTAGTCGAACGGTCTCCAGCCGCTCCGCCGGGAGACCACGGCGTAGTCGCGAAAGGATCTGGTCTTCTTCGCTGAGTCGCTCCGGCGGAATAAGTATGGTGACTGATTTACCGATGATCTCATCGGCGCTGTAGCCAAACAGTCTTTCCGCACTGGCATTCCAGGTTTGAATGATGCCGTCGAGGTTCTTGGTGGCAATGGCCTCGCCTGAGTATTCAACGATCGCGGCCAACTGTTCGCGAGCTTCATAAAGCTTTCGTTGCTCAGTAACGTCGCGAAAGACGAGCACCACTCCAAACAGCGACCCATCCTGGTTGCGTATCGGCGCTGCACTATCGTCGATCAGGAACTCCGCGCCATCCTCACGTAATAGCATCGTGTGGTTTGCCAGACCCACGATTGTGCCGAGACGTAAGGCCTTCTCGACGGGGTTTTCTGCAACTCGCCGCGTGCGCTCATTGACAATGCGAAACACGACTGAAAGCGGTCTGCCTTGCGCGTTGGCGGTGGTCCATCCGGTCAAACGTTCAGCTTCCGGATTCAGGAAAGTGACTCGGCTTTGAGTATCAGTCACTATCACGCCATCGCCGATGCTCGCGAGGGTCGTCCCCAGCAACTCTTTTTCCTGGACCAATGCTTCTCGTGCGGCAACGATGGCCGTGACGTCGTGGATGATCTTCGAGGCGCCAGTAACGTTTCCCTCGATGTCCTTGAGCGGTGAAATGCTTACCGAAACCGGAATCCGCCGGCCGTCCTTCGCCAGTCGAATCGTCTCGAGGCGTTCGACTGCTTGCCCGCGTCGAAGCTTGTCGAGGATTGCGTCCTCCTCGTTGAGTCGCTCCTCTGGAAAGATAGTCGTGATGGGTTTGCCTATGATTTCTTCAGTCCGATAGCCAAAAAGCCGCTCCGCTCCGGCGTTCCACGTTTGAATGATGCCATCGAGGTTCTTGGTAATGATGGCATCTCCTGAGAATTCGACGATCGCGGCCAGGCGAGCCTGCGCCCGCTGAGCTGCTCTTTGTTGAGTAACGTCACGGAAAATGAGGGCAACGCCCAACACCGGACCATCACCTTGACGGATCGGAGCAGCACTGTCGTCGATCGGAATTTCCGTTCCGTCTCTGGCAATCAAAATGGTGTGGTTAGCAAGCCCGACGACTGCGCCCTCGCGCAACGCTCTAGTGACCGGATTTTCCGCCGGTTGCCGGCTGCGCTCATCGATAATCCTGAAGACGTCACTCAATGGCCGATGAATTACTTCAGAGTTCTTCCAGCCAAGCAGGCGTTCGGCTTCGGCATTAACGGAGGTCACGTGTCCCTGAGCGTCAGTAACGATTACGGCATCGCCAATGCTCGCGAGCGTGGTTGCGAGCAACTCTTTTTCTTTCATCAACGCGTCTTCGAGAGTGTGGGTAGAGTGAAAGAGTTGGTGAAGGTGATCGTTTGCTCGGTGCATCCGCTCGCCAAAATAAATGATCAACCCGCAGGAGAGACCATACGCTGTCAAGCCAACTACTTCGCCGAACGCTGTGAATGACGCGCTTTCAGCAGGTGTGAAAAAGAGCAGACGCGCGGCGACATATCCCAGCAGACTGGCCAGCGCTGCGGGTTGCCAACGGCCGTACCAGACCGCAATCGCAACCGCTCCATATAACGTGATGAACGGAAATTTGTCGTGCAGTACCGGGAACAGAATCCAGCGCAGCAGGACTGCGGCGGCAACGCTCAAAAGTGCGATTGCGAGTCGCCGAGGCAAGGATCGGTGACTACTACCATCAGTTCTAAGAATCGGCCGGCTGGCCGATGTTCCGTCTTTCATTAACAACCCGAATTGCTTGAATCTATGTAGGAGCCTATTCTTACTGCCGCGGATTTCTCTTATAGCATAATTTTTGATTCAGGCGATCGAAACAAAGGAGGAACCATGGCGTTGACAAGCAGTTTGGCTGCGAGGAACTGGGGCATGGTGCTGTTGGGAATCTGGCTGATTCTCACCGGGCTTCTGCCTTTGCTTAGTGTACGAGTCTCACCGACGATCACGACCGTCCTGGCCGTGCTGGCAATTGCTGCTGGTTTGTTGATCCTGCTGCGAAGGTAGTGCGTTTCATCCTGCTAACTTTCTTTGACGCCGATAATCTCGACGATAAAAATCAAAGTCGCGTCCGGCGGGATGACGTTGGGAACGCCTTTGGGCCCGTAACCAAGCTTGCCCGGAATCACCAGGATTGCATGATCGCCAACGTGCAGTTTGGCGAGGCCTTCGTCATATCCCTTGATTACCTGACCAGTGCCCAGTTTGAACGAAAAAGGCTCGTTGCGATCGTGGGAACTGTCAAACTTCACGCCGTTTGTCAGCGTTCCCGTGTAATTCAGGATCACCGTATCGCCTGCTTTGAGCTGACGGCCTGTTCCTTTCTTGGTGATCAGATAATTTAAGCCTGAAGGTGTAGTAATAGCAGCGGACGAACTTCTTGGCGTGCGTGCACGTCTGGTTTGGGCTGCTACCGTAGAATTGTGAATGGAGAATAGACAGAAACAGAGTAAGGTAACGATTGATTTCGCTTTCATGATGACAATCTATCAAGACTACAAACAAAGATCGAATAACATTTGACGTACAGGAGATAACATGAAGAAACTCGTTCTTAGCCTTGCCCTGATGTTGCTCTGCACTGGAATCGCAGCAGCACAACATGGGACGGCCGAACCTGACTATTACCCGAGCGGCTTTAATGGCGATACGTGGAGCGGTGAAGTTACGGCGGCTAACGAAGACACGCGCGAGTTCACCCTGACTTACACGAAAGGCAGCAACACTCAGACTTTCGTTGGCGTGCTCGCCGAAGGCTATACGGTGAAGATGAAAGACGGGCGAAATTATCTAATAAAGATGTCTGAGTTAATGGGAATGCACGTCAAGGCCTATTACATTACCAGGAAAAAGAAAGACGCTAACGGCGTGAAAGTCGAAACGCACGAAGTGTTCAAACTCAAGTTTTTCCCAAAAGAAAAATGACCGCGCCGAGCATTCGCGTTTCACTTCGCGCTCGACGCGCTGCAATCAAATCCGTTCTTGGCGGAACTCGATTAAAAGGAGAACTTCACCATGCGCTTAGCATTCGGCCTGTTGCTCGCTGCCACGATGGCCATCACCGTTACCGCGCAAACACGGCCGCGCGGGCGCGAATTGGGAATTCCCTTTCCTGGTACAACTGGTCCATTGAACGCCATCACGGATGTGCCCGGTATCGCCGTCGGCCACGTCACGCTAATCGAGGGCGAAGGCAGGCTTGTGCCCGGCAAGGGACCGATTCGCACCGGCGTTACGGCGATTCTTCCGCGCCCGCGTGGCAACTGGGATCCCGTCTTCGCCGCCACGTTCAATCAAAACGGCAACGGCGACATGACTGGTATCAACTGGATCAAGGAATCGGGATTTCTCGAGGGACCGATTCTGCTGACCGGCACGCACAGCGTGGGCACAGTGCGCGACGCCGCGATTCAATGGCAACTGAAGAACGGGCGCGAGTTTATCTTCACCTATCCGATTGTCGCTGAGACGTTTGATTTTCTAAACGATGCGAACGGCGAACATGTAAAAGCAATCCACGCGTTTCAGGCGCTTGACTCCGCCAAGCCTGGTCCGGTTCAAGAAGGTGCGGTGGGCGGCGGCACCGGGATGGGTTGCAATGGATTCAAAGGCGGTATCGGCACTTCGTCGCGCGTGCTGACCGCGGCGCAGGGTGGGTACACGATCGGAGTGCTGGTCCAATGTAACTACGGTGGCGACCTGCGCATTCTCGGTGTGCCGATACGTTCAGAGATCACTGACCTCGGCACGTGCACGATACTTCCACAACCACTGAGCAGACCATGGACCGCCGGCATCCCTCCCTGTTCCACGACCGGCGCCGCGCGAGTGGACGGTGGTGCGCCGCGAGCTGACGGCGTTGCGGCGCGAGCGGACGGCAGTGTTTTCGAACACGAAGGTCGTGGCTCGATTATCGTGATCGTTGCGACGAACGCGCCGCTGCTGCCGCATCAACTGGAAAGAATCGCGCGCCGCGTGAGTCTCGGCCTTGGACGGTTGGGAAGCTTCGCGGGCAATTCATCCGGCGATTTGTTTCTCGCGTTTTCAACGGCAAACGCCGGGGCGGCAAACTCTGAAGGCACGCCTGCGCTGACGATGCTTCCCAACGAGCGAATCGATCCCCTGTTTCGCGCGACGATTGAAGCGACTGAGGAAGCCGTCGTTAACGCAATGCTCGCAGCCCAGACGATGACGGGCGCCGACGGCATCCGCGTCTTCGGCCTCCCCGGCGACCGGGTGGTCCAGGTGCTGCGGAAGTACAACCGAATGAAGTAGTCGGGGAACTGGTTCGAAATCGACTTGCGACAAGATGTGGGCAGATACACCTCGATACGGCGGAATGATTGCAACACGGATTATTATCGCCTTGATATTTTGCTTGCGGCCGGTTATCGGTTCCGCGCAGACACCTCCGTGCGCACCACCGCCGCCCAACGACAGTCAACCGTGGGAATACAAAACCAAACTGCTTTCGTCATTTCCGTGGGATTCGCCACCGCCACGCTTCTTCGGGGCCTTTCGCGATCAGGCCTGGGACTATGAACTTGTGCTTTACCGGGACGCACAGGGGTTATTTGGTTTATTGCACAGTCCCATTTTGGAAGCCGATTCGCCGACTTCTCGTTTATATAATGTCAGGTTCGATTCGATGCGAGGCGTGTTAAAGTTTCAAGCCCGTTTTGGTTATGGCGACTTGTCGTTCTCTGGATCATTGTCGGGGCGCAGCATGCGTGGCGTCGTTAGTCGCGAGAATCAGACGAAACGTGTCGTCTTGCGGCGAATGCAACACTACGAGTTCAAATCGTCTTATCACAGCCGGGCACAATTTGCCTGCGAGATGACGCTTAATCATTGGTAGATTCTAGTAGTAAGTCGCATCGTTAATCTCATGCTCGCGACAGACGTCTTTAACGGTCCGTCCTGCTCCACTTTTAGGATTGCGATGATCTGGTGTTCGCTGAATTTGCTCTTCCGCATTGAGGCCTCCTGGTGTCGATAATGCCGACTTCTAACAGATGTGAACTTACTTCGTTATAACATGGGTTATAATTTTGGCCGTCCTGGGAATGCCGTGCTAATTGGAGGTTTGGATGAGCGTTTTGAAGGTAACAACTGTCGGTAACTCGGTAGGGATCATTCTCCCTAGAGAAATCTTGGAGCGACTTCGAGTCAAAAGGGGAGATAGCCTTTATGCAATCGAGACGAAGAATGGGATCGAGTTAACAGCCTACAATCCGGAGTTCGCCAAGCAAGTTGAGATTGCTGAACGAGTCATGCGCGAAGATCGAGATGCGTTGCGGAAGCTGGCTAAATAGGCGTGGCGAACATTGTCTGGCTTCTGGAAGAAACCGTCATAGCAATTCATCATCGACAAATAGCTGAGCATGGCGGAAGCGAAGGTTTGAGAGATGAGGGCTTACTTTCGTCTGCTTTAGCGCGACCACAGAACCTACTCTCATATAGTGAACCGCGTCCTGACTTGGCGTCTTTAGCTGCAGCTTATGCTTACGGCATTGCGCGCAACCCATCCATTTATTGACGGCAACAAGCGCACAGCGCTAGTCGCTGCTCGCACATTTCTCATACTGAACGGTGTGGATCTTAATGCGATTCAGGACGAGAAATATCTTACCTTCTTAAGCCTGGCCGAGGGTGCTATCTCCGAAGAAGAACTAGCGGATTGGATTCGAAGGCGAATTCAGTTGTGAGTTCTTAGATTCGCCGCAACCGAGACCAATGTCATCAGCAAGGTCATTTTACGAGGGCACCACCCTCCATCGCGTCGGTCGCGCGGTGATGCCCCCGCGCCTCGTACGCATGCCCAGAGCGATACGAGGCTAACCGATTACCTCAGGGTGCGACTTTCGTCGCGTGCTCGCTCCAACCGCTTTGCCCGCCCGCACCGACGGCCGCGACTCGGAACCAGTAACGCGTCCCCGGCTTCAAGTTGTTGATGGCTTTCGTCGCAGACGTGGCGATCGCCACGTGCGTCCAGCTCGCCGCCTCAGCCGGGTTTGTGCTTAATTCGATCGCGTAGCTCTTTGCGTTTACGACTGGCCGCCACGCCAACAGAATCACGCCTTCGTGGTTTCCTGCAGTCGCGCTTACGGCTTCAGGTTCGCCAGGAACCGTCGGTACGGAACGAGATGCTTTGATTTCCATGCCCACGTTCGTGATCAGTGTGTCGTCGCGCCCGGCGACGCTTTCCACGTAACCGGCCAACTGCGTCAACAACTGGTCGACTCTTGCTTCCGCATTGTCCTGACTAACGACGCGCGTGGATACCTCCGACTTCGCCGCCTGCACCGACCCGAACGCTTTATCAAGAACGTCCAAAGCAGCACTCACATCGGTCAGCGGCGGACTCGGATTCGCGAAGCTGGCGTTGCTCGTGATCGCCGTGACGAACTGACGACCCTTCGCGATCTTTTCAGTGACGGATAGGTTTCTTAGGTTTAGTTTGATTCTGCCCATGAGCTTCTCCTTAATGTTCAGCGGGTCCAACGGGGAGACAATTCGGGAATGAATTGCGCATTGAACGAGACGCGTCATGCTTGAAAGTCGATGGATCATGCTTATCCGGAGTTGGGTCTTATCTACGCGGCGCGCGCAATAACTACAGCGGCTGCAACTGCACATTGAACCTGAGAGATCATGTATTGAACTTCGCGGCGGCTCGTTATGCCGAAGCTGGCGTACTTGCAGTTTGCCGGCTGATAAATATCGCAGATCGAAATACAAGCATTGCGCGTCGCTACTCAATCATTTGCCAGTCCCAAATAAGTATTCGGTGGTCCCAAACAAGTATTCTCTGGTCCTAAACAAGTAAGATCCGGGGCCGGACAAATAAGATTTCGCGTCAGCTATGTGCAGTTTTATTCGAACGTTGGCTCTGGCATTCAGAGCCACGGATAAGAAACGCGTTGGAGGGATGGAGGTACCACCAACAAGAAAGCCGCGCTGGGCCGCGGTTTGGGCTTTAAGCAGGACGCACTTTAAATCAAAACTCTAATTACTGCCAGCAATTTTTCATGATGATTTTTTCGAAACGCATTGAGAGATGTTACAAAGGTTTCTTGCAACGAGCAGCAGCCGGTGAGGCAACCCGGCTGCTCAACAGATCATAAATGAATGGCATCAGCTCAGTTGTCAGAAACTCTCAGCGAGAACTTTGATCGCATCGGTAATGCTTTCGCCGGCTTCCGCACGTCGCACGAGTTCAGGTAGCCACGGATCGTTTATTTCCAGGCCGTAGCGGATCCACGCCCGGCTTTCAGCGTCGATCGACTTGTCGTTTACCAATGACTCCGCACGTCGTCTGACGTCGGCAGTGATCGTTTCATTCAAGTCTGGAGTTGTAGTTTGAGTTGAGTTTGCTGTGTGAGGTGTTTCTCCGCGCCCTGCGGCGCTGTTATCATTAAGCACGATCTTCATCCTTTCCTTAGAAGGTTGAGGTCATGGGTCGGCTTTGTGTGCTGCACAAGGTCGGCCCGCTTCGTTTTGGGAGTTGGTGCGTGCACTATAACATAGGTTTCATGCTTAGGGTTCTACTGATTTGTGTGACCTGCCTGATACTGGTTCCCGATGCTGCGGGCCAGCAGAGATCAACCTACACCTCTGCTGAGGACCTGCAACGCGACGTTACTTTACTATTGCTCGGCAAAAACATCGGTGACGTCACCAGGGAGTTGGCTGCCGAGAGTCCCGCCACCGCTGATTCCCTGCTGCGACGACTCGTCATCTACACTCGCGCGGGCCAAACAGCGCGCGTGCGCGAAACGCTGCGACAGCTTCCAGCCACTGCGAATTGGCACTGTCCCGCCGCTCCGGATCTGAAATGGCTAATCCGCACCGCTGACGGCGGTGACTTTCTCGGCCGGCGTTTCTACTACGAAAGAATCTGTCCCGATGACGTCGATGGAGCTGACGAGTTCATCACCCTTTGGCTTCGCAGCGGCGATCAGAAAGAGCTTGACGCGTGGCTCGCTGAACGTTCGCAGCAAAGTGACGAGTGGTTGATGAAACGAGTATCTCTGCGGGCGAAGTCAGGTACCGCCGGCGAAGTATTGGATCAGCTCGCTGCCGAGATAAGAGCTCACCCTTCTGATTGGGCGCGCCTCGATCGTTACCTGAAAGCAAACAATTACGCCGGCACGATCCAGGACGTGAGCTGGCTGGCTGATACTTTCGTAGCCGCGACCGCCGTCGACACTTTCCAGCTTGCCGAACGCCTGCGACGTGACTCGCCGGAAACCGGCGTGAAACTCTTGCACAAATCGCTCGAGCTTCCTTTCACCGAGCAAGACGCGAAACAAGTCGACGCGCTACTCAATCGATTCCGATCGGCTGGTCCGTCGATCAAGGTCAACTGGGAGAAGCAACTGCGCTATTGGACCAAGCGAAGTCTGGCTGAAACGTATCAGCGGCTGCAGCAACCGCTCGCGGCACAACCACTGATTGAAGAACTCGTGGCCGTCAAAGGCGATGACATATTGCTGCAAGACGTGCATCAGTTGGCCGGCGCGGTGCAAAACGATTCGGGCCAGCGCGTTGTAGAAACGAAGATTCTCGGCGATGAAACCGCGCGACGTTCCACTGCGGCATACTGGCTCGAACGCGCCAGTTATTACGAGGGCCGTCAGGAGTATGTACGGGAGCTGGATTCCTATCGGCAAGCCCTGGCCGCTCTGCCGGTCAAAGCTGAGGACCGCAATACGGCGAATGAACGTTACGAAGTTGTCAGATCGTTTGCCTTCTTTCTTGCCGCAGAGCACAACGGCAATGAAGACAAACCCGAGCTCGAAAAACTACTGGCGAGCGAGTTGAAAAGCGTGCCGCCGCAAACAGACTATGCATTTCAGATAGCGAGCCTGATGACGCAAAGTGAATTGAACCTGAGCGCGCTGCGACATTCTTTGCTCGCCCAACAACCTTCGTTGTTAGCGAGGTTACTAGACGGCCGCCCCGAATGGGGAAACGAACAAAAGTACGTGATCGAAAATGTCGTGCATCAGGATGAAGTTTCACCTGATCTTAAAGAAAAGATCTGGTCGCGACTCGAGGCTCTGGCCCGCGAGCATGGTTCGACCCGCGCATATTTCCTCGCTGACGCGATGATGGCGGATGACCAGTGGCAACGGGCCATTCCGCTTCTGCGTGGTTACATCGAGCACGCTGACCCGAGGAATTGGGAAGGTTATAAATCAGAGGCAATGAGCGATCTGTTCACCGCCTACTGCCGGACGAAACAATGGCGGGCGGCAGAGAAACTCTTGTTCGCTCAACCGAAATCGCTGTGGCCTTCTTTGCCGAAAGCGCTGGCTGCGGTCGCGATTGTTGCCGCGCAGCAGAATGAAATCGACGATGCCATGCGGCTCTGGCGCATGAGTACAAACCTCGATCGACGAAATCTGGAATCCCTGCCGCAACTCGCGCAGACAAACGCGCGACCGCGATTGCTGGCTATGTACTTGCAGATGAAAAAGGAAGATCCGCTGTCTACTATCCCCGATCTCGCCTTACAGATTTTGCAGTAATCCCCTCGATGGACCTACGGGTGTTGGGCCTTTGCTTCCGGTTCCTGAGTGCTGGTCATCTCAGACGTGTGATAGTGTCCGCCGGCCAGGCAATGCGGACAATGAACCTGGACGTTCTTTTGCACTTTGATTTCCAGACGTCCTTTTGTTTCATCGGGAAAGAATCGGACGGGTAAGCCACAATTGCGACAATTGACGGTGTAGTACCACTCCCCGGGCACAGGTCTCAGGAAACTTGTCGTCATTCTACTGCTGTAACTCCTTCCCAGAAATCCGCCTTAACGCTGCAAAGCGCCTCAAACCTGCTCATTAATAGAGCAAGACCGTTAATAGCTCGTCGATTTCAGGGAGAGAGAGCCGCGACGTGCGGTTTGCTCAGATACGAGTTAGCCGGATTTGGTTGCAATAAGAATTTGTTGGGGCGGGATTGTTCACGCGGGATCGGCATAGATCGTCTCTTCCGGACCATCGGTACGACTCTCGAAGTCCAGCCGCTTCTATTCCCCCGCCGGCGGCTGCCATAGCTCGACTTTGTTTCCCTCAGGGTCCATGACCCAACCGAAGATCCCAAAGTCTGACTCCTCTACCTTCTCCAGCACCTCGCAACCCTCCTCACGAAGCACTTTCAAGAGCCCGTGAAGATCCGCGACGCGATAGTTGACCATGAATGTCGAATTGCTCGGCGCGAAGGAGGAACCGTCTGCGATTAACCAGGCGGTGGTGCCGTTTGCGGGATTACCGTCAGCATCGACCCAGCGAAACGCAGCGCCACCCCAGTCCTGAACATCTATGCCCAGATGGGTCTTGTACCAGGAGCGCAGCTTGACAGGATCTTTGGCGCTGAAGAAGACTCCGCCGATACCCGTTACTCGTTTCATAGGTGACCTCCTAAAGTAACCACGCTTTCTGGTGCGTAACTGTATCCTCTCTCGATAATATCGGGAAGTGCCGTCGAACCTTCACCCCACACGCGCCCGAATGCTTTCGTTGGAAAGCTTTCGCATTGCTACGCATGGGTACCTCTGCTTCAGGTTTCTGAATTTAGTTGCAATAAGAATGGATTCTGGGGATGGGACTACGAAGCAGGACAGGCAGGAATTTGCCTGTCCTGCTTATCGCGAGGGCTTTACTCGTGGCGCGTTTCGACGGGCTTAGTCGTGGCGCGCTCGACGTCGATCGCGGTGGAAGTCGCGCACGTCCGCACGACGATCGCGACGATCGAATCTCAGGTCGCGACTGTCCTGGCGGATATCACGCGTGTCGCTATTGATGTCTCGGCGGTCGGAACGCAATTCTGCTCGTGAAGCTCCTTCGTGCCGGTCTTCTCTGAGCTCACGAATGTCCCGCTGACGCTCGCGAGCGTCCGCCCGCAAGTCGCGCCGATCGGATCGGATGTCTCTTGTGTCAGAACGGATATCGCGGCGATCCTCACGCAGGTCTCGACGTTCTCCGCGATCGATGTGCCGGTGTTGGGCCATCACCACACTGCCCGAAAAACAAACCATTCCGGCCAGTGACAAGACGATGCCAAATAGTCGTTTCTTCATTCTCAGTCCTCCATTTCAGAAATCACGATTGGTGGCGCTCGACGGCAAGCCAGGAGGAGAGAAGCCTTTGAACCACCCTTGCTGTGGATTAAGACGCGGCACCAAACTGAGGAGCCGAGATTTCTTTCCTCGTCTCGGTAACGGCTTTGCCGCCGATGTCGTCCGGGTAACGGCTTCGCCGCCGGATGTGAGGCGAGGCTCTCCTCGCCGTCAGTCTCCCAAAATATATTTGGGCTATGCCCCTGGTTCGGGCCTCTGGCCCAAACGTTCGGGCAAGCCCGAACCGGCGGCATAGCCGCGAACCTGATAGCTAAGTCTTCGGCGGGGCAGAGCCGCCGCCTCACATCCGGCGGCGGAGCCGCAACTCAAGCGCTACTACGCCCCTTCACACCAACTGCACTACTGCACCGACAAATAATTCGCCGCAACACCTGAAGCAAACTATTTACGCTTATATCCACGACGCCCTGATCGTTCCTCAAAAATCGTTCCGCAAAAAATTAGACGCTCGCGCAGACGCTGAAAAGCCGTCTCCACAGATTTCCCTCCGCTATTCTCCCACGCGTGGACCAAGACCATATCCATTCTTTCATCATCAGGGTCTGGCTCGAAGAAACGATTACCGAAGGTGGTAAAGCGAAATGGCGCGGACACATCACACACGTACTGAGCGGCGAGCGTCGCTACCTGCAACACCTTTCGACGATTCCCGCGTTCATCATGCCGTACCTCGAACGCATGGGTGTGCGCTTCAGTCCGCTCTCCCGATTTTTATTTTGGCTGAGTAAGTAGGGACCAAATGTACACCGCCCTGCGCGCCACCAGTCAGACCCTCACCCGTTTTCTCGAAGCCCGCTTTCAAAGCGACGCGCTGCTCAGCACGAGTTTCGGCGCCGGCGGCATGGTCGTCTCACTGAACACGCCGCAGGAAATGACGGAAAAGCCGGCCGAGGGATTGTCAGTCTGGTTATACCGCGTGATGCGAGACGAACAGCGCCTGAACGATCCGCCCGCGAGGTTATCGCCGACTCAATCACGTCCGGCGCCTTTGCCGCTGCACCTGCACTACTTGATGACGCCAGTAACGGACAGAAAACTCGGCGATCCGGAAACAGAACAGTTGATTCTCGGCAAGGTGCTGCAAACGTTCCACAGCCACTCCGTGTGGCGTGGCGCAGATCTACAAGCCGAACTCACCGGCACCGACGCCGACCTGAAGATTCGTCTCGAGCCGATGAGTCTCGAAGAGATCACGCGCGTGTGGGAAGGGCTCGAAGGCTCGTACCAGTTGTCGTTGCGGGCGTCGATGAAAACGGCGTCGGCAACTTGCTCGCGGCCACGAGTGGCCGCGACGAGTTTCGTTTCTGTGAATTCGGAGATTTGTCGAACCTCAACGAGGACGGCCGAAAAACAGGAGATAGCCGTCGGCGTCTTTGACTTCGAAACCACGCAAACCGTCGTGAGTGTCTTTCAGCGGTGTGAAAAACTCTACGTTGCGCGCAGAAAATTCGGCCGCCAGTGCGTCAGGATCCGGAACGCTCACGAACGCATCCCAGCGCGCGATGCCTTGTTTGATATCTCGTGTGTAGTTAGGCACGGGAGCAACGCCGATGGCTTTCATCAGGATCTGCGCCCCGCCCCGGCGAACGATGCCGAAGAAAATGTCGTCAGGTTCGGGCCCCTCGAAGGTGATCTCAAATCCGAGCCGGTCGCGATAGAACGCCAGCGAGGTGGGCACGTGGTTAACGATAAAGAAAGGTGAGATGCCGGAAATCGTTGCTTGAGTCATGCGGGTTCCTCCGTGCTTTGAGCGCTGATTATGTTTATATAGTTTCCGAATAAAGCAGCCGGCGCACAAATGAGCACCAGAAATCTTAACAACGACCAGTTAAAAAAACTCGCAGACGAACGCAATCTCACCGCTAAGGCAAATGAGCTGTGGCTCGAGGGCCGCTTTGCTGAGACCGGGCCGCTTTACGAACAAGCCGCCGCGATTACAGCCGAAGTTCTCGGTCAGAATTCGATTGAACATTCGGTAGCCTTGCGCAATCTCGCCAATCTCTGTTACGTCCAGGAAAAGTACTCCCAAGCGGAAGAGTTATATCAACGCGCGCTGGAAATTATGGAGCAAGAGTTGGGGCCGGCGCATGAAGACCTGGTCGAAGTGCTCACGTGGCTGGCTGAAACGCGCTTTCGTAACCGGCAATACGATGAGGCAGAAGAGCCTTACAAACGATCGTTGGCAATTCTCGAGCAGCAAGGCGAACCGGCCCTCCAGCAGGCAGCAAGTATCTGCATGCAGTTGGCCCACCTCTATTATTTCGTCGGGCGTTACCAGGAGGCAGAACCGTTTTACTTAAAAGCTTTGCACACCCGCGAGCAGGTATTAGGACCGGATCACCTGGAGGTGGCCCACAGCGCCGGACAATTGGCCCGGATGTATCACCTGCATCCGGAATTCAACCAGGACGCTGAACCACTTTACTTGCGCGCGCTTCGTATCGAGGAAAACGTACTCGGCGAGGATCATCCGGACGTAGCCGAGAGCCTCTATCGCCTGGCTGACGTCTATCGAGCTAAGCAACGACCCGCTGAAGCAGAACCCCTTTATGAAAGGGTGATGGCCATCCTCGATCTTCATCCGGAACTCGATCAGCTCGAGACGCGTTGGATGCGCGACGGCTATGCCGAGTTTCTGCGCGAAACTGATCGGGACGTGCAAGCGACGGAACTGGAAGAGAAATGGAAAGAGTGGAACGTCTTTGAAGACTTGTGCCGCAAGGAAGTGCGGACGCGCGAAATAACCTTTGGGCCAGACTCGCCCGAATTAGCAACCAGCCTCGAAAATCTTGCTAACGCGTGTGTCTTTGGCAGGAACTACGATGAAGCAGAAGCGCTTTTCCGCCGGGCTTTGTCGATTAGAGAAGCCGCTCTGGGACCGAATGATGCGACGATCGCAGCAAGTCTGACCGGCTTGGCAAAGATTTACCGGGTACGAGAGCAGTATGGGCCGGCGGAGGAGGTGATCGAGCGTACGGCCACCATCTGTGAGGCCTCCTTCGGGAAGGACTCGATTGAATACGGCCGAACTCAGGAACACCTGGCCTTGGTCGCCAGTGCACAAGACGAGACACAACGAGCGGAAGAGTTGTTTGACGTGGCGGTGAGCACTTATCGAAAGATTGCGGGCCCCGAATCACGTGAATACGCCGAAGGGCTCTATCACTTCGGCGGCTTTTACGCGTCCGTCGCGCAATTGGAAAAGGCTGAGGCAGTTCTGGTTGAGCTGCTGGAGCTTGCGGACAAGGACATCGACGTCGCCGAGTTAGAGAAAGCCGATTACATTGAGTTGTACGCCGGCGTCTTGGAGCAACTGGGCCGTACCGAAGAAGCGCACGTGCAATCGGAAAGAGCGAAGCACCTTTGGTCCACGCAGCGTAATGAGTCGGAGTGAAATGCATTCACGATTAGGAGGTCGTGGCGCAACTGAATCGATGTATTGTGGCCCGGTGATACTTGCAGTGCGCCCGCTGAAGAATATCGCCGATTCAAGGACAAGCATTGCGCGGCGCCACTCAAGCATTTGCCAGTTTCAAACAAGTATGATCCGGCGCTGAACAAGTAACATCCGGTGCCGAACAAATAAAACTTCGCGCAGCCTACTCGCAGTTTTGTCGAGGGTGTTTATTCGTCAGCCGCAGCGAGGTAATTCCCCCCAGGAAACAAAGCGGCCTCGAGGCGGGAGAATCCAGGCACTCCCGTGCCGCCTTGTCTCAGTGGGGCGGGGGGTGAGGGACACGCCGAGCGTCAATTCGCTTCCCAAAAAGCGACTCGTTGCTTGTTTCACCTTAGAACGCGTAATCCGCTGAAAGATTCCCTCAGATTTTTTCCGGTGCTAGAATTCCCTCCACCGGGCCCCTTGCACGGCCCACTCACACTCGCGAATGGTTTTCGTCAAGCAGAAAGAGATAAGCGAATGGCGACGCGTTCGTCCGAAGGCATCACACAACTACTCGAAAGATGGAGTAATGGTGAGGAACAAGCCCGCGACGAGCTGATGCTCCTCGTCTACGACGAACTGCACCGGCTCGCCGCCATCTACCTGCGCCGCGAGCGGCGCGAGCACACGTTACAACCCACCGCGCTGGTAAACGAGCTTTTCCTGAAGTTTTCCGAACAACACAGCATGAACTGGCAAAACCGGGCGCAGTTTTTTGGCGTGGCGGCGCAACTCATGCGCCGCATTCTCGTGGATTCTGCGCGGGCCCATTACGCCTTCAAGCGCGGCGGCGATCGTTACTGTGTGTCACTCAGAAATGTTGCTGCTTTTGGCTCGCAACCCGACATCGATCTGCTTGCCCTTCACGAAATCCTGAACGGGTTAGAGAAGATCGATCCGGACCAGGCAAAAATCGTCGTATTGAAGTTTTTCGGCGGCCTGACCATCAAAGAGACCGCGGAGGCGATGAAAATGTCGCACGCGACCGTCGAGCGTGAATGGAAACTGGCCAAAGCCTACCTGAAACGAGAGTTGACCAGAACCAATGGGCCTGCTTGAGGGACTTAGGCGACAGATCTCGCGTTATAGTCAGCAACCATGCAACGACGACCTCAGCAACCACAACCTCAAGAATCGACATGATCACCCATGACAGATGGCAGCGCATAAAAGAGATTTTCTACGCCGCTCAGGATCGCCCACCTGCCCAGCGTTCAAGTTTTCTGAATGAAGTTTGCGGACACGATGCGTCAATGCGGGAAGAGGTCGAAGCCCTGCTTACCGCAGACGCTGACAACGACGACTTTCTGACTGTTCCGGCATACGAATTTGCCGCGGAGATACTCGCCGGCGAGGTGCACGAGTTCGTTGCCGGTCAAACCGTGGGGCGCTACAAGATCCTTTGCCCACTGGGCGCCGGCGGCATGGGCCAGATCTATCTCGCCCACGACCCGCAGTTAGGCCGTAACATCGCGCTCAAACTCATTGCGCAGGAATTCGCTACCGATCCTCGCCGCGTACTTCGTTTCGAACAGGAAGCGCGCGCCGCTTCGCACCTCAATCATCCCAACGTCTGCGTGATTCACGAGATCGGAATCACAGACGAGGGCCGGCACTTCATCGCGATGGAGCATATCCAGGGGGCGACGCTGCGCGATCACCTGGCGCATGGTCCACTCAAACTTTCCGAAGCGCTGCAAATCGCCGTTCAAGTCGGGGCCGCACTCGCCAGCGCCCACGCAGTCGGCATCGTTCATCGCGATATCAAACCCGAGAACATCATGTTGCGCCCCGACGGCTACGTAAAGGTCGTCGACTTCGGTCTTGCGAAGCTTACGGAAATGCTGCCCGAGCAACAATCGCAGTCTGAGCTGCAAACCGTCGTGCGGACGGAGCCGCGAACATTGATGGGCACGGTGAAATACATGTCGCCCGAACAACTGCGCGAAACACCGGTGGATGAGCGCACCGACGTCTGGAGCCTGGGCATTGTTCTTTACGAGATGCTGACCGGGTCGACGCCTTTCGACGCCAAGGCGCCGAATGAATCGGTCGCGTCGATCCTGCGGCCCGAGCCGGCCCAACTGAGTTTTCCGGCAGCAGTGCCGCCTGGTTATCGCAAGATCGTCGTGAAGGCGCTCGCAAAAGACTGCGAAAAAAGATATCAAACGATCGGCAAGCTCACGGCTGATTTAATCAGTCTGAAACGGGAGTTACGCAATGGTGCGACTGAGCCCGTTTTCTATCCATCGATTGACAGTCGACACGATGCGCCACCAGTTCGATCCGGGTCAGCAATACTCAGCCGCTTCAAGACGCAGGCAATCTTAACTGCCGACTTTTTGTTTAGTGAGATTAGAACACACCCGAAGGCCGCACTTTTCGCCAGCGCCACCGGCGTCCTCGCTTTGCTTTTTTTACTGATCACCAGACCCTCGCGGGACGAGTGGACGATGAAGTCGCTGACCACTGCCGGGACGGCGGTCTGCTCGGCAATTTCTCACGACGGCAAATGGCTTGCCCACGCTGAACAACAAAAAGGCAAGCAACAACTGGTCGTAACCAACCTGGCGAACTCCGGCTCATCCGTCGCTGTTCCGCCGGACGACGTGGAATACCTCGGGGTCACGTTCTCGCGCGACAACTATATTTACTTCACGCGTAAAGAGAAGAATGGTCCCGGCATTCTCTATCAGCTCGCCTGGCCCGGCACTAATGCGACAAAACTGAAAACCGGAGTGGACAGCCCGATCAGTCTCTCCCCGCAAGGCGACCGGTTTGCTTTCGTCCGCGAGGACCAGGCAACAGCGGAGTTCCACTTAATACTGTCGAACGTCGACGGCACGAACGAGCAAGTGCTGGCCACTCGCAAAGACGGCGACCGGTTTTCGATTTATGGTCCAGCCTGGTCGCCCGACGGCAGCCTGGTTGTTTGTCCGGCAAGTCATTGGAACAACGGCTTTCACATGAAACTGATGGCCTTCGACGCGACAGACGGGCGCGAGCGACAGATCGGAGACCAATCATGGTTCTGGTTGTTTGAGGTAGCGTGGCAGGACGACATGTCCAACCTCGTCGTCAGCGCTCGAGAGCGCGAAACGTCGCCGCATGAGTTGTGGCGCATTCATTTTCCGGACGGAGAGGCGAAAAAAATAACTTACGACGTCAACGATTATCGAGGGGTCAGTTTGTCCGGCGGCAACATCGTCACCGTGCGCACAAATCTCTCCTGGCGGATTTGGGTTTCGCCGCTCGAGGAGCCGCAGAAAGCGACGGCGATCGTATCGGGAGTCGGGGTGAACTACGGTCTTGTTTGGACCGCAAAGGACAAGATCGTGTTCTCATCCATGACTCAGGATCGATTGAACATCTCCCGCATCGACCCTGATGGTTCTAATCAAGTGCAGCTTACAGCCAGCGGAGACAATTACACGCCGGCGTCCTCAGCCGATGGCCGTTTCATCGTCTTTTCGTCTAACCGTGGTGGTTCGTTCAATATCTGGCGCATTAACGCAGACGACGGCAGCGATCCGACGCAACTCACCTTTAGTGACGGCAACTTCTATCCGTCCTGCTCCAACGATGGGTGGGTTGCTTACGACAACCTCGCCCATTCCGGAGTAAGTGTTTGGAAAACTCCGCTGAGCGGCGGCGAAGCGATAAAGGTGGGTGAGAAATATCGTATGGCCGTATTCTCACCCGACAATCAGTTCATCGCGTGCCGCTATTACCGCGACTCAGGTACTGACGGCGTAGCGATCTTTTCCGCGCAGGACGGCCGGCTCTTGCGGCAGTTCGCGGTCCCGATTCAGGAGTGGCAACACGTCCTGTGGCTCGCGAACAGCCGCCAACTCAGTTACGTAAAGAATGAAGCCGGCTACGCAAACATCTGGAGTTACGATCTCGACACCGCAACGTCGAAACAACTGACGAATTTCAACAGCGATCAGATCTACGCCTACGCCTGGTCACCCGACTTCAAGCAAGTAGCCCTTCAACGTGGAACTAACGTCAGCGACGTTATGTTGATTAGCCCACGGTAAGACTATCGGGAATTGGTCGTGTCATCTGTCAACCAGGCCTGGATCGCAGCCCGGCGGAAACGGACCGGCAACCTGTTGATTGGCTTCCCGAACTGCATTGATTGCGTCGGTGACTGGTCTAAGGTCGACTTTGACCTTCGTGTCGGCAGCTATCTTCTGCACCGTAATTTCCAACTGTTCCAGAGCAACTCTGGTCTTCTCGTTGACAATCGTAAGCAAGCGATTAATTTCAACTTGTCCCCGGGCGATCGCAAGCGGACTGAAGTCTTGCACAAAGTACTTCGGGGCATTTGCTGGCATACAAACCTCCTGCCGGGTCAGGCCGGCACTAAGTGTGGTGAGTTGAGTTGTTCAGATCCGCGCCTAAGGAATGCCGCTGAGTTTAAGCACCAGAACTGAACCTGAATAAAAGGTCCTGGCCGCGCTTCGCTATTTGTTACAGAAGCAGTTGGCTGTTTAATTGAAGCCCAACAATTCACAAAGCCTGGTCCAGATTCCTTCTGGGCGATTGGCCCTGCTTGACGTACTAACGCGGAAACCACTGTTAGATTCCCTCAGTAAATGCGGCTGATCGATCCACTTTAAAGTGATTGACTGTTTCTCTAATTGAGAGTAATGTCCACCAACCGCTGGTACCTGATTCTCACGGGCATGCTTCCCTTGCGCAGCGCTCGTCAGCCATTCCAGCAGTCACTGATTGCAACTCCCCGGCAAAGTGGGCCTGATGGTTCAAGCGCTCTCGAGCGTTTACCGGATAGTCCAACTACACGCAGGTCACGAGCACTCGGGCAGAGATCTCAGACGCGCTTCACTCTTTGAGTGGGCGCGACCCTTTACGTGTACCTAACTCGCTGACTTATCTGGGAAGAGGTAAAGACATGATACCCAAACAGCACCGCCCTCAGTCCACCGTGCGGAGCACGAAGATCCTCGCGCTCGCCGCAGTCATCATGTTCGCTTGCACAGCCAAAGCCGGGGCACAGCAGTGGAACACCAACGGCAACGACATCTCGAATGCGAATACGGGCAACGTCGGCATCGGCACGACGACGCCGGCGCAAAAGGTCGAGATCTCCGCCGTGTCCCCGCTGATCCAAATGTCGGATAGCGGGACGACCGGCATCAAGATCACGATGGGAACAGCCGGACAATGGGCCGGAATTTCACTGAACAGAAACCTCGCGACGGGAACTCACTATGACACGAGCAAGACGACTGCCGGCTATTACATGTTCGTAGGTAACGGCGACTCTCTTCATTGGTGGGGTACGACGCCCACGAACAACGCTGAGGCAGTCGAGCGCATGCGGCTGGACAGGAACGGCAACCTGGGCCTTGGTACTTCAACTCCGACCACCGCTGCAGGTTACACGGCGCTGTCATTGAACAATGCAACCACCGGCACCTTGATCGACTTCATGACAGGCAATGCGCTCAAGGCGCGACTGCAAAGCGACGGCACGACTTTTTACTTCAACAACCTCGCCAACGGACCAATCCAGCTCTACACCAATAACACCGAACGCATGCGCATCGCCGCCAGCGGGAACGTTGGTGTGGGAACGACCGGACCATCGTACAAAATCGATGTTCAGGGTGGTCAGGTCAATGCCTCCGGAGGTCTTTGTATCGCGGGTGACTGCAAGACCGCGTGGTCGCAGGTCGGCAGTTCACAATGGACCACCAGCGGCACGACGATCAATTACAACACCGGCAACGTCGGCATCGGCATCGCCTCGCCTATCTACTCCCTCGACGTCAGCGGCGGCCTCAATGCTTTTCGCACCAAGGCGGCCACCGTTTCGTCGAATGATGCGATTGCGACGTTTGAGAACACGAGCGGCATTCAGATGATCGTGCGCGGCAACGGCAACATCGGCATCGGCACCACCGCGCCCACGGCCAAGCTGCACGTCGCCGGCGACGGAAAACTCACGGGCGATCTCACCGTCGATGGAAACATCTCGGCCAAGTATCAGGACGTCGCGGAATGGGTCCCGGCCACGCGCGCATTGCCCGCCGGAACGGTGGTGACGTTGAGTCCAACGCAAGCCAATGTCGTCGAGCCGTCTGCAAAAGCCTACGACACACGCGTCGCCGGCGTAATTTCGGAAAGGCCCGGCATCGCGCTCGGTGAAAGCGGCGAAAACAAGGTTTTGGTCGCAACCAGCGGCAGAGTGCGCATTAAAGTCGACGCCGCGAACGGTCCGATCGAGATCGGTGATCTGCTGGTAACGAGCGACAAAGAAGGCGTCGCGATGAAATCAGTGCCCGTCACTTTCGGCGGCGTGGAGCTGCATCGTCCGGGCACGCTCATCGGCAAAGCGCTCGCACGATGGGACAAAGGCACGGGTGAGATTCTGGTGTTACTGAGCTTGCAATAAGCTTGCGGCAAATCCCCGGCAATCGTTGGTCCTAACTCAACGGAGCACCTCATGAAAAATTTATACCGCGTAGTGATTAGTGTCGCTCTGATCGTGTCGCTGCTGACCGTGTCAACCCCTGCCGCGTCGCAGACAGTTGTCGATGCGGCGCGAGACACGAGTTTAAGTTTCGCTTTGTGGTATCGCGCCGGCGGCCTGACACGACTGTTCCAGGGCTTGGGCCAAGGGACTCGTCATAAACAGGAGAAGCAAGCTGAACGGAATGGGCGAGTCGCGCGCCTGGAAATCTCTCCGGGCAACCTGACCGTGAAACGCGGCGAGCGGGTTCAGTTCGCAGCGATTGCTTACGGTTCAGACGATTCATCGATCAGTGGCGTGAACATCAAATGGAGCGCGCGCGATGAGGCTCGCAAGAAAGCCGGTGGTCCTATCTCTCAGCAAGGAGAGTTCCGCGCTGTTGTTCCCGGACAATTCACGATCACTGCTGAAGGCGCAGGACAATCGGCGCAGGTCAACGTGGTAGTGGAAGATGGTCCTGTTATCAGGCCTGCCGAAAAACCGTTGAGCGTTAAGCCGGTCACGAATCGACTGCCGCCTAACGACGCCGAGAATCCCGGCGCGGTTGGCGAGGCAAAGCAAAACAAAGCGGCGCCCGCAGCAGCGGCGAAAAAAACCAGTGACAAAAGTGCTTCACAACGATCCGGGACCAGCTTTGCGCACGGACGCAGCGTCCGGCACAGCGCAGTTCCCTTCCTTGCACCAGTAGACTGGGGCAATGAAAACTACGGTTCATCAAGCGATCCGCGCAACGATCTCGGCAATCCTCCGGGAGGCGCAATCGACGGCGGCGCCGGCAGCGGCAATTTTCAATTTACTGCACCCATCCTTGCTCTGAACGGCCGCGGCATCAACATTTCCCTGGGTGCTGCTTACAACTCGCGATTGTGGAATAAAGCCGGGACTTCTTCGATCACCTACGACATCGATCACGGCTGGCCCGCGCCCGGCTTTTCCATCGGTTTCGGCAAGATGATCGCGCTCGGTATCAACAATGGCGCGATGCTGGTCGATGCTGACGGCACGCGTCACAGCTTTAACGGTTCAATCCAGTTTTTCTCCTGGGGCACGATCTTCACGGGGCACACGACCGATGGTTCATTTATCGACTACACCTACACCACCGGCACCAACGGCATCCTGTTGTCTGCCCAGGCCAAGCTTCCTGACGGCACCGTGATCAACTACACGGTTAGCGGGCCGCAAGCTTACTTCCCGACCAGCATTACTGACGCCAACGGCAATTACATCGTCATTACTTACGTCAACAACACCGGCCCGCGCATTCAAACCATTACCGACACGCTGAACCGCGCGATCAGTTTCTACTACGACTCGAATAATCTTCTCACCGCCATTACCGCTCCCGGCTACAACAGCGGTTCGCCGCGAACGGCGGTGCGCTTTCATTATCACCAGCTTGCGCTTAGCTACTCGTTCAGTCTGCCCGCAGGTGTGCGCGATTCCAATCCGTGGGTAGTCGATGCGATTTACTACCCGGGCACCGGCACCGGTTACTGGTTCAACGATTCTGACTCTTATTCGACCTTCGGCATGATCCGAAAGTTGAGTGAACGCCGCGGCATGACTTTCTCCGGTCCGGATCCTGTGCCGCCTGCCCAGGGACCAACTGGACAAGGAACGATCACCTCTGCCGGTTACATGACTAAAGAGGACGTCTACAACTATCCCCAATTCGTCAACGACACCAGCGGCACGCAAAGCTCGAATCTCAGTGACGCGCCGACCTACACGTCGATGGTCAATAGCTGGACGCGTGACGGCACCAACGTCGACTCTGCCACGACGACTTACAGCGTTCAGCAGAATGCGACCCCGCGGTTAGTGACGATTACGCTGCCCAACGGCACCAAAAGCATTCAGCAGTCCTTCAATCATCCCGGACTGTTCGATGACGGCCTCGTTTACCACGACGAAACTTACGATGCCGCCAACAATCTTTTGAGCAGCAGTACGTCTACCTGGCAACAAGGCGCTTACGAATCACCACGTCCAGCGCGGGTCGAGAAGACGGACGAGCGCCAGCAGCTCACGGCGACCGAGTTCAGTTACGGCACTGTCTACAACCAGATTACGGAAGTCAGGGAATACGATTTCGGCGGCACAGTCATGCTGCGCAATAAGAAGTCGCAGTATCAAAACAGTTCCAATTACACCAGCCGCCATATCTTCAGCCTGCCGCTGATTGTTGAAACATACGCCGGCGATAACGTCACTCGCTTGACGCGCACTGAATATCAGTACGACGGCCAGACTCTCACACAGCGCGCCGATGTCGTGCAGCATGATTACTCGTTCGATCCTTACGCGCCCGACGAGGGCTTGTGTTACTGGGAGACCGACTGGAGCGATCCTGATTGCCAGGGCAGTTGTTCGCCGGAGTTGTTTGGTTGCGATGGTTATTGCCCGCAGAACTACGTCTGTCCTTACAACCCGGCGACGGATTTTCGCGGCAACATCACCCAAATGACGACGTATGCCGACGGGTTAAATGCGACCGGCGCGATCACGGAGACTTATCGTTACGACATCGCCGGTAATCTGGTGACCACCAGCACCGCCTGCTGCGAACAGACCAGCAACGTTTTCACCGTCGACACGCAGTATGCGTATCCGCAGTCCAAGATACGCGGTTCGGCCACCGATGCTTTGGCACAGGTCAAGATCAGCGCGACGTACGACTTCAACACCGGGCTCGTCCGCTCCGCCACTGATGCTAATGGACGGCAGGCAGTAACTGATTTCAGTCCCAATTCGCTCCGTCCAATCGTGGCGACGTCGGCCACCGGTGCGCACACAGACACGGCTTACGACGACGTCGCGATGACGGTGTCGTCCACCACTTATCTTGCCCCCGGCGAGGGCGGCGGGATTGCCGATCAGACCGTGAAAACAATGAACGGCCAAGGCGAGGTGCGGCAGGAGTCTGCCCTGGGTGCAAATAACACGTGGGATTTTGTCGACACAGTCTTCAACAACCTGGGCCAGATCACGCAACGCTCGCGTCCTTATCGCACCGGTGAGACACCGCAATGGATCACGGCGACGTACGATGCGCTCGGACGGAACAACCGAGTCACAGATCCCGATGGCAGCGTAAGTGAGACTTACTACAACGAAAAAGATTTCGATACCAGCGATGGCTATGCGCCGGCTCGGCCGAATGTCGCCAGCACCGCCGCCGGTGAAACGATATTGGTGCGCGATGCGTGGGGACGTGAGCGCTGGGGCCGTATGGATTCGAACGGACAGCTCGTGGAAGTTGTCGAGCCGAACCCGTCGGGCAACGGATCGACTGCGACCGCCGGGTATGTGACTACCTACAGTTACAACACACTCGGTAGTCTGACCACCATTAGTCAGGGTTCTCAAACACGTTCGTTTAGCTACGACTCCGTGGGTCGAATGACGGCCCAGAAGATGGCCGAGGCCAGTGCTACTCTCAATAGCGCGGGGACTTACGTCGGTGGTTCAGGAACGTGGAGCGACGTCTTTACCTACGACACGCGCTCCAATATAACCTCGCGGACCAACGCGCGGGGCGTGAAGACCATTTACAACTACAACAACGATCCGCTTAATCGTTTGCAGTCCGTATCGTGGGACACGACTGCCGACCCGAATCACAGTCTGCAACCCGGCGATCCAAACTATTATCTCCGCATCCTCGATGCAGCCATGGTCACCTACCAGTATCGGACCAAAGACACCGCCGCGCAGTTGAAGGACATCACGCAGATCGCGTCCATCACGACGGCCGGCGTCAGTACCGAGACATTCGACTACGACACTGAAGGACGACTGGCATTTTCTATTCTGACCTTGACCAGTCGCTCCAGTTTCCCGTTCCGGACTGATTACGGCTACGACTCACTCGATCGCCCGAACGACCTGACCTATCCGGCTCAATACGGCAACGGCAGCGCGCCGCGGCGCGTCGTCCATCAGAATTACGACGTCGGCAGCCGCTTGAGCAGTGTTACGTATAACGCGCAGAACTTTGCCTCGGGCATCACCTATAACGCCGCCAGCCAGCAGACCGCGATCATCGTCGGCAGCGGCACGAACCAGGTCACGGAGAACTACACTTTCAACGCGCAGACCGGTCTGCTCGACAACCAGACGGTTGTTCGCGCTGGGACGACACTCCTCGATCTCAGCTACGACTATGCTGACGGCAACGGTAAACGTACCGGCCAACTCAAGAAGCTCCTCAACAACCTGAATCACAACAAGGATCGGGCTTACAGCTACGATGCGTTGGGTCGTCTGACTCAGGCGACTGGCGGTGCATCAGGCGCGCTCTGGACACAGAATTACTCTTACGATCGTTACGGCAACCGGACGAGTGTTTCCGCCACCGGGAACCAGGCGAGAGTGACCGAGCCGAAAGTTATTTTGCCTACGGATCAACTGGCAGCAAAAACGGAGATGGAAGTGCCGGAAGCGCTGCGCCAGGATCTGCCGCGCTCGATCTCCGACACTCCGTTCACTCTCAGTGCCCGACCTGCAACTCTCAATTCGGCCGTCCCGCAGAGCCCGCCCACGTTCACGGACGATCCGCTGGTAGCGGGTACTACGCCCATCAAAGCCGTGCACATCACTGAGCTGCGTACGGCAGTTAACCAGGCGCGCGCGCGCGCGGGACTGGCGGCAGCCACCTGGACCGACAGCTCGCTCTCCGGCGTCGCGATAAAGGGCGTGCACATTCAGGAGCTGCGCGATCGTTTGGCTGAAGCGCGCGCCGCGCTGGGCAAGTCTGTTTTCAGCTACACCGATCCCACGTTGACCACCGGCACCACTTTAATAAAGGCGGTGCACGTTCAGGAACTGCGACAGAGTGTCACCGAAGCTTTGTCTGGACCAAGCGGTTGTCCGGCTGGACAAACTGTCGCGATGGATCAGTTCGTGAAGAACTTCTACCAGGGAGCACTCAATCGCCAGCCAAACGCAACGGAGTTGGCGGCGTGGACCGATCAACTGCGACAGGCTTATTCGCAAGGACAATCCCAGTTGCTGTCCACGGCAATCTATTTCGGGCGCCAGCTCTTCAAATCGCAGGAATACCTCAGCCGCAACCGAATAGATCACGACTACGTCTACGATCTCTACAAAGCTTATTTGCAGCGGGAACCCGACCAATCAGGTTGGGATTTCTGGACCGGGCAGGTCGGGTTGAATGGCCGCGACGCGGTGCGCGCCGGTTTTGAGCAAAGTCCTGAATTTGCGACGAAAGTTGCGAGCTTGTGTCCGCTCGGTTCGGGTGGCACGTTCTCGATTCCGACAGACGGTTTGACCAGTGTTGCTTACGACCCGGCGACGAACCGGATCACCGACGCCGGTTTCATCTACGACGCAGCCGGCAACCAGATGCGAAAGGTGCGGGCCGACGGCTCCGCGCAGAAGTTCCAATACGATGCCGCCAATCGTCTGGTGAAAGTCACGGATGATTACGGCTACACACTCGGTACTTACACTTACGGCGAATCATCCCAGCGGCTGATTGCGGAGGAAGGTAACGTCCGCACTTACTACGCCTGCAGCGACAATGTCGAGTACGTGGAAATCAACGGCGCCACCTCGCCGGGGTGGTCCAGGAGCTACGTATTTCTCGGCTCACGACTGCTCGCGACCACCACGCCGAACGGCAGCGGCGGAGAATTCACGCAGTATCACCATCCCGATCGTCTCGGCACTCGCCTGGTTACAAACGCACAGGACACTACCTTCTTCGAACAGCAAACGTTGCCGTATGGCACCGCCTTGAATGAGTCGGCGCCCGCAGGCGGAACAGTCGGCGCAACGAACAAACGTTTCACCAGCTACGACAGAAGCATAACGACCGGTCTCGACTATGCCGTCAATCGTCACTACGACTCGCAGCAGGGACGGTTTACGCAGGTCGATCCCGCGGGCCTCGATGCCATGAGCCCGTCGAACCCGCAGACGCTCAATCTTTATGCTTACTGCGCGAACGATCCTGTTAACAACATCGATCCCAGCGGTCTGGGCTTCTTTAGTTTCATCAAGAAAATCTTCAAGCGCATCATTCACGCGCTGATTCATGCGGTAATCAAGGCCGTCTTCACGTTCCTGGAAACCTTGCTGATGACGGGAAACCTGCATGCGGCGGTCATCGCCGCAATCGGCGCGGGGGTGGCGGATTTCCTGAAGGAAATCGGCTGGCCTTCGAAAGGCTATTGGAAAGTGATACCCGGCGGGACAGCACAGTGGAACCCGGATGTCGTTCCCATACTGGGCGGCGGTCCGAGCGGACTGAGCAAGCTGATCATCGTTAACATAGCGAACCCGCAGAACCAGGCGCCGATTACCGTCAGGTTCATGAGTAAGAAATACATCAAGGACTTCCTCAAAGCACTTGACGAAGCCAAGAAGCGCCTGAAAAAACCTGCTTGTGCGCAACTGTTCGGAAAGTCGACCGCAGACCTGGTGGCGATGCTGGATAACACAGAATATCGGGTTCTCCCACTGGCTAGTGGTGGTCCTAAATACGATCCCGCAACTGGTGAGACAAGTGTAACCGGGGCCCAGACGAATTCTGCAACCTCGGTTTTCATCAACGAGAAGGGCAACTTCTTCCATGCCGTGATGCCCGTCAACGGAAAGATGGCCACGCTGGACGCCCATTCGGGTCTGCGTGGTAAAAAGTTCAGCTCCCTTCTGTTACTCCATGAGCTGGGCCATCAGGTCGGAATATTCGGACCTGATAACAACAATCAGAAACTGAACCAGGCAAACACCGATGCAGTTAAAAAGGCGTGCTTTTGAGAAATGAGAAGAGTAACAGCAGCTTTACTCTTAACGGTGGTCGTTGCGTGCGTCCTGCTTTCGCCGGTAGCTCCCGCTGCCGGCGTGGCCGCGCTCGAGTCATCGGCACCGGAGCCATTGCGCCTCAGCATCAAAGTTGTGGGCGAACAATACTGCATCGGGGATGCAGAATTGGATGGTCTACGTCTTAACGTGCGGCTGGTCTACACCAACCAGGGGAAGGACACGATTCTTCTCTACAAAGGGAGTAACACCATCTCGAGGCTGATGATCAGCCGCACCTTTGCTGACGCCGCCGCAAAACGTTTTGAAGTGAACTCCTCGCTGACGGAAGTCAGCAGCGGTGGCGCGAAGTGTTACCGGGGACGTGTGCCGTCAACGTGCTTCGTTTCTCTGCCACCGAATGCGTCGTACGAAGTGAAGTCAACTATCGGGCTCTTCGTTGTGCGAGGCGATGCACGCGAGATCGCCGGAGCCGTCAAGTCAGGCGATCACGTACTCCAGGTTGAGGTCCCGACGTGGCATGAATCAAACGAGCTGGCCGAACAACTGCGTCTGCGTTGGCAGCGACACGGGACCTTGTGGTCCACACCAGTAACATCCGCTCCCCTTCTGTTCACCATTACGAAGAAACATCAAGTAAAAGATTGTCCTTAACGAAAGAGGCACACATGAAAACTTATCTCAGAGGCACTTTCTTCCGCGTCGCCATTAATTGTGTCCTGGCGATTACCTTGACGGCTATGGCTGCGGGATTGACGCTCGCGCAGACGAATACCTTTCCCAGCAGTGGCAATGCCGGCGTGGGCACAACTTCTCCTTTAACGAAGGTGCACGCCATGAGCGGCAGCACCACCAGTAGCTCGGTTATCGCTACGACTGATAGCAATGGGAACACCGGCAGCGCCCTCGGAATGTGGTCAGGATGGTCAGGCGGTACTCCTAATACTCCGGCTTTGATTTGGACGGCCGGCAGGGATTTGCGCCTGGGCGGCGGCATTACTGATTTAGCTACCGGCGGTGGATTCGCAGAAGCAATGAGAATTACCAGCGCCGGCCGAGTCGGTATCGGAACGGCAGCTCCGGATACCTGGGCCAAGCTTCACGTTTACAACGCCGATGGCGCCGGTATCGATGTTCAGTCTGCTACTGCCGGCACGTGGTCGAGGTTTCGGCTGGTAACGAGCACTCGCACCTATGGCTGGTTTGCCGGTGATGCAACCAATTCGCTCGCGCCAAATAGTATCGGGCTCTACGATTACAACGCCAACGCGTTCCGTTTGATGCTTGACAGCTCAGGCAATTTTGGATTTGGGACGTCGACCCCCACGTTACAAACCGGCGCGACCAACAAGATGCTCGAGCTCCAGGGGACCGTAAATCCCGGAGTGGCGCTGACCGCTACGTCTGCCGGCGGCAGGCAGTTCTTCCTCTACTCGTCACAGGCGAACCCCGGTTACTTCAGTGTCTTCGACGCCACCGCCGGCACAGACCGACTCGTAATTAGCAGTGGCGGCAACGTCGGCATCGGCACCAGCAACCCGCTGAATAACCTACAAGTAGGTGCGCAAACCGCGGCTTCCACCGCAACGCCAACGACGCTCTCGCTGGGCGGTTCTTACAGCAGCGTCGCCGGAGCAAATTTAAAGCTGAAGCTGTTCGATGACGGCACAGGAAACACGTACGGAGTCGGCATCTCGGCAAACAGCATGGATTTCGGTGTTAGTTCCACCGCCGGCTATCACTGGTACGCGGGCGGGACGAACAAGATGACTCTCAGCAATAGTGGAGACTTGACCGTCAGCGGCAACATCGCCGCGAAATATCAGGACGTCGCAGAATGGGTTCCTTCATCCGAGCAACTCCCGGCAGGCACAGTGGTAGTGCTCGACGCGACGAAATCCAATCAAGTTGTCGCTTCAGCCGTTGCTTACGATACGCGCGTAGCGGGTGTGATCTCTGAGCGCCCCGGTATCGCTCTCGGTGAAAGCGGCGAGGGCAAACTTCTGGTCGCCACCACCGGTCGGGTGCGAGTGAAAGTGGATGCGACGAATGCTCCGATTCAGATCGGTGATTTGTTGGTTACCAGCGATGTGCCCGGTGTCGCTATGAAGTCGGAACCGATTGTTATCGGCGGCCGGAAGATTCATTCGCCGGGCACGTTGATCGGCAAAGCACTGGAACCACTGGCGACGGGAAAGGGCGAGATTCTGGTGCTGCTGAGTCTGCAATGATCCGATCTGCGGGCGCCGATCTCTTCGCCACAAAGAAGCACAAGAGGCACAAGTGGTCGCAACTGCTGGACTGCTTCTTGTGCCTCTTTGTGGCGCGTGTACTTTTGAAGTAAAGCGGAGTCAGTTCCGTTTTACGGTTTCACCTCGAAGCGCCTGGCGGCGGACCAATTGCCGGGCGTGCCCGAGGCCGAGTTGGCGCGCACCCGCCACCACATCCTGACCGTAGGCAGCGTGCTGGTCGTGAACTGCGAGACCGTCGTGTTCTGGTCCACCACCAGCGGCGTTGCGAAAGTATCCGAGTCGTCGATCTGGATCGTGTAGCTCGCCGCGCCGCTCACGTCCGTCCAGTCGAAGGTAATGCTCGTGCCAGGGCTGAAGCGCGCATCGGCCGCGGGGCTGATGAGCGACGGCGCAGGCAGCGGGCTGGTGCTGGTGGACGCCGGTGTGACGGTCAGCGTTGTCGTGCGGCTTACGCCGGCGTACGTTGCAGTGATCGTGACGCCGGTATTCGCGGTAACCGCCGAGGTGTTGACGCCGAAGGTCGCACTCGACGCACCCGCCGCTACGGTGACGCTGGCAGGCACTGAGACAACCGACGTGTTCGCACTGCTCAGCGTCACTACCGCCCCACCGCTCGGCGCTGCGCCCGTCAACGTAACCGTACCCTGCGCCGTGTTTCCACCAACAACAGAACTCGGGCTCACACTGACCGCGGACAGACTAGCCGGCGTGGTCGTGGGAGACGGAGCTTGGGCGGTGAACCGGTCCGACGCCGAGAAGGGACCCGCAGCGCCCGCCGAGTTGAACGCGCGCACGCGCCAGAAGAGCCGTTGCGCGGGCAGGCCCGTAACTGTCGCCTGCGACACGCTCACCA
>Ga0081539_10001575_pt1 | contig 37703 bp, 36 predicted proteins | sample TabmetS4T2R2_FD_71023 | JGI IMG/M metagenome (GOLD analysis project Ga0081539, IMG submission 71023) | Tabebuia heterophylla rhizosphere microbial communities from the University of Puerto Rico - S4T2R2 | ecosystem: Host-associated > Plants > Roots > Rhizosphere ... | reverse complement strand
CCCGGCCATCCCTGCCTGTCCGACATCGACCCGGGCGAGGTGGTGGCGGCGGTCCGGCTGCTCACCGCCGAGCGCGCGACCCGGCTAGCCGAGGTGACCCGATGAACATCCTGCTCTGGCACGTGCACGGTTCCTGGACGACCGCGTTCGTCCAGGGCAAGCACCGCTACCTCGTGCCGGTCAACGAGGCCCGGGACCCGTGGGGCCGCGGCCGGGCCCGCACCTACGACTGGCCGTCCTCGGTGGAGGAGCTGCCCCTGGAACAGATCCGGGACGCCGACGTCGCGATCGTGCAGCGGCCCGAGGAACTCGACCTGATCCCGCCGGGCCTGCCGGTGATCTACGTCGAGCACAACACGCCCAAGGGGGACGTGCCGGACAGCCGGCACCCGATGGCCGACCGGGACGACCTGATCGTCGCGCACGTCACCCACTTCAACGACCTGTTCTGGGACACCGGCGGCACCCGCACCACGGTGATCGAGCACGGCATCGTCGAGCCGGCCGTGCGCTGGACCGGCGAGCTGGAGCGGCTGGCGATCGTCACCAACGAGCCGATCCGCCGGCACCGGGTCACCGGCACCGACCTCTACCCCCGGTTCGCCACGGTGGCACCGCTGGACGTGTTCGGGATGGGGGTCGCCGGACTGCGCGGGGAGAGGATCGAGGCGTACGACGATCCGCCGCAACACACGATGCACGAGTTGGTCGCGCGGCGCCGGGCGTACCTGCACCTGTGCCGGTGGACCTCGCTGGGGCTCAGCCTGATCGAGGCGATGCAGCTGGGCATGCCGGTGATCGCGCTGGCCACCACCGAGGCCGTCGCCGCCGTCCCGCCCGACGCGGGCGTTCTCGCCACCCGTGTCGACACCCTCGTCGAGGCCGCGCACTGGCTCCTCGAGGAACCCGCCGAGGCGGCGCGCCTCGGCGCGCGCGCCCGGCAGGTCGCGCTCGCCCGCTACGGCCTGGACCGGTTCCTCGCGGACTGGGACCGGCTGCTGGAGGAGGAAACATGCGGATCGCGATGATCTCCGAACATGCCAGCCCGCTCGCCACGCTCGGCGGGGTCGACGCGGGCGGGCAGAACGCGCACGTCGCGGAGCTGGCCGGCGCGCTCGCGGCGGACGGCCACGAGATCCGTGTCTACACCCGCCGCGACAACCCGGAGCTGCCCGTGGTGGTCCCGCTCGGCGCGCACGTCGACGTGGTGCACGTCCCGGCCGGACCGCCGACCGTTCTGCCCAAGGACGAGCTGCTGCCGTACATGGGCGCGTTCGCCGCGTGGATGGCGGCGGACTGGCGCGACGGGTGGGCACCGGACGTCGCGCACGCCCACTTCTGGATGAGCGGCCTGGCCGCGGTCACCGCCGGGCGCGCCCGCCGGGTCCCGGTGGTGCAGACGTACCACGCGCTGGGCTCGGTGAAGCGGCGCCACCAGGGCGCCGCGGACACCAGCCCGCCGCGGCGCATCGCGTACGAGCGGGAGCTGGGCCGGGCCGTCGACCGGGTGATCGTGCAGTGCCGGGACGAGATCCGCGAGCTGCTCCGGCTCGGCGTGCCGCGCTCCCGGATGTCCCTGGTGCCCTCCGGGGTGAACACCGAGCGGTTCCGTCCCGACGGCCCGGCCGTGCCGCGCCCGGCCGTCCCGCGGATCCTCACCGTGGCCCGGCTGGTCGAGCGCAAGGGCGTCGAGGACCTCATCCGGGCGCTGCCGGCGGTGCCCCGGGCGGAGCTGGTGGTGGTCGGCGGCCCGCCCGCGGGCGAACTGGGCGCCGACCCGTACGCCCGGCGCCTGCGCCGCCTCGCGGCGAGCTGCCGGGTGGCCGGCCGGGTCCGCCTGGCCGGCGCGGTCCCCGCGCACGAGATGCCGCAGTGGTACCGCTCGGCGGACGTCGTCGCCGCGACCCCCTGGTACGAGCCGTTCGGCCTGACCCCGCTGGAGGCGATGGCGTGCGGCGTGCCGGTCGTGGCCAGCGCGGTCGGCGGCCTGGCCGACACGGTCGTCGACGGCGTCACCGGCGACCTCGTCCCGCCCCGCGACCCGGCCGCGCTCGGCGCCGCGCTGCGCCGCCTGGTCACCGACGACCTGCGGCGCGTCGCGTACGCCTCGGCGGCGGTCGACCGCGCCACGCATTCGTACTCCTGGCCCCGGATCGCCGGGCGGCTCGCCGCCGTGTACGCGGCCGTCGCCGGTGTTTCCCTCGAATCCACCCGTGAGGCGGTCGCCTGATGAACGGTCCCCTGGGAGACGGCACCGGTTCCGCCCCGCTCGACGACCACCTGAGCGCGCTGGCGGCGGCGATCGGCCCGTTCCGCGTGGCGGCCGCCCGGCTCGCGCACTGGGGTGGCCAGCTCGCCTGGCACCTCGGCCAGGGCGGCCGCCTGCTGGTGGCGGGCAACGGCGGCAGCGCCGCCGAGGCCCAGCATCTCGCCGCCGAGCTGGTCGGCCGGTTGCGCGACGAGCGGGCCCCGTTGTCGGCCATCGCACTCACGCCCGACTCGGCGGCGGTGACGGCGATCAGCAACGACTACGGCTACGAGGAGGTCTTCGCCCGGCAGGTGCGCGCGCACGGGCGGCCCGGTGACGTGCTGCTGGTGCTGTCCACCAGCGGGCGCAGCCCGAACCTGCTCGCCGCGGTGCGCGCCGCGAAGGAGTGCGGCCTGCGCACCTGGGCGCTGGTCGGCGCGGCGCCGAGCCCGCTCGCCGACGCGTGTGACGAGGCGCTGCGCTGCCCGTCGCCGGACAGCCAGGTGGTCCAGGAGCTGCATCTGGTCGCCGTGCATGTGATGTGCGAGTACGTCGACCGGACCCTGCCGGCGGTGCTCGCGGGCGGCCACCCTTTCGCGGAGGTCCTCGGCGAGGTGGGGGTGCGGGTATGAGCAGCATCGTGATCGTCGGCGACACGCTGCTCGACCGCGACGTCGAGGGCTCGGTGCGCCGGGTCGCCCCGGACGCGCCCGCGCCCGTGCTCGACGAGGAGCACGTGCGCGACCGTCCCGGCGGTGCCGGCCTGGCCGCGCTGCTCGCGGCCGGCCACGGGTACGACGTCGCGCTGGTCACCGCCCTGGCGGACGACGCCGGCGGCGCCCGGCTCGGCGAGCTGCTGGCCGCCGCCGGGGTCGCGGTCTACCCGCTGCCGCTGCCGGGCGCGACCCCGGAGAAGGTCCGGCTGCGCGCGCAGGGCCAGGTGCTGCTGCGGCTGGACCGGGGCGGCGCCCCGCAGCCGCCCGGGGACGCACCGGAGGCCGCCCTGGCGGTGCTGCGGGCCGCCTCGGCGATCCTGGTCAGCGACTACGGCCGCGGTGTCGCCCGGCATCCGGCGCTGCGGACCGCCCTGGAGCAGGCCAAGGCACCCATCGTCTGGGACCCGCACCCCGACGGGCCGGCCCCGGTGCCGAACGTGCGCCTGGTGACACCGAACCTCGGCGAGGTCCGCAAGCTCTCCGGCGACGCCGGCGGCGGCTCCACCCTGACCACCGCGCAACGGGCCGGTCAGCAGCTGCGGCAGCGGTGGCGGGCCGGGGCGGTCGCGGTCACCTGCGGCGCCGACGGCGCGGTGCTGTGCCACTCGGGGCCGACCCCGCTGGTCGTGCCCGCGCCGGCCGTCGCCGGCGGCGACACCTGCGGCGCGGGGGACCGGTTCGCGGCCACCGCGGCGCTCGCCCTGGCCTCGGGCGCGCTGGTCTCCGAGGCGGTCCAGGAGGCGGTCGCGGCGGCCAGCGCGTACGTGGCCGCGGGCGGCGTCGCGGCGGCGCTGGCCCCGCCGCCGACCGCGGAGGCGGCCGGCAAGCCGGAACGGATCGGCCCCGCGGAGGCCGGCCGGCTGATCGCGGACGTGCGGGCCCGCGGCGGTACGGTGGTCGCCACCGGCGGCTGCTTCGACCTGCTGCACATCGGCCACCTCGCCACCCTGCGGGCCGCCCGCCGCCTCGGCGACTGCCTCATCGTGTGCCTGAACAGCGACGAGTCGGTCAAGCGTCTCAAGGGCCCGGACCGGCCGCTCACCGGGCAGGCCGACCGCGGCCGGCTGCTCGCCGCCCTGGACTGCGTGGACGCCGTCGTGATCTTCGACGAGCCCACGCCCGAGGCGCTGCTGTCCTGGCTGCGCCCGGACGTGTGGGTCAAGGGCGGCGACTACGCCGACGGCGGGCCGGACCTGCCCGAGGCCGAGCTGGTCAAGCGGTGGGGCGGCCAGACCGTGATCGTGCCCTACCTGGACGGCCGGTCCACCACCCGAACCATCGCCGCGGCGCGGGCCCCCGTCCGACCGCCCCAGCACCGCCCTTGACCGGACTGAAGGCAGCCAACACCCGGAGGTAACCATGGACGCAGTGATCGTCACCGGCGGCTCGAGCGGGCTCGGCGCCGCCGTCGTGGACGCGGTGGTCAAGGCGGGCGGCCGGCCGTTGGTCATCGACCGGCAGCCGCCGCCGGACGGGGTTCGGTGGATCGAGTGCGACCTGGCCGACACCCGTGCCGCCGAGGCCGCCACCCGGGCCGCGATCGAGCAGGCCGGCGGCACGCTCGACGGGGTGGTCACCGCGGCGGGCATGGACGTGCCCGGCGCGCTGGCCGACGTTCCCGGCGAGACCTGGGACCGGATCGTCACCATCGACCTGCTCGCCACCGCCGCGGTGATCCGGGCGGCGATCCCGGCGCTCAAGCAGTCGCACGGCGGGGTCGTCACGGTGGCCTCGACGCTCGGGGTCAAGGCGGTCGGCGACGCCACCGCCTACTGCGCCGCCAAGTTCGGCGTGGTCGGCTTCACCCGGGCGCTCGCCGCCGAGCTCGCCGGCCAGGTCAACGTGACCCTGGTGATCCCGGGCGGGATGCGGACCAGGTTCTTCGACGATCGCGACGAGCGGTACAAGCCCGGACCGGACGCGATCCTCAACGACCCGGCGAACGTCGCGAACGCCATCATGTTCGCGCTCTCCCAGCCGGCCGGTTGCGCCGTACGGGAACTGGTCATCGCGGCCGAGACCGAGACGTCGTACCCGTGATCCTCGCGCTGCGCGCCCTCGGCGTCGGCGACCTGGCGGCCGCGGTGCCCGCCCTGCGCGGGCTGCGCGCCGCCTTCCCCGGCCGCACCCTGGCGCTGGCCGCGCCCACCTGGCTGGTGCCGCTGATCGAGCTGGTCGGCGGCGTCGACCGGATCGTGCCCACCGACGGCCTCGAACCGCACGCGTGGGCGGCCGGCCGGGCGGAGCCGGCCGACCCGGTGGAGGTCGCGGTCAACCTGCACGGCCGCGGGCCGCAGTCGCACCGGTTGGTGCAGTCCGCGCACCCCGCGAAGCTCTGGGCGTTTGCCAACGTCGATGCGGGGCATCTCGACGGTCCGGCCTGGATCGAGGAGGAACACGAGGTGCATCGCTGGTGCCGGCTGCTGCGCCACTACGGCGTGCCCGCCGACGAGTCCGACCTGGCGCTGGCCGTCCCGCGGGTCCGCGTCCCGCAGGGCGTCACGATCGTCCACCCCGGCGCGAAGTCGCCGTCGCGCCGCTGGCCGCCCGCCCGGTACGCGGCCGTCGCCCGGCGGCTGCGCAGCACGGGTCACCGCGTGGTGATCACCGGATCCCCGGCCGAGAAGGACCTCACCACCCGGGTGGCGGCCGGCGCCGGCCTCGGCCCGGAGGCGGTGCCGCGCACCGGCCTCGCCGAGCTGGCCGGCCTGGTCGCGCACGCCCGGCTGCTGATCAGCGGCGACACCGGGATCGCCCACCTGGCCAGCGCGTACGGGACACCGTCGGTGACCCTGTTCGGCCCGATGTCGCCGGCGCGCTGGGGGCCGCCCGACCGCCCGTACCATCGCGCCCTCTGGCACGGCACCCGCAGCGAGCCGGGCGACAGCCCGGACCCCGGCGTGCATCCCGCGCTGCTCGCCGTCCGGCCGGGCGAGGTGCTCGCCGCCGCCCGCGAGGTGATCGAGCTGGGCGAACCGCGCTGCCGGCAGAACCGGGACCATGCGGCTGCGGCGCTCTGACCTGAGCAAGCCCGGCTACGGCCGGCGCCGCATGGGAAAGGGCTTCCGCTATCTGGACACCGACGGCTCCGCGCTGACCGACGACGAGGCGGTCGCGCGGATCAAGGCGCTGGTCATCCCGCCGGCCTGGCGGGACGTGTGGATCTCGACGGATCCCCGCGGCCACATCCAGGCGACCGGCGTGGACGCCGCGGGCCGCAAGCAGTACCGGTACCACGACGCCTGGCGGACCGCCCGCGACCAGGAGAAGTTCGAGCGGGTCGCGGAGGTCGCCGAGCGACTGCCGGAGATCCGCGGGAAGCTCTGCGAGGATCTCACCACGGGCCGCGGGCTGACCCGGGAACGGGTACTCGCCGCGATCGTGCGGCTGCTGGACATGGGGATGTTCCGGGTCGGCGGCGACCAGTACGCGGCGCGCGCCGAGGATCCGTCGTACGGGCTGTCCACGCTGCGGCCGGAGCACCTGCGTACCCGGGGTGGCTGCGTGCTGCTGGAGTTCACCGGCAAGTCCGGCGTCACGCACGCCGCCACCGTGGGCGACGGTGAGGTGTGCGCCGTGCTGCGCGACCTGAAGCGCCGGCGGCGCGGCGCGGACCGGCTGTTCGCCTACTGGGACCGGGCGGCGCGGCGGTGGCAGGAGATCCGCGCCGACACGATCAACGAGTACCTGCGGGCGATCAGCGGCGAGCAGATGACCGCGAAGGACTTCCGCACCTGGCACGGCACGGTCAAGGCCGCCGAGGAGCTGGCCGGGGCGGGGCCGCAGCCGACCGAGGCGAAGCGCAAGAAGGCCGTCGCGCGCGCCATGAAGGAGGTCGCCGAGCTGCTCGGGAACACCCCGGCGGTGGCGCGCGCGTCGTACGTGGACCCGCGGGTGATCGAGCGCTTCGAGGACGGCGAGGTGGTCGAGGAGCCGGACGCGCCGCGGGAGGCCGTCGAGGAGCAGGTGGTCGACCTGCTCGCCGAGGACTGAGCCGGACGCCTACCGTGCGCGACACCCCGAGCGATGCCACCATGGCCGGTATGACCGTGATCGCAACCCTCGTCGTCGAGCGGACCGGGCAGGCCTGGATCGACCGCGCCCGAGCGTACGAGATCGTCGTGGACGGCGCCGTCAAGGGCAGCGTCCGCTGCGGGCGCGAGCTGAAGGTGGCGATCCGGCCGGGCGCGCACACCGTCCGGGCCCGGCTCGACTGGACCGGCAGCGAGAACGTCCGGGTGCACGTCGGCCCGGGCGGGACGGTCCGGCTGCGGGTCGAACCGCGCGGCGCCCGGCACGCCCTGGGCAGGCGGTACCTGCGCCTCACCCGGGCCGACTGAGTTCACTCTTCGTGAAGGCCGCCGTGCGGCCAGTTTCCCGGGGACGCCGGCTTCAGTTATCGGCTTGATCGGGAGTACGGTGTTCCCCGGTTCGGCAGCCCCCATCGTCCATCCGGCCGATCTGGCGAACCACCGCCTAATCGCCGTGCGCGGATTCACTGTGCGCGGGCGAGCCGGGGACCCGAGCAGGTGGGGTGAAGCCGCGCGCACGCGCGGCCGGGCGCGCTTCCCGTCCGAACCCGTCAGCTAACCCGGTCGGCGGCCTGACGGAAGAAAGGACAACGCACCTACGTGAAGCGGATCGGGGCGCGCCGCGCCGCAGTTCTGCGCGGCCTCGCCTGCGCCGTCGCCGTGGTCGGTATCGTTCTCACCGGTCCGGGCGGCGCCGGGGCGACACCCTCGCCGTCCAGCGTCGAGGACCAGATCGACAAGCAGTGGAACGAGCTCGAGCCGGTCATCGAGCAGTACAACGACGTGCACGGCAAGCTCCTCAAGAACCGGGCCCAGCTGGAGAAGCTGACCGCACAGCTCACCCCGCTGCAGGCGCAGGTCGACGTCGCGCTCGCCCAGGTGCGCGGCCTGGCCGTCGACGCGTACATGCAGGGCGCGCCGGACGCCTTCGACGCCATGCTGATCAGCGGGTCGCCGACCGGGCTCGCCGAGAAGATGACCTATCTGGATCAGCTCGCCCGGCATCAGCGGCAGCAGATCTCCGGCGTGGCCGCGCTGCGCGACAAGTTCGCCGCCAGCAAGGCGCAGCTGGACGTGCTCACCAAGACCGTCGCGGCCCGGGACGCCGACCTGGCCAAGCGCCGGACGGCGATCGAGAAGAAGATCGCCGATCTGCAGAAGCTGCGGATCCAGGCGTACGGCGTGGCCGGGGCGAACGACGGTCCACTGCGGATCGGCCCATGCCCGTACACCTACACCAACGACCGGGGCGGCCGGGCGGCGCAGAAGGCCTGCGACCTGATCGGCAAGCCGTACGTCTTCGGCGCCGACGGCCCGAACAGCTACGACTGCTCGGGCCTGACGCAGGAGGCGTGGGGCAGCGTCGGCGTCTATCTCGACCACTACACGCGGGACCAGTGGAACGAGACGCAGCCCGTGTCCCGGAGCGAGTTGCGCCCCGGTGACCTGGTGTTCTACTACCCGGGCAGCCTGCACCACATGGGCATCTACGTCGGCGGCGGCCTGATCGTGCACGCGCCGCACACCGGCGACCAGGTCCGGATGGCGCTGATCGACCGGATGCCGGTCGCCGGATACCGGCGACCGGGCTGATCGCCGGACGTGGGCGAGGGCCGCCGGGGCGGGTGCCCCGTCAGCCCTGCGCCGTCAGCCCTGCGCCGTCAGCAGTTGCGCAGCTCCGGCGACTGGTTCAGCAGTTGACCGCGGGGCGAGACGAACCGCCGGTAACGCTCGCCGCGCACCGCGGGAAGCGCGAACGCGGCGACGCGGTGGCAGTTCTGGAACGCGAGCTTCGCGCCGAAGTGGCGCTCCAGGCCGCCGCGGATGGCGTCGCTGGCCAGGGCGCGGAGCAGCTGGCCGCGGTCCGCCTCGGACGGCGGTGGCACCTCGTGGTCGGCGAACTCGCCGCCGCCGTCGCGCAGCTGCGCCATGACCTGGCTGACCACCTCCCACGCGTACGGAAGGGAGTCGCGCACGCAGGCGACGAACTCGGCATCGGTGACATCGCCGCGTTCGGCGGTGGCGAGCAGGTCGGGGGAGACGGTGAGCGACATGCGTTTCCTCTCAAGGCGGGGACGGCTCCGGCGCCGTCACGCACCATCTTGTTGGAAACGACTTCCATTATCAAACGAGGTCACCCGATCGGCTGGCCATCAGGGCCTCCGGTGCGGGCGACGGCCCGGCGTTCCACTTCTCCTCGATCCGGCCGAACCGCCAGACCAGCAGGGCGACCAGCCAGGTGAGGACGAACAACCCCACGATCACGAAGCCGACGTGGTTCAGGTCGAGGCCGCCGATCGCGGCCAGCGGCCCGGTCGTGATGCCGAGCCGGCCCGTGACGAGCGAGATCAGCTGGATCGTGCCGATGATCAGCGCGACGGCGACGGACAGGCCGGTGATCGTGAGGTTGTAGTAGACCTTGCGGACCGGCTTGGCGAGCGCCCAGCCGTACGCGACGTTCATCAGGCAGCCGTCGATCGTGTCCAGCAGGCTCATTCCCGCGGCGAACAGCACCGGCAGGGTCAGGATCGCGTACCAGGGGAGCGCGAAGGCCGCGGCGCCGCCGGCCAGGACCAGCAGCGAGACCTCCGTGGCGGTGTCGAAACCGAGCCCGAACAGCAGGCCGATCGGGTACATCTGCCACGGCCTGGTCACCGCCCCGGTGGCCCGGGACAGGATCCGGTTGAGCAGGCCGCGGCTGTTCAGCTGCTCCTCGAGTCGCGCCTCGTCGAACGCGCCCCGGCGCATCCGGCGGAACACCTTCGCGATGCCGACCAGGAGCACCAGGTTGACGATGCCGATGGCGTAGAGGAAGACGCCGGAGACGCCGGCCCCGACGACCCCCGTGATCCGCTGCAGCGTGGAGGAGTCGCTGCCCAGCTGGCCGGCCAGCGACCGGACGCCCAGGCCGAGCAGCAGGCAGACCCCGAACACCACGCTGGAGTGGCCGAGCGAGAACCAGAACCCGACCGAGAGGGGCTTGCGCCGCCCGCCCATCAGCCTCCGGGTGGTGCTGTCGATCGCGGCGATGTGGTCGGCGTCGAACGCGTGCCGCATGCCCAGCGTGTACGCGGTCACGCCGAGCCCGACGCCGTATCCGCCGGCCGCGCCCACCCGGTAGTGCGCCGGCACGACCACGAGCAGCAGCAGGCCCCACCCGGCGACGTGCAGCGCCAGGATGAACGCGCCCATCCCGGCGATGCCGGCCCACCCGCGGGGCCCGACCGCCTCCCGCATCCGAGCTCGCACCATGCCGCCGCCTCATCGTCAGAAGTTGCTGTTGCCTATGACTTGCAACAGCGAAGCGTACGACAAGAGCAGTCACCCGCCTCAGGTGGAGCGACTCCACTGCATCGACAGCCCGGTGACCGCCCGTTCGGTGCGGATCTCCAGCAGGTCACCGAGGATGGTGGCCCGGTCGAGCACCAGCGGCGTGTCGTCCAGCCCGTACGTCACCCGGTCGGAGACGAAGGCCGGCGTGCCGGCGGCCCGGCCGAGCAACGCCGCCGTCGCCTCGTCGAGCAGGCCGGGCCGCACCACCTCGGATGCCCGGTGCACCACGACGCCGAGGTCGGCGAGCGCCGCGTAGAGCGAGGTGCCGCTGAGATCCGCCGCGGCGAGCGCGGTGCCGCGGATCCAGGAGAGCTGGTGCACGGCAGGCCGCCCGGCGAGCAGCCGCACCCGCTCCAGCCGCACCGCCCGGTCGGCGCCGCCCAGCCGGTCCGCCACCCGACCGGGCGGGCGCCGGGCCCGCTGCCCGAGGATCCGCGTGGTGACCGGGTGGCCCTGGGCGCGCAGGTCCTCGGCGAAGCCGCGCAGCGAGTCGAGCCGGTACGCGGCGCGCGGCTCGGCCACGAACGTCCCCCGGCCCGGCTGCTGGGACACCAGACCGTCGTCCTCGAGCCGGCGCAACGCCTGGCGCAGCGTGACGAGCGTCACCCCGTACGCCGCGCTGAGCTCCCTCTGCGGCGGCAGGGCCGAGCCGGGCGCCAGCTCGCCGGCGCGGATCCGCGCGGTGAGCTCAGCCGCGATCACCTGGTACTTCGGCGTGCGCGGTGCCGTCAACAGCATCCTCCTGGTCGAGTGCGGCACGCAGCGCCGCGACGTCCTGCCGCAGCTCGTCCGGCGTGGCTCCGTCCAGCACCCTACGCATGAGCGCGGCCCCGACCACGACGCCGTCCCCGGCGCGTCCCGCCGCGGCGGCCTGGGCCGCGGTGGAGACGCCGAAGCCGACCAGCACCGGCAGCCGGGTGACCGCCTTGACCCGGGCGGCGAGGTGCGCGGCCGACCCGGCGAGCGCGTCCCGTTCCCCGGTCGTGCCCATCACGCTGACCGCGTACACGAAGCCGCGGCTGCGCGCGGCGATCTCGGCCAGCCGGTCGTCCGGCGTGACGGGCGCGACCAGCAGGGTGAGCTCGATGCCGGCGTCCGCGGCGGCCTGCCGCACGCCGGCGGCCTCGTCCACCGGCAGGTCCGGGACGATCAGGCCGCCGACGCCGGCCGCCGCCAGCCGGGCGCAGAACGCCTCCGGACCGGCGCGGAACACCAGGTTGGCGTATGTCATCGCGATCAGCGGGACGCGGATCCGGCCCCGTACGGCCGTGAGGTCGGCGAGGATCGAGGCCACCGTGGCGCCGCGGGCCAGCGCGGCGTCGGACGCCTGCTGGATCGTCACGCCGTCCAGGACGGGGTCGGAGAACGGCAGGCCGATCTCGATCGCGTCGGCGCCGGCCTCCTGGTACGCGAGCAGGTAGGCGGTCCAGTCCGCGGTGATACCGCCGGTGACGTACGGGATCAGGCGTTTCACGCTGTGCCATTTCCGGCGCCCCCGGCGAGGGTCGTCATGTCCTTGTCGCCGCGCCCGGAGAGGGTGAGCAGCACGGTCGAGCCGGCGGGCAGGTCCGGCGTGCCGGCCGCCCGGAGCACCCAGGCGACCGCGTGCGCCGACTCCAGCGCGCAGATGATCCCCTCGGCGCGGGCCAGCCGCCGTACGGCGTCGGTGACCTCGTCGTCGGCGACGGTGCGGTACTCCGCCCGGCCGGTCGCGCCGAGGTGGGCGTGCTCCGGCCCGACGCCGGGGTAGTCGAGGCCCGCGGCGATCGACCGGGCCTCGGCGACCTGGCCCTCGGCGTCCTGCAGCACCATCGTCCGGGTGCCGTGCACCACGCCCGGCGCCCCGGCGGTCATCGCGGCGCCGCCGGCCGCCTCCACGCCCACCAGCCGCGCCCCGGTCGCGGCGAAGCCGGCGAACGTCCCGGCGGCGTTCGATCCGCCGCCCACGCAGGCGACCACGACGTCCGGGACCGCGGGGCTCTGCCGCCGCGCCTCGTCGCCGATCACCCGCTGGAACTCGCGGACCATCCACGGGTACGGGTGCGGGCCGCCGACCGAGCCGAGCAGGAAATGCGCCCGGTCCACATCGGCCACCCAGGCCCGCATCGCCTCGTTGGTGGCGTCCTTGAGCGTACGGCTGCCGGTGGTCACCGGGATCACCTCGGCGCCGAGCATCGCCATGCGGTGCACGTTGAGGCGCTGCCGGGCGATGTCCCGCTCGCCCATGTAGACGGTGGCGCGCAGGCCGAACAGCGCGGCGGCGGTGGCCGTGGCCACGCCGTGCTGCCCCGCGCCGGTCTCGGCGATCAGCCGGGTGCGGCCCATCCGCCGGGCCAGCAACGCCTGCCCGAGCACGTTGTTGATCTTGTGGGAGCCGGTGTGCGCCAGGTCCTCGCGCTTGAGCAGCAGGGTGACGCCGAGCTCGGCGGAGAGATTGCCGGCCGGGGTGAGTGGAGTGGGGCGGCCGGCGTACACCGCGAGCAGGCGCGCCAGCTCGTCGCGGAAGCCGGGATCGGCCCAGGCCTCGCGGAACGCCTCGGCGAGCTGCGCGCACGCGGGCACCAGGGACTCGGGAACGTACCGGCCGCCGAACTCGCCGAAGCGGCCGAGCGCCGGCGCCGCCGTCATTGCGGTCATTCTGCCTCCATAGTTATAGAACTCTCCGCCGCAGTGTTTCATAACGCGGCGGAGAGTTCTATAACTATGGGGAGTTACTTCGCGGCCGCCTGGTAAAGCCGCTCCGGGGCGACCGCGCCGGCGAACACCCGGCCGTCGTCGGTGACCAGCACGCTGAACAGCGAACCGGCGAAGATGCGCCCGCTGCCCCAGCTGCCGCTCGAGCGTGGCAGCACGTCGAGCATGCCCTGCAGGCGCTGGTCCTCGGTGCCCTCGGCCTTCGGCAGCTTGGCCTCGACCACCGTGGTCCAGCCCGTGCCGATCGTCTTCGGCCCGTCACTCAGCGGCGGCCTCGCGGCGGGTGCTTTCTCGCCCTTGCGCTCGACGCCCTTGCGCTCGGCGTTCTCCGCGGCGTTCTCCGCCGCCTCCTTCGCGGTGGACTCGGTGATCTTGGTGCCGGGCGGCGGGTTGAAGACGAACTGCTGCGCGTCCGGCGTGCCGAAGCTGATCTGCTGGAACGCGACCCGGACCGCGGGGCTGGTTGCGTTCTTGGCGTACACGTCGACGCGCAGCGGGATGTGCTGCTCGGCGTCGATCGCCAGGCGCACCTGGCCGATCAGCGACGCGGTGTCCCGCGGGCTGAGCACCAGCTCGTACGCGTCCCGCCCGGCCACCTCGGCCGCGCCGGTCGTGGTGACCTTCGTGGTCGGGTCGATCGCGGCGAGCGCCGCGTCCGCGGCCTCCTGCGGGGTCGACGGCACCCCGGCCGGCAGCTCCGCGGGCCGGTGGCCGGCCTCGGCCGGCACCTTCAGGTGCGTGGCGCTCTTCTCGGCGCTGCGCCACAGCCAGACGTCCGAGCCGTTGCGGATCACGTCGGTCTCGCCCTGCGTGCCGAGCAGCGCCAGCCGCAGCTTGTCCTCGCCGCCGTACCAGACACGAGCGGTGTTGCTGCCGGCCACCAGGCCGGCCAGCCCGGCGTCGCCGGACCCGCCGGTGAGCCCGGAGATCGCCGGCAGGCCCAGGTCGGCGCTCTGCACGATCGTGCCGGAGAGCCCGTCGACCCTTGCGTTCTGCACGTCCACGAGCAGTTGCGCCGCGCTGCGGTCGGGCAGCGCCGGATCCGCGCTCGCGACGAGCGTCCCCGCTGCGGCGCCGCCCCCGATGACGACCACCGCCGCAGCCGACGGTACGAGCCAACGAAGCGCCGGCCTGGACCTGAACACGGACACGATGTCCACCTCCCGTTTCTCTGCGACCCAGCGTGCGCCGCCACCGCTGTGATACCGCTGAGAGCTGCCCCTAGGGGTTTTCCGCCCGGCGGCGGCGGCGTGTCATCGTGGTCCCGTGCGGGTGCTGGTGGTGGAGGACGAGGCGCGGCTCGCGTCGGCATTGCGGCGCGGGCTGCAGGCCGAGGGGTTCGCGGTGGACGTGTCCGGCGACGGGCAGGACGGGCTGGAGCGGGCCCGGCACGGCGGCTACGACGCGATGATCCTGGACGTGATGCTGCCCCGGCTCAGCGGCTACCGGGTGGTCCGGCAGCTGCGGGACGAGCGCAACTGGGTGCCGGTGCTCATGCTGTCCGCCAAGGACGGCGAGTACGACCAGGCGGACGGGCTCGACTGCGGCGCGGACGACTACCTGACCAAGCCCTTCTCGTACGTCGTGCTGCTCGCCCGCCTGCGGGCGCTGCTGCGCCGGGGGGCCCACGAGCGTCCCACCGTGCTCTCCTTCGGCGACCTCCGGCTCGACCCGGCCGAGCGGCGGGTCACCGTGGCCGGCGCCGAGGTGATCCTGACCGCTCGCGAGTTCGCGCTGTTGGAGTACCTGATGCGCCGGCCCGGCGAGGTGGTCGGCAAGATCGAGCTGCTGGACCACGTCTGGGACGCCGCGGTGGAGACCGCGCCGAACGCCGTGGAGGTGTACGTGGGCTACCTCCGCCGGAAGATCGGGCGGGAGCGGCTGGAGACCGTGCGCGGCGCCGGTTACCGGCTGGCGGCCGGCTAGTGCGCCTCCGCCGGCTCAGCCTGCGCGACCGGCTGCTGCTGGTCTCGGTGCTCGCGCTGACCCTGGGGCTGGCGGCCGGCGGCGTGCTGCTGGTCGGCGTGCTGAACTTCGCGCTGCTGCGGGCGGTCAACGCCGAGGCGCTGGACACCGCCCGCGCGGTGGCCAAGCTGGTCGACCAGAACTCGCTGAGCGACCCCATCCCGGTCAGCGCCGCGATGCAGGCACAGGTCGTCGACGCGCGGGGCCGGGTGCTCGCGGTCTCGGCGGGCGCCGACCGGCTGATCCCCATGCTGTACGAAGGCGAACTGCGCGGCATGGCCGACGGCGCGGTACGGCGGATCCCGGGCAGCCGGATCGGCCTGGACGGCGAGGCCCGGGTGGTGACGGTGACCGCGGGGCCGCCGACCGACCCGGTCCACGTGCTGGTCGCCCGGTCGACCGGCGACCTCGACCAGGGCGTGCACCTCCTGCGGATCACGTTGCTGATCGCGTTTCCGCTGCTCGTGGCGCTGCTCGCGGCGGTGCTGTGGCGGGTGCTCGGCGCCGCGCTGCGCCCGGTCGACGCGCTGCGGGCCGGCGCCGAGGAGATCACCGGCGGCACCCGGGCCGGCCGCCTGCCGGTGCCCGGGTCGCGCGACGAGATCCACCGGCTCGCCGTGACGCTGAACGGCATGCTGCACCGGCTGGACGCGGCCCGCGCCCGGCAGCGGGCTTTCGTCGCGGACGCCGCGCACGAGCTGCGCAGCCCGCTGACGAACATGCGGACCGAGCTCGAGGTCGCGCAGCGGCTGCCGGACACCGACTGGCCGGCGCTCGCCACCGACCTGCTCACCGACGTGGACCGGCTCAGCCGCCTGGTCGACGACCTGTTGCTGCTCGCCCGGGCCGACGACGGGACGGCGGCCCGGGTGCTGGCCGCGCCGCTGCAGGAGGTGGACCTCGATGCGGTCGTCGGCGACGTGGTGTCGCGCTACCCGGGCGCCGCGTACGCGCCCCCGGCCGAGCCGGTCACGGTGACCGGCGCGCCCGACGCGCTCGGCCGGGTGGTGGCGAACCTGCTGGACAACGCGGTGCGGCACGCCCGGTCACAGGTGCGGGTCGCGGTGACCGGCGAGGGCGGCCAGGCGCGGATCACCGTCACCGACGACGGCCCGGGCATTCCCGCCGCCGACCGGGAGCGGGTGTTCGACCGGTTCACCCGGCTCGACGACGCCCGGGCCCGCGACGCCGGCGGCTCGGGGCTCGGCCTGGCCATCGTCCGCGAGCTGGTGCGCCGGCACGGCGGGACGGTGACGCTGGCGGACGCCGGTCCGGGTCTCACGGCCGACGTACGGCTGCCGGCCACCCGCCGGGCCGCCTCCGGCCATCCGCTCGGAGATCCGGCGACTCCGCGATGACGGCCCGCCGGCCGGGCGCTGCCGCTCGCGCGGCGTCAGCCGGCCGCGGCGTACCGCTGCTCGGCGCGGGCCCGGGCCTTCGCCGCCTCCACCTCCCGGTTCTTGGGCGGTGCCGTGGTGACCAGCCCCTCGATGAGCTCGGCCGTGGCCGCCGCGACGGCCGCCACGGCGCGGTCGAACACCTCCTGGTTCGCCTGGGAGGGGCGGGTCGACCCGGCCACCTTCCGCACGTACTGCAGGGCGGCGGCGTGAATCTCGTCCCGCGTGGCCGGCGGTTCGAAGTTGTGCAGCTGGTGGATGTTGCGGCACATGCGTCTGGTCCTTCCGGGATCGGCTCGAGGCCCAACGTACGCCTCGGGTCCGACGGAAATCGCCCCGCGCGCCACCGGATTAGACTCGTCCGCGTGGTCCACTGGTACGAGTCGTCGATCGACCGGCAGCTGCGCGAGGCGGCCGAGCGCGGCGAGTTCGACAACCTGTCCGGCGCCGGCAAGCCGCTTTCCGACCACGGCCAGGAGTACGACGAGGACTGGTGGGTCAAGGACTGGCTGCGCCGCGAGGGCGCGACCGCCGGGGTGATCCCGCCGACGCTGGCGCTGCGCCGCGAGGTGGAGGATCTCGAGACCACCGTCGACCGGCTCCGGACCGAGCGGGAGGTCCGCGACCACGTGGCGGCGCTGAACGAGCGGATCCGCAAGGCCCGGGTGGGCCTCCTGGACGGGCCGCCGGTGGTGCTCCCGCCGCACGACGTCCAGGCGGTCGTCGCCGGGTGGCGGCAGCGCCGCGCGTGCCCCCGCTGAAATCCTCCGATCGGCCGCGTTTCTGCCGAACGGGTTGAGGTGACCTCCCACGAGCAGCGGCGCCTGGCGGCGTTGCACGAGTACCGCCTGCTGGACGCTCCGGCCGGCGACGAGCTCGAGGCGGTGGTGCGGGTGGCCGCCGCGGTGGCCGGAGTGCCGACCGCCACGCTCAACCTCATCGACGAGAACCGGCAGTGCCAGCTCACCACGACCGGCTTCGAGGGCGGCGACTCGCCGCGCAGCGAGTCGATGTGCGCGGTGGGCTTCGAGACCGGCGAGCTCACCTACCTGCCCGACGCCCGGCTCGATCCGGCGTTCCGGGACAACCCGTGGGTCACCGGGATCAAGGCGGACGTGCGGTTCTACGCCTCCGCGCCGCTGATCACGCCGCAGGGATACGCGCTCGGCTCGCTCTGCGTGTTCCACGACGAGCCGCGCGAGCTCACCGAGGCCCAGATCGCCCGCCTCCAGGACCTCGCCGGGGTGATCCTGGCGCTGTTCGAGCGGCGCCGGCAGGCCCGGGTCAACGCCGAGCTGGCCCGCGAGGTGCAGGCCCAGCACGCCGAGCTGCAGCGCGCGCATGCCGAGCGGGCCGCCGTCATCGCGGAGCTGCGCCGCTCGAACACCGAGCTGGAGCAGTTCGCCGGGGTGGTCAGCCACGACCTGGCCGCCCCGCTGAGCGTGGTGACCGGCTACCTCGAGGTACTGGAGGACCGGCTGACCGGCGGCGATCCGCAGGCCGCCCGGTGGCTCGAGGCGGCGAGCCGGGCCGTCGGCCGCATGCAGCGCCTGATCACGTCGCTGCTCTCGTACGCGACCGCCGGCAACGCCCCCTGCCGGCGCGAGCCGACCGATCTCGGCGAACTGGTCAACCAGGCGCTCACCGACCTGTCCGGCGCGGCCCGTGGCGCCACCGTCCTGGTCGCCCCGGCTCTGCCGGTGGTCGACGCCGACCCGACGCTGATCCGCCAGCTGCTGCAGAACCTGATCGCCAACGCGTTCAAGTACCGGCATCCCGACCGCCCGTGCCGGGTCGAGATCACCGCCGAGCGGCGGGGGTCCGAATGGCTCGTGGCGGTCGCCGACAACGGTCTCGGCATCCCCGCGGACCAGCGCGTCCGGGTCTTCGAGATGTTCACCCGGGTCGACCCGTCCGCGGGCTCCGGTCACGGCGTGGGCCTGTCCACCTGCCAGCGCATCGTCGAGCGGCACGGCGGGCGGATCGCCGCCACCGAGACGCCCGGCGGCGGCACCACGATGACCTTCGCGCTGCCCTGCCTGAGCGCCGGCCTGGCGCGGCGCGCCGCGACGGCGGCCGCCAGATGAGGATCGGACACCGGGTCGCCGCGGGCTTCGCGGTGCTGCTCACGCTCTTCCTCGCCGTGGTCTTCCTGCAGCTCGTGGCCGGTGACCGGCTGCGGGCCGAGCACGCCGAGCAGGCCGCGCGGGCCGAGCGGACCCGGGACGCGAACCGCGCGGTCCTGCAGTACATGACCGACGCCGAGACCGGGGTGCGGGGCTTTCAGCTCACCGGCGAGCGGGCGTTCCTCGAGCCGTACGACCGGGGCCGGGCGGGCGCGTCCGCCGCGCTGAACGAGCTCGCCGCGGCCGCCGGTGCCGACGGCGAGCTGGCCCGCCTGGTGCGGGCCCAGCGCCAGGCGGCGGCGCACTGGCTGGACGCGTACGGGATCCCGATCGTCGATGCCGGTGTCGCCGACGCCGACTCCGCGCGCGCGGCGCGCGGCAAGCAGATGTTCGACGAGGTACGCCGGGCGAACGTCGCGGTCGACACGGCCGTCGCGCGACGGCAGCGCGACATCGCGGCCGCCGACCGGCGCTCCGACCGCCTATCCTCGCTGATCTTCGCCGGCCTGGCGGTCCTGGTGCTGGTCACCGGGCTGGTCCTCGCCCTGCTGCACCAGCGGCAGCTGCTGGTCCCGCTCGAGCACATCCGGCTGACCCTGCGCCGCCTCGCCGACGGCGACCTCTCGGCGCGCGCCGTCCCGGCCGGGCCGGGCGAGCTGCGCGCGGTGATCGGCTGCCTCAACGACCTGGCCGCGGAGACCGAGCGCCTGATCGGCGCGGAGAAGGCCCGCACGGCCGGCATCGAGCTACGCCGCACGGTCGCCGCCGAACTGCAGGGCGGCGACCCGGCCGTCCGCCGGGTCGCCGAGCTGATCGGCGCGGCGTTCGGCGCGACCCGGGTGAGCGTTCACCCCGCCGGCGCGGTCGAGGTTTCCTGGCCGGCCGAGCCGGCGTCGCTGCCGGCGGACGTGGCGCGCCGCGCCCGCGCGGCCGAACCCGGCACCGTGCTGATCATTCCGGAGCTGCCCGGTACCGCGGCCGTGCCGCTCAGCGGCGACGACGGCGGCCCGCCCGGCCTGCTCTGCGTGATCCGGCCCGGCCGGCCGGAATGGACGGCGGTCGAGCACCGGCTGCTCGGTACGCTCGGCCGCGAGATCGACCACGCCCTGCGCGACCATCGGCTGCGGCGGCGCCAGGCCCACCTCATCGGCGAGCTGCGGCGGCTGGACGAGCAGAAGGACGTCTTCGTCTCCACCGTCACGCACGAGCTGCGCACGCCGCTGACCAGCATCCTCGGCTACACCGAACTGCTCGGCGACGACGGCGACGAGCTGTCGCCGGCGCAGCGGCGCGGCCTCGAGGCGATCCGGCGCAACGCTCACCGCCTGCTGCGCACCGTGGCCGACCTGCTGCTGCTGGACCGTTCCATCGAGCGGACCGGCGCCGAGGCGGTCCCGGTGAATCTGGGCGCCCTGGTCACCGCCGTGCACGGCGAGCTGGCGCCGGCCGCCCGGGCGAAGGATCTGCAGTACCCGCTCGAGACCGCACCGGCCTGGGTGCGCGGCGACGGCGCCCGGCTGGAGCGGGCGCTGCGCGGCCTGCTGGAGAACGCGATCAAGTTCACCCCGGCCGGCGGGCGCTGCGCCGTGCGCCTCGCCACGACCGGCGACGATCGGGCCGTGGTGACGATCAGCGACACCGGCATCGGCATCCCGGCCGAGGACGTCCCCGGGCTGTTCTCCCCGTTCCACCGCGGCGCGAACGCGATGGACCAGGCCGTGCAGGGTGCGGGCCTGGGCCTGGCGATCGTCCGGACCGTCGTGACCGAGCACGGCGGCACCGTTTCCGCCCAGTCCGAGCTCGGCCGCGGCAGCACGTTCACGATGACGCTGCCCCTCGTCCCCGTCGAAATGCCGGCGTTCTCCGCGCCGTCCGGAACACCGAGCGCGGGCTGATCTCCGGCGACCGTTCACGCCCGTCGCGCGCGCTGGGCGTCCGGTGACGGCCCGGGCGGCGAGCACCGCCTCGCCCGCGGTCGGCGGGACTCGACGCGCAGCGGTCACCGCATGCTTCTATCGTCAGCGACGACCGCGGCCGGCGAGACGGGATCGGGGAGCGGATGGATCAAGGACTGCGGCGCAGGCTGGACACCAAGGACGCGGTCGTGATCGGCCTCGGCGCGATGCTCGGCGCCGGGGTGTTCGCCGCGTTCGGCCCGGCCGCCGGCGCCGCGGGCGGCTGGCTGCCGCTCGCGCTGGCGATCGCCGCCGGGGTCGCCTACTGCAACGCCACCTCGTCGGCGCGGCTGGCCGCGATCTATCCGTCCAGCGGCGGCAGCTACGTGTACGGCCGGGAGCGGCTCGGCCCGTTCTGGGGGTACCTGGCCGGCTGGACGTTCATCGTCGGCAAGACCGCCTCCTGCGCGGCGATGGCGCTGACCTTCGCCGCGTACGCGGCACCTGGCTTCGCACGCCCCGCCGCCGTCATCGCGGTGCTTGCCCTCACCGCGATCGACTATTTCGGGGTGCAGCGCTCGGTGCAGGCCACCCGCATCATCGTGGCCGTCGTGCTGGCCGTGCTGCTGACCGTGGTGGTCGCGGCGGCGGCCGGCCCGCACGCGCCGCATGCCGGGCTCGGCGGCGAGCTGCGCCCGGCCGGCGTGCTGCAGGCGGCCGGCCTGCTGTTCTTCGCCTTCGCCGGGTACGCCCGGATCGCCACGCTGGGCGAGGAGGTCCGCGACCCGGCCCGCGTCATCCCGCGGGCCGTGCGGATCGCGTTGGCCGTGGTGCTGGTGGTCTACGCCGCCGTCGCGGTCGCCGTGCTGGCCGCGCTCGGCCCGGACCGGCTGGCCACCGTCGTCGCGCCGCTCGCCGAGGCGGTGCCCGGCCGGCTCGCCCCGGTCGTCCGCACCGGGGCCGCGGTGGCCGCCCTGGGCGCCCTGCTCGCGCTGCTGCTCGGCGTGTCACGCACCGGCCTCGCCATGGCCCGCGACGGCCACCTGCCGCGCGCGCTCGCCGCCGTGCACCCCAGGCACGGGGTGCCGCACCGGGCCGAGGTGGCGGTCGGGCTCGTCGTGGCCGTGCTGGCCGCCACCGCCGGCCTGCGCGGGACGATCGGATTCTCCTCGTTCGGCGTGCTGCTCTACTACGCGATCGCGAACGCTTCCGCGTTCACCCTGCCGCGCACGTCCCGGGTGGTGCCGGTGGCCGGGCTGGCCGGCTGCCTGCTGCTCGCCGCCACCCTGCCGCTACGCTCCGCTGTCGCCGGTGCGGCGGTCGTCGCGCTCGGCGCGCTGGTCTACGCCGTGCGCAGACGGGCGTCCGGTCCGGTCAACCGGTGATCCAGCGGAGCACGACCCGGCTGCGGACCACCGTCTTGCCGTCCACCATGACCCGGTAGGGCGCGACCGTGCGGACGGGCAGCTGCCACACCCGGGTGCTGACCGCGCCCGGTGGGCGCCGCCGGTACCAGCGGTGGCAGCCGCGGCCCTGCGGCACCGCGTAGTCCGGGCCCAGGCAGCGGGTGGACACCGCCCGGCGGTTCGGGTCGCCGGCCGCCGGCCACGGCACGCCGGTCGCGTTGAGCACCGGCTCCAGTGCCCGGTACCAGCTCCACGCCATCGTGGCGTACCCGTATTCGTTCGGGTGCACCCGGTCGTACAGGTCGACGCCGCCCACCCCGCTCAGGTCAACCACGCGGAACGGCGCCCCCTTGCGGGCGATCAGCTCGTCGATCCGCGCGTTGTACGCGTCGGTCGCCGCCTGTCCCCACCCCGACCGCCCGATGATCTTCGCGACCAGCACCCGGGTTTCCGGCCGGGCCGCGTGGATGCGGTCGAGCAGGTCGGACAGCCGCGTGGCGGGCCGGCCGAGCCCCTTGGTGACGTCGTTCGTGCCGATGTGCAGCAGGACGACGTCCGGTTCGTACGCGTCGAGCCAGGCCTGCACGTGCTGCGCGATCTGCCCGATCGTCCAGCCGCGGTGGCCCTCGTTGTCCCGGTCCGGCCCGGAGCCGGAGGCCTGCGACCCGACGAAGTCGACCCGCAGCCCGGCGGCGGTGAGCCGCCGGTACAGCTCGGTCCGGTACGAGTCGTGCGCCGGCGTGCCGACGCCCCACGTGATCGAGTCGCCGAGCGGCATGATCCGCAGCCGCGTGGCCTCGGCGGCGCCGGTGCGGCTTCCGCTGGTGCCGGCGCGGCCCGCCACGTCCCCGCCGCTCACGGCCCGGGCGCCCACGTCCCCGGCGGCTGCCGCCGCGGCGGGCGGTGCCACACCGGCGGCGGTCCCGGCGAGCAGCCCGAAGGTGGCGAGGGCCGCTCCGGCGCGGCGCATGATCGTGCGTACGGTCATCGTGGTCCTGGCCCTCTACCTGGAAGCGGCAACGTCGCCGTGTCGTATCGGCCGCCCCGCCGGCCGGCTGACGGCTCGCTCCCATCCCGCACCCCACGGCGCCAGGTTCACCCGGCGGTCGGCGTTTCCGCCCGTGCTCCGGCTTGCGCCTGCCGGCGAGTGAAAGCCGACGCCGCACCTACGGGAGCACCCACTGCTGGCGGGGCGATCCGGAGCACGTCGTCACAGTGACCGCGATCCCGGAACGACCCGCCGCCGGCGGCGCGGTCAGGCACCGCGCGGTCGCCTCGTCGACGACGGTCTGCCGGTCGGTCCGCCAGCGTGCACCGGTGCGCCCGTCGCAGGGTCCGATCCGGACGGAGCGGTCGGTCATGGCCAGGGCGCACCGCCCACCGGCCCGCAGCGTGCCGTCCGTGGACAGGGTCCAGCGCTGCGCCTCGGTGCCGTCGCAGCCGGCGACACCGACGGCGCTGTCGCCGCCCGTCCCCGCGCCGGTGGCCTCCAGGCAGAGGTCCTCGTAGCTGCGGATGGTGCCGGTGCGCCCGGCCGGCGAAGCCGGCGCGGTGACGCCGGATGGGGGGCCGTCCGGTGTGCCGGGGCCGCCCGCACTCAAGGTGGCTGCTCCGGTCACGGCCGGCCCGGTCCCGGCTGCCCCGGACGGGGCCGGTCCGTTTCCGGCCGCTCTGGTCACGATCGGCCAGCTCCCGGCTGTTCCCGTCGTAGCCGGCCCGTTCCCGCCTGATCCGATCGCCGGTGAGCTGCTCGCCGGGCCGGTGACCGGGAGCCCGGCCGGCGGACTCGCGAGCGCCGGCGATGCGTTCGTCCCGTCCGTCGCCGCGACGGTGCCCGATGGTCGCCCTGCCGACACCGCCGCATCCGGCCCGGGCCCCGCCACCGCCGGAGCCGTGGCGTCCGGGGCCCCGAAGCGCGTGCGCCGGCCACCGTCGGTCACCGCCAAGAGTCCCGCGACCAGGGCGCCGATCAGTGCGGCGCCGGTGCCCGCCACGATGAGCAACTGCCGGCGTCCACGGCGCCCGCGGGACGGCCGGGCACGTCGCCGGTGTGTCGAAGGCGATCCGGGGACGGTGACGTGGCGTTTCCTGTCCGCGCCCGCGTTCGCCCGGTGCGAGCGCACCTCCCGGGTCCCGCCGGCCGGCCAGGGGTCGTCGGACGAGTCGTCACCGGTCCCGCTGTCCGGGGCTTCGGGTGCGTCTCGGAGCACGAACGGCCGCACCAGCAGGAGATCACCGCGGTCACCGAACTCGTCCGCCACGCTGCTCACCCCCAGTCGAGCCGCCACACGATCAATCAAGGTACCGCCACCCGGACCCGGCCGCAGCCCGGCCGGACCCGACCTTCGTGCGATGAGCCGTCGGTGGCCGACACCGAACGGACGACATGCGGAAGGGGCCTTCGGCGCACGCCGTGCCGGCGGCCCGGACGGCGCGTCGGGAGCAACGGTCCACTGACGACCGCTCCCTGCCGCCGCCCGACCGGCTCACCAGGCGGGCAGCTCCCTGCCGGTCCGGCTCAGCGCTTCCAGAACTGGCGCCGGGCCGGCGGCTCCTGCCGGGCCGGCGGCCGGCCGGCGGGCGGCTCCGGCTTGGGCTCAGCCGGACCTCCTGATCCGAACTCGGTGAGAATCCGCACGGCCTCGGCCCACTTCTGCGCCCAGTCGCGCTTCCCGTCGAGCACCTCGACGAGGCCGCGCAGCGGGGCGAAGGCGTCCTCGTCGGCCAGGCCCGCCACGAGCACGCGGAGCCGGCTCGCCAGGTCGTCGAGAAGTTCCCGCCGCTCGTGGTCGGGCCGTGCGGCCGCGTCGCGCAGCCGCCGCGCCTCGACGGAGACCAGCGCCCGGACGTCCTCGAGCGACGGTGCCGCACCGCCGGGAGTCACCGGTCCGCCCGCTCTCAGCACCGCCGGTATCGAGGCGAAGCCGCGCTGCTTGCTGACCCGGCCGGGGGCCGCAGCCGCGGCGCGGGCCGGGGCGAAGCGGGCCGGCGCCCCCGGCGGAGCCGGCGGCACGGCCTCGGCCGGTAGGGCCGCACCGAGCCGGATCATGGCCGGGGCGGCGTCCCCCGGTACCTCCCATCCGGACGGTAGTTCCACGGGCTGCGTCACCCGCCGGGTCTCGCCGCCCTCGTTGACGACGCGGCTGTCCACCGCCACGAACGCCGTGAACCGGCAGAGCACGCCGTACCGCAGCGAGGTCGTGACGATCCGGTGCTCCAGACCCCGATCGCCGGCCGCGTACGCGTCCTCGAGGTCGCGCAGCCGCGCCCGGGCCCATTGCGCCGTGATCGCCGGCTCCTCGCGCGCCCGCACGGGCACTGTCGTGCTGAACTCCCGATCGTCGCGGGTGCGGCCGGTGACGGTCAGGCTGCCGCCGGGCTCGCCCGCGTACCGTCCGGTGACGACCAGCGGCACGCCGGGGTAGATGCCGGGCAGCCGGGCCGGGCTGCGTTCCTCGTCCAGAAGGGACAGCCCGGTGGCGGTCACGGTCAGGCCGGTCACCACCGGCGCACCGATGCGGCGGTGGATGTGCTCCATCGCCTCATCGAGGCGGTCCTCGCTCTCCACGAGTTCGGCCCGGCCGGCGCCCAGCGCCGCGAGGCGGCCGAGGAAGCCCGCGTTGACCGCCCGGTCGATGCCGATGGTGTGGATGCGGGTGTCGCCGATCAAGGGGGTGATGTCCTGGACGATCTGGTCCTCGTTGCCGACCTGTCCGTCGGTGACCAGCACCAGGACGCGGTCGCGACCCTCGGCGGCACGCAACAGGCGCAGGCCGTCGGTGAGCGGCGCCAGCAACTCCGTGCCGCCCCGGGCGTGGGCGCCGGCCAGGTGTTGCACCGCCAGGAACCGGTTGCGGTCGCTCGCCTCGGCGAGGCCCACGCCGAGCCCGGCCGGCTTGTCGACCTCGTGGTCGAAGGTCAGCACCGCGAACCGGTCGCCGGCGGTGAACGTGTCCACCACGCGAGCCGCGGCGCGCCGCGCGGCGACCATCTTCCAGCCGCCCATGCTGCCCGACCGGTCGAGCACCAGCACCACGTCCTTCGGCCGGGCCGCCGCGGTGCCGGCCGGGGGAAGCACGATCAGTTGATAGACGCCCTGCTGCTCGTCCCCCGTCTCGTCGGGCACGGCGATCGCCGACTCGGTGCCCCCGGCGTACGCCAGGCGGAGCACGAAGTCACGATCGGCGCGCTCGCCGGGGGCGATGCTGAGCGTCCCGTCCCGGTCGGTGATCGTGTGCAGACTGGAGCGCACCTCGCCGAGCTCGAGGCCGGCCGGATCGATGTCGACCCCGATCGACAGGCGCAGCGGATTGGGGAAACCGGGCAACAGCACCGGGGGTGAGATCCGGGAGGCGTCCGGCACCGCGTCGGTGTCGGGCAGCCGGCCGTCGCCGACCGGCGGGCCGGGCAGCGGCGTTCCCGGGACGTAGCGCGGGGCCACCACGAGGGGGAAGCGGAAGGTCGCCGCACCGTCCTCGAACGGCAGCGGCCCGACCACGCGGAGCTCGACCACGACGCGCTCGCCGGGCAGGATGTTGCCCACCCGCATGGTGAAGACGTCGGGCCGCTCCTCCTCGGCGATCGAGGCGCGCCGCCCCGCGGCGACCGCCCGGTCGTAGGCGTCCCGCGCGGCGCCGCGCTCCTGCAGTTCGGCCTCGACCGTGTGATCGTCGGCGGTCATCGTCATGCCGGTGACGGCGGCGCGGTCGGGGAGGGGGAAGACGTACGTCGCCTCCAGCGCCGTGTCGTGCACGTTGACGAACTCGGTCAGCACCACGGTCCGCACGACGAGCCCGCTGATCCGGGCGCGCACGTCGAGCCGGTCCAGCGGCAGGTTCCCGCGGTCGGTGGTGAGGTTGCCGAAACCACTGTCGGGAAGGATCCGGATGCGGCCGAGCTCACCCGGGCCCATCGGGGTGACGGAAAGGGTCATGACGAACTCCCATCGGTGAGACCTCGGCCGGCGAGCAGGTCGAGCAGGGGTGCGGCGGCCGCCGCGATGTCCGCGCGGTCGCGGTCGGCGACGGGGCGCGGCAGAAGCAGGATGACGCCGCCGCCCAGCGCCACCCCGCAGACGGCCTCGGCGGTCCGCCGGTCTGCGGTGCCGCCGACCGGGCTCTTCCCGACCGGGCTCTTCCCGACCGGATTTGTCCCGGCCTTGCTTGTCGTGGCTGGGCTTGTCCCGGTGGCGCTTGTCGTGGCTGGGGTAGGGGGCGGGCTGGCGGGGGCGGCCGCCGGAACGGCCTCCGGGCCGGCTAGCGCGTTCTCCGCGGGCATGGCCAGGAACGGCAGGTGGGCTACGTGCGGACCGGACGGTCCCGCGGCCGGGGTGGGGCTCTCGGCCCAGAAGCGCGGCCGCGCCGTGCCGGCCGGATCGTCCGCCGTCAGCGCGCCGTCGTCGGCCAGGAGCTGATCCGGGATGCGGGAGGCGAGGCGCAGCCCCTCGTCGCTGATCCAGGAGAATTCGATCTGGATCTGGGCCAGGCTGCGGCCCTCGGCCTGGCGTCGTTTGATCGCGACGAGCTGCTGAAGGTGTTTTGGCCCGTACAGGGCGGTGCGGCCCCGCATGCCCAGCGGGCGGTCGACCAGGCCGATCGTCGTGTACCACCGGATGGCGCGGCGGTCGGGCACATCGCGGACGCGCCCGTTCGGCGCGCCGGGGTACTCGGCCGCGAGGGCTTCACGCACCCGTTCGACAAGCTGGTCCATCGTCCACACGCCGACGATTCTGACACTGTCATTGTGACAGTGTCAATGTGCGGATACGGTGTCCGGCGTGCGCACCGTCGATCGCCATCGAGTCCCCGTCCGCCGCGTGTCCGCCCGTGGTGCGGGCACGAGCCGGTGCCTCCCGGGTCCGGGAGGCGAGGGCCGCCGTGGCGCCCGCGGCCGGCGCCGCCGTCTACGGCATGCCGCCGCCGGGTTGCCGCTCGCCGTTCACGATCAGCCGATAGGGGGCATACTGCTTGATCTTCTCGGTCGGCTCGTCGTAGGCGACGATGGCGACGACCGTGCCGTACGAGGCGAGTTGGGCGAACTTGTCCACCGGCACGATGCGGGCCCGGTCGCCGTTCCACCCCACCAGCCGGACGTGCCAGCCGTACACCGGCGTGGGTGTGATGGCGGTCGGCGAACGCCAGCCGTCCAGCGTGGAGCCGTCGCTCAGGATCCGGTCGCCGAGGGTGATCTTCCCGATCCGCCAGCCGCCGCCGTTCACCGCCGGGTCGCTGACGTACCGCAGGCCGAGGAACACCTTCTTCCCGGCGTACGCCGTGAGGTCGTAGCTCGCCGTGACCATCCCGCCGCTCGTGCCGGTGAGCCCCGGGCCGAGCGGACCCGCGACCGTCCGATCCCCGCGGACCGGGGTGGAGGTGCGCCGCCCGTCGGTGGAGACGGTGACGTATCCGAAGTCGTAGCCCTCCTCGGTGGCGTAGGAGGTTTCCAGCTTCAGGGTGGGCCGCTCGGCCGGGACGGAGACCGCGAGCAGGGCGGCGTTGTCGAGGTCGCCGCGGTTGCCGGAGAAGAGGGTGCGTTCGGCGACGGTCCACCCGGTGGGCAGCGGCGGCAGCGTCCCGGCGCCGGCGAACTCGACCGAACGCACCGGTGTGGGCAGCGGGACGTAGTCGGCTCCGTTCGGGGCGGCACCCGGCGTGTCGTATGCGGACGCGTTCGCGAGGTTCACGGTGGAGCGCAGGCTCGGCGCGGTCACCCGTCGCAGCGGGACGCCGGCGATCGACCCGCCGGCCTCGCCGACGATCTTGTCGACCAGGCTCATCGTCTGGTAGTCGTGCACCACCTGGTAGAGCGGCGTGCCGGTCGGCAGCGCCGCCTGCACGGCCGCCAGGCCGCGGCGGCCGCGGTCCCGGTGGAGCACCGAGATGATCTCCGGCCCGAACCGGTCGCGGAGGTACAGCATGAACTGGTACGCGTTGCCGTAGTCGGCGAGCACCTCGCTCGGCGTGCCCTCGTCCCACAGATTCAGGGAGTTCTGCGGGCCGCCGCATTCGCGCGGGTTCGCGTTGTATCTCGTCTTGACGTTGCCGAAGCCCTGGAAGCAGACCAGATGGCTGTCACTGCCGCGATCGTGCACGGTGGTCCGGGCGTCGACGTAGCCCACCAGCGTCTGGGCGAAGTCGGAGAGCCCTTCGTCGACCCAGGTCTCCTCGTCCGGGTCAGCGTAGTACTCCAGCAGATGTTGCCACTCGTGCGCGAAGGTTCCCTCGTACAGCCGGGGACGGGCGGGGCGGCTGGTGCACAGATCGTCGGTGGGCTCGTCGGCCGGGTCGGCACCGAGGCGGTGCGCCCAGTCGTACGCGTCGATGGTCATGACGTTGCGGTCGAAGAGCTCGTTGAGCTGCGGCGAGAAGAACCCGGCGACATAGGTGACGGCCTTGGGAAAGGTGAAGTAGTTGTCGTCGCGGATGTTGTCGACCAGCGTGACGGTCTTGCCTGCGTCTCCGGTGAAGTCGCCCGCCAGCGCCGCCGCGGAGCCGTCGCGGTCGGGCGGCGTGCTGAAGGCCGTGGTCTCGCTCGGATAGATCGTGCCGTCGAACTCCGTCACGAGATCGGCGATCTGGGCGTCGCTCACCGCGACGGCGTTCTTGCGGCAGTCGTTCACCGGGAACGCGACGTCCTCGGCCACCCACACCTCGACGTGCTTGCCGACGGCCCGCAGCCGGTAGTCCTTGCGGTAGTAGCTGCCGGTCGTGTCGTCCAGGCCGAGCCACTTCCGGACGGTGCCGACCGCGGGAGTGCCCGATGCGGCGGCGCGCGACCGCGGTCCCGGCCGGTACCGCGGTTCGGGCAACGGGCGGCCGTCGAGGGTGAACCGGGTCCGGTCGAGCTCCCGGGTGTCCGAGGCGGACGAGCGGACGTGGGCGGCGGGGCGGGGCTCCGGCGGGGCGGGGGACGCCGGTACGGACGAAATCGGCGCCACCAGCGTGACCACCGCAAAGGCTGCAAAGCGCGCGCGATCCATGAAAACGGACGCTACTCGCCGGGGGCGGAGCGGGCGGCCGACACGCGGCTATTGGGCGGCCGGGGCGGTCATTCGAACAGCGAGTGGTGCCGGCCGCCCTCGGCGCGGCGGCGGGCCCGGCGGCGGAACTGGACCACGATCATGTCGACGACGGCGACGGCCGCCCAGGCGAGCAGCAGCCAGCCGCCCACCGTCCAGCCGGCGCGGAAGAGCAGGATCGCCAGGACGGTGCAGACCACGAACCCGAACGCCGCGAGGATCAGTCGCAGGTTGAGCGGGCTGTACGGTTCGTCGACGGTACCGCGACGGCCGGGCGGTTGGGCGCCGATCGGCATGCCCGGCGCGTACCCCGCCCCACCGCCGGCAAAACCTGTCACCGGGCCGGCGCCTCGGGCCACAGCGGCTCCTCGGCCGCCCGTTCCGACTCGCGCAGCACCCGCAGGACGTTGCCGCCGGCCAGCTTCACCAGGTCGCCGGCCGCCCATCCGCGCCGTTCGAGCTCGGCGAACAGGCGCGGATAGCCCGAGACGTCGGTCATGCCCTGCGGGAGGTCGACCGTCCCGTCGTAGTCGCCGCCGAGCCCCACGTGGTCCACCCCGGCGACGTCGCGGGCGTGGTCGACGTGGTCGGCCACCTCGGCGACGGTGACCACCGGTCGCGGATGCGCGCCGAGCCAGGCGCCGAACGCCGGTTCCGCCGCAGGGTCGACGGCGGGGGCGGCGGGAACGGCGGCCGGATCCTCGGCGGGGCGCGGCGCCCGGGGCCACGCTGGCGCCGGGTCGGGCAGGCCGAGGCGCCGCCACTCCTCGTCGGCCGCGGCGGCCCAGGCCCGGAAGCTCGCCGAGACGAACGGCGCCACGAAGGTCAACTGGACGACGCCGCCGTTGTCGCGCAGCCGGCTCAGTACGTCGTCGGGGACGTTGCGGACATGGTCGGTCACGGCGCGCGCACCCGAGTGACTGAAGATCACCGGGGCGGACGCCGTGTCCAGCGCGGCGTGCATGGTCACCGGGGCGACGTGCGACAGATCCACCAGCACCCCGATGCGCTGCATCTCCCGCACGATCGCCCGGCCGTCGTCGGTCAGCCCCCGCACCCGGGGCTCCTGCGCCGCCGAGTCGGCCCATGACGTGTGGTGGTTGTGCGTCAGGGTCACATACCGGGCGCCGAGCCGGGCGAACGAGCGCAGCACGCCCAGGGAGGTGGCCAGGCTGTGGCCGCCCTCGATGCCGATGAGCGAAGCGATCCGGCCGGCCGCCAGCGCGCGCTCCACGTCCGCGGCGCGGTAGGCGACGGCCAGATCGTCCGGGTACGCGGCGACCATCCGGTACACCGCGTCGATCTGCTCCATGGTCGCCACCACGGCCTGCGGTTCGGGCAGGTCGGACGGCACGTACACCGACCAGAACTGGGCGCACACGCCGCCGGCCCGCAGCCGCGGGATGTCGGTGTGCAACTCGGGCCGGAGCCCGTCGAGGCCCTCGACCCGGTAGCCGTACCGGGCCCGCAGCTGCATCGGCAGATCATTGTGGCCGTCGACGACCGGGAGAGCGGGGGGAGTCATGATCCCTGGCTACCGGTGGGGTGCCGACTGCCGCAACCCGGCCCGGCGAATCGTGGCCGTCTCGCGCCGGCATCGGGCCGGCCGGGCTCGCCGGGAACCCGGCCGGGCCACCGCAACCCGGCCGCACCGTCCGGAGCACTGGCCGCGCACCACCGGGACCGGAGTCTCTCTCGCATGCCCGGCCGAGACGCGGCGGGCCAGCCCGGGGGAGATCCGAATTGCGTCGCTCGAAGCTGCAGAAGTTCAGCTCCGTCCTGATCGCACTGCTCGCCGCGGCCGGTGTCGCGGTGGCGGCACCGGCCGCCGAGGCGGCCGGCCGCCAGCCGGGCGTCCAGGTCGGCCAGATGGCGACCGCGACGTCGGCTGGTGCCGGGTGCACCACCGGTGACCTGCTCGTACCGTCCTGCGGCGTGCTCTGGGGCGCCGCGGCCGGCGGCTTCACCGGCAACCCGCGCGACGCGGAACTGCTCGCCTGGGAGAAGCGCAGCGGCCGGACCGCCACGATCTTCCACACGTACCACAAGGGCGACGAGCCGTTTCCGACCAGAGCCGAGATCGCGATGACCCGCGACGCCGCCCGCCCGCGGGTCCTGCTGCTGAACTGGAAGATCGCGTACGGGTCGAGCTGGGCCCGAGTCGCCAGGGGCGAGCAGGACCGGCGCATCGACGCGTTCGCGGCGCGCGCCAAGGCGTACGGCCAGAAGTTCTTCCTGGTGCTGAACCATGAGCCGGAGAACGACGTGGTGGCCCGCGCCGGCTCCGGCTGGGAGGCGAAGGACTTCGCCGCGATGTACCGGCACACGATCCTGCGCCTGCGGGGCAAGGGCGTCACCACCATGGTCAACGTGATGGCGTACATGGGCAACGAGAAGTGGATGGCGCAGGGCTGGTGGACGGACCTGTACCCGGGCGACGACGTGGTCGACTGGGTGGGCCTGGACTCGTACGTGTCGGCCGAGCGGGGCGCCTATCACTACGGGCGATTCGGCGACCTGCTCGACCGGGCGCCCACCGGCGGCGGCGCGGGCTTCTACGGGTGGGCGACGACCCGGCACCCGGGCAAGCCGATCATGGTCGCCGAGTGGGGTGCCTACCACCGCATCGGGCGCCCGGCCGACAAGGCGCCGGCGTACGCGAGCGTCCGTCCCGAGCTGGCCGGACGGCCGGCGATCAAGGCGATCGTGTACTTCGACACGAAGCGGGACGACGAGGGCGACCGCGACATCAGCATCGACAGCTCGGCATCCTCGCTGGCGGCCTTCCGCAGGCTGGCCGCCGACCCGATCTTCGACGTCAAGCTGGGGCCGCCGAACAACTAGGTTCCTAGGACGCCTGAGGCATTGTGCGCCCCGTGACGGGTGGTCGGACGGCATCCCGAGGCTCGATATAGTGGCTCGGCGAGCGACCGGCCGGGTGTCCCGTCGCGCTCGGGGGATGGCGTCGGCAGGAGAGGAAGTCGCGATGTCGCAGCAGCCCGCGCCGCCCATCGCCGCCTCGAACCGGATCTGGACCGTCCCGAACATGATCAGCTTCGTCCGGCTGCTCGGCGTGCCGCTCTTCCTCTACCTGCTGCTCGGCCCGCGGCACGACGTCGCCGCCGTGGTGGTGCTCGCCGTGGGCGGCACGACCGACTGGGTGGACGGCTTCGTGGCCCGGCGGATGAACTCGGTGAGCCGCCTCGGCGAACTGCTCGACCCGTTCGCCGACCGGCTCTACATCCTGGCCACGCTGATCGGGTTCACCGTGCGTGAGCTCGTGCCGTTGTGGCTCACCGGCGCCCTGCTGCTGCGCGAGTTCGTGCTGGGCATCGCGCTGCTGGTGCTGCGGCGCCACGGGTACGGTCCGCCGCCGGTCCACTACGTCGGCAAGACCGGCACGTTCGTGCTGCTGGTCGCGTTCCCGGTGATCCTGCTCGCCCGGGCGGTGCCGGCGGCGGACGGTTGGGCGTCGCCGATCGGCTGGGGCTCGGCGTGGTGGGCGTTGGGCCTGTACTGGGCCGCGGCGGTCCTCTACCTGATGCAGACGGCGCAGCTGCTGCGTGCCGACAGGGCGGATCGTGCCGCCGCCCGGACGGCCGCGGGATGAGCCGGGCCGCCACGCCGGATCCGGACGGCACGGTGTCCGCCGCCCCGGCCGCGAAGCGAACCTTCGCGCCCGACTTCCTCAGCGAGCTGTTCCGCAACCCGCTCGATCCCGGCTATGCCGACGCCGCGGCCCGCCGGGCCCGCGAGGGCGAGCGCACCGGCCCGCTCAAGGTGGTGACCAGCGGCGTCTCCGCGCTCACCCTGACCGCCGTCGGTTTCCTGCTGGTCGTCGCGTACCAGCAGACGGTGGCCGACGAGCCGGCCCGGACGACGGCCCGGGACACGCTCGTCGAGCAGGTGCGCAAGCGCCGCGACGAGACCGCGCGGCTGCAGGAGCGCGCCGACCGGCTCGGCGACGAGGTGGCCCAGCTGCGCGAGCGGGAGCTCAGCGGGGCCGCGGTGGCGCGGCTTCGCGACCTCGAGGCGGCCACCGGGCTGGCCCGGGTGCGCGGCTCCGGCGCCAAGATCACGCTGGGTGACGGTCCCACGCCGATCAACCCGGTGACCCAGGAGCGGAACACCCTGGCCCGGGTCAAGGACACCGATCTGCAGCTCGCCACGAACGCGCTCTGGGCGCTGGGCGCCGAGGCGATCGCGATCAACGGGCAGCGGCTCACCGCCACCTCCACGATCCGGCAGGCCGGCGAGGCGATCCTGGTCGACTTCCGGCCGGTGACCACGCCGTACGAGGTGGTCGCGATCGGCCCGGACGACCTCGCGAAGAACTTCCGCGACGGGTACGCCGGGCGCTTCTTCGACCAGCTGTCGGGCCGGTACGGGATGTCGTTCAAGGCGTCCGGCGTCGACGACGTGACGCTCGACGCGGCGACCGAGCTCAAGCTGCGCGTCGCCGAGCCGTCCACCCCACCGCCCGCGCCGTCGGGCTCCTCCACCCTCCCGGGCCCGGCCTCGGCCGGCCCGGACAGCAAGGCGGCCGAGCCGCGCAGCTCATCGTCGGAAGGCGGCCGATGATCGCCGTACTCGCCCTGTTCGCCGGTGTCGTCCTGGGCATCGTGCTGCATCCGGTGGTGCCCGCCGGGCTGCAGCCCTATCTGCCGATCGCCGTGGTGGCCGCGCTGGACGCCGTGTTCGGCGGGGTCCGGGCGAAGCTCGACGGCATCTTCGACGACAAGCAGTTCGTCGTCTCGTTCATCTCCAACGTGCTGGTCGCCGCGCTGATCGTCTACCTGGGCGACCAGCTGGGCGTGGGCGGTCAGCTGTCCACCGGTGTGGTCGTCGTCCTCGGCGTGCGGATCTTCGGCAACGTCGCCGCGATCCGCCGGCACCTCTTCCGGGCGTAGGGCATGGCGAAGGAGGCACTGCCGTGACCGAACCGCACGGGGCCGACGCTCCGCGGAAGCTGGAGCTGCCGACGGCGGGGCGTAAGCCGCCGCCGGCCGGGGATCGGGCCGCCGCGCAGCCGGGCGAGACGCCCGCGCCGACGGGCGACGCGACCGGTACGCCCGCGGCGACGGTTCCGCCGCCGGACGGCGACGAGGTCACGAGGCTGTTGCCCGTGCCCGCGGCGCCGGCCGCGCGGGACGAACCCGGGGTGGACGAGCCGACGGCCATCCTGACCCCGGAGACGCCCGCCGCCGACGTGCCGGTGGATCCGGACGGGCCGACCAGGCCGCTGTGGCCCCGTGAGGCGGTGACGCAGCGGCTGGAGACCCCACGGGACGCCGAGGCGGCGCCGAACGCGGGGGAGCGGGGCAACGCGGGCGAGGCGGGGACCGCGGCGAACACGGGCGAGCCGGGGACCGCGGCGAACACGGGCGAGCCGGGGACCGCGGGAGAGGCGGAGACCGCCGCGGGCGCGAGCGAGGCCCGGGCGGCGGTGGACGAGGCGGAGCCGCGGGGTGCGGGGGAGCCGCGGGCCGCGGACCCGCCCGCGTCGCCCGATCCGGTGACCGCAGCGGATGATCCAGCCCCGGGTGCGGAGTCTGGCGGCGTACCGGAAGAGGCGCAAGCCGCGGCAGCGCCCGCACCCGCGCCCCGGCGGCGTCTGTCCTCCGCCGGCGTGCTGATCTGGGTGTTGCTGGCGCTGTTCGGGTTCACGCTGGTGGTGCAGCTGCGCAGCAACGACGGGGACCAGGGCCTGGCGACCGCCCGGCAGGAGGACCTGGTGCGGATCCTGTCCGACCTCGAGGCCCGGGACAGCCGCCTGCAGAGCGAGATCGCCGCGCTGGAGACCAGCCAGCGGCAGCTGACCTCGGGCGTGGCCGGGCGGCAGGCCGCCCTGGCGGAGGCGGAGAAGCGGGCGGACGAGCTCGAGCTGCTGGCGGGCACGGTACCCGGCCGCGGGCCGGGCCTGATCATCGTGATCGACAAGGTGAAGGCCTCGGCGGTGCTCAACGCGGTGCAGGAACTGCGCGGTGCCGGCGGCGAGGTGATGCAGGTGGCCGGCGCCGCCGGCAACACCGTACGGATCGTCGCGTCGACCTACTTCGTGGACGCGGAGGGCGGTGGGATCATCGTGGACGGCGCCCGGCTCACCGGGCCGTACACCCTGTCGGTCATCGGCTCGCCGCAGACCATGCAGACGGCCCTGCAGATCCCGGGCGGGGTGGTCGCGTCGGTGAACAGCGCCGACGGTAGCGTGAGGATGGAACAGCACAACACGGTCGAGGTGACCGCGGTGCGCAATGCGGCGACGTTGCAGTACGCCCGTCCGGTTTCGTGACAACGGGAGAGATTGCGTGATTCCTGAGGACCTGCGATACACGGCTGAGCACGAGTGGGTGTCCGGGGACGGCAGCGCGCCGGTGCGGGTGGGCATCACCCACTACGCCCAGGACGCGCTGGGCGACATCGTCTTCGTCCAGCTGCCCGACGAAGGCACGGCGGTACAGGCCGGCGACTCGCTGGGCGAGATCGAGTCCACCAAGAGCGTGTCCGAGATCTACGCGCCGATCTCGGGCACCGTGGTCGCCAAGAACGCGTCGCTGACCGACGAGCCGGAGCTGATCAACGCCGAGCCGTACGCGGCGGGCTGGCTGGTGGAGATCGCGCCGGACGATCCCGCCGCGATCGGCGAGCTGCTGGACGCGAGTGCGTACCAGGCACTCACCGAGAGCTGATCCGCGCGTCCGGTTGCCCCGCGATATTGGCCTTCACTAGGCTCGCGGGGCACGAACCAATGTTGTTCCTTCGAAACCGAAAGTCGTGCGTCCGGGCCTGACGGCCGCGGCGGGGAGCAGAGCTTGTCTCATTTGGCCCGTGCCGCCTGGCGACGACCGACTGATCCGTGAGGTGGTCCGATGACGCGCCCAGACGACGAGTTCCCCCCGCTCGACGTCACGTCCACGCTGAACCTCGGCGCCCTCGACGAGGTGCTCGAGGGTCCCGACACCGATGTGGTGCCCAGCCGGATGTCCGGCTCGCTGCCACCGGGGATGGCCCTGTTGGTGGTCCGGCGCGGCCCCAACGCCGGCGCCCGCTTCCTGCTGGACCACGACGTCACCACCAGCGGGCGGCATCCCGACAGCGACATCTTCCTCGACGACGTCACCGTGTCCCGCCGGCACGCCGAATTCCACCGGGACGGCGGGGTCTTCACCGTCCGCGACGTCGGCTCGCTCAACGGCACGTACGTGAACCGGGAGCGGGTGGAAGCGGCCACGCTGAGCAACGGTGACGAGGTGCAGATCGGCAAGTTCCGCCTGGTCTTCATCGCCGGTCCCCGGCCGGAGGGCGAGGGCAGCGGGGCGTGAACCCGTCGGGGGCGGCCGCGCGCGACCCGGGGACCCGCTCCCCGGCCGCGCGCGAGGCCGCGCTGATGAGCATCGGGGAGGTGCTGGCCCAGCTGCGCACCGAGTTTCCCGACACCACGATCTCCAAGCTCCGGTTCCTGGAAGCCGAGGGGCTCGTCGATCCCCAGCGCACCTCCTCCGGGTACCGCAAGTACTCCTGGGACGACATCGCCCGGCTGCGCTTCGTCCTGACCGCCCAGCGCGATCAATACCTCCCCCTGCGGGTGATTCGCGAGCAGCTGGAGCGGGTGGCGGACGAGCCCGCCACCCCGGCCCGGCCGAACCTCGTCGCCGTCGGCGCCGAGCAGGCCGCCGATCCGGCGGACTCCCGGATGCCCCGCGACGACCTGCTGGAGCGCACCGGCGCGGCGCCGGCCCTGCTCGACGAGCTCGAGCGGATGGGCCTGGTCAGCGCCCGGCCGCCGGGCTGGTACGACGGCGACGCGGTGGTCATCGTGGAGGCCGTGGTGGGCCTCACCCGGTACGGGCTGGAGGCTCGGCACCTGCGCGGGTT
>Ga0081539_10001574_pt1 | contig 37718 bp, 38 predicted proteins | sample TabmetS4T2R2_FD_71023 | JGI IMG/M metagenome (GOLD analysis project Ga0081539, IMG submission 71023) | Tabebuia heterophylla rhizosphere microbial communities from the University of Puerto Rico - S4T2R2 | ecosystem: Host-associated > Plants > Roots > Rhizosphere ... | reverse complement strand
GACCAGTCCGGCGTCTCGGTGTAGGTCGTGCAGCCGCACACCGCGCAGAAATTGTGCTTGATCGTCTTCGAACCCCATTGGTAGGTGGCGCGCGCCTCGTCCTTGACTATCGTCACCTCGGTCGGCGTGTAATAGGCCCAGAGCGCGCCACGCTTGGAGCAGAACGAGCAGGTGCAGGCGGTGACGGTCGCCGGCTCATGAACCACCTCGAAAGATCGTCGCCTTGCAGTGGCAGCTTCCTGTTAGCTTCATGGCATCTCCTCCATCCTCTTCGACCATCGGCTCGATCCATCGCCACCCTCCCGACGATTGCTTATCCGGAAACCAGTGTCCCGATTCTGCATGAGGTCGATATCAAGGGCCGAGCGAATTTCAGAATCGGAAGACACTAGCAATTTATTGATTTCTAAAGTCGTTTTTGATCTTGAAGTTCGCTCAACGCGCGATATCGAAATGCAGCGAACTTCAAAATCACGACACTAGTTACTTCGTCACCAGCCACGGCCGGCTCCAGACCCGGAAGACCTGCCAGTAGCCGTTCTCGATCATGAGACCGAAGGCAAGCGCCTCCTTTGCCCAGTCGCCGTCACCGCCAAGCGTGCCGGCGAGTTCGGAGCTGCCGAATGGCCTGCCGGACCTGTTCCATTTGGCAGTCTGGTGGTCGAGGAAGGCATAGATCGCCTCGCGCAGGCCCAAGTTCTGGTCGGGCAACGCCGCGACCACCTCAGGCGAAACGCCATAAAGATGTGAAAGCGCACCGTAGTCGACGATACGCATCTGATCGAGATAACGCGCTTCGACCGTGTCCTCAGCGCTCGCCAGAAAGACGGCGTAGCGTGTCTGGACATGTTCCATGGCGAGCAATCGCAGGACGCCGGCGAAACCTGAAGCGGCATCGTAGCGATCGAAGTAGACAGTGCCACCCTGCGGCAAGGTCGAGGGCGCCGAGCGAATGGGGTCGGCGCCGCGGCTTTCAAGGCCGTAATACGAACGCGCCTGCATCGAGCCCTCAAGCGTATCCCAGGGTCGTACAATCAGCGGCCCGGAGAAACCGAAGCCTTCCGGCGCGAAATGGCGCAGATCGCCGGGCGCGAGATAGCCTTCGCGCGCCTGCCAGTCAGCGGGCAGGACGTGCAAATCCTCGAAACCGGCCATGACCGTATCCCTCCACTGACGTTTCCCTCTACCACGCCATGCGGCCGGGAGATTGACAATTGCCTGCACTCTGGTGTCCGCTCAATCATCCCAGAGGTGATCGAATGAGCGCAGTTCGGGTTCCGAAACCTGGCTATTACGGGCTTCTCAAGCCGGAGCCGACGCTGCCAAGCCGGGACTACTTCGCGGCCGAGGCATTCGAGCGGGATCTGGCAACGATATGGCACCGCAACTGGGTCCATGTGTGTCGGGCCAGCGAACTCGCCGAGCCGCTTTCGTTCCGCACGTTCCGCCTCGGTTCGCAGGAAATCTTGATCGTCCGTGACGAGACGGGCGTGCTGCGCGCCTTCCACAATACCTGCCGGCACCGCGGCTCTCAGCTGTGCACGGCCGAGCGCGGCCGGCTCAAGGCTCGGCTCATCACCTGCCCTTATCATGCCTGGTCCTATTCGCTGCGCGGCGATCTCGTGCGTGCGCCATCGAAAGTGCTGCCGGAAGGCTTCGACAAGGCCGACTACCCGCTCTACGCCGTCGCGCTGTCGGAGTGGCGCGGCTTCGTCTTCGTCAACCTCTCCGAGAGCCCGGCTGGCACGCCTGCCTCGACCTTCGATCCGGCCTCAGGCAGCCTTTCGAACTGGCCGCTCGATGAGTTGGTTTCGGGGCACCGCTTCACGAAGCTGATGAGGTGCAACTGGAAGGTCTTCTGGGAGAACTTCAACGAGTGCCTGCATTGCCCGGGCGTGCACAAGCACCTGTCGCAGCTCGTGCCGATCTACGGCCGCGGGCTGATGGCGCGTCACGACGATCCCGAATGGGATCGGCATGCCGACAATGACTCGCCGGAGTTTTCCGGCGGCCTGCGCCCCGGCGCCGAAACATGGTCCGAGGACGGCCGCGCGAACGGGCCGAAATTTCCGGAGCTCACCGCAGCCGAGCTGGCCGCCGGCCAGACCTATGCGACCCACCTGCCCTCCATGTTCGTCGTTGGCCACGTGGACTATGTGCGCGCCGTCAGTCTCAGGCCGATCGGCCCTGAAGAGACGGAGTTGACGGCCGAATGGCTGTTCTCGCTTGACGCGCTCGCCTCCGAAAACTTCGACCTCGACAACATAGTTTCGTTCGGCAAGCAGGTGCTCGACGAAGATGCGGCCGTCTGCGAGCTCAATCAGCGCGGGCTGCATTCAGCTCGGCACGCGAGCGGCGTGCTGATGCCGGAGGAATACGACATCAAGCGTTTCCACGATTGGGTACGCGCGGAACACGCGGCGGTAGCCGGCGCCTGTCGTTCGGGCTGAGCGCCGACGGCGCCAGACCCCCCGCTGTCTCGCCATCCTCGCTTGCGCTTGTCCGCGAAGCGCTGCAACAACGGCGCCATGTCTTCCGCCGACTCCACCATAAAGCCAAAACGATCGCGCATCGAAGCTGTCGACGCCGCCCGCGGCGTCGCGCTGATCGCCATGGCGATCTATCATTTCACCTGGGACCTCGAATTCTTCGGCTATGTCGAGCAGGGTACGGTCGGTTTCGGCGGCTGGAAACTCTTCGCGCGCTGCATCGCATCGAGCTTCCTCATCCTGGTCGGCATCAGCCTCGTGCTGGCTCATGGGCGCGGCATAAGATGGCGGCCATTCCTCATACGCTTCGCCATGGTCGCAGGCGCCGCGCTGGCGATCACTGCCGTGACTTGGTTCGCCGTGCCGACGGGAATGATCTTTTTCGGCATCTTGCACGAGATCGCGCTCGCCAGCCTGCTCGGGCTTGCCTGCCTGCGCCTGCCTGCGATCGTCACGCTCGCGGCCGCAGCGCTGGTGATCGCCGCGCCCTGGTTCGCCAGGTCCGAGTTCTTCGATCATCCCGCATGGTGGTGGCTCGGGCTGTCCAGCGCCGATCCGCGCTCGAACGACTATGTGCCGATCTTTCCCTGGTTCGGCGCAGTACTCGTCGGCATCGCACTCGCCAAGATCGCCGCCTCGACCGGATTGGTCGAACGTCTCGCCACCATACGGTTGCCCCATGCACGCCCGCTGCAGTTCATCGGCCGGCACAGCCTCGCCTTCTACCTGATCCACCAGCCTGTGCTGATCGGCTCAGTGTGGGCTTTCGCACAGTTCTTTCCGACTAACCCCATCTCCCCCGAGGTGCAGTTCCGCAATGCCTGCGAGGCCGAGTGCAAGGCTGTCCGAGACGAAGCCTTCTGCGCGCGCTATTGTGTGTGCATGCTCGACGAACTGGAGCAGGAGGGAATGACCGGCGCGATCTTCGACAGCGCGCCGTCGGCAGAGCTGAGCACGAAGCTTCAAGGCCTCGCCTCGGCCTGCACGGAGCGCACCGACCTCGAGCTGGAGGGAGAGCCATGAACGACATAGCAGCCACCCCGAACCGCTTTCCCTGGCCGCCGATCATCTACCTGGCTGCCATCGCCATCAGCATCGCGCTCTGGATTCTTTACCCCCTGCCATGGTTCGGATCGCCGCTCTCCGACATTCTCTTCGCAGTCGGCTGGATTGCCGTGGTCGCCGTCATATTGATCGACTACTCGGCCATGCGCACCCTGGCGCGCGCCAAGACCACCATCATGCCGAACAAGGCCAGCACGCACCTCGTCACGGCAGGCCCGTTCTCCTTCACGCGCAATCCCATTTATCTCAGCAACACGCTGCTGATGTTCGCCATCGCGCTGATCTCGGGAATTCTCTGGTTTGCGTTGCTTGGGCTGATCGCGGCTTTCCTCACGCAAAAGCTCGCGATCGAGCGCGAGGAGAAACACCTCGCGACCCGCTTCGGGAAGCGATATTTCGATTACGCCAGGCGCGTGCGGCGCTGGATTTGACCCGGCAACCGATCAGCCGGCGCAGCTGCGCCGCTTGATCGAATCGCTCATCGCCTCGATCTTGCCCTTGGCGACCCTCTCCTCATGGCCGATCTGGTCAATGGCGTCGCCGACCGCGGCGAAGCCGCCCCAGGCCAAAGCCTTCTCCCCGCGATCCTCCGGCAGGTTCGGATATTGCGCCTGCAAGGCATTGCGCTGCGCGATCAACTGCGCGCAGTCGACAGTGTCGTATTTGGTCGACATCTCGACTTCGGTCGCCCGGGGCGAATCCATGGCGCAGCCGGCAAGCGCAGCCATCAACAGGGCAGCAGCGCACCCTTTGGCTGCAACACGGACGTATCGATCATCGGCCATCAGGAACCTGTCGCTCACGGAATTGCATAAACCTGCACCTCGCGCTCGATGCCCCGCAAAGCATGGTTCCGGGATACCGGCTTGAGGCTGCGTGCCGCAAGCAGGTCGGCCGATTTTGCGTCGCCGATCACCGATCCCGTGACAAATATCTCCTGCGAATCGGCGAGGCCCTGGACCCGCGAGGCGATATTCACGGTCTGGCCGAAATAGTCCTGCCGGTCATTCATGGCGACGGCGATGCACGGGCCTTCATGCACGCCGATCTTCAGGAGCAGGTCCTCGCGGCCGGACTGCGCGTTGAGCACGCGCATGGCTTCTCGCATGCGGATCGCGGCCGCGACCGCGCGATCAGGCGTCGGGAAGGTCGCCATTACCGCATCGCCGATCGTCTTTACAACCGCGCCAGCCTCCGATGCGACGATCTCGTGGAGCACCTGGAAGTGCGCGCGCACCATGTCGAAGGCGACGAGATCGCCGACGCGCTCATATAGTTCGGTGGAGCCGCGCAAGTCGGTGAAGAGGAAGGTGAGGCTCGTGATCTTCAGGCGCTGGTCGACGTTGACCGTATCGGTTCGGTAGAGATCGCGGAAGGTCTGGTTGGTAAGCAGCCGCTTCGCGGTCAGGAACGGGCGGCGCCTGAGCAGCAGATTGTGGAGATCGTCATCGGCTATGAACACCGCCGGCAGGACGCGCGAGTCGGTCCGGTTTTCGATGGCGATGCGCACCGGCCCCGGGCGCATTTCCAGGGTCTGGCTATGCGTGTGCTCGCGGTCGTAGACCTGGGTCAGGGTCTGACGCTCCTTGGTCGGCTCGCCTTTCACGTCGACGAACTGCACGGCGTGGGTGACCGGCTCGAAGACGATGACGAACTTCGCCGGGAACTGCATGGAGAGCACCGCCTTCTCGCCGGCAGGCACTTCAAGGCTCTCGAGAACCAAGGTCTCCATGACCTGCTCGTAATTCTCCTCCGGCAGGTCCACGCCGGTGCTCCAGTACATCTGACGCAAATATTCCAGGACCGGCAGGTCGTGCGGACTGTGGCCTGCGATGCGGCGCACACGCGGGCTCACCGTGAAAGTCACCTCCACCAGTTCGTCGAGCGTCGGCGTGTAGCCGGATGCGCAAAGCGCGCAGACATATTCTTCCTTGACGACGGTCTTCAGGGACGCGTTGGTGTCGAGCACACCGCCGCAGCCAGGACAAAGAACGTTCCAGGAAATGTCGAACAGGCCGATCGAAGCGGCGTGCAGGAAACCGGCAATGGTTCGCTCCTCGTCCAGGTTATTCTTGCCGGCAAAGGCGACCGCATTGATGCGGCACAGATCACGGTCCGTGCCGTCCTTGACCACATGTTCGATGGCGTCGACCACCGGCTGATCCGCGAAATTCCGCAACAGGGTAAAGAGGCTATCGACTTCGTTCATCACACAGACTCCGATTGTCGCGCCGCGCCCTATCCGGCCGATCGGTCGGCCCAGCGATTTGCGCCGTTACGGCCACCGCGCGGCGCGAATGAACCGCCTTCATCCTACAGCGGTCCGCTCCTTGCCGCCACCGGAGCGATGCCAATGTCCAAGTCGTCAGCACCGCCCTCCTGACAGTGCGCTGTCAGGTATTGACGCCAAGTTCGACCAGTCGCTCGACGCAGGACTCTTCGGCCTGATCGAGTTCGGCCAGCGTCTCCTCGAGGTCGCGCCGTTTCTGCCTGAGCGCCTCGCGCTTCTCCTCGATGCGGCGGATCAACAGTTTCAACTGGCCCACCTCGCCCGGCGGCTCCCTGTACATCTGGATGATCTCGCGGATCTCCGCAATCGAGAAGCCGAGCCGCTTGCCACGCAGGATCTGCTTGACGAGATGTCTGTCCGATGGTCGGAAGAGCCGGGTACGACCGCGGCGGACCGGGTTGATGAGCCCCTCGTCCTCGTAGAAGCGCAGCGTCCGCGTCGAAATATCGAACTCCCGGGTCAGTTCCGTGATCGAATAATACTCCCGCATCGCCCGTCGGCTCCTGATATTGTTCGAGAATCTTGCGGTAATTTACGTAAAAGTCAATCGCCTCGGAACTCGAACGCCACGAACTTCACCTTGGCGATCCGCAGCATCTTTCGCACGTTCGATAATGGCTCAAAGCGCGTGGCGATCTTTCAGGTTCGCTAGCCGCGCTTTACGCATGTCTTCGTCTCGAAACCGGCTCCACTTTCGGGGGCCAAAGCACTGACAACTATCCCAGGCTGAGCCACCATGTGGCCAGCCCGAGGAACGACAGGAAGCCGATGCAGTCGGTCGCCATGGTCGTGAAGACGGAGGATGAGATCGCCGGGTCTGCGCCGAGGCGATCGAGCAGCAGGGGGATGAGGATTCCGACGAGCGACGCGGTCAGCATGTTGATGATCATGGCGCTGGCGATCACCAGGCCGAGATCGGCGTTGGAAAACCACGTGCCGGCGATCAGCCCCAGGATCACCGCGATGAAGGCTCCGTTCAGCAGTCCTACCATCACTTCGCGGCGGATGACGCGGCCGGCATTGTAGATGTCGAGGTCGCGTGTGGCGAGCGCACGCACCGTCACCGTCATGGTCTGGGTGCCGGCATTGCCGCCCAGGGACGCCACGATCGGCATCAGAATGGCCAGCGCCACCATCTCCTGGATCGTGCCGTCGAAGAGGGCGATCACCGATGCCGAGAGGAAGGCCGTGCAGAGATTGACGAGCAACCAAGGAACACGCGAGCGCGAGGTGGCAATGACGGTGTCGGACAGCTCCTCGTCACCGACGCCGCCCATGCGCAAGAGGTCCTCCTCGGCTTCCTCCTGGATGACGTCGACCACATCGTCGATGGTGAGCACACCGACCAGCCGCTCGTTCTCGTCTACGACGGCAGCAGAAAGCAGGTCGTACTGTTCGAATTCCTGGGCCGCCTCTTCCTGGTCCATGGTGGCCGGGATGGCATGACGCGTCTCGTGCATCACCTCCTCGATCTTGACCGAGCGCTTGGATCGCAGGATCTGATCCAGATCGACGGCGCCGAGCAGCTTGAAGGTCGGATCGATGACGAAGATCTGGCTGAAGCGGTCGGGCAGATTCTGGTCTTCTCGCATATAGTCGATGGTCTGACCGACGGTCCAGAACGGCGGCACGGCGATGAACTCGGTCTGCATGCGCCGGCCGGCGGTCTCTTCCGGATAGTCGAGCGCACGGCGTAGCCTGATACGTTCGGTGAACGGCAGTTGCGCCAGGATCTCATCCTGGTCCTGCTGGTCGAGATCTTCCAGGATGTAGACGGCGTCGTCGGAATCAAGGTCCTTGACGGCTTCCGCAATCTGCTCGTTGGGCAGGTTGTCGACAATGTCGAGTCGGATCGCCTCGTCGACCTCAGTGAGCGCCGAAAAATCGAAGTCCTTGCCGAGCAGGTCGACCAGCGCGCGCCGCTGCTCGGGCATAAGCGTCTCAAGCAGGTCGCCGAGTTCCGACTGGTGAAGGCCAGCGACCTCCCGCTTCAGCTCAATCGTATCACGGTCGGCAATCGCGGCGCCGATATGCGCCAGGAAGAATGGGAGGATTACGCCATCCTCGCCGTAGATGTCGGCGGCATGTTCGGCATCACGCGCCGGAGCGTGTTCTTGCTCGCCTTCCACCGGCTCCAACCTCGTCTTCAAGAATAGCCCTGTTGCAGGGTTGGTCTAACGCGTTTCGGCGCCGGTTTGAACCGGCCTATGCCCTCTCCTTTGAGGGAGGCCAGCGACACTCCAAAGAGCCTCGTGCCGACCCGAGAAAATGCCGGCGAGCTTACAGGACTGCTAGCCGAAAATTCGTGCGGACAGATTGAAATCCGTGTTCGGCATACCGTTGAGATTGTCGCAGAAGCCTGCGTCGAAGGCCCTGTAATTGCACGGGAATCGCCATTTCGGAATCTCGCCCAGAGGCGGCCTGTCCGGCGAACTCTGGCACCCAGCGACGAGCGACAAAAGCATGAGAGCGCCGGCGATCAAGATTCGGTTCATCGAGCAATCTCCGCGGCGCAGCATTAATGGGCCCGTCGCCACTCTTGCCACGGATTCGCGAGATTTGGCAACCGCGCGAGGCGCTCGAATTGCCAACCAAATCCGCTATTTGTCGGGTTGATTTTGTCGGTCTGGTGCAGTTGACGGGAGCAACCTAGAAACTGCGCCAGTCTTTTCAATTCTCCAAGAACTAGAGGAATGGGATAAGCATCTCAAGGCTTTACCGGAAGTTACCCACAAGCTCCGGGAATTCGAATCGGCGGCGCAGGGCGTAGCTCACGGCCCTAGCGGGACCCAGTCTTCGTCCTCTGACCCGGTTCGCCGATCGGGGCCGGTTGGGTCCTAGCCTATGAGGCGGCAGGGGCAGGCTGTTGAGAGCGCGGCGCCGGACTTCGTCCGGGCGGCGGGGCGTTCTTCCCGCCGGAAGATCGCGCCGGTCACTCTGCGGCTGACCGAGGACGAGCGGAAACACCTCGAAGAGCTGGCGAACGGGATGACGCTCAGTGCGTACATTCGCGCCTGCCTTTTCGCCAAGGAGGAAAAGCGCCGCAAGCGTGCGTGCGCATGGAGCAGCGCTCTCCGGCAAGGCGGCCGAGGGTCTGCAGAACGCATCGGGCATTGAAAGCCGCACATTGGCATCGCTGGAGACCAGTTGGAAGAATGGCTATGAGCCCATAGCTCCTTGAGCTTCCTTTCAGATCCTTTTGGACATAGGTCGCGATCACCTCGGTTGCGAAGACGTCCGGCGTCATGGCCGGCACAAGATCGGCGTGAAGCCCGACGAAGCTGCGGTAGCCGGTCTGCGACAGGAACGGCTTGGTCCAGTCCACGGCATTGGCGGTGAAGTTCATCCATGTGCAGTGGCGTCCGCCGATGCCGAACAGCCCGTCCATTTCGATGCGCACCCGCATCCGGCCCACCGTGATGACGAAGCATCCGCCTTGTCCCCAGAGCGGCACCACGCCATCCTCGGCTGTGGTCAACCGGGCAAGCTTGCAGCCCGGTGCCTCAGGCCCGGCGAGAATGCCGGGCTCACCCTTGTTGAGCCGCAGCGCGAGGCTATGTGCAGTCTCCCGAAGTCGAAAGACGCTCTCGGCATCGGCCGCCAGCATCGCGGCATGATGCTGGTCGATCAGATCGCGGAAGTGGGGCACTGCTTCCTCCATCGTGGCGGGGAGATGGCCATACTGTTTTTCAAAGGCCGCTTGTTGGTTGGCTTTGTCGGCGTCAACGAGAAGCGCGTCAAAGCCAAGCTGTGCGGGAGAGTTTGAATATCTGACCATACTCGCCCCCCTCACGCTGCCTGCGCCTGTTCGGACGCCGCGCTGAAGGCGTTGAGATAGTCGGCGGCACGCTGCGCGTGGGCGGCGGCGGAGAAGATCGCCCGCTTGTCGTCCTTCAAAACCTTGAGCCATGTCGCAATGTAAGAAGCGTGTTCGTCGCGGACCTGCCGCGTCAGCTTCAGATCGGCACAGAGGAAGGCCGCGCCAAGCTCGGCGACCAATTCTTCTGCGGCATAGCCCGCATCGCGCCCCAAATCGCGCTCAAGCCGCTTGGCGTGTTTCGTCCAGTGCACGGACTCATGCGCCAGCGTGGCGTAGTAGCTTTCGGCGTCCTTGAAGGTCTCGAACGGGGGAAGCTGAATCCGGTCCTCGCCCGGTGACTAGAAAGCGCGGTCGGGAATATGTTTGCGAACCGCGTCGGGCATGTCAGCCTTCAACGCGTGGCGAAGGTCATCGAATTCGCGGGAGGTCGTCGGCGTCCAGGCGCTCGCACGCGTGGTCGAGCTTCGATCAGCTCACGCCGCTTTCCCACGCAATCAAGCGGCTTTGCCGAAGTTCGAGCAGTCTCAGCGCTTTTCGAGAGCCGGAACGCAACGCAGAATACGTTCCACGGCGTAAGAACCGAACGCGCGGAAAGCCGCCGTTTGCAAGCCAACCCCACCTGAATCTCAACACGCCTTAGTTAGACTGGCTGCCGCTCAAGGCTTTTTGTTTTGGCCGGGTGGTCCGGTATGCGGAGTCTTCGCGCCATATCCCCAACCGGGCTTGCCACCGGAACCCGCCACAGCAGGCGAGTTCATGCTGACGTGAAGCAGCATCGTTACTGTGGGTGGTGTAAGGGCAGCAAATTTGCCCAATTTTTTCACGAAATCGCGGCGTCCAAACTCGGGATCGACATCCGCTTTGTTTTGGCCTTCATCTTCGGTCGTCATCGTCAGCATCCTTCAGCGCAATCTTTAGCTGCAACGTAGATTGGCTAAAGACAGGTTTTTCCCTCACTGCTCGGACCGACGGTTGAGGCATCGCCACATCACGATGAGCGGTGGTCAGCGTCAGCGACATAGCGGACGCAGCCAATGTCGGCCGCTCGAGCTTCTATGCGCATTTCACGACAAAGGACGACCTCTTGCGCAGCGGCCCTGGCCATCTTCGCGCGATGCTGCTGCACGAGCATGGCAATGTGGTTGCAGAAAAAGCGCACGCGGAGCAGCGCCCGCTCGGATTCAGCCGCTTCATGACGGCGCATCTCAAAAAGCAGCATCAGCTCTACCGAGCGCTGATGCGAGGACGGGCAGGTCCAATCATCCTCGACAAGTTTCGGCAGTTTCCCAGCGAGATCGTCCGTCCCGAATTGTCCCCGGCAAGGAGCAACGGGTCGACAGCAACAGCATCCGAAATCGCTGTGCAGTCCGTGGTCGGCGCGCCTAGTCCGTCCTGACTTGGTGGCTCGATCGTGGCGCGAAGGAGCCGCCCCGAAGAAATCGAGCGCGTATTCCGCGATCTTGCTATGGGCTCGCTGTGAACACTGCGCGAGCGTTGATTTCGCCACGTCAGCGCAGGAATATCTCGTGCACGGCGAGCGCGACTAGCGCAGCACCTGCAATGCCTTCGATCGAACGGGTGATGGCATTGAACAGATGCGGCCGACCCTCGACAAAATGGATCAGCCGTTCACGCAACAGGATCGACAGGATCGCCACGGCCGACAGGGTGAGCGCCACGCCGATCATCATCGTGCCGGCGAACAAGAGACCGGCGACCGGAACGCCGCGCGTGATGGCGAAGGTCATGACGAACAGAGTGAGCGGGCAAGGAATGATCCCCGCCATCACGCCGAATGCCTCGCCTTCATGCTTGTGGTGATGGGTGTGGCTGAATGCGCGCCACAGCATCCACACACCAATCAGGCCGAGAAGACCTCGACTGATGTCCTCGAGCAGCGGCGCACGGCCGACGCTGCCTAGCGCGATAGAAACGACCGGCAGTGAGAGCACCGCGATCAGCACGGCGATGGTTACATGGGTGAAGGAAAGCGTCAGCGAGGTCAGCAGTCCACGCACGATCTTCGCTTCAGACCCGGCGAGGTATGTGGCCAGCACAGCCTTGCTGTGCCCCGGTGTCAGCGCGTGGACGGCGCCAAAGAAAATCCCCATGGGCAGGAAGGCCAGAAAGCCCAGCCAGTTGCCTTGCGCGGAAAGCAGTTTGATCTGGTCGGCAAGCGCCAGGTAGATGTCGCGCTGGATCTGGACGAGTGGTTGCAACATGGGCCATTGAGTGAGGATCGAAGGGCGATGAATCACTTCTCCAGTTCAATGGGCCGAGATTACGGCTTTATGCCGGACATTCCGATAGCCGTCCCATTTCTGCCCGCTTTGCGATATGGATCGTCGCAAAGCTGGAGCAAGAGCAGAATGCGTCGGAACGCACTCATGGCGGGCATCATATCAGGCGCTTCGATGGTGCTCGCCTCGATCAGTGGCGCACACGCGCATCCACATGTCTTCGCGGAAGCTCGGCTTGACGTCGCCGTCGATGCCTCGCGCCAAGTAGCATTTCTGCGGCATCTGTGGCGCTTCGACGATGTCTTCTCCAGCACCGTACTCATGGAGTTTGACAGCAACTCCGACTTGGTTCTGGACGAAAAGGAGCTCGAAGCCGTCGGCGAAACAATCAAGGGATCGCTTGCCGAATACAATTATTTCCAGCTGGTGACGCAGGACGGCAAGGACGTGGCCATGATCCCGCCGGCCAGGCTTGTGGCCAAGTACGAAAACGATCAGCTCGTCGTGCTCTTCGAGACGCAACCAAAGAATGCGCTCAATCTTTCCGGCAAAGTCGCCATCGGCGTCTACGATCCGACGTTCTACACTGCGATCGATTTTGCCGACGACAATAAGATTGCGGTGGAGGGCCTTCCTGAAGGATGCGATCGGGCCGTGGTGCGCCCCGATCCAGATACAGCAATTGCCCAAAATCAGGGAACACTGACAGATGCGTTCTTCAACGATCCGACCGGCACCGATCTAGGCAAGATCTTCGCGACCCGCCTCGAGCTGACCTGCGTCGAGTGACGGTAAATCGCTTTGAAGGGCGGCTGCGCCCAAGTTTGGTCGTCCCGAGCGTAACGCAGTGTTGGCAACCTGCTGCTGGCTCTCAGATCATCCGTTTGATGTCGACGTAGTCGCCTTGGGTTTGGAGAGTGACGCTGACCTCGCTGTTGCCGCGGTTGCGCCAGAACCAGCCATGGTTTCCGTCAAATGCGGCTTCCAAGGTTCCCTCACCGGAGGGAACGCTGCGACCCTTCTCGTAGCTGACCTTCTGGCCATTTGAATTGTCTCCGTGCGTGTCGAAATTGACCACGCCGCCATCGACAATCCAGGCGAAATTGGCCTTGGCCCCTTCGCGCATAACGAGCTTGATCTCCACGCCCTGGCCGGGCGCGAGGGTGAAGGTCATTTCGTCCCTCCTTCCCGCGGCTTGCGCCGCCGGCTCCTCCGTTGCAGCGACCTGCGGCTCAGGCTCTTCGGCGGGCATTGCTTCGTCAGGCGTAATCTCGCCCACCACCACATCATCCTGAGCGACAGGCTGCTGAGCCACCGCCGGTTGGGTCGCCGGCTGCTGCTCGGTCAGGCCGACAAGCAGTTTTTCCATTCGATCCAAGCGAGCCAGAAGATCGCCTTCCGATGCGTTGGCCGGGAGGCGGGCCGCCGTCTGGCTGGAGTTGTCGGCAGCAGCATCAGCCGCCGCCTCGGCGGCGAGTTGGGTCTTGATCTCGCCCATTTTGGTAAGGCCGAGAAGGCGCCCGGCACCGGTCGGATCGGTGGCATATTCGGACGGCATGACGACCGTCACAAGAATGGCCAGCGCCGCGGTTGCGGCAATGATGGTCGAACGCTTGAGCTGCGCCGATGTCGGCAGGTCCGCCCTCTTCGGCAGGTCGGTATTGTACATGGTCGATGCTCCTATGCTGCGACGAAAAAGCCGGTGAGCTGGTATCCGACCAGTAGGAACCCAGCCCCCATCATGACGACATTTGCGGTGTAGGCGTAGCGCCAGAAGCTGCGCGTCCGGCGCCAGTAGCCCATCAGGATGAGGACGCCGCCCAGCGCCAGCATCTGGCCTATTTCGACGCCGACGTTGAATGCCAAGAGGTTCGGGATGAGCCCGTCGGGGGATATCTCATAGTCGAGAATTTTGGTGGCGAGGCCGAGGCCGTGGAATAAGCCGAATATCAGCGTGGCGGCCTTGGTGTTTGGCTGGAACCCGAACCAGCGCTGGAACGCGCCCAGATTGTCCAGCGCCTTATAAACGACGGAGAGTCCAATGATTGCGTCGATCAGGTAGCTGCTGACATTCCATCCGAAATAGACGCCGAGCAGCATCGTTGTCGAATGGCCGATGGCGAACAGGCTGACATAGATGCCGATGTGCTTCATCCGGTAAAGGAAGAAGATGACACCGAACAGGAAGAGCAGGTGGTCGTAGCCGGTCACCATGTGCTTGGCGCCGAGATAAACAAACGAGACTAGGTGGACGCCGGTGATTTCCTGGATGTAGCCCTTGTCGCCTTCGGCGACGCCGTGGGCGTAAGCGAGCCCGCTGAGAGCGGGGATGACGAGCATTGTCGTCAGGATGAGGGGGGCAAGCCGATGGAGCGCGACAACGCCCAGCGACCCGCCCTCGTGACGAGTGTTTCGCATGATTGAATTCCGAGGCTGGTTGAAGGTGGCCGCTACCGGCCGCGAGTCAGACGGAAGCTGGCAGACGTGGAGGCCGCTTGATCTTCAGGCAGGGCTTCTGATCGATGGATTGAGGATTTGCCGGCCACCATTCCTGGCGCGCACACGGAGCCGGCGCACCCGACATCGCGACTGCGTTCGCAGTCTCGTGCGAATGGTCGGAGGAAGGAGGCTGATGAACGTCGGCCGGGCCATAGTCGTCCTGGTCGTCCCAGTCGTGGGAATGGCCGTGGGCCGCGTCAATGTTCTGCAAACAGGCCAGGCTTCGATCAACATCGCCAAGCAAACTTGAGCCTGTCCCGGCGGCAAGTGGAAAAGCGATCATGGCAACATGCAATGCCGCGAGAACGATCGCGCGAAATGCTCCGATTTTTGACCTGGCAAACATGCTTAACAAACTATGTCCGTCGCATTAACAGGCGGTTTACGCGGGAATGAGGCGGAGGCAAGGCAGGCGCTCTGACAAGGAGCCTTCGTGCGCGCGAGGGTTGCTTCGTCTCCCGTTTTTTTGCCGACCAAGGATGGCGACAGTTCTTGACAATATCCTCTCCAGGGGGATAGCTCAAGGCATGCCCCAACAGCTTCATACGTCGCACCCCGATATCGTCAAGCGGCTCAAGCGCGCGGAAGGTCACCTGCGCAGCATAATCGAGATGATCGAGGGCGGAAGACCTTGCCTTGATGTCGCCCAGCAGATGCATGCGGTCGAGAAGGCCATTTGCCAGGCCAAGAAGACGCTCATCCAGGATCACCTGGACCACTGCCTCGAAGAGACCGTTGGGCCGCTTTCGCGTGAGAAGCGGCGCTCGATAGACGAGTTTAAGGAAATCACCAAGTATTTGTGAGGCGACGATGGCTTCCTTATCGCAGATCCTGGACTGGTTTGGCTTCGGCAACGGCAATCACGCCGCTCATAGCCATTCACATGACGAAACCGGCGGACACGGTCATACCCACGGCGTCGTCGATCCGTCGCTGGCAACAACCGAGCGAGGCGTATGGGCGCTCAAATGGTCGTTCGTGATCCTGGCGGTTACGTCCGCGTTTCAGCTGGTAATCGTATTTCTCTCAGGCTCGGTAGCGTTGCTCGCCGACACGATCCACAATATCGGCGATGCCGCGACCGCAATCCCGCTCTGGGTCGCTTTCGTCCTTGTGCGCCGCAAGCCATCCAAGACCTTCACCTACGGGCTGGGTCGGTCGGAAGATTTCGCCGGCATCGTCATCGTGCTCATCATCCTTTTCAGCGCAATCGTTGCGGCCTACGAAGCCATAGACCGACTGATCAACCCGCAGCCCGTGACGGCACTCGGCTGGGTCTTCCTCGCAGGCGTCATCGGTTTCCTCGGCAACGAAGCAGTAGCGGTTTTCCGCATTCGGGTCGGGCGACAGATAAACAGCGCCGCGCTCATCGCGGACGGCTATCATGCCCGCACTGACGGGCTGACCTCGCTTGCCGTCGTGCTCGGCGCATTCGGCGTCTGGCTCGGTTTCCCGCTCGCGGACCCGATCGTCGGCCTTCTCATCACCATCGCGATTTTCGGCATCGTCTGGCAGTCGGCCCGATCCGTTTTGACGCGTGCCATGGATGGTGTCGAGCCAGGCATAACTGAAGAGCTTCGTCACGCCGCCGAACACGTCAGCGGCATCGCACGCATCGTTGACGTCAAAGCGCGCTGGATGGGGCATCAACTATACGCCGACATGCAGGTCGAGGTCGGCGATACCGTCCCTGTAGGTGAGGCCAATCGAATTGCCGCCTCGCTGCGGCAGGAAATGCGCGCGCATCTGCCGTCTCTGCGCCGCGTCAATGTCACATTCGGGCCTGCGGATTACGAAGCCACAGAGAGCGACAGCCACGAGGGACACGGCGGCCATCATCACGCGCCGGAGCCGTTTAAGGTCGCATGCGATTGTGCAACAGGCACATTGGCAATTGTCGATACGCCTGCAGGCGAGCGAATGCGCTTTACGGTCGACCGGCATGCCGACGGTCTGACGGCAACCGTGATTATCGACCGGCCTGACGGGCCGGAGACACTTCCCCTCCATCCCGTCGCCGGCGATCACCACCGCTTGGAGAGCACCGTGGCTCCGGCTGAGCCGCACGAGTTCCAGGCGAGGTTAATCCTGAGTGCCGCGGATCAACAGCAGGAACTGCCTTTCAAGATGGTCGAGCCGGAAGGTCACCACCACTGAAATAGGAGAACTGGCGAACGAGTCATTCGTCATGCAGCAAAGGGCCGCTCGTTGCGATCGCGATCGAATAGGCTGACAGTCGACGGTCGAAAACAAGCCCAGGCAACTTTGAGGTTGTCGCCGCCATGTCGCCGGAAATATCCAGCTCGTCGGCCGGGATGGCATCGGCCTCAACAACTGCTTCATGCTTCAGGTCGGGAATATGTTTGCGAACCGCGTCGGGCATGTCAGCCTTCAACGCGTGGCGAAGGTCATCGAATTCGCGGGAGGTCGTCGGCGTCCAGGCGCTCGCACGCGTGGTCGAGCTTCGATCAGCTCACGCCGCGTTCCGACCCAATCAAGCGGCTTTGCCGAAGTTTCGAGCAGTCTGAGCAGCGGCAGCGAATCGGCGAGTCGAGAGGCCCCATCGAATGCTGGATTCTCCGGCTCCGCCATACCACCGACACGATCACTTCAACCCGATCCTCGCGGCCTCCACCGGACGGGCACCGTGCGGCGGTGTATGAAGAAGGTGAAGGAAGGGCTCCAGTCCGGCGACATGCTCATAGTATCGGCGGCAGTATGGGCGATCGACCGCGCGTTCCGTTCGGCCTGAAGATTGTGCGAGATTACACTAGCCCTGGCCATCGCTTGCCGAGACCGAGTGTATTGGATCGGCGTACAGCTGGGGAAATGCCGCCTGCAGGGTCTTCTTGATCGCCCGCGCAAAACGGTCGTTGGCGATCTTGTTCGGATGGGCATCAGTCGGAGAAACCCAAAGGGTTTCAGGCTCGAGATCAGCCACGGAAGGCGTCAAATCCAGAAAGGGGACACTCTCACCTGCCGCGACTGCAGCGATCGCCTCGGTGACCTCGGAGAACGGGTACTCCTTGAGTTCGTGCAGTTCAGGATAATTCACGATCAGCAGCGGAATGCTCTGTTCTCGGCAATAGGCCGCTAGCTTGTGAATCGCGTCCTTTGTACCTGCCCAGCCAGGCTGATCCTCGGCATAGAGACCTCGGTAGTAGTCTTTCCAGTCGGATTTTCCGAAAAACAGGCGAGAAGCCTTATCGATGGCCGAAGAGAGGACCACAAAGGCTTGCGAATGTTCCGCCAGCCAGGATCGCTTCCGTCTTGGAGTTGGCTCCGCGTCGTTGATGAAATAGTTCAGGACGACGACATCGGGTTTTAGCTTGTAGCCCTTGGTCAGAAAATAGGCAGTTTCCATCTGCGTATTGTAATTGCCAACGCCTGTGTTGATTACTTGGAATCGCTGGGATTCACCTCCATGGTTGAACAGCGTCTCTAGCATTTTGGATGGGGTATCCTCCGCAAGAACGCCCCAGCCGAAGGTCAGCGAGTCTCCCAGCATGACGGTCCGCACTTGGCCCGCAGGCTTTTCGTCGGGATCGAACTCTACATCGCGCAGGCCGAGGGCGTTGATCTCCACGGGAACGCCCATGTAGAACCCAGCCGTGTGCGGGCGGTGCTCATGGCCGATTGCCGGTTCGTCGCTCACGCGTTTGATGTCGCGGGCGTATTTCCACATTTCCAAGTCGAAATCCATGCCGCTGTCCAGCGCCCAGCGAGCGGTTCCTTCAAGGAGCAGGGCACCCGCTGCGAGGCCGAGCAGCGTGGAGAGCGTGAGCATGAGGGCGGGGCGCTTTGGCTTCTCGGGCGTCGCCCTTCGTGACACGGACATCGCAGAACCTTTCGATACAAATTGAAGGGGCAGAGTTCGCTCACTGGCCTGGTGACGGGAGGTGGGCGCAGTCAGGTGTGATCTCGGGTCTGCCGACGAATTGCCTGGGTTTGAGGGAGAGGCCACTTGGCCGGCCTGGCCAATCGTTCACGAGCCACTGGTCAACCGCCTCGGCAACGAGAAAGTGGCCGAATGGGTTGAGGTGTTTGTCCACCTTCCCGTAAGTGTGGCTTGCATCTTCGCGTTTCAGCAGCGAAGTCGCATCGACCACATAGGTGCCTGGCGTTTCGGCTACGAAGCGGCGAATGACGTCGCGTTGTCGATCCGGTTGCATCTTGTCGTCCCGGCCAGCCATTTCCGCCCAGCCGGGCAGGACAAGAACGAGGAGATCGGCGTGGTTTGACTTCGCGTCCGCGGCAAGCCGGACCAGCAGCCTGCGTGTCACCTCCAGAGCATTGTCCATATCCCGCCGCGCATGGCTGTTACCAAAGTATGGCTTCAAGAAGCTGGCGAAGACAGCACTGTAAAGTTTGCTGTTGTTCCACAGGAAAATATGCATCTGCATGAAGGAACCGGGCTTCGCGGGGTGCTGATTTGCCGGAGCGATGTTTATTTCGACCGAGTCGGGAGTAACGGTAGCCCTTTCGGCATTGTCCTCCAGATCCGTGCTTAGTGAGACGGCTTGCACAACCAACCGGTGGTCGACACCAGCACCCTTGTCCTCGTAGAGCCTAACAGAATTCGCTTGGCCATAGCCGCCGACGCCATAATTCCAGAACGACAGTTCCGGATGCCAAGTGTTTAGCAGCGCGGTAAAGGTTTCGCTTTCCTTCACCAGCGAGCCGCGAACCATCGAATCGCCAAGAACGATTACGGGCTTGCCGGTTCGCGGTGCGTTGTCCCGAAAGCCTTCCGCGTTGATGCGGACGAAATTCCAAGGTTCAAACTGGCTGAAGCGCTCAAAGTAAATATTGCCTGGTATCTCGGTGTAGCCATAGAGAGGATGCAACTGGTGGCGTGTCTTGTGTGCGCCACAGAAGAGGTACTGCTCGTCCGAAACAGGCACTTGAAACTCGGGAAAGACGCGCATGATGAGTTCACAGGCGACTAGTCCCAGCATTGCTGACACGGCTACAGTTGCGAGGCGTCCGAAAACAGAGCCACCCCTCTTCAGCGGCCCCGAGATTGCTGGAACTGAGGATGACGTGAACTTGACTGGAGCACCGCGATCGTCTTCGAATATGCATCTTCCACCTTCGGTGTCGACGATGTCGACCTTGTCGTAGGAGGGTGGGCTATGCATCTTGCCCAAGGGCGAAACCTGATTGCTGTTTCCGCTCATTGTCCAATCCTGGCGCTTGAATTGGCATCCTGGGCCGGGCGCCGGGCTGCAGAAAGTCGCGACCGACCTGGTTTGTGAATGACGCCGTGTGGTATCGACGTAGCATTCGAGACAACTGTGCCCGTGCCTGCATGCTCCTGGACAGTGATTTCAACTCCTGGCAAAAAGGCCGATCCAACTGGCAGAATTCGGCTGCGCGCGATGCCGCTCGCCTCCGCTGCGGCGCGCAGGTTGGGGGTGGATGCAAAGACCAACCTGGCCGTCCGCAAGATATCGGCCAGGCCGATGCTGCCTATGTCGACATAGAGAACGCCGGGTATATCAAGCGGCATGGTTCTCACGATCGGATCGAGTACGATGTTGACGGCTTGCGCTCGCACCCCGTTGAGAACGAGTACAATCTGCTCCTTCCGGCTAGCTGCATAGCATCTGACGATGAGACCCTCCGGAAGTGCACCGGATCGGACGGGAACGATCTCGACGACAAGTTCGGGAGTCATTGGAGCGACCGATCCATTCCGACATCAATCCAAAGCGAACTGCTCTTTGTAGTCGAGCTTAAGCTTTGACGGCTGATCCTCTTTGCGCAGGACACAGTTTCCAACGACCAGCTGCTCGATTTCGGTTCCCATGAAACACCGGAAGGCGTCCTCCGGACTTTCGATGATGGGTTCGCCGCGGACGTTGAAACTCGTGTTGACCAAGATGGGACAGCCAGTGCGTTCCTTGAACGCTGTCAGAAGGTCCCAGTAGCGAGGGTTCGTGTCGCGATGGACGGTCTGGATACGGGCGGAGTAGTCGACGTGGGTAACGGCCGGGATTTCAGAGCGCGGTACATTGAGCCTTTCGATCCCGAACAGTTCGTCCTCGTCCCGATTGGTAAGCCGCCGCCTGCTATCGAGGACGTCGCCGACCATAAGCATGTACGGGCTGTCGACATCGATGTCGAACCACTCCGCCATGTCTTCGCGCCGCACAGAGGGCGCAAATGGTCGAAAACTTTCACGGTACTTCACCTTCAGGTTCAGCATCTTTTGCATCGTCGGTGAACGGGGATCACCGAGGATCGATCGCCCGCCCAGTGCGCGCGGCCCGAACTCCATGCGGCCCTGCATCCAGCCGACCGCCTTTTCCTCGACGAGTGCATCGACTGTATTGGCGATCACATCGGAACCCGACATGACCCGATACTTCGCGCCGAGAACGGACAGGCGCCGTTCGATCTCGGGCTGTTCGTACGCTGGCCCGAGATAGGCGCCATGCATTCGATCTTGACCGTTCACGACGCGCTCGTTGTTGAGATGTTGGTGCCAGACGGCGAGAGCCGCGCCCAAAGCGCCGCCGGCGTCGCCCGCGGCCGGCTGTACCCAGATGTCGTCAAAAAGTCCGGACTTCAGAAGCTTGCCATTGGCAACGCAGTTGAGCGCCACGCCGCCGGCCATGCAGAGCTGCCGCTCGCCAGTTTCCTTTTGGGTAAAGGCGGCCAGCTTCAAAACCACTTCTTCGGTGACCGCCTGGATCGATGCGGCGAGATCCATTTCGCGCTGGGTTAGGGGCGATTCAGGTTTGCGCGGCTCACCGTCAAACAGATCGTGGAATGCCGGCGACGTCATTGTCAGACCGGTCGCGTAATTGAAATACTTCTGGTTCAGCCGAAACGACCCATCACTTTTTAGGTCGATCAGATGATCCAGTATTCGCTGCGCGAACCTCGGCTGTCCGTAAGGGGCAAGCCCCATCACCTTGTACTCGCCGGAGTTCACCTTGAACCCGGTGTAATAAGTGAAAGCCGAATAAAGAAGCCCCAGCGAATGGGGGAAGTTCAGCTCCTTGAGCAGGGTGAGCTGGTTGCCTCTGCCGTAGCCCAATGATGTCGTGCACCATTCACCGACGCCGTCCATGGTCAGAACCGCAGCGCTGTGGAAGGGCGACGCAAAGAAGGCACTGGCCGCGTGTGACTGATGGTGTTCCGTGAACAACACGGGACCCTTCCAGCTCTTCGAGCCATTGACTGCACCAAGTTCCTTCCGGATCAGACGCTTCTGAAACATCTTTTCCTTGATCCAGACGGGAATTGCCATCCGGAAGGAACTGAAACCGCGCGGCACCGTCGCCAGGTACGTCTCGACCAGGCGCTCGAACGTTAGGAGAGGCTTGTCGTAGAAGACGACGTAGTCGATGTCGTCCATGGTGATCCCGGCCTCAGCTAGGCAATAGGCCGTAGCTCTTGCTGGGAAGGTTGCATCGTGCTTGCGGCGTGAAAATCGCTCTTCCTGGGCCGCCGCGATGATCTTGCCGTCCTCGACCAGTGCGGCGGCGCTGTCGTGGTAAAATGCAGAGATGCCGAGAATCCGCACTGGTCTCGCCTCCGTCAAAAGATGGTGTAGATAAACGGGGCGACGGCTGTTCCGTGGGTGAGCGCGATCAGAGCGCCGAACAGGCCTAGCATTATCAGGATGGGCAGCATCCAGTATTTTCGGCGATAGCGCATGTATGCCCAGAGTTCACCCATCATTTCCATTTTTCATCTCCCTCACGTGTTGGATGTAGATCAAGCGCGTCAGAACTGGTTCGTCATGCTGGATGTCTTGCGGACGTCGCCCGCCCGATCGATCCAATAGCTGTCGATGGATTTGTCGAAGGTTCCTCGCAGCGGATCCTTGCCGGTGAGCCGCAGGAACAGGCCAAGCGGGACGAAGGTCGTGATGTAGATCGCGAGCATCACAATCGGGTTCATCACCACGAAAAGCACGTCGCCCAGTTTCGCCCACAGGCGATTGGGAATTCTGAGCAGGACCGGGCGAAGCGCAGCGAGGATGATCAAAATTGCCGCGATCGCGATCATGGCCATCGAGCCGGCGCTCGCGGTGGCGTGCCAGTAGACGCGCAGGCATGCGATCGCCAGCAGAATAGCGCCAACAGTGAATCCGAAATTCCTTTCGGAAGGCAATTTTCCGACTTCGCGTGCCGCCGCGTGACGAGAACCGCCCATTTCCCGCTTCCACCAAATTGTTGAATTGACGGCCTAGATTGTTACGGGGGGCAGTTCGCCTTCAAATATACCAAACGATATAGTGTGTTCGGCACGGATCGGCCTAAGAGTAAGGATGCTTAGGTGCGGATGGCATAAGTCCTTGAAAATTATGGGTCTTGGCTCCGGTGTGTCGCGAACGATTGCTCGACGAGCCTTCTCCGCTGGGGAAATACCTTACGACAAGGGCGAACTACCTCCACGCCTGGGGGGTGATACTTAGCCAAACTCAGCAGCCTAGCCATTCATGAAGGAGCGGTCTGATTTACGCCGGGAACGTATTCTTTACTGTATTCCGGGCTCATGCCGATCGGGTCATCGCGTCCGCTCGGCTAGCGATAGCAGCTGGCGGCCTGTATATTACCTGGATCGATGGGTCGCACCCGCCGACGTCGCCGATCATCGTTCGGACCCTGCTGCTGGCTTACCTGCTTTTTGCGGTTGTTTCGGCCTGGCAAGTCTGGCGTACGGCTGTACCCAGAGTCCGTGGAACTTTGATCCGCCACGTGATTGATCTAATTTTCATTGCCTGCATCATGTATGCAAGTGACGGGCCCACTAACCCGTTCACCTCGCTTCTGCCGTTTGCGGTGCTGGCAGGCACGTTGCACTGGCGGTGGAAGGGTGCTTTGTCGACGGCGCTCGTTTGCGGGTTGATATTGATTGTCGTCGTTGCCTCGGATGCGCGCGAAAGTCTGGATCTGGACACCGAGTCCACTGAAGACGCGTCGCTGACCCTGTTCATGATTGTTTCCGCTACGCTGCTAATATGGCTCGGCGTGCGTGAGGACGCGCTCCGGACTGACCTGCTCCGCCTCGTCGTAAAAGTGCCCGATGTCCCGGAGGACCTGGGTTGGCCGATAGAATCCGCACTCGGCTATGTGTGGCGCATCATACCGGCTGCGCGGCTGGTACTGATCTGGGCTGACGGCGAGGAACCCTGGACTTACGTGGGCATTCGGGAGGCCGGCGCGATCACTAGGTCATTGCTGCCTCCGGACGCATACGAGCCCTGGGTGGCCAACAGCATCTCTTCGAGCAGTATCCTGAACACCAGCAACTTCGACGGGGCAGTTCGCGTTCATCGGGGCGGCGGTCGGTTCGACGAATGGTTGGAGAACAGCCCTGCCGTCAATCCGGCGCTGTCTGCCGCGTATGAGTTGAATACATACATTTCGGTTGCCTTCAAGGTGGAGGAGATAAGCGCGCGACTCTTCCTGGTCGATCCCCCAAGACTGTCGCTCGATCAGGTCGCAACTGCCGAGATCGTCGCCGATCGCCTTCGGGGGCTATTCGAACACTCGATACTGACGAGGCGACTTAGCCACACCGCCGCAGTGGAGGAACGAGTAAAAATCGGTCGCGAACTGCATGACGGCTTCCTGCAGGCGCTCGCCGGAACCGCGCTCACACTGGAGAATTTGCAGCCGCTCCTCGGCAAGTCACCTGAAGCTGTCGCCCGCCTGAAGGAAATCCAAGCGTCACTCGCAGATGAACAGAGCCGCTTTCGAACGTTCGTGAGTACCTTGGAGAAAGTCGGAGAACCGCGCGAGCCGGGTATATCGCATCCACCGCTGCACTTCGATTTACTTGTCGCGCAACTAAGAAACCAGTGGCCGGTCGACATCCGGTTCACATTCGAGCCTCAGGACGCACAACTCCCTTCAGTCACCACCTTTCACGTCAGCAAAATGCTTACCGATGTAGTTTCAACCTTTGTGCATCGTACGGATGCTCGATCGATCGCTGGTTCGGCAAAGGTTATCGCAGATTCTGTGGTCATCGATCTTGAACACGACGGCACCAAAGGGCGACCCAATCAGGAGGAGGCAAAAGGAAGCGTCGATGGTGACGCGATCTTGCGCGATCAAGTTTCGAGATTTGGCGGAACTTTGAGAATTGAAACGGACCACGCGGGGACGAGGTTGCAAATCCGACTACCAATAACAAGTGAGGTTGGATGAGTGCTTCGATTGCGGTGATTGACGATCACCGGATAGTTCTCGACGGTCTGAAGCATCTGATCGAAGAGACAGCCGAATGGCGTGTGACCACGTTCCAAAGCGGTATCGATGCACTGGCTGCTCGGGAGACTACGATTTTCCACGTCATGGTAGTGGATCTTCGCATGCCGGGCATGGGAGGGATCGAACTCATTCGACGAGTTCGCCGCGAAGGGGATACGGTCCCGGTGGTTGTGCTGACGGCCGATCTCTCCGACTATGAATTGATCGAAGCGCTGGATCTCAAGGTGGCCGGGATCGTCTTGAAGGAGGACGCGACCTCGAGTCTGGTCGAATGCATCGATACGGTGCTTCGCGGTGGTACCTACCTCAAAGGTAACGGGGTGAGAGAAGCCCTTGCGCGATTGAATCGTGTTGCGTCTCCTGAGATGGGACCCTCGCAACGCTTGACTTCAAGGGAGCTCGAAATCGCCAAGCTGGCGGCCGATGGCTGGCGGACGAAGGAGATCGGCGCGAAACTCGGGATCTCGCCCGGAACCGTGAAAATCCATCTGCATGCCATTTACGACAAGCTCAACATCAAAACTCGGGTCGAACTGGCCAACTATGTGCGCGGACCAGCGGCGGCGATGCGGAGCAGCCAGTAGGAACCGGGACACGAGCATAATCAGGGCACAGCAAACAGAGAGGGGATAGCAATATAGGAGCCGGCGCGCATTGCTGCCCGTCGCAGGTGGCTATTTCGAATGCCGCGACATCTATGGGACCGGTCGGGACAAGCACCCCCGTACGCGATCGCCATGCCGACGATTCACCCCTTCTGGATGGCGGCGATCTGGGGGACCTGGCGCGACCGGGAGACTGGGCTCTCGATCGCCCGACCTGTTTGAAAAGGAGCGCAAAGAGTTCGTGGAGGCTGCTTCCGTGAGCGGCGCGAAATACGTCTCAGGCAAGGAAGCCTCTCTGACGTGGTCGTGTCCCCACTCGGTGGTGTAGCTCGGCGTAAGCGCAGCCGCTCGCTCGCGCGCCCCTCAATAGCGCTGTAGCGAGCGAGCGGCTTCGCGGGCGGTCATCGATGTTTCCCGGTAGGGTCGGGTTGCTGAGCCAACCTTGATTCGAAGGAACGATCGATGACCGACGACATGATGAACTTCCGCACGCTGGTGGAGAAGAGCTCTGATTCCGATTTGCTGCGCGAGATGATCGGCTTTGCCGCCGAGCGGCTGATCGCGCTGACGCGCGCGATGTTTGCGGCCGTCTGGGAACAGCGCCGCGAGCAGGCCACGGAAATCATCCGTTCCGGCGAGCGCCAGATCGAGGCGGCGGAAAAGCGGATCGAGACGCTGCTGTCACGAATCCTGGATGCATCGAATACTGCCGGAAACAGGGGCCTAGAACACCTCAAATCGCCTTGCCTTTCAAGGCTTTGACTGTCCAACCAAACCGGCAAGTCTGGTTTGGTGCGGTCGAGAAGACTCGAACTTCCACGGGTTGCCCCACAGCGACCTCAACGCTGCGCGTCTACCAATTCCGCCACGACCGCACGTCAGGAGAAAAGGCCGGTCGGAACCGGCCCGCGGCATGTAGCAAATCACTTTCGGCGAAACAAGGGCCGATGGAGGCCGCAACCAGTTGATTTGAATGCTGGCATCGGCAATGCAAATGGCGGATCGTGCGTCAGCCGTCATCCGTCCGGCCATCTTCTAGGAATTGAATGCTGGACGCCGGGCTGTCCGCAATCCATATCATTGCGGCAGGCCGGTTCAATCGATGCTTCAGCGCAGCCAGATCACCACCTCCTTCCTCGGCATCCCGGGTGCGACGCCGGTGGAATGGCATGTCGAGCCGGGTCTCACCGGCTACGACGCCGCCGTTGCCTTCATGGAGAGCCGCGCCGCCGCGATCCGGGAAGGCGAGGCTGGCGAGATGGTATGGTTGGTCGAGCATCCGCCGCTCTATACGGCCGGCACCAGCGCGCGGCCCGGTGACCTGCTCGATGCCGACCATTTTCCCGTCTTCAAAACCGGTCGCGGCGGCGAGTTCACCTATCATGGTCCCGGTCAGCGGGTTGCCTATGTGATGCTCGACCTCAAGCGGCGGCGCGAGGACGTGCGCGCCTTCGTGGCAGCGCTCGAAGCCTGGCTGATCGGCGCGCTGGCTGCGTTCAACGTCAGGGGTGAGCGCCGCGAGGAGAGGGTCGGCGTCTGGGTCGCCCGGCCGGACAAGCCGCCGCTCCACGACGGCACGACCGCCGAAGACAAGATCGCGGCGATCGGGATCAGGCTGAGGCGCTGGGTGAGCTTTCACGGCATCGCCCTCAATGTCGAACCCGACCTTTCGCATTTCTCTGGCATCGTGCCCTGCGGGATCACCGGCCACGGGGTTACCAGTCTGGTCGATCTCGGTCTGCCCGTAACGATGGATGACGTCGACGCGGCACTGCGCGTGGCCTTCGTCGACGTGTTCGGGCCGGTGACCGATACCGCGCCTCATGCCTTGAAAGCGGCCGGCTGATGCGACGCGGCCCGCTCGCGCTGATGCTTACGACGCTGTTTGCGCTCATTGCTTTCGCGACCTTTGATTTTTCCGCTTCTGCCCAGCAGGCGTCCGAAATCGTAGCGCCGGAAGCAAGCAGCGGCACCGAGTCGAAGATTGCCGTGCATGCCCATCGGCAGATGGTGGTGGCGGCCAATCCACATGCCGCGGAAGCCGGCATCGAGGTGCTGAGGAATGGCGGCAGCGCGGCCGACGCGCTGGTCGCGGTGCAGGCGATGCTCGGGCTGGTCGAACCGCAATCTTCCGGGCTCGGCGGCGGCGCGTTTCTCGTATGGTACGATGCAGCGACGAAGTCGGTCACAACCTTCGACGGCCGGGAGACCGCGCCGGCGTCGGCAACTCCACAGCTTTTCCTCGGGCCGGACGGCAAGCCGCTCGGCTTCTTCGACGCGGTGGTCGGCGGCCGCTCGGTCGGCGTGCCGGGAGTGCCGAGGCTCCTCGAAACGGTGCACAGGCGCTACGGCCGCAAGACCTGGGCCGACCTTTTCGCCAGCACGATCGCGCTTGCTGAAAAAGGCTTCCCGGTCTCGACCCGGCTGAGCACGGTGATTGCCGAGGATATTGGCCGGCTCGACAAGCAGCCGTCCACGCGCGCCTATTTCTTCGACGCCGCCGGCGCGCCGCTCAAAGTCGCCATGCCGCTGCGCAACCCGGCCTATGCCGAGACGCTGAGGGCTTATGCCGAGGACGGCGCCGAGGCGTTCTACACCGGCAAGATCGCGGCCGACATCGTCGCGGCCGTCACCGGCCATCCGACCAATCCGGGTGGGCTCAGCCTCGCGGATCTTGCCCGCTATGAGGTGAAGGAACGGCCGGCAGTCTGCGCGCCCTATCGTGGGTATGACGTCTGCGGCATGGGGCCGCCCTCCTCCGCCGCGCTGACGATCGGGCAAATCCTAGCGATGGTCGAGCCGTTCGATATCGCCACGCTCGGGCCTGACGATCCCGAGACATGGCGTATCATCGGCGATGCGACCCGGCTCGCCTTCGCCGATCGCGAGCGCTACATCGCCGATGGCGACTTCGTGACGATCCCGAAGGGCCTGCTCAATCCCGACTATCTCAAAGCGCGCAGCGCACTGCTGAGGCGCCCGACAGCAATGACAAAGGACGAGGTGACGGCCGGCGAGCCGCCCTGGGACAAGGCAGAACTCAGGCGCGAGGCACCGGCTCTCGAACTGCCGTCGACGTCGCACATTGTGATCGTGGATGCTGACGGCAACATCGCATCGATGACCACCTCGGTCGAAAACTCGTTCGGCGCGCGGCTTATGGTCGACGGCTTCCTGCTCAACAACCAGCTTACTGACTTCGCCTTCGATCCAGGCCCGCCTGACGCCGCGGTTGCCAACCGCGTCGAACCGGGCAAGCGGCCACGCTCGTCGATGGCGCCGACCATCGTGCTCAAGGACGGCAAGCCGGTCTTCGCGCTGGGTTCGCCCGGCGGCAGCATGATCATCCCGTTTGTGGCGAACACGCTCTTTGCGCTGATCGACTGGAAGATGGATATGCAGCAAGCAGTGTCGCAGCCGCACCTCATCAACCGCTTCGGGCCTTATGATATCGAGGCGGGCACTTCGGCCGAGACACTGATCGATGACCTGATCGCGCTCGGCTACCAGACAAGCGTCAAGGAAATCAATTCCGGGCTTAACGGGGTCTCGATCGGTCCGGACGGGCTGACCGGCGGGGCCGATCCAAGGCGCGAAGGCATCGCGATCGGCGACTAAAGCGCGTCGCGATCTTTCAGATTCGCTACCCGCACTTTAGGTCTTCGTCTTACACATGTCTTTGTCCCGAAACCGGTTCCACTTTCGGGAGACGTGCTATAGCGGGGCGAACGCTCCATTTGGTCCGATGCCCTAAGCAATGCGGGCATAGGCCCAGAGCAACCCAACGAAATGGATCGCGAAAACCGCTACGAAAGCCGCGCCGAGCGCGGCGCGGTCGAATGCGCCCACGGGCCTCAACTCGTAGCGTGGCTTCACGCCGCTGCCCGCCATCATCAAGCTCAGCACGGCGAAAACAGTGCCCATGGCGACGAGCGTAGTGGGCGACAGGCCTACGAGATGGCCGAGCGCGAGAAAGGCCAAGAGCGTCGCGAAGGAGGCGCATGCGAGAGCAAGCGGCCCCGGACAGATCTGCCGCAGTACCTGCCCGCCGTCGAACTTCCATACCGGCACCAGATTGGCGACGTTGAAGAAGGCGCAAAAGCCGGCAAGCACCGCCAGCACCGCGGCAGCAGCCGGATGGCCGGCTTCGCGAGCAAAACTGCTGGATGCAATCGCAATCGGAATGACGAAGGCCGAAAAGCCGGCGCCCATCAGCGCAACGAAGGCCACCTCGAAGCGGCTGTCGTAAGGCCGGCCGCCGATGGCGATACCGCCGAGCAGCGGAATGAAGATCATGCGCACCCTGCGATGGCCCATCAGGCGGAACGCCGCCATATGACCGAGCTCGTGCAGCGCGACCACGAGCGTGAGCACAGCCGCGAGAATGAACCCGCCAAGATTCAGGCCGAAGAACGGCCATAGGATGAGCGCTGAAAGTACGGCGAAGCCGAATTGCGTCGCCGGCCGCTCGAACAGGAAGCGGCGCGTGACGGCGCCGGTCTCCGCCCATTCTTTCAGCCGCGCCAGCTCGCGCCGCGTGGCGAAATAGCGGAAGACCAGGAAGGCGAGACCGCGATAACGATCGGTCCGTCTGAGCGTGACGAGGCTCCCCTCCTCGCAATCCTCGACGGACCTTTCGTCGCGATAATCAGCCCAGAAGGCAGGATCGAGCGAGGAGTCGTCCTCCACACGCATCGTGAACCGTTCCCCCGGAATGATATCCGACAGGTGCAGCAGCTTCTCGATCGGGCGGCCGTCGCGTCCTTCCCATGAAAGCTGAACCTTCGCCCTGTCGATGGAGCCCCTGACCGGCTCAGACGAAACGATTTCGCCCGACCATCCGGATTGCTCTCCGAGCAGCCAGAGGGCGGACCACAGCCGCTCTCGCGGCGCGGCGATCCGAATGGTCTGGATAAGCGTGCGCCGCCCGAGGGGTGCTGCGAGCAGCAGAAAGATTACCAATAGGTTGAAGGCGACCAGGGCCGCGACGACGAAAGGCGACAAGGCGTCGATGAGACTCCGCGAACAGCTTCACGCTAACCGCGGCGAGACAAGAAAACCTTAACACGATTGCCCTGCGCATCATGGGGTCCAGCTACATCGCGCCAATCCAGATCGCCATCATCATTAGAAAGGCGCTCATGGTGAGCATCGAAACCACATCCTGAAGGAGATCGGTCATTCTTTCCTCCTGTCCATCGATTGTTCCAAATTTGTTCTTCTTTTGTTCAAATGTCAATGATCGGAAGATGTCGAATCGCCGGCCGTGACGGCAGGGTTAAGAAGCGGTGAATAGCCTTCTCCGTTGCCAAGCCCTCCTTCGTGTCTGGCCGTTGGGTGGACCCTTCGACCGCTTCGCGGCTCAGGGTGAGGTCGGGAAGCGGGGCGCGAGGACGAGCCTTCCGAAACTTAGATAACGTGTGGCGCGAACCTCGCGCCGCGCCGGTGTCCGTCGCCACCTCGACCGGGCAATCGGCCTTCCCGCAACGGCGCGGGGCTCGGCCTGCGGCCTTCTCCGCACTCTCCGGTCGATGTTTGTCCTTGCTCGGCTACTGAACTTCACCCCACAGGGCATCGGCTCCGGAGATGGCGCGAAGTTGGCCGCGACCGATCGTGAGATGGTGGTTTCGCCCGTTCCGGGCAAGCCGGCGAACACGACCAGCATGCAGGCCTCTTTCTATGGGGAAGACAATGTGGGGCGGCCCGGCCTGCCTCTCACATTTCCACGACCTTACCCTCGGCCAGCGTGACGCGGCGGTCCATGCGGGCGGCGAGATCATGGTTGTGCGTGGCGATCAAAGCGGAGAGGCCGGACTGCCTGACCAGGGCCTCCAAGGCCTCGAAGACGTAGGAGGCCGTGCCGGGATCGAGGTTGCCGGTCGGCTCGTCGGCGAGCAGGGCGAGCGGCGCGTTGGCGACGGCGCGCGCGATCGCCACGCGTTGCTGCTCACCGCCGGAAAGCTCGGAGGGACGGTGCTCGGCGCGCTTGCCGATCTTCATATAGTCGAGAAGCTGGACTGCACGCTGATCAGCCTCTTTACGGCCAAGCCCCTTCACAAGCTGCGGAACGACGATGTTTTCAAGCGCCGAAAATTCCGGAAGGAGGTGGTGGAACTGGTAGACGAAGCCGATATCGTTACGGCGAATCGCGGTGCGTTCGTCGTCGGAGAGGCGGCCGCAGGCACGACCGTTGAGGATCACGTCGCCGGCGTCCGGCCTTTCGAGCAGCCCAGCAAGATGGAGCAGCGTCGACTTGCCGGCACCCGACGGCGCCACCAGCGCGACCATCTCGCCCGAGTGCAGCGTGAAGTCGGCGCCAGAGAGCACGGTCAGCTTCCTTTGGCCCTGGACGTAGTGCCGCTCGACGCCCTTCAATTCGATGAGGGCGCTGGACGAAGCTGCGTTCATTCGTACCTCAGGGCCTCGACGGGATCGAGCGTGGCGGCCCGCCAGGCCGGAAAAAGCGTGGCGAGAAAAGACAGAACCAGCGCCATGACGATCACCATGATCGTCTCCTTGGGGTCCATCTTGGCCGGAAGCTGCGAGAGGAAATAGAGCTCGGGGTTGAAGAGCACCGTGCCGGAAAGCCAAGAAAAGAACTGGCGGATCGATTCGACATTCCAGCAAATGACGATGCCGAGGATGACGCCGGCAATGGTGCCGGTGATGCCGATCGCGGCACCAGTCATCAGAAAGATGCGCAGGATGGCGCCGCGCGTGGCGCCCATGGTGCGCAAAATCGCGATGTCGTGTCCCTTGTCCTTCACCAGCATGATCAGGCCGGAGATGATGTTCAGGGCCGCGACCAGGACGATGAGCGTCAGGATCATGAACATGACGTTGCGCTCGACTTCCAGCGCGGAAAAGAAGGTATGGTTCCGCTGACGCCAGTCCATGAGGTACACGTCGCGCGCGGCGGCGTCCTCGATCGGCACGCGCAGCGCATCGACGTTGTCGGGGTTGTCGACGAAGATCTCGATCGACTGCACCCGGTCCTCCTGGTTGAAATAGAGCTGCGCCTCCGAGAGCGGCATGAAGATAACGCTCGAATCGAATTCCGACATGCCGACTTCGTAGATCGCCACGACCGGATAGGCTTTCACGCGCGGTGTCGTACCGAATGGGGTGGAATCGCCCTCGGGCGAGATCAGCGTGATGGTGTCGCCGATGATGAGGCCGAGACTTTCAGCCATGCGCGAACCGATCGCCACGCCCTCGCTGGCGCCGAAACCCTCGATCGTGCCCTGGCGGATGTTGTCGCTCACCAGCTCCAGCTCCTTCAAATCGTCGGCGCGGATGCCGCGCACCAGGGCGCCCGTGCTGGAGCCGATGCGGCCGGATGCAAGCACCTGCCCGTCGATGAAGGGGATCGCATATTTGACGCCGGCGACCTGCGAGATGCGGCCGGCGACGACATCGTAATCGTCGAGCGGCGCATCGATCGGGGTGAGCACGACATGACCGTTGACCCCCAGAATACGCACCAGCAGCTCGGCCCGGAAACCGTTCATCACCGCCATCACGACGATGAGAGTGGCCACGCCCAGCATGATGCCGGCAAAGGATATGAAGGCGATCACCGAGATGAAAGCCTCCTTGCGGCGCGAGCGCAGATAGCGCCAGGCAACCATGCGCTCGAAGGTGGAAAACGGCCCTGCCCCGTTCGCGGGCCTGGCAACAACCTGCTGGGAGACGGCGGTGTCCATCAGGCCACGCCAAGCTCCTGGATCGCCTGGGCGATCGGCACGCTGGCGCGCTCGCCGGTATGGCGGTTCTTCACCTCGACTTCGCCAGCGGCCACGCCGCGCGGGCCGACGATGACCTGCCAAGGCAGGCCGACCAGATCGGCGGTCGCGAATTTGGAGCCGGCGCGCTCGTCGGTGTCGTCGTAGAGCACATCCTTGCCGGCCGCTGTCAGCGAGCGGTAGATCTCCTCAGCGACGCGGTCGCAATCGGCATCGCCGCTCTTCATGTTGATCAGCGCCACGTCGAAGGGCGCGACGCTCTCCGGCCATATGATGCCGTTCTCGTCATGCGAGGCCTCGATGATCGCCGCAACCAGACGGGTCGGGCCGATGCCGTAGGAGCCGCCGGAGACGAAATGGTCTTTCCCGTCGGGGCCGGCGACCTTTGCGCCCATGGGTTTCGAATATTTCTCGCCGAAGTGGAAGATGTGGCCGACCTCGATGCCGCGCGCCGACAGCCGATCATCCTCAGAGACGGTGTGCCAGGCCGTCTCATCATGCATCTCGTCGGTAGCGGCGTAGGGCGTGGTCCAGCGCTGGACGATGCCGGCGATCTCGGCATCGTCCGCGAAGTCCGTGTCCTCGCCGGGCACGGCAAGGCCGAGATAGCCGCGATGGCAATACACCTGGCTCTCGCCGGTGTCGGCCAGGATGATAAACTCGTGGCTGAGGTCGCCGCCGATCGGGCCGGTGTCGGCGCGCATCGGGATCGCCTGCAGGCCCATGCGGGTGAAGGTCCTGAGATAGGATACGAACATCCGATTGTAGGAAGCCCTGGCCCCTTCGAAGTTGAAGTCGAAGGAATAGGCGTCCTTCATCAGGAATTCTCTGCTGCGCATAACGCCGAAGCGCGGGCGGACCTCATCGCGAAACTTCCACTGGATATGGTACAGGTTGAGCGGCAGGTCCTTATAGGACTTCACGTAGGCGCGGAATATCTCCGTCACCACCTCCTCATTGGTCGGACCGAACAACATATCGCGCTCCTGCCGGTCCTTGATGCGCAGCATCTCCTTGCCATAATCGTCATAGCGGCCGCTCTCGCGCCAGAGATCAGCAGACTGGATCGTCGGCATCAAGATTTCCAGCGCGCCGGCGCGGTTCTGCTCCTCGCGGATGATGGCGCAGACCTTGTCGAGCACACGCTTGCCAAGCGGCAGCCAGGAGAAGCTGCCCTGTCCCTGCTGGCGGATCATGCCGGCGCGCAGCATCAGCCGGTGCGACACGATCTCGGCCTCGCGCGGCGTCTCTTTCAGGATGGGCAGGAAGTAGCGCGAAAGCCGCATGGAATTTCCCAATACACTCTGACGCACCGAAAACCGCTCAACACTTTCCGGTCCGACGCGTGATGAAATGAAAGCCGCCGGAATCGGCGGCCTTGTTGCCAATTCGGCAGCAGCCGCTTCATAGCCATTTCGCGCCCGATTGGAAACCCGATGCTACCGCAGCCGCGGTCGTTAACGCGTGAGTTGTTTTCAGGCATGGCCTGCCGCTTGATTGTGCAATGCAGCACATCAAACTTTGTTTCCGAGCAACTTTGTGCGTGACATTTCCTTGGACCTTAGGCTAGAGTTTTCGCCATAAATGAGGTTGCAGAGCAAAATCTGCTTCCCTACGCGGTCAAAGTCTTGGGAGGATGCGATCTAGGCGCGGTTACTCGCTGCCGCCGGATACCGGAGTTAGGTCGGACGCGTTTCCTTGCAAGGCCTTTGTGCCTTGCATTTTTTTTGTGCAATCAGAAATTTGCACGGTCTTGCTGTCGTAAAGCTTCGGCGCGAAGCAGCCCCGCGGCGGCCTGTCGTCAGGCGGCAAACCAAGTTGGTTTGCTGACTTGCCAAAGCTCGCCAAGGTGGAATTAACCCGCCTGCGTGACGGGACAGTGTCAGGCATGCAATCGCTGCTCTATCGCGGTTGTGCGGAGTAGCGACTTTCCGCTCAGTCGAACTCGGGAACGATCTTGGGGAGATCGTCGAAGCTGTAGCCGAGGCCGCGCGTCAGGCCGTAGAAGATCGCGCAGATCGCGAGAGAGACGAGCGTCGTGCGGATCACCACCTTCAGCATATGCGGGCCACGCGGAGCGCTGGGCACGGTACCGAGCGTCACATCGTTCTCCTCGTCCTGGGTCTTCAGCCCGAACGGCAGCATGGCGAACAGCACCGTCCACCAGATGATGAAGAAGACCGCGAAGGCGGAGAACCAGGTCATGCCTGCTCCAGCTCCACCAGCGTGCCGAAGAAATCCTTCGGGTGGAGGAAGAGCACCGGCTTGCCGTGCGCCCCGATCTTCGGCTCGCCGTCGCCGAGCACGCGGGCGCCCTCACCCTTCAGCCGGTCGCGGGCGGCGATGATGTCGTCGACCTCGTAGCAGAGATGGTGCATGCCGCCGGACGGGTTCTTCTCCAGGAAGGCGGCGACCGGGGAAGCCTCGCCCAACGGCTCCAGCAGCTCGATCTTGGTGTTGCCGACATCGACGAAGACCACCGTCACGCCGTGCGCGGGCAGCGCCTGCGGGGCGCTGACTTTCGCGCCGAGAGTCTCGCGATATTTCGCGCTCGCGGCCGCGAGATCGGGCACGACGAGCGCGACGTGATTCAGGCGTCCGAGCATGATATTTCGCCCCGCAATGGTCCCCCCTCACCCGGCCTCCGCTCCGCTCGGCCACCCTCTCCCCGAGGGGAGAGGAGGTTTGCAAGCGCCGACGCCAACCTCTTCTCCCCAGCGGGGAGAAGGTGGCCGCGAAGCGGCCGGATGAGGGGGCAATCAATCATTGCAATGCTCAGCGCGTGACGAAGACCGTGACGATGGGCTTTTTGCCCCAGGCCTCATTGGCCGCACCGCGCACGGCGCGCCTGACTGCTTCGGACAGGAGATCGAGATCCTTGCGACGCTGGCGCGGGATGCTTTCGATGGCGCCCACCGCGGCGTCGAGCATGAGATCCTCAAGCGGCTCGCCGGAGGGGTCGGTCGCCGGCACGCCGATCGCGACGAGGTCGGGATCGCCGGCAAGTTCGTATTTCTCATCGAGCACGACATTCACGGCAACGTGGCCGACGTAAGAGAGCTTTCGACGGTCGCGGATGCCCATCAACTGGTCGTCGCCGATCAGCTTGCCGTCGCGGTAGATGCGGCCGAACGGCACCTGGTCGATGATCTCGGCGGCACCCGGCCAGAGCCGCAGCATGTCGCCATTGCGCACCTGTGCGACTTCGCCGATGCCGGACGTCGCCATCAGCGAACCCTGCGCTACCAGATGCGCGGCCTCGCCATGCACCGGCACGCCGATCCGGGGACGGGTCCACTCATACATCTTGCGAAGTTCATTGCGGCGCGGGTGGCCCGACACATGGACCAACGCCTCGCCATCCTGGATCACCCGCACGCCCTGGTCGATCAGACCGTTCACGATTTCGAGGATCGCCTTTTCGTTGCCGGGAATGGGACGCGAAGAGAAGATGACGGTGTCGCCCGGCGAGAGCGCCAGCGTCTTCATCTCGTTGCGCGCGAGCTTGGCAAGTGCTGCGCGCGGCTCGCCTTGGGAACCCGTGCAGATGATGACCAGGTTTTCGCGGGGGATGAGCTGGTATTCTTCCTCGTGGCGGAATGGCGGCAGGCCTTCCATGTAGCCGAGCTCGGCGGCAACCTCGATGACGCGCTTCATAGAGCGGCCGAGCACCAGAAGCTCGCGGCCAGCATCGCGCGTGGCCTTGGCGATCAGCCGGATGCGGCCGACATTGGAGGAGAAGCTGGTGATGGCCACCCTGCCCTTCGCCTCCTGGATCAGTTTCTGGAGGCTCTGGCCGACCGCCTGCTCCGAGGGCGACTCGCCCTCGCGCATCGCATTGGTGGAATCGCAGACCAGCGCCAGCACCCCGGCATCGCCCAGCGCGCGGAAACGTGCTTCGTCGATCGGCGGTAAAAGCTCGGGGCTGGGGTCGATCTTCCAGTCGCCGGTGTGGATGACCGCGCCGGCCGGGGAGGTGATCGCCAGCGCCATGGGCTCGGGGATGGAATGGGCGACGGGAACAGCCTCGATCGCGAACGGCCCGACGGTGAATTTGTCGCCCGCGCGGTAGACGGTGACGGGAATCTCGGGAGCGTTGCCGCCATCGGACTGGCGCTTGGCTTCGAGCAGGCCGGCGGTAAAAGGCGTCATCCAGCACTGGACCTTGAGGCGCGGCCACAGATCGAGCAGCGCGCCGTAGTGGTCCTCATGAGCGTGGGTGATGACGATGCCCTTCAGCGAGGCGCGGTTCTCCTCGATGAAGCGGATATCGGGCAGGACGAGCTCGACGCCGGGAAGGTCCGGCCCCGGGAAGCTGACGCCGCAATCGACGATGATCCACTCGCGGCTATTGGCCGGACCGTAGCCGTAGAGCGCGAGATTCATGCCGATCTCGCCGACCCCGCCCAGAGGAGCGAAGACTAGCTCGGCCTGATTGTTGTTGTTCGCCATCCCCACTCCTTAGCGGCCGTTCGTTGTGAACGGCCAACGTAGCGCCCCTTCGCGCCCCGCTCTGTCCTGCCGGACATCTCCCCCACAAGGGGGGAGATTGGCTGTCATTTGTGATTTCGCCAATCTGCGGCGTCGCGGAAGAAGCGGCAAGGCCGATGAAAGCCAATCTCCCCCCTTGTGGGGGAGATGTCCGGCAGGACAGAGGGGGGCAACGTAGAGAATGGACATCGCCGTACTATACGGCCCCCGCCGAAGCGACCGCGCCGAAATGCACG
>Ga0081539_10001573_pt1 | contig 37744 bp, 35 predicted proteins | sample TabmetS4T2R2_FD_71023 | JGI IMG/M metagenome (GOLD analysis project Ga0081539, IMG submission 71023) | Tabebuia heterophylla rhizosphere microbial communities from the University of Puerto Rico - S4T2R2 | ecosystem: Host-associated > Plants > Roots > Rhizosphere ... | reverse complement strand
GGCTCGGGATTCTACGAGTGGCACATCGGCGCAGATGGCCGGAAGGTCCCGTACTTCATTCACCTGACTGATCAGGAGACATTCGGATTTGCGGCGCTGTGGGATAGATCGAGAAGAACCGATGGGACACGCGTCGAGAGCTGCGCGCTAATTACCATGCCGGCGAATTCGCTCATGTACGACATCCACAACGCCGGCAACAACCCGCACCGCATGCCGGCAATTCTCCGCAGGGAAGATCGCGAGGCGTGGTTGACGGGATCAGTCGAAGACGCGAGGGCGGCGCTCGTTCAGTATCCGGCTGAATTGATGACCGCATACCCCGTGAGCACTCGCGTGAACAAGCCCGAGAACGACGATGAGGGCCTGCTTGAGCCGGTAACGGAGCCAACCGAGGCGAAAGGTCAGGCTTCTGATCCGTCAGGTCAGCAGTCTCTGCTTTAGCGACGAGCTTCCTGCAGTCTTGGATCGAGGTAACCCGCGCCACCCCGCGCAAGGTCGGCTGCGTGGAGGCCATCAATCATCGCGCCGAGCGCGGAGTCGCTCATGCGTCGTTGGCGATTCCAGCCGCGCGCCGAGGCGGCGTGCTATCTCTTTCAAAGGATGACTTCACTTTAGTCCGGCACTCCTAACGATACAGACGTTCCGCATGCGGGCAGTGGCAGCCCCCTTTACAATCCCTGATAGCCGTGCATAGCTATCGTGGTCTAAGAATTCGAACGCGGTGCCGCAAGACTTTGCGAGCCTGCGAACTCCGGCACTCTTTGCTTGCCAGCCCTGCGCAACGCTAAACAACGATACCGTCGTGGTGCCAACCGGAAGGCTACAAGCATGCGAGCGCTGACTCGGCAAAGCCACAACAGGGACAGCAAGCGATGACCAACCCCTTCCCGCAGGGCTCGGTCTGGCGGCGCTGGGACTTGCACGTCCACACTCCTGACTCATTCGAAAACAGCTTTGGCGGATGGGACCCCTACCTTAAAGCTCTGGAGGCCGTCAGAAGCGTTTCCGTGCTGGGGGTCACCGATTACTTTTTCATCGACGGGTATCGAAAGCTGCGCGAGCACCGCGCGAACGGCGGCCTATCCAACTTTGATTTGATCCTCCCGAACGTTGAGCTTCGTCTAGATACGTTCGTGCCCAAGCGGAGCGACGGCAGCCAGATGAGGCGGCTAAACTTTCACGTCATTTTCAGTGATGAGTTGTCTCCAGACGTCATCGAGAATCAGTTTCTCCACGCTCTCCACTTTCAGGTCGAAGGACAACCCCGAAGCGATCCGGGCGACCGGAACCTGACTCGGGAAGCGGTCGAGGAAGCAGGAAAGCTCGTCAAGCGGCATCAGCCCCACTTCAGGAACGATTCGGACTTCGCGGCGGGGTGCAAGGTCATCACGTTCAACCTGGATCAAGTACGGAAGGTCCTTCAGCGAGATTACTTCGCTGGCAAGTACTTGCTTCTCCTCGCGGCAGAGAACTGGGATCAGATCGATTGGGCACAGGACTATCTGACCCGCAAGAATCTCTTCCAAAAGGCCGACGGTCTCTTTTGCGGGCAGCGAAGCACAATAGACTGGTGCTTGGGGCGCAAAGAAACGACAGTCGAAAAGTTTGTGGAGGAGTTCGGCGCGCTGAAGGCCTGCGTGCACGGCTCTGACGCCCACACCATCGAGGCGATCTGCAATCCCAAAGAACAGAAGAATTGCTGGATCAAGTCAGATCCGACCTTCGAGGGCCTTAAACAGATCGTCTATGAGCCGGCAGACCGCGTTCACGTTGGTCCAACGGCGCCGGTCTATCACGACGTCGCGCGCGTCATAGAATCGGTGACGTTAAAGAACTGCGCCGCCTGGTTTGATGAGGGCATTGAGATCCCGCTCAACGCCGGGCTTGCTTCGATCATCGGACAGAAGGGCTCAGGGAAGTCGGCTCTCGCAGAGTTGATCGCATTCGCCGCGGGCAGCTATGACCCCGACGAAGAAGGCACGTTTATCGATCGCGCCGGACACCATCTCGCCACGATGAACGTGACGATCAGGTGGGCCGACGGTGCTACGCGGACGGTGTGCATCGGCACCAGGCCGCCGCCCGATGACAAGCGGGTTCGCTACCTGTCGCAGAAGTTCGTGGAGAAGCTCTGCGCTGAAGATCATCTCGGCGGCGACCTGGTGCGCGAGATAGAGTCGGTCATTTTTGCTCACACCGACCCGACCGATACGCTCAACGCTTCGAGCTTCGAAGAACTCCGTGCCCTTCGCACCGACGGCATTCGCGCGAACGCTGAGCAGCTCCGCGAAGACATTCTTAGACTGATCCGCGAAGAATGCGCGCTCCGGTCGAATGTAGCCAAGCTCTCCGAGAAGAAAGTCCGGATAAGGGCGCTGAACGAAGAGCGCGTTGGGCTTGAGAAGCAATTGCCGACCCCGGCTACGGAACGAGAGCGCCATGTTCTGGCCGACCTGCAGACGAAGCGTGCCGCGCTTGCCGCCGCTCAGCAATTGGTAGCGACTGAAAAGCAAAAGCTTCAAAAGATTGCGGATATCCGCTCCCGTATCTCGGGCTTCCAGTCTCAGATCACCAGGTTTGCCGTCGAGATTACGGCACTCTTGAACGAGGCTGGTGTGCCGGAGACCGACCGCGCCGCCTTCCGTCCGGGCTTTCCTTCCGACACGGAAGCGCCGCTCGCGCGTAGAACGAACGCGATACAGGCGGAAATTGCCAAAATCGAAGGAACGCCGCAGAACCCTGCGGCGAACACGATTCATTGGCTGGACGCACAGATCAAAACGCTTGCCGTTCAGGAGTCTGCCGACAAGACGCGCCAGGAACGGATCAAGACAATTCAGACGCGCACGGCTGCCATCGCGACCGAACTACAGCGGATCGAGAAAGAGATCACGCAGATAGAACGCGGAGACCTTCCCCGAATCGAAGCGCTCAAGAACGAGCGAGCGGAAGCGTACGTCGCATATTTTCGCAATTTGAAACTTGAGCAGGAAACGCTGGAGAAGCTTTACGAGCCGGCCAAGAAGAAACTTGGCATCACCGGCGACAAACAGGACACCGAGATCGACTTCTCCATTCGCTGGGACGCGGATGTCGACAAATGGCTCTCACGAGGCAGCGTCTTGTTTGACCAGCGAAAGACTATTCCCTACGGCACGATGCAAGGACTCACTGAACGCGCCAAGAAAGTGTTGAGCCCCGCTTGGACGTCCGGCGATCCGGAGAAAATACGATTGGCGATGGACGATTTCCTTACAGAGTTCCGCAACAAAGAGCTGCCTTTCAGGAGTTACTTGCGCTCCGACGTATCTCTTCAGGACGTGCTCGAGTGGCTCTACGAAGTCGAGCACGTCCGGCTCAGTTACGGACTGAAATACAACAGCACCGAGCTGGAGAAGCTTTCGCCTGGAACAAAGGGAATCGTCCTGCTCATCCTTTACCTCGGCATGGATATCGCGGACACCCGGCCTTTGGTGATCGATCAGCCGGATGAGAACCTGGACAATGAGTCCATCTTCAAACTTCTGAAGAGCTATTTCAGAGCTGCCAAAGCGCGTCGGCAGATCGTGTTGATTAGCCACAACCCAAACCTCGTCGTCAATGCGGATTCGGAGCAGATCATCGTCGCATCTTGTGTTCGCGGTGACGACGGGCTTCCGCATATTGCGTATCGGATGGGGGCTCTCGAGAACAGCAACCCGGACGGAACCGGGATCCGGCAGCAGGCTTGCCGGATTCTGGAAGGTGGCGCAGACGCATTCAGAAACCGCGAAAACAGATATGCGCTGCAGCCGCTCGCGCAGCCTTGAGGATCAGTCGTGAGTGGAGCGGTATTCGGACTTGTCGGGGTGTTCGTTGGAGCGGTTCTAACCGCTTTGCTGACATGGACTCGCGAGGTCCTGGCAGATCGCAGAACGCGCGGACGCGCTGCGCGCTATCTTGCGATACGGGTTGTGTGCATTCTTGACAAGTATGTCGAACGTTGCGCCGAGGTAGTTTCAGATCAGGGCGAGCCCGATGAGCAAGGCTGCCTTGCGCCGCAGGTTTCATCGCCGCCACCGCCGGAGTTCCCGCCGGACCTAGACTGGAGAAGCATCGACCACGCTCTGATGTACCGGCTGCTTTCGATGCCGAATGAGGCTGAGGCGGCAGCAAGCAGCGTAGCTGCGATCACGGAGTACGTCGCGGGTCCGCCAGACTACGCGGAATATTTCGAGGAGCGGCAGGTCCAATACGCGAAGCTCGGCCTTGCGGCATTCGTGCTCACCGAGGAACTGCGAAAGACGTACGGTATTCCGGCGCTGGAATTCGGGGCGTGGAATCCCGTTGATCGCCTGAATAAAGCGAGAAAGGAAGTCGAAGAAGAGCGTCGCAAGCGCCAAGAGCACTTCTCGGCGTCGGCGTCACTGCTCACGAGTTAGCGTCGGTATCCGATGGCGGGGATGCTTGCGTTTGGACAATTTTCTCCGCATCAACATCCAGCTCGAAGATCACCCAATCGTCGTCCGCGTCAATGCCGCCGGGCTCGAACTGCGCCTGCCGGATCGAATTGCCGCGCGCGAGTTCCATCTCAAAAAAGTTCTTCTCGTCGCGGAACGCCTTTTTCCTGAATCTGTCGGCGTCGATCCGGCCCGCCAGATATTCATGCAGCAGACCGGCGGATAGCTTGATCGTCATTTTCTCTCCATGGAGCATTGTTTTGATCGTCGTGGGCAAGTGCCAGCCCCGCTCGGGCGCAAAGAGCCCTTGCCGGTGCAGCGCCCTGGCTTGGTATCCCTCCAGCCGCGGCCTTGGGAGTTGCGCGGCCATTCTCTCGATCCGCTCATACTCGCCATCCGGAATACCCTCGCGGCGGTCGAAGCAGGTCACCTTCCAAGTCAGTTCCAAGTCGCGGGACGGGCCGACGCTGTTCCGCCGGTAGGGCGAGAGCACGATGACGATATCAATGCTCAGCTTCGCAATCGCATGGCGGATGATGTCTTCCCCGCCGATTTCGTGAACCGTGCCCATGGTTCGCAGCCGCATGAGCAGGCTGCATCCCGCATCCACGAGCACGACACAGCGCAGCGTGCCCGCCGCCGCTCCCTTCACCTGGGCGGATTTTTTCCTGAGCGCCTTGTAGATCGGATTGTCTTCCCGGTCGTAAGCGACCGCAGGCATTGAGCAGAACGTGCGGAACAGCCGGAGCGCGGACTCCTTCCAGGCCACAACCACATCGGTCTTGCCATGGGTCATGCGGATGCGCGCAGGATTGGGCCAGTCCGGCGCGGTAATCCACAGGCGAAGCTGCTCCCTAATTTCGGCGTTGAGATGGAATGCCGGATCCACGCACCGCTCGCGGTGGAAGCGCCTGTTCCAGTAGCTGCGCTCGACAAACTCGAAATCGAGGTGCTTGCCAGCGCCCTTGCGTAACCGGTCGGCATATCCGGCGATGATGTTGGCCGTGCGGTCCATGGCTTCCTTGCCGGAGAAGCTGTCATCGGAGAGGGCGCGCACTTCGATCACGGCGGGGCCGGAGCGAAACAGGTCATTCGAAGCCGCTTCCGGCCTAGACGTGCTGCCGGGGAGCACCGGCTCCGGGACCATGTGCGCGACGCGCGAGATGGCCCATAGAACGGCGAGTTCCGCCTCGCCGGCGAGAGCCGTCTTTGTGTCCCTATGCTCTAGGCGCTTGGTCAGGTCGCGCGACTTATCCGGGCCGAGAGGACCGGACAGCTCGGTGAGCATTGAGCAAAGACGGCGGCGCGTGAATATCGGCATGAGTCAATATTGCACAGGACCTTTGCTCCGCGCGAAACAGCTTGGGTCGGCGCTATTCGCGCCCTGATGGGCAGCACCGATTTCCGTTATCCGGCGTCAGGCGCGTCCGCCATTTCCTGCTCTGCGATGCGCTTCTGCACCAACTCAAGCAAGTAGCCGAGCGCCTGGATAAGCGGGGCGACGATGACCCGCTCTGACGGATACCAACTGCTCTGAAGGGCGTGCAGCCAATACTTCAACTTCCCGTCCACTTCCTGAAACGAAAAGATCGGACCGCCGCTGGTGCCGACGATACTGCTCTCGCCCTGGTCTAACTGCACTTTCCCGTAGAAGGTCGGCACGTCTGCCTCTTCGATGTAGTCCGGGCGTTCAGGCAGCGGTTCGACGGGGTAAAGGCTCGGCATGTATTGGATGGCCTGCCCGTATCTGCGCGTCAGATTTGCCGGGATTCCCATCAAGAGATACTTGAAGGGATTGTAGTTTTCGGGCCGCATCCGCCACCCGCGCTCGTCCAGCGGCTCCACCCCGTTCGCGGCGAGCAACCGGCGATACATGTATCCCAGCCTGAAAATGCCGAAATCCACCCCCTCCTTGTCGAGGCTGACAGCCTCGGCAGGGTCGTACTCGAAGGGGATCGGGCCGCGATACGTCGAACCCGCGGTCAGGTTGTCGAAGAGTTCGCAGCCGATCCTGTATCCCTGCTTCACGGCCTCCACGAGCTCGTCGATGCAGTGTCCCGCAGTCACAAGAAACCACTGATCGCCGACGGACATCACGAACGTGCTGTAACTCGCGTCCTTCACTTCACCGCCCGGTTTCGTGAACGTCACATGCAGGACTACGAAATGCCTGTGGAATAGCCCGAAGAGCGTGTCTCGGACATCATCGATGTTCATTGAATCCCCCTGAGGATAAACGTAGTCCCCGGCGTGGTGGGGTACCTCGCTTCGATTGCAAGGCTGGTTGCGCCTCGCGCGTTCGCGCGACCGGGCTCTATTTCACATCCCTGCACATGTTCGAAGGAGAAATTTCGTGAGGATAAGGAAGGAGTTTGTAGGAGCGCGCTCGAATTTGTCCTGGTTCGGGGCACTGGCATTTGATGCCCTCAAGATAAAGTGGACGCTGCCCATTGTTGCCGTCTCGCGCAGCTTCTGGAGCGCGACCGGCGAGAACGGCATCTTACCGGATGGGCGGACGATGGCGGCCGTCACGATCGCGAGGGGTATGATAGGTGGCGAAAAGATTCGAGGCGAGAATGCGGAGGTGTTCAAAGTACCGCATCAGGCATGTCGCCGCCGCTCAATGTCTCGCCTTCGCCGCGATCTTCTATGACTTCTTCGAAGTGCAATGCATTCTCATCGCCTCGCCTCACGGCAGACGCCTCCGGCCGGCTGACCGTATGCGTTGCTCAAGCCCAAGGAATTGCAAAGAGACTTCACGATGAAGGGTCAGCTGTTAATCGACAACTGGACGCTCCAGAACGCCGGTGAGTTACTGAGCGGAGCGCGCGATCCGAAGATGGCGCAAGAACTCCGGGTTGCTCCCGATGCGCAGTCCGTCACGTACGCTCAGATTCCCCAGGACATCGTCGCGATGGCCTGTGTGTGTCAGCTCGTGCAGTCGCTCGTTTTTTCGGACCAGTTGTTGACCGATGCGGATTACGCAAGCAGCTGGTCGGACCTGCCACCGATCATGATGCTGGCACGGAACGGCATCCTGGTAACCAAGCCCTTCAAAGAAGCTGAGGCGACCTGGGCTGCGCGCCGGGAGTGGATAGCAGAGTCGCTGTGCGAGAGCCCTGTCGTTCGTGCTCAGCACGAACGAAACAAAGCGGACTACGCGGCCACCGGGCAGAGCGGTGATCCGATGCTCGCGCAGATTCTCTGGGGCGCGGCGGGACTGCTCGCGCGGGCGGAGTACGCCCACCTGACGTATACGCCACACCCACTGCGTGAGCGGTTACTCATGCGCTCGCGTTTCTTGGCGAAGGCGGGCGATGCCCGAGCCACGCTGACGAGCTTCATAGACGGACAGCAGTTGAAGTTGTATCGGAGTGTGGAGTGCGAGGGATTGTACGGCGCCTTGCGACTCCCGCCCGTGGTCGTCGAGGCCCTGCAATCTGTCTCCACGCTTCAAGATGTCATTCCGGCCGCTATGGAGCTGCGCGGCAAGTATCACGAGTTGCGGCAGTGGTTGACCGAATTTCAGCACGCGTTCGATTGCGAGGATATCGAGGAGGTGCTCGCGCATCGGAAGGTCTTGTGGAGCGTTGGCGAACGAATTGAGCGCCTGAGCGGTGACAAAGCCTTCGGGAGCGCCACCCTGCAGTTCGGCGCGCACTTCCCCAAATTGACGGTCAATCTCGGCACCCTTGTGAGCGACCTTCGTCAGCGCGTCGGTATCCGCGGCCAGATCAACCGATTGATCCTGTCGCCGCCTGGGAAGAACGTACTCAAACGATTTGCCCAGCTGCTGGAGCCCGCAGTTGAAGCGCGTGGGAGTCTGGAGGCTGCGTTTCACGCTTTTCAGACGCGAGACGCACGGCCAGAGTCTGACGAGAAGCATAGACTCACCAATTGACTACCGCCGCACCGTGCTTAAGGCGACTGTCCGGTTTGGGTCGATACCTGCCGCTCGGTGCGTTGCTCGAAATGGGCTAGGGCGCGCGGCGCTCTTGCGATCGCACGTCTCACTGTTGTTCAGGTGAGCCGGGCTTGTTCTTCGCGGCGCTGCCAGGCCGCGGAAACTTGAGCGGCTCCATATCTTTCCAGGAGCCTACCCCTTGCCGCTTCGCCGCCTCCTTAACATTGATGCAGTCTGGGTTTTCGCGCAGCTCACCAGGGTTGTTCGCGCACTCGCCCAGTTTCGCAGCCATGACATCAGGTTTGGCGAGGTACTCGTCCACGGTGTACATCGCTTTCGGGGGTTGCTCTTGATGCGAGCAGCTTGCTGCTATCAAGACAAGTACGACTGCTTTGCATAAAACGACGGGCTTCTGAAGCGCTCTGGTGTGCATGACGGTGGCCTCGCTCCGTGATCCGCGATCATTCTGATGGATTCAGCTCTCGTCCCCCTCGTGCTCGGTGAGCCACCTTTCGACGTCAGCGCGTAACCAACCGCCCGCCTTGTGGCGCTTCGGGAAGCGCCCATTGTTGGCCCACCGGAATAGGGTTGAACGATTAATCGGCACCACTTTCAATACTTCTCGCACGGTCATGCGGTCAAGCGCCGGGAGGCGGGCCGTGGGATCCGCTGAATGTTGTGCGCCAACTGTGCTCGGCTTGGCCGTCACCTTCGGCGACGAGTAAAAGGGCAGGGTGAGCTGCATGGGCGATGCAGCTCGCCCCGCCGAACGCGCTGTCGGGCAAGCGCGGGGAATCAGCTTCGAGGGACGTGCTCCGGCGACCATACCGGGTCATACGCTGACACACTCACGCGTTCGTCCCCTAGGGCTATGCGTTACGAGTTTCGGCCTCCATGTGTGTTTCAAGCACGAGGTCTGCCAGCAATCGACACACTGCGCGTATGCCCAGGGGTGGCACGCCCGCAGACCCAGTGTGCATCGCCGTCCACGCCAGCCGCCCCCATATGTCGGGGTGGCAGTGCCAGCGAGGTCGCACCCAGTGCGCGCGCGCCTGCCCCAACCATTGCACGGTGGGTACGGTGAATTGCCCAAACGCATCGGCAGTTGCGAGGCTCATACCGAAGATCAACCGGGCGGATTCCCTGCTGGTGCGCGCTGTAGATGCGGCGAGGCTGAATAAGACAGGCGCCAACTCGAGTGCGCGCGGGCGCGGCAAGACAAGTTCCGAGATTGGGGAATCTTTCTCGTGCCGACTACCGGCTGCAATGGATGCCCACCGATGCTCCAGCAGGAAACCGGCATCAACGAGCGAAATGGGTATTCCGGCTAGTCGGCTTTGCATCTCGTCAGGCAATCGGCCAAGTTGCTGCCCCAAGACGGAGACCGAAGGCGTGGTCCCTGCCGGTTTCCGGGCCTCGTCGATCAGGATCGACAGTAGCCGCCGATTGAGCTCGTGAATTGGACGCAGTGCATCGGCTGCGAACGGTGACTCGGCTAGTGGCTCATCGATCCGTCGAAGACCGTCCAACTCCATGACAGTGTTCTCACGATGCGCGCCGTGCTCTGCGCTGAGTGTCGGAACGCCGCTTCCGCACAGAGGGTCGTTGCCGTCGCGTCGGCTGCGTTTGCGAGTGATAGACGCCCACGATGATCTCTTGAACGCGCTCTCCTTCTTGCGCCCCCGACGAAGCGTCATGCAGCCAGGCGTCGACATCCTTCAGGAAACTCATGCTGTGTTGTTCGAGGAAAATTGCGAAGGCCGGCAAGAGTCGGGCGGGGACTCTGGCGTTGTGAGCCGTCCGCTCGAACCACCCTGGTTCTTGATCGGCAGGCATCAGGTTGTGCTCCGCCGTGCGAAGCATCGCGTCGACTCCGTCGAGGTTGCGCATGTCGCGCGGTCCCTCGACGTGACGAAGCATGACTTCACGCCGAACGGCTCGGTAGTGTCCGGCCTGATAACGGACCGAACCGGATCGAATCAGATAGCGGAGGTACTCCTCGACATCGCCCGTCGGATCGATCGCTCGGCTGAGGCTCGCGAACGAGCGCTTCCGCCCCCACAGCGGCAGAGCTTGTGGTCTTCCAGTCTCATCCACATAGGCCGGGTCTTTATGCCACCGAGTCATTAGTTCGGGCGCTAGGGGCAGATAAGGTACGACGCTCCTTCTCCGGTTCGAACGATCGCGCGGCAACAGGTCTAACTCTTCGATCGCTGCCTGTTTGATTGCCCCAGGGGAAGCCCCGCAGCGATGAACGAGGCGTACTGAGCGGCCGATTACATCGCGGGCTCTGGGGTCGAGTGGCGGGTCGGTCGGACCCTGCGGGTGTTGGGGACGCTTGCCGGATCTCACGGCTACCTATCCCCCATATCAGGCTTACCGTGTAAGCGCCCGCGAGTGCGGGTGATCAGCGGGTCCTCCGACGCATATGCATTGAGACTTAGCGTGGTGACTTTTCCTGACTTCACTTGAAAGTTGCGAACGTAGCGATCCATGCGAAAGAGCAGCGCGCCGACTTCACGCTTGAAGCGGCGATGGATGATGGGTAGCGCGTCCGCTGGGATAGAGGCATTCGTTGCGCTCCTTTCCAGTAACCGTTCCTCTGGATCCAAGGTCGAAAGATTGTGCTGCACAGTCCGCAGGTAGCGGCGCAGTGACTGCAGTGAATGCTCGTGCGCGAGCTCGGCATCTTCTGCGAAGGAGACGTATCTACTCGCCGCTGCGAATCGTGCGCCGATGCGGCGTACTGCACGTGCGCGTATTAACGCCTTCACGACGCGCTGGCATGTCGGCTGTTTTGCGCCTTTGTATATTGAACGGATGAGTCGATACAGTTCCCGGAGTGATAGGACGTTCGGAGCGCCTCGCGTATCGACGTACATCTCGTCGGTATACCAGCGAGCCATGATGTCAGAGAGTTTCGCGGCGTCCAGGCCGTTGCGACGAACTGGCTTTGCGCTCGCATTCATGCCTTCGCGGACGTGAGCGTACTCGCGATCGATGAGTTCGAGCGGGTGGCCCGTTTGGAGAAGGATCTGATGGGTTCGCAGGAGGACTTCGTGAACATGTGACCGACGATCGTCGGAATGGATCGCCGGAGCGGAGCTGAGATCGCGCGTCTTCCGTGACATAGCTATGTGGCTCCCACCCCGCTCGGCGATCTCCTCCCTCTAGCGGTGGTGCGCACCCTGCGTGGCGTCTTCCTGGGTGCCACGTACGCGCCTCGTACAGTGTCTTGCGTCGGATCCTCCTCGAGTATCTGTATCGAAAGCACCAGCCGCCTACTCTCGGACGCTTCGCTCTTGGATGCGGTCTTTTGACGCGTGAGATTCTCGCGCGTGCCGTCGATGAGAACCGTCGCGCTGTCCTCGATCTCTTGCCGCAACACGCGAGATGGCACTAACGGTAGCGGTCGACTTTCGACGGTGCGAATGAAGACCGGCTTTCTGTCTGTACGTGTCAGATTCCAGATCAGGGCAGCAAGATGGCGACGCGCCTCCACTCCGAGATTCATCAAGCTCTGTGGATCCCACTGCACATTGACGCAGGTCTGCTTGACCGGCTTCAGACGACCATCCTTTTGGCGCTTCACCGCGCCGGCGCGAAGCAGCTCCTTGACGATGGGTGATGCGCGCTTCGTGCCGATGCCATGACGCTTGACGAGTTCCACCATTCCGGCTCGGTCGAGTGCAGCAGGGTGCCCACGCTCATCGCGGAACTTCGGATCGCTCCACCAACCCGCCAACACGGCCTCGGCTTTGGCACGACCGTGTCCAAGCAGGGAAGGCCGCGCGCTCTGCGCCCGCATCAGCCTCGGCACGTCATTCCTGGAGATGCCGGTCTCCACAGCGATCTCAGACGCGAGCGGTTCGCCTTTCCCTGCAGCACGCGCGCGCAGCAGCGTGCCTTGTACCAACGCGAGTTTGGCCAATGCCGTCAGCTCGCCGACGGTGCCCATCTTCGCTTCAGACAACAGATCCGTGAGCGCCAGCATAACCTGCAGCGCTGCTGCTCTGACTGCCACTTGCTCTTCCTCATCCCGCCGCAGGGATCGCATCGACTTCTATCCACCTCCGATGGCCGCTTTTGCGGTGTAGACACAGACTAGCACCTGTGCATAATAAAATGCACGCGTGCATTGCTCGATGCACGTCGGTGGTTTCGGTGATCTCCAGCACTGGAAGGCTGCCGTATGCGTCTCTCGGACGAGCGATACCGCCGTGACCTGCGGCGGCTGCACGTTGCCTGGCGGATGGTTCGGCTCGGCGCGCGGACACCAACGATTATCCGGTGGACCTCGCTGTCGAAATACAACGTCAGGAAGTTGCGCACTGAATATGGTGGCACCGCCGTGCCCCGCGAAGGATTGTTCGGGAGAACACCTTTCCGAATCGAGTTCTTTCACAAGACAGCGAAGCTGCGATGGGAAGCGGCGCTTCTCGCGGGTCTACTTCACGTGTACGAAGCCCTCCCGCGTGGGCCGGCAAAGGTTGAAGAGCTTCCAGATCTTTCGCGCGGTGAACGAGTCTGCACCGCCTATGAACAGTTTCGTGTTCTCTGCCCCACCGCCGGAATTAGCTTCGATCGCGCCATCACTCTTCTGAGTGAGCTCGTACGAGGTGAGTTGATTCGCCTAACGGCTTGCGTGAGTTGTGGCGAGCTCGTCGTCCATGATTGTCTTGCAATACACCACCCGCGGTGCGCCTCCTGTTGGCACGAAGCGAATGCAGGCCTGCGGCCTTATCGAGAGGGATCTCAAACGCCCCTTTCGGCAATCCAGCCGGACAAGGACACCCACGATATTTATCACCAGCAAACGTTGTTCTAAGGTTCATGGGCTAAGAAGTCGACTGGAACTACTTGGTCCGCTTTTGACACGAAGCGGACCTTTCGAGCTGAGCCACGCTGAGGAACTATAGCATCGCGCTCAGTAGCCCCGGGTAGCAATACGGGATCGAGCGGCTTCAACGCCACGATGTTCCGATGATGGTGGAACGCGGCCAGAAGGTTAGTAGCGCCGTAGTACGGTAGGGTCCTGCGGATTGTGGCTCGGGGGAGACTGGACCTGTCCCCCTCCTAGCGTTGATCATGAGCCTCGCATTTGTGTGACAACCGTCGGATTTCATCATGTGCCAATTGCTGATGTTCGATTCGGCCACCCCAGCTCAAACAAACACAACACGGGTATGGCGGCTAATGATCGTCCTGTGGCTCCCATTTGTTGCACTCAGTGGCCAAGTGGACGCGCAGCAAGAGGCCGCAAATTCGGCACCTCGCTCCGACTGGCTCGGGAATGTCACCGCGTTCACTTTCATGCTCTATCCGCCGCGGATATTTGAGCTGCCGCCATCCGCGAAGCTCAGCGCACCGTATTTCCAAGCGAAGCTCAATGCGGCTGTCGGGCGCAATCAGATTGCTCAGAAATGGCGACAAGACACCGATAGCTGCCAACGCCAGATCTCCGAATCCTGTGTGCGTGGCTACTTGACGGAAATCTACCTAGAAAAGCTCGTTGAGGAGATGGCCGAAACCCTGGCGATTCGGGCGCGCTTCGTTACGCTGCCAGACTTCGCTACGGCAGTACCCGAGAGCAGAATCGAGCAGATCAGAAGCAAGTACTCTGTTATTGAGGGCCGAGCGCTCGAGGCAGTTCGAGCGGCGTCGCTATTTTCACCTGAGGCGCTCCAGGCCACAAAGGAAGCTGCCGTTGAGGAGGCAATGGCCTTTCTCACGTTCATGATCACTATCAACTATGAGACCGAGGAGCCGCTCATCTTGGTCCATGATCCCGCCGAGGTGCGACCCTTTCAGACGAGCGAAGTCGCTAGGAGCATGGATGCGTCGCTTCAGGCGTCAGCCAACACCGCGGGACGGTTGCTCGAGACCGGCCGCCGAGTTTGCCCTCGCACCACGGCACGCACGAAGCAGCTGTGTGAGAGTCTCTTCTTGAGGCAGCTCCTGGATGAGACCGCACCGCTGGTCGTGCCGTCATGGAGGACGGACGAGAGCCTTAACGAAAAAAACATGCAGCAACTCCTCGATTTGGCAGCCGACGAACCCCTTCCGCCTGAAATCCCGGCGATGCCTTCCGCCGCGGAGACAGTCCGGCTCTTTCGCTCACGAGTGTGGCTCACCGCTCAGAGTCTCTATATCGGAGTCGCGGCCGACGATCCGACCTTTCACGAGTGGTGGCGAGCGCTGGCGTCTTTCCCGACGAGCGCCCCCGGCAACCCGCTCTTCAGCCGATCGGAGTACTTCCCTCGTCCGCGCACGCAGGAAGTACCCGAAAGCCTCGTGAACGTCGTTCAACGCCTGGTCTCAAGGCTGAGAGAAGCTGTGCCATCCGAACGCGCCGCACTCTTGACGGGACTGACCGTTGAGGTCACACCGCGCCCCACCGACGATCGACCGGTCGCGACGGCCACTCAGAGGGACATTCTCCCCGAGCGAACAGAGAGTGAGCGTGCGCTCAGGGAATTGGTCGGCGTCCCGATGGAGTATCGAGATCGATGGTTTGATGGGGAATGGTCTCGGCGAATGCGGGGTCTTTCCAGACTGGAAACCGAATTGTCGCCGGGAGGCGCCGTAATCACGGTCTCGCCGAGCGTCATCAGGGCCAACTTCCTGCAATGTACGACCAACGCCACAATGCTCATACCGGGTGCCAATCCCCGATTAGTGGAAACAAATCTCGACTTTTCTCACCTCGTCATATTTCTGCATCTCCATGCAAAGGTTCTCGCCACACGCCTCCTTGGCGGAAGCCTGACGCCCGAAGAGATAGACATCTTGAAGTTGAGCCCGCTGAATGCGGCTCGGATCGAACCTAACACGAAGAGAGAAGAGAGCGTGACCGCACGCGATTTGGAGAAGCTGCTGCTCGTACTCGATGCCTACATGGCGAAGCCCCACGAATACATGCAGCTTCCGATCGACTGCGCCACGCGCGTGCTGGGTTTTGGTCTCGCACACGAATTGGCGCACGCGTTTCTTGGAACGAGTTCGTCGTTGGAACCCGACGAAGCGCTGGCGGATTGCTTTGGGCTTCTTCTCGCCAATTCTCTCGAAAGGACGGTGGATCGCCCGCTAGAAAAAATCATCAATGGGCCGCTGCTGCATTGGAACACTACGCAGCCAGAGGCCGAGAGTGCGGTCCGAAAGAGACAGTCAGCCCTCATCGGCCACGCCGACCGGCTAAAGAAGTCTTCCGCATCCTATCGTGGGCGGCCATTCAGCGAGTGGATGCAATTCTGTACACAGCACTAAAGACTGATTCTTAAGAGGCTATCCCAAGTGCCGCCTGGCTGGAACTCGGCATCCGCGCCGCAAGTCTGCCCCTCACCAACTCCAAAGCCTTTGACGCGCCACGTGATCTGTTGTCCGCGGCGATGATGCCCTAGGCTGACCAGTGGCAGGGTCAGCAAACAAGACGTAGCATGTTGTCTGGGCGCGAATAGTCAACAAACCGTGTCGCGCCGCGCGCGGGACACCTATACTTTTGTCTCACAGACCGGAGTTCATCCGGCACAACGAACAAATTAAACACCACTAACGCAGGGAGCTCTCTAATGCTTTCAAGACTGGGTCAAGCGATGGCGACGATTCTAGTTTCGGGCGCCGTCGTGTCGTGCACCGCCGGCAAAATAAAGACGAGCGATGTGAAGGACATCGCGACGATTATGGGGAAGGGTTTTCAGTGCTTTCTCGTACCGAGCGAGTACTACAAACCCGGCACGGTGTTTCGAATCAACGAACACAAGGTACCGTACATCGCCAACAAGACGCTCGCCGACAAGGTTCCCAGTTCATCGAAGGATGCGGCGTTCGGCGTACTCGAGGGCAAGCAACACGTGAATCTCGATGTGCTGGTGACGCTGCTCAACCTGAAGGCCCCAGCCCAAGACCTCGCGTCGGTCAATGCCACGGTGGATCGCACTCGCTCGGTGGATGCCAAGCTCACCGGACTCAAGCTCGAAATCGCAGATGACGGAGATATCGACGAGGTCGTCAACTGGTTTTCCTCCTACCCCAACAAGCGGCCAAAGAGTCGCTATTACGTGGTGCGCGAAGCCTACTTGGCGGATTCGATGGGTCTCAAAATCACCAAGGAACTGAAGGCTGAGCTCGGAGGCGAAGCCACCTTCGATGCCAGTGTCAAAGCAAATCCGAAACTCACCTACGACCCCAGGGCCACATACGACTTGACGGCCCCCTTCCCCACGAGGCTCAGGGTCTGTATGAAGCCTGAGGAACTGCACTTCGTGAAGGCAGGGATCGGCGGCTCGGTCTATGACACGAAACCGGTGGACGTGCGGCTCGATGTAAGGGGCAACGGCGGTCATGACGACTAGCTCCGTGCGGGCGGCATTCCTTGGAGTGCTGGCAATCCTGGGCGTCGTTGGGTGCATCTCAAGCAAATCCCCGCCGGCAGCGGCGCTTACCAGCGATCCTGCAGTAGAGATCTCCGGTTCTCTCAATGAGGCGTTGTCAGAAGGCTCGCGTCTGAATGGTGAAATGTATGGCCCACGGTACTCGTGGGCCATCGAGGGTCTGCGCGACTGCCCCCGCGGGGCCATCACCACCTACGGCGTCGCCGAGATTGTTTCGTCCCCGGTGCCTCTAGCGCATGCAATGCTCGCACTGGCGGCCGACCCCGATGATCGGGAGCAGATTCGTTCGCGCCTCGCGAAAGAGCTTGCAGGATCATCTGCCGGAACGACACCACTCCCTTGGCAGGAGGTTCTTTGCAACAACATCGAAATCGCTACGTTTATCGACCCGGTCGCTGCGGGCCGCGAAGACCGCGGTGGCGAAGGACAAGAAATGTGCGACATGATGTTTCCGCAGTTTCTGTGCGATTTGAATGCGCAGAGTATCGGTGAGCGGTTCCAGCCTCGATATGCGGTGCACGAGATTCAGTCGCTACTTCTCACCGAGATCGAGCGACAACGCGAGGGATTGAGCACCGAGTGGCGGGCGCGCACGCAGGAGATGTCTGTCGTGGTCAGCTACGACAATGTGTTTGACCTCTTCACGGAGCTGCCGGCAGCTCCGGATGCCAAGGGTCCCGTCCTGTCAATCAGCGCAATCTTGGTGCGTGCGGTCTACGTGAGGTGTGCGATCGAAGCGTGGCAACGCCTCGCGAGCAGCCTCACGGCGCGCCCCAAGCGAACGATGGCAATGACGTTCGCAGAGTTAGAGGCAGCGGCCGCAGCACTGCGGTCCGAGTTTCGACGCGCATTTCGCTTTCCGCTGGCGCACGAGCTCGCACACGTGTACTTGGGTGACGCCGACCATCTACTCACCGATGAGATCCGTGTGGACTGCAGCGCCATTGTGCAACTCAGTCGTTCGGAGACTGAGATAAGTGAAGGGCTGTTCGAACTTCTGGAGCAAGCTCGAAAGGATGGCGTCGAGACGTACTGGGCTCTGACACCCCGACAAAGCGAAGATATCGACAAGCGCAAGCAGGCTTTTCAGCGCGTGGTGGATCGCATTCAAACTTCCCGGGCAGAGAGCCTGCCTGCCGAGTATTGCTCAAGAGCGCACTAGTCTCGCCTTCCGCAGGTAAATGGGTAAACGTGCATCTTTTGCGCTCGAACATTTCGCGCGGTTGCATGCCGCACCCCATCTGACGTGCCACCTCGTCGTGCGAAACCATCGTTTCACCATGAATGATCGCGTGTTGGCGCTCCATCGCAACGCCTAGGCTTCCAAGGTAACCTAGGTAACCGGCGGCGGCGCGCGTTGGACCTTTTTGGCGCCCCTCAAAGTTTCTGGATGCTCTTCGTTGCCTCGGCGATTCCCGCGCTTCAAGCGCCCGGCGCAAGAGCCATCGCTGCTCGTCGCTTCGCGCTTTGGTCAGTAGGCTTGGAGCGCGATCTAGCGCTCAAGCGCTCGTAGAAGCGTTTCGTAGAGCATGAGCGCCACTGCGCAGCCGATGGAGAAGGTTAGAAGAACGGCGTAGGAAATCGTCAATCCGGGTGGTCCTGCCGAATAGAAAAGAGCCGCAGTCAAGACGCCAGCTACAGAGAAGAAGGCTAAGGCCACGCGTACGACCGGTGCGCAAATACTCAGGACCGCAAACAACAAAACCCGAGCACTTTGTAGGAGTGCATACACCACCGCGCCAGCGAGTGAGCCCGCGGCGTCCGCGGCACGGCGCCCCGCCGAGGGCCTGATCAGGGTATTCATGAGGACTCTCCGCGTGCGTGTGTCAGACGCACGCGAAGCATGTTGCAACCAGTCGCAAGGAGTTGCAATCCGTCTCACCTGAGCGCGTGCGACGCGCATCGGTGCGCAAAGTCGGCCTCGTTCCGGATCGTGAATACATTCTCTAGCTGATTTCATACCGACCGCGCTCGAAGGGACGGACGCGACTTTCTGCAACAGCCCCGTCCCGACTCGAGACCCCTGCAAACTTCGACACGGGAGCGGTCATGTTTCTCAAGTGCACGCGTACGCGTTCAGCGCACAATCTGGTTCACGCCTTCAGCTTCGCTGCGGCAGCGACGACGCCGCAGCTCGCCCTCGCCCAGGCATCCCCGTTCGAAACGGGTGCCAATTCCCTAGTGCAGAGTTTCCTTGGCCTTGCCACACCGATCGCCATCCTAGCGGTAATGGTGCTCGCGGTCGTCGCGATGACCGGCCGGATCTCTTGGGGGTGGCCCATCGGCGTCGTCGTTGGCATCGGAATTATTTTCGCGGCGCCCGGCGTAGTGGGATGGATTCAGGGGCTCGGCTTTTAGGAGCGGTGTCGTGATCGACGATAAGACTGGCGTCGTCTTCGACACGCTCTTTGTCGGCGCGACGCGGCCGCCTATGCGTTGGGGAGTGACGTATGTCGCCCTCATCGTGAACATGGTCTGCACGATGGAGATTTTCGTGCTGAGCCGAAATCTCCTCATGCTCCTCATCGCGATCCCCATCCACGGGTTGTGCGTCCTCTTCTGTGCGCGCGACGCCAAATTCTTTGAGCTCGCCTTCGCCTGGTGTCGCACGCGGCTGCCTGCGCTCGCCTCGACATATGCGTTCTGGCGGGCGAGTAGCTACAGCCCCATCGAGCTCGATGCGCCGTCGCTTCGGGGCCGGCGACGCGTACTACCGTACGCGCGGATCTGAGCAGAGCGCCGCCAGCATGAATACGTCCCGAACCGTCTCGCTTCTGCGCCGCGAGCTCTTCGTCGGATCGCGCATTCCCTACACCGCGCAGGTATCCGAGAATATCGTGCGCACTCGGTACGGGCACTACGTGCAGGTATTGCAGCTCGCCGGGGCAAGCTTCGAGTGCGCAGACACGGCCGCGCTCAATGCGTGGCACGAGCGCTGGAACGTCCTCTATCGCAGCATCGCAAGTCCGAATCTCGCGCTGTGGACTCATCTCATCCGCCATCGCGAGTCTAGTTACCCGAGCGGCGAATTCGAGAACCCCTTTGCGCGAGCGCTGAACGAGCGCTACCGCACACGTATCGGAGGGCAGCTCCTCATGCGCAACGACCTCTACTTCTCGCTCGTGTATCGACCGACGTCGGGAGCCGCGACCGGATTGACAGCACGGCTCCTAACGCGAACTCGCCCCGAGGGCTTGCGCCAGGAGATCGCCGAGGCGGTTGAAGCGTGTCAGAAGCTGCGCGAAACGGTCCTCGCGGCGCTCGATCCATACGAGCCGGAGGTCTTAGGGCTCTATGAGCAGAACGGGCATCGCTACTCGCGCGTGCTCGAGTTTCTGTCCTGGCTCATCGATGGCGAGTGCAGCCCGATGCCCCTGCCTCGAGCGCCGCTCGACCGCGTGCTCGGCACAGCACGGCCTTCATTTGGTCTCGAGACGCTTGAGTTCCGAAGCGCGACGCACAGCCGCCTGGGCGCGATGCTCGGCGTCAAGGAGTACGCGACGCCCACCGCTCCAGGGCTGCTCAATAGTCTTCTCTCCGCACCGTTTCCGCTGGTGCTCACGCAATCCTTCACGTTCCTACTCAAGGCGACGAGCCAGTCGCTACTCACTCGCCAGTACAACCAGTTGCGCAATGCCGGCGACTTCGCCCGCTCACAAGCCGAGGAGCTCCAAGAGGCGCTCGATGAGCTGACGAGCGGCGAGTGGGTCATGGGCGATCACCACCTGAGCTTGTTGGTGCTCACCGATCCAATGGAGAACCCGACGTCTACGCAGGATGCCTGGCGCATGAAGGCGCTCAACGACCGCGTAGCCCAAGCGCGCGATCTGCTGGCCGATGCGCACTTTGTGGTTGCACGCGAGGATTTGGCCCTTGAGGAATGCTTTTGGGGGCAACTGCCCGGCGAGTTCGGCCGACGGCCGCGCAAGGCGCCTATCACCTCCCGGAATTTTGCGGGCTTCTCTCCCTTTCATAACTACGCGAGCGGACGCGCGACCGGCAACCATTGGGGTGAGGCAACCACGGTCTTTGTCAGCACTGCGGGCTCCGCCTACTACTACGCCCCGCATGCCAGCGATCCAAACGAGCGCGACGGCGGTACCCGCAAAGACATCGGTCATACACTGATCTGCGGAGCGACGGGCAGCGGCAAGACCGTGCTCATCGGTTTTCTAATGGCGATGCTAACTCGCCAGCACGTCACGCAGATCGTGCTGGACAAGGACCGCGGCCTCGAAATTCTCGTGCGCGCGCTCGGCGGCGAATACCTTGCATTGAGAAATGGTCGACCCACGGGATTCAACCCGCTGCAGCTCGAGCCCTCACCCGCAAGTTTTCAGTTCTTGAAGACCTGGCTGAGGGCGCTCGCGCCGCCACGCAACGTCCGGGAGGAAGCTGACCTCGATCAGGCACTGCACGGCACGCTTGCGCTCGACCGTGCACATCGGCGCCTTTCGCGCTTGGTGGAGTTCCTCGACACGACCGATCCCGAAGGCGTCTTCGCGCGACTGTCGCGTTGGTGTGAGGGCAGCGGCGATGAAGGCTGGGTCTTCGATAACCCGCAGGACCTCGTCGTGCCGCGTATGGCCCAGCACACCATCTTCGCTTTCGACGGCACTGACTTCTTGAAGAACGAAGTCACGCGCCGGCCCGCCATGCTCTACATCTTTTTCCTGGTGCAACAAATGCTGGATGGGCGTCGGCTCATGTTTTGGGTCGACGAATTCGCACGCTGGTTGAAGGACGTCGATTTCACCGAGATGGGCGAGGACGCCCTTCAGACCATGCGCAAGCTCGAGGGTTGCTTCATGGCGGCGGCGCAGAGCGCAAGCAATGTGCGCGGCAGTCCCATTTGCCGCACGATCATCGAGCAGAGCGCCACGAAGATCCTGTTTCCGACAAGTGATGCCACGCGCGAAGACTACATCGAGCTCTTCGGACTGTCCGAGCGCGAGTATCACCTCGTCAAAGAAGAGCTCGTGCCTGGCTCGCGCTCGTTTCTCCTGAAGCGCGGCCGCCATTCGGCGGTCTGTCAACTGGATCTGAAAGGCTTCGATGCGGAACTCGCCGTGATCTCGGGCCGCGCGAGCACGGTCGAGCACTTGGACGAACTCATCGCTGAGTACGGCGACGACCCCGATCGATGGCTCGCGCACTTCTGCGAGCGCTTCGGTGGATTACCCGGTCTCGTCGACGCGTTCGATCCTTCGTCTACACGACTATGAGGTGTCCCATGCTGCCCAAACTCACCCGGACGATTCCGTTCCTCTGCGTTCTGGCGCTTGCAGCGATCCGTCCCGCGTCCGCACAGTTTGCTGTGATCGACATCGGCGCAATTACGCAATTGATCGCTCAGTACCAGAAGCTCCAAGAGCAGCTCACTACTGCGCAGGATCATCTTGCGCAGGCGCGGCAGCAATACGAAGCGCTCACTGGCGGACGCGGCATGGAGCATCTCCTCGCCGGCATGGTGCGGAACTACCTTCCGGCGGACTACGTAGCCCTCACGAATGCTCTCGCGGGCGCGGCCGGTGCCTACGGGACATTCTCCGCGAGTGCGCGCGAATTCCTCGATGCCAATACAGTGCTAACGCCGGAGCACCTTGCGATCTTTTCAGAACAGGACCGTGAGCATATGCAGGCCACGCGTCGTTCGACGGCGACGCTGCAAGCGCTCACCAAAGAAGCGCTTACTAACACCAGCGGGCGCTTCGCCGTGCTCCAAGAACTGATCGACGCCATTCCGCGCGCAGAGGATCCGAAAGCCATCATGGATCTCCAGGCGCGCATTGAGGCCGAACAGGGGATGCTCACGAACGAGTCGAACAAGCTTCAAGTGCTCTTTCAGGCCATGACGGCGCAGGACCGTGCCGAGCGGCTGCGTCGGCGCGAGCAGGCCATCGCCGATGTCGGTTCCTATCGCGATCTGCCGCCGCTGCAGTTTCCGGGTACGGGATTCCAGCCGTGAACGCGCCGGCTGTCACGCTGCACACGCGCTCCGCCCGTCTCATGCCGCAATAGAGTTGAGAAGCACACCATGGGGTTCTTTGCGAGTTTCAGTGCGTGGCTTGAGACGCTGCTCAACCAGTACATCGCGACGAACGTGGCGCTCGTTGCTCAAGCGCTCGAGCCTGCCATCGTCACGCTGGGTGTGCTGTACGTGCTGATCTGGGGACTTCTGCAGATTTTCGGACGCATTGAAGAACCGTTGCTCGAAGGGCTCAAACGAATTGCCGTGCTCGCCCTGATCTTCGGTGTCGCGCTTCACCTTTGGCTGTATCAAGAGGTGATCGTCGAAACGTTCTTTGCCGCTCCGGCGCAACTCGGTGCCGCGATCGTCGGCGCTTACGATCCCGTGACGATTGTCGACACCATCATGGACCAGGGTGCCGCGGCGGCGGAGCTGCTGCTGCAAAAGGGCGGCATACTCGACGGCAATTTCGCGTACTACTTGGCTGGCGTCGCGGTCTACTTGGTCGTCGGTCTCACTGCGATATACACGATGTTTCTTCTTGCGCTGTCGCGCATCGCTTTGTCGGTGCTGCTCGCGCTAGGTCCACTGTTCATCGCGCTCTTGTTCTTCGATGCCACGCGCCGGTTTCTCGAAACGTGGTTCGCTCAACTTGCGACCTACGCTTTCATTGCGGTGCTGGTCGTGCTCGTTGCGGCCTTGATGCTCGCGGTGATTGGCACTGCCACTGCAGCCGCCACGGAGAGGGGCGGGACCATCCAGATTTCGGATGCAGTGCGCGTGTGTCTCGCCGCCGGCTTGACACTGCTCGTGCTGCGACAAGTTCCGCCGATGGCTGCGGGCTTGGCGAGCGGCATCACGCTTTCAAGCTTCGGCGTCGTCAGCGGTCTTGCACAGGGGAGCCTCCGTCACCTTAGTCAGTTCGCGCGCGGCTTCGGCATGGATCGCGAAACCTCGCGCTGGGATTCCATGAGTCGCAAGAGCGGCTACTACGCCGGCAAGGCGACCAGCGCACTCGCGAGAGCGCCGTTCGTCCTGCCGGTGTATCTGCGCCAGCGCATGCGCCGGAATACGGTGCAGGCCGGCTGAGAGGAGGGGGCATGCTCAGAATACTCGCCGCGCTGGTCCTTGCAGTATCACTCGCTTCTTGCGGAAGTCACCGCCAGGTGCGGGCCAACTGTTCCGGTCCCTTGGAACGCATCAACCCTGCAGCTCGGGCATCGAGCGACGCTACGATGCCGCCCGCGCCGCAGATTCCAGAAGAATCACCATGAGTGCCGCGAAAGAGCTCCGGGCTTATTTTCAGGAAGCTGCCTCTTGGGATGCGGATCGAGCGGCCCTAGCCGCCCGCACGCAACGCATTGCGTGGGTTGTCGCCGGGGCCGGCTGGCTGTGCGCCGTGGCCGCCGCGCTCGCACTCGCGTTCCTAAGTCCGTTGAAGACGGTCACTCCTTATCTAATCCGCGTCGACTCGACGACGGGCCTCGTCGATGTTGTCCCTCAATACACGGGCACCTCGCAGGTGTCCGAGACGATCACGCGCTACTTGCTGCGTCACTACGTGGACGTGTGCGAGCGCTTCGCGTGGGCCACGGCGGAGGCGGATTACGAGGAGTGCGGCGCCTTCAATAGTCCGCGGCGTAATCAGCTGTGGGCGGCCGCATGGGCCACGTCGAATCCTACGTCGCCGCTCAACATCTACAAGGATGGCTCGAGCATCCTCGTGCGAATCACCTCGGTGAGCTTCTTCCAGCGCGCGAACGGCGTGAACGATCTCGCACATGTGCGCTATGTGAAAGTCAAAAAGACGTTCGATGGCGCGGAGGTGTCCTCGACCCAATGGATCGCAACCCTTCAGTACGCCTATGTCGAGGTCTCCAACGATCCCAGGGTGCGCCAGTGGAATCCGCTCGGCTTTCGCATCCTCGAATTTCGCCCGGAGCCGGAGACCTCAGTCGAGGCGCGACCGGTTCCTGCTTCGGTGGGCCGGACCACGCCATGAACACAGTCGTCGGTCTCTTAGGCGTGCTCGCCTGCGTGCCACTCGCCGGGTACTGCGAGGTAATCCCTACGGCTGGGCCGGGAGATCCACGCATCCGCCTCGCGCCATACAGCGCCGATGAGGTGTACCGGCTCTATGGGTTTGTGGGTTACGACGTTGCGCTCGAATTTGAAGACGGCGAGGTGTTCAGTCGTGTCAATGGCGGCGATCTCAAGGCGATCACGTACTCGGCGCAAGAGAACACTTTCACCTTCAAGCCGCGAGTGCGCACGACACACACGAATCTCACGGTGACGACCAACCGGCGCCGCTACTACATCGAGTACTCCGCGAGCGATCGCGAACCGGACGTGGGTGTCCCGCACGTAACTTACGTCGTGAGATTCATCTACCCGCCACGAAAAACCCGTGAGTTAACACCTGCAGAGCAAGTTGAGGCCGATCTCGCTCAAGCGCACACCGAGCGACCGCGCAATGCGGACTACTGGTTTTGCGGCCGGCGCGAGTTGAAGCCCACGGCTGCGTCCGACGATGGGGTGCACACCTATCTAACCTTCTCGCCACGGGCAGAGCTGCCGGCCGTGTTCCTGCGCAATGAGGATGGCTCGGAATCTCTCGTGAACTTCACGGTGCGAGGTGGAGATCTCATCGTCCATCGTGTGGCGCGTCAGCTCGTGCTCCGACGCGGTCGGCTGGTTGCCTGCATCGTGAATCAGTCCTACGCGGGAAGCGGTGAACGCCTCGAGTCGGGGACGCTCTCGGGCGATGTCGAGCGCGCCAACAAATGGGTGCAGCCATGAACCCGCAAGATCCCTCGTCTGGGCCAGAGGACCGCGAATCGGCCGAGCGGTCGAGCGACGTTGACCTCGATCGCGAGCGGCCGATCGAGGGCGAGCGTGGAATCCCGTCTGTCAATCGCATCCGTTCGATGCAATCGCGCGTTACGGGCGTGCTCGCCATCGGCTTCGTCTCACTCATGACCCTGGGGTTGCTCGCCTGGTACTACACGCACCACTGGCAGAAGACGCGCGCCGTACGCGAGCAGACGCAGAGCGTGAGTCGAGACCGCGCCAAAGGAGAGATGAAGCTTCCGCCATTGCCGCGCGTGCAGCCGCCACGGCTGAAGCCGCCGGAGACGGCGAAGAATGCTCCCGCGTCCACATTATGGGGCGTCCCCCCTCCGCCGCCGCGGAGCGGACCGGCCATGCCTCTCGCCTACCGACCGCAAACGGCTGGCCGCACTGGTCCTCCGCCCGATCGGCGCCTCACAGGTCCCGTGCTCTCTGACGATGAAGATTCAAGCGCTGAGCCACGCGCCGCGGGAGCACCGTCCGCAGTCGGAGCGCGTGCAGTGGATCCCTTTTCGAGCGGCACATCATCACCGTCCGGCTCCGCCGCCGGCGGTTCCGATACGCTCGGTGCGCTCCTACGTCCCACTGCCACGACTGCCACGTTCGCGCGTGTGCTGCCGACGCAGCAGTTGCTGCTGCCCAAGGGCGCGTTCATCGATTGCACCCTTGAGACGGCACTGGATTCCTCGTTGCGCGGACTCGTCACGTGCGTGACGCCCACCGATGTATTCGGCGCAGATGGCAGCACCGTGCTTTTGGAACGTGGGACAAAACTCACCGGCGAAACCCGCGGTGAAGCTCGCCAAGGACTCGCGCGAATCTTCGTGTTGTGGACCGAGGCAAGGACACCAAGCGGCGTGGTCGCTGCGCTCGACTCGCCGGGCACGGACGAACTCGGTCGCGCGGGCCTGCCCGGCCAGGTCCAGCGGCACTTCTTCGAACGCTTCGGAGCGGCGCTGCTGATCTCGGTGATTGAGGGCGCGATTCAGCGCGCCTCGCGACCGGACGATGGCGACACGGTGATTCTGAATCCATCCACAACCAGTTCGGTCGCAACCGAGGTGCTCAAGAGCACCGTCAATATTCCACCGACGATTCTCAAACATAACGGCGATCGCATCCAGATTCTCGTCGCTCGAGATGTCGATTTCAGGAGTGTCTATGAACTTCGCCCCACCGCTGCGTCCCGCTGACGTTCCCGTGCCTGTCGAGCCCGGCGGAACGCTGGCGGTGGGTGCGAACCATGGACGCTTTCGCACCGAAGCGATCGAGACTTCGGCGCTTGACCTGACACTGCGCGCGCTGCGGCCCTTGCTCGCCGAAGACGGCGTCACGGACCTTTGCATCAACTCGCCGCGGGAAGCATTTCTCGAGACTGCCAGCGGTTGGCATCGCGAGGCACTGCCATTTGCCGACTTTAGTTGGTGTCAGCGGTTCGCCAAGTTGGTCGCGCACGCGACGCGCCAGCGTGTCGACGAGACCTCACCACTTCTCTCCGCTTGGCTCCCAAGTGGTGAGCGCGTGCAGGTCGTGCTGCCGCCCGCCACGACCGCAGGCTGCGTAGCGATCACGATTCGCCGTCCCGCCGATACGGTCTGGTCGCTCGCGGAACTCACCGCGCGCGGGATCTTCGCGCGCACGCAACCAGCGAGCATCGAGCTCGACACGACGGAGCGCGAGCTACTGGATCTTCTCGCCCATCAGCGCTACGAGGCATTCATTCGCCTCGCCGTTCTCGCGCGCAAGAACATCATCGTCTCCGGTCCGACCGGCAGCGGCAAGACGGCCTATACGAAGGCGATGGTTCGCGAGATTCCGAGGGAGGAACGTCTCATCTCGATCGAGGACGCCAAGGAGCTCACTCTCGATACACACCCGAATCACGTCCGGCTCTACTACAGCAAGGGCAACCAAGGACTTTCGCGCGTCAAACCATCTGACCTTCTGGAATCCTGCTTACGTATGCGTCCTGATCGCATCTTGCTCGCAGAACTGCGCGGCGAGGAGGCGTACCACTACCTCCGGAACGTCAACTCCGGCCACCCCGGTAGTATCACGAGCGTTCATGCGGCGAGTGCCGAGCTTGCATTCGAACAGCTCGTCTTGCTGGTCAAGCAGAGCACCGGCGGACAGGAGCTTTCGAGAGTGGACATCAAACATCTCCTCTACTTGCTCGTGGATGTCGTGCTGCAGTTCGGCATGGAGAACCACCACCGATTCATTCGGGAGATCTGGTATGACCCGCGCCGCAAGCGCCGTGCACTCGCCACGACCGAATAGCAGGCGGCTGGGCCAGGTCGCCGGCGCGTGCTTGATTGCATGTGCCGGAATGGCGGCCGCGCAGTATTTTGCCGGCTACTTCCTGCTCTGGTCGTTCGGCTTGCCGCCGCGCACGGCAACGCCGCTTACGGTTGCCCGCTACATCCATTTCTATGGCGACAACCCCGAGGTTCGTCGCCGGGCCATCATCTGCTCGACGCTGGGAGCTGGACTCGTCGGCATAGGTGTCGTCGTTGCGATGAGACCCAAGCCGCGGCCGCTGCACGGAGAGGCTCGACTTGCTACCCGCCGCGAGATCGCGCGTGCGGGTCTCTTCAGCGATCACGGAATCATCCTGGGTGAGTACGGCCGGCGTTACTTGGTTTTGCCGGGCCAGCAGGGAGTTGCTGTCGCCGCGCCGCCCAGAAGCGGGAAAGGCGTTGGCATCGTCATTCCCAACTTGCTCCACTGGCCAGGGAGCGTCGTGTGCATTGATGTGAAGAAGGAGAATTGGGCGATCACTGCTGGGTACCGGAGCTCGCGTGGTCACGAGGTCCATCTTTATGACCCGCTCGCCGCGGACGGCCGAACTGCTTGCAGCAACTCGTTTTCGTACGTTCCCAACACGCCTGAAGGCCGCATCGATGGCGTGCAGAAAATCGCAGATCGTCTGTTCCCCGAGATACCAGGGATCGACCCCTTCTGGATCGCGAGTGCGCGCAGTCTGTTTGTCGGCATCTCCCTCTACTTGATCGAGACACCAAGTTTGCCGAAGACGGTTGGCGAGGTGCGCCGGCAAGGCATGGCAAGTGGTGACGAGGGATTCGCAAGGCACTGGAAGCGTATCGTTGAGGGACGCCAGAGCGGGCGCCATCCGCTCTCCCCCGAATGCGTGCGCGCCCTCTATGACGTGATCGACCTTGCGCCGGTGACCGCGAGCTCGATCCGAAAGACCTTCACGAGCCGCCTGGACCTGTGGGCCCATCCGTTGCTCGATCGGGCAACATCCAGTGACAGCTTCGATTTGCGTGATCTACGCAAGCGGCCGATTTCGATCTACGTCGGCGTCAATCCGGACGACCTGGGGAGGCTCCGGCCGCTACTCTCACTCTTCTTCCAGCAAGCCATTGGGCTTCAGACGATGCAGCTGCCGGAGCACAACCCAGAGCTCAGGTATCCCGTGCTGATGCTGCTGGACGAGTTCGCAGCGCTCGGTCGAATACCGATCATGGGCGAGGCGATCTCATATTTGCCCGGGTACAACGTTCGCGTGCTGTTGGTCGTGCAGTCGCCCGCACAGCTCCGCGAGGTTTACGGGCCACATGTGAGTGAAACGATGCTGAAGTCACTCGCGGCGCGAGTGTTCTTCGCGCCGAAGGACTACTCCGACGCCAAGGAGATTTCCGATGAGCTCGGCACGATGACGGTGAAAGCCCGGTCGCTAACGCGACCGAGGTTCGCGCGCTTCGGCGGCAACGCATTCGAACGGGGCGGAAACATCACTGTCAGCGAGCAACGTCGGCCGCTTCTGTTGCCACAGGAGGTCAAAGAACTCGGCACGGATACTGAGCTCATTCTGTACGAGGGCCTGCGCCCAATTCGCGCGAAAAAGATTCGTTACTACCATGACAAGCGATTCCGCGATCGGATGCTGCCGCCACCGTGTCAGGCGAGCGCGCCGACGATGCGCGTCACGGAGCCCGAGCCGGTATCCCGTGTCGCGGACGCTGCGTCTGATATGCGCGCGCTCTCGGGAGTGCATCCCGCGAGTGTGGAGGATATCGAACACTGGGAATCCCTCACGCTTGAAGACTTTGTTGAGAACTTCGAGTTCGAGTCCACTCACGTGCCGGACGACCGGCCGCCCAACGATACTGAGCTTCAAGCGATGGCGGATGAGTTCCTGGCGGCGTTACAGAGAGCGTAGGAGGGCGCATGGCTCGCAGCACTGGTGTCCCACGCAAGGCGCAACACGAGAACTCGATAGAGCTGTCGCCTTCTCGGCTGCAACAGCCTGCGCCGGCGACCACGGAGCAGCCGCGCAGCGCAGGCCGAACGAACGGTGGCGCAATTCATGCAGAGAGCGCGGGCGAGGAGCTGAGGGTGCGAAAGCCGACTGCGCCTCAGCCGACGTCGACTGACTCTGCGCAGAAGGACACGACTACTGTCCCGCAAGCGGTGCGCGATCGCTTCATGAACATTCGTGAAAAGTACTTCTTTCCGAATGGCGATCCAGCCTTCCAGGATCTGGGTACGAGGCTCACCACAAAGAGCGAAAACGCCGAGATCGTGCGTAGCTTGGTGGAGATCGCGCAGGCGCGCGGCTGGGACGAAATCACGGTGGGTGGTTCCAAGGAGTTCAAACGGGCAGTTTGGCATGAAGCGACGTTGCAGAAGATGGCCGTGCGTGGTTACGCACCCACTGAAGCCGACGAGGCGCGGGTCGTGCACGCGATGGCTCGCCGCGCGGAGCGCTCGCGAGACACCGAGTACGCGGAGGCGCCTGAGCCTGGTCCGCCCGGGCGACCGCCCGAACCTCAATCCCGCCCAACCGGCGACGCCGCGTCTCCGCGAAGTAATAATGCTCGCTCTCGCGACAACGTCTTTCGCGGCGAGCTCATCGAACACGGGGCTGAGAACTACAAGTTCGATCCGCACGAGGACATGTCCTATTTCATCAAGCTGCGGACCGAGCGTGGCCACGTCATCGAGTTGTGGGGCAAAGACTTCGAGCGCGCGCTCAAAGAATCGAGCAGCTCGCCGAAAGTCGGAGATCGTGTGGAGATCTTCTACTCCGGGAACAAGGAAGTCACCGTTCCCAAGAAAGAGCGGGACGCGCAAGGCAACGTGATACGCGAATACGATCTCCGCACCCATCGAAACGCATGGTCGATCGAGAGCGCCGCCTTTTTCCAGGAGCGAGCAAAGCTCGCAGACATAGTCCGCGATCCCAGGCTTGATCCTCGCGAAGTGGTGAAGCAGAACCCACAGCTTGCAGGGACGCTGGCAGAGGTGCGGGCCGCAGAGCTCGCGGCGGGACATCGCTTCCCTGACGATGCGGCTTCACAGAAGCGCCTCGTGGAAGCTATCCGGATTGGTCTTGCGGACCAGATCCGCCGCGGCGAGCCGCTGCGTGCGCCGCTGCTCCGTGACCGACCGCGCGTCCAAGAGCGCGCGGCTGCCCATTCGCCGCCCACTATTTGATGGCCCCGGAGCGAGTGCCCACGGGATGCCTCGTCATGAGCCCGATCGACTCCCCGAGCCGCCCCGTCCGCGTGAGGACCGCCTATACGTCGGGCAACTCATCGAACATGGTCCTCAGAAGTATGAGTTTCATCCGAAGGGGCCTCCGTCCTATTACGTGAAGCTCAAGACGGATCACGGCGTGCAGACGCTATGGGGCAAGGGCCTTGAGCGTGCATTCGCTGACTCCAAGACGAAGCCAAAACTCAGCGATATCGTCGGCATTCGCGAGAACAATCTCGACGCCGTCTCGTTCGTCGAACGCAAACGCGTCGACGGTGTTGTCGTCGCAGAGCGTAAGTACGACACACCGCGCCCGCACTGGGTCGTCGAGAAACTGGACGAGTTTGATCGTCGCGCGTTCGGTGCCCGAACGCTCCGCGATCCGACGATTGCGCGCAGAGAAGCTGTCCTCAACCAGCCCGACTTGCTCCCGTTCTACTGGGTGCTTGATGCCTTCAAGAAAGTCGGCGACAGCAAGATCCAGCAACCCGAGCGGCGAGACGTATTCATGCGGCTCGTGCGTGAGGGTTTGGCATTGGCTTACGAGCGCGCAGAGCCTGCGCCGCTTCCTCCAGGAGCGAACGAAGAGGCGCAACGACTCATAGAGCGCCTCGAGAGAAAGTCCGCCGAGCAAGCGTCCGCAAGAACGCCGGAGTGAATATCAGCACCCGGCGGCCAAAACGCGCGGAAAGAGCCCTGCGCGCCAGACTAGCGATGGCGCCAGACCTTCACCGCAGACAACACGAGAATCGCCGCCAGCAGCGGTACGAGAATCTTGCTTGGTACGACGCCGAGTAGGAAACCGCCAAAAAGTGCACCGACGATGGACCCTGCCGCCATCGCCAGCACGAATCCGCGATGACGCGTCAACACCGCGAAACTTTTATCGCGGCTGTAGCGAGTGAACCCGACGATCATTGTCGGAAGGCTAACGGCGAGCGAGAGAGAACCCGCCAGCTTGATCTCAACACCGAAGAGCAACACGAGGCTCGGGATCAGGAGCTCACCGCCCGCCACGCCGAGGAAGGAGGCCACAACCCCGATGACGAACCCTGCGCTGACGCCAACAATCGTCTGCGCCGTGCCGATCAGCAGCGGCTGAACCCCTGCGCTTTGCTCGTGGACTGTGAGCAACAGGAGTGCAATGCCGAGCAGCAGCACCGCGATCACGCGGTAGAGCGCGCGGTGACTCAGGCGCGTGGCTAGGTCAGCACCGAACCAGGCGCCGAAAAGGCTGCCGCCAACGAGTGTCAAGACGACGGAGCTGTGCGAAACGATCTCGCTAATCGGCACCGAGCGACTTCGAAACAGGAGAGCCGCGGCAACGACGATCAGGCTGATGGCCTTGTTCAGCACGACCGCTTCCAATGCCACGAAGCCGAACACGCCAATGAGCAGCGGCAGTCGGAACTCAGCTCCGCCCAGGCCAATCAGCCCAGCGAGGGTGGCGACTAGTGTTCCAGCCACGAACGCTAGGATGAGCTGCCGATGGGCCACAACTGAGGGAGTGTGAGCGTTCAGGGCCGAAAATCCGATAGTTCGAGTGGAGCAATCTTACGTGCTTTGCGCCCCGAAGCTTCTTCTGAAGCGCCTCGAGCCGGGAGGGCGAACCTCGCCGCTCTCCTTCCAGTTCTTCCGCCAACGAAACGCGCGCACGACTGCGACATGCTCCGATCGGAACCAAGTCGCAACTCAGACCCATAACTTCATTCGTTGAAGCGGCTCCACGGTGGACAAGCGAAACGATTGCCTGAACCCCCGCCATCGTGCCACGCCGGTCGCGCGCGTCGAGAGTGCGCGCGCCGGAATGCGCACCCGCGCGAGGAACGCCCGGCTCCCGACTCGCGCGCTGCGGCGTGCCGCCCGGCGGGTGGGCAATCCCGCCCACAGTCGAGGAGTCCGACCATGGACCTCTTCAATCGGAAGAATCTCAAGGTACGCCGCAGTCATCAGACAGCCGTGTGGACCTTCACCGACGATGGCGTGGCCGAATCTGTCGCGGACATCTTCATTCAGGCTCCTGGCGAGGTGTACTACTTGCGCCAGCGCTTCATGGGCGAATTGCCGGAACCATCGCTGCTCTACTACACGGCTTATAAGAATGGCGTGCGTTCAACGCGGCCTTATCAACTTGCGCGTGGCAATGACGCTTCGACCTTCTATTGCGTGCTCGCTCTAGCCGTCTCGTGCTGTAAAGCATGGAGTCTCGATCCTATCGGCGTGCTGACTCAGGCGGATCCAAACGCGCACGTGAGCCGGACCGACCTGCAAGAGTTCAAGCACCAGGCGCGCTGGGAGCAGGTGGTGTTTCCGCCCGCGTGGCATACGCAAGCAATCGAAGGACTCTGCCACGCCTTGATTGACGTCGATCTCCCGACACTCGCGGCCTTAATTGCAAGGCGCACGATTGGAGCTCGGGGGCACTGACTCTGGTGGGTCCGGCCGCGTCACCGCGCGGCCGGCCACTTACTCCGCCGATGCGCCGACACGCAAGAGGTCCCGACAATGCCGAGCGCCTTCACCGTACCACACCGGTCTCGGCGGTCCAGAGTCGCCTAAATCGCGCCCACACGCAGAGCGTGTGGCTTCGCTCTGGACCGCCTCGCTGCGGCGTGCGCCGCGCATGGCGCCGGCAATCCGCCGTGTCATCGGAAACACGCTCATGAAATCCATCGACCCATTGAGCGATGAGCATGTCCTGGCACTTGGAAAGTTCATCATCGGATGCGAGCGCGTGCGCCATTCGAGGCGCTGGCGAGCTGCGTTCGCGGAATGCGCCCGACGCAATAGCTTCGTGCCGTTCGTCCAGCTCAGAGAAGTAGAAGTTCTGCTCGATCTCCTGGCCTCTCACGGTGAGCAACCGATCTTTCGGTTGAAGACCCGCCAGATACTCGAGGCGGCGAACGCGGTGGCGCGCGAGTGGCACGAGCCACCTCTGGTGGTCGAACCTACTTCGTCGCCGGTCATGGCACGCCCGGCTTGATGCGCGCCACCGTTGGGGCGACTGGATCCGAGCATCCAGTCGCCCCACGCACAGAGGAAGACATCGACTCCTTTCTCAGCGAGAGCTCCGCAACGGCCACGGCCGGAGTCTCCGCTGCCGCCGGGCTTCGGTAAGACCTCACTCCCGAAAATCCGTGCCAGCGCGCAAAGCCGCGCTGCTGCGGGCCGAACGGCCGCACGGATTTTCAGCGGAGCGTCGGCTCGTGGCTTCGCTCAGCGCTCGAGGACGAGGTCTTCGGGTGAATGCGTGAGCAATACCGCTCGCGCGATGTTACGCGAAGGAGTTCCTATCATGGCTGTTCGTAAGGAAGAAGTTGTTGGTGAGGTGGCTGCTGCCCCGGTCATTACCCGTCAGATCGGAGTGCCGGATGCCGATGGGGTGCTATGGGTTCCGCTCAATCGGCTGAAGGATTCCCCGCGCAACGTGCGCACCGTCCCGCATCCGGAAAGTCACATCAAGGCTCTGGCAGCGATGATCGATGCTGACGGGCAGTTGTATCCGCTCGTTGTAGAGGCCGAGGTCGCGGAATCCGGCCAACCGACTGGCAACTATCTGGTGAGCGCGGGCAAGGGGCGTCGTCTTGCACAACTCGAACGAGTGAAGCAGGGTCGCATTCCACCGGATGAGCCGATCTGGTGCAAGCTCGGTGCCGCAGATCGCGCGCGCGAGTTGTCGCTCGCCGACAATCAGCATGAGCCGATGCACCCAGCCGACGAGTTCGATGCCTTCAGGAAGATGATCGAGGAAGGTCGATCCATCGAATTCGTCGCCGCCTACTACGGAATCAAGCCAATTGATGTGCGGCGGCGACTCAAGCTCGCGAACGTCGCTCCGGAGTTTTTCGAGATGTTCCGTCGGAACGCATTGGACATCGAGCACATGATGGCCTTTGCGCTCACTGACGATCATGAGCACCAACGCGCCGCCTGGAAGAGCGTGCCAAAGCCGCGCGGCACCGCACCACACGCTGAGGACTTGCGACATGCGCTGACCGAGGATGAACTGCCGTTGAATTCGTCCTTGGTCAAGTTCGTTGGCGTTCAGGCATACGAGAAGGCGAATGGAGCCGTTCGGCGCGATCTCTTCGGTGAGGGCGACGACCATGGCTACATCATGGATGTCCCGCTGCTCACTAAGCTCGCGACCGAGAAACTAAACAAGGCAGTCGCGAAGCTGAAGGAAGAGGGCGCCTCGTGGGCGGAATCGCGGCTCCGATTGGACTATTCGGAACTGCAGACTTTCGGCCGCGTAGCCACGATCCTACGCGAATACACAGAGGGGGAGGCGGCAAAGCTTGCGGCTATCGTGCAGGAACGCGAGTCGCTCGAAGCCGAGGCGAAGGCCCTCAAGCGAGATGATGAACGGTTCGCCGCGATCAACCAGCGCTTGCAAGCCCTTCGCGCGGAGGCGGGCGCAATAGCGCGTGCTCGCGAGCTTCCCGATCCCGAGCAACAGAAGATTTCTGGTGCCATTGCTTCCATCGAGAATGGGAAGCTTCGGATCGAGCGCGGGCTGCTGTTGCCCGCCGACAAGAAGCGCATGGAGAGACAGGCGAAAACCGCCAAGCGCGCGGCGGACCCGAAGAATGCCAAGGCGGACCGCACGCATTCGTCCGCGCTGATGTTGGAACTGACCGCGCACCGCACGCTTGCGCTGCAAGCATTGGTCGCGGAGCGACCAGATGTCGCCCTCGTCGCGATCACGCACCGACTGATCCTCGAAACGTTCGCTGGGTTCTCGCGTGGCGAGAGCGCAGTCGAGATCAGTGCCGAACACAAGGAGTTGGACCGATTCGCGAAGGACATCAAGAAATCAAAGGCGTTCAAGGTTCTCACAGAACGACAGGCCGCCCTGAAGGCGCAACTGCCGCGCAAGCCCGAGGCGCTCTTCGGATGGCTCTTGAAGCAACCGCAAGCGGAGGTGCTCGCGCTGCTCGCATACTGTGTCGCAGTCACGCTGGATGGCGTGAGGAACCACGACAACGAGGACGCCGCGGACGCGGTAGCGAAAGCTGCCGGGCTAGACATGCGCGAATGGTGGAAGGCGGGTGCGGCGAACTACTTCAGTCGCATTCCGAAGGAGCGGCTCATCCAGATCGTGAGTGAGGCTGTTTCCCCCGAGGCCGCCAGCGCGTTGCGCGTCCTGAAGAAAGGAAGCGCGGCGGAACTGGCCGAGGAACGCATGGCCGACACCGGTTGGCTGCCCTCAGTGCTTCGCGTCGCCAAGGCGTAAGCCACTCGCAGCGGGCGTGGGTTGTCCACGCTCGCTGCGTCTTCTCATTGTGCTCCCCTCGAATGATGTCCCGCCAATGAACAGGCGGTGCGTTGGCTTGCCTGTCACCCGCCAGCATGCCACGCCGGTCGCGCCCGTCGAGAGTACGCGCGCCAAGGAAGGCGCGCCCGGGCGAGGAACGCCCGGCTCCCGACTGCCGCGCTGCGGCGTGGCCCGAAGCGGGTGGGCAATCCGCCCACACATTGGAGACGGACATGAACACCTCAATCGACTCAGGCTCATGCAGTGACCGCGAACGCGCCGAGGTGCAAGAGCCCAGGGGCTTCTCGTCGTGCCTGCCGCAGAGTGCGCAGGCACTTAGGCAATTCGGCGTGACCCTGATCCGGGCTGAGTATCAAAAGGGAGAGCTGTGTATTCGGGCGTTCGGTGACCAACGCGGTGCGCTGACGGGTTCAGCGGCTGCCATGATCTGCCTCGAGATCGACCAGCATCTCTCCTTGATCTTGCGTCGACGCTATCCCGCCCATTTCGAAGGCGATGGCTCTCGCAGCGTGTTCGAGTGGGACTTGCTCACAGACACGCTGAAACACGAGCACACACGAGTGCATCACGGTCTTTGAATCAGAGGCGCTCCGAGCCCACCAAGTTCGGAGCACCTTCTTTTCACCCAAGACTCGATTGCCTGACGCGCGGCCAGTTTGTCACGCCGGTCGTCGCCGTCGATGGCTGCGCGAGAACGCTTGCGGCCCAGACGGGCCGGCTTCGCCCATCGACCGCGACGCTGCGGCGTGAGGCGCGAGCCGCGCAGGCAATCCGCCTGCGTCACGTTTCGGTACGCTGCCATGAAAAGCACGGTGGGACAACCGCGGGCGCTCACGGACGCGCAGGTCCAAGAGATCATTGAGTGGAACGAAGAGATGTGCCAGTTGCGCACCTGGGAACGCCAGACCAAGACGATGAAGGAGTTTGCAGAAGAACTCGGAGTGCATCCAACGACGCTTTCAAGGTTCGTCGCTCGACAGCTCATCGTCTATGTAGATCGCGCGGCGGACCATCGGCCCGGTCGCCCGCCGATCCTCAGAGATGAAATTGTCGTGGCCATGATTCGGGCCTGGTACGCGACGACGCTGCTCCTCGAAGCCATTCGCAAGAGATTGAAGACGCAGGAGGAGCTCGCGGAGCAGATGGGCGTCGCACCTGCGACCATTGCACGGGCCGCAACTTCCGGTGGGGACTACAAGCAGCCATCTCCTGAAAAGCGATCCACGGAGTTTCTGCTCCGGCGTAAACGCCTCGCAAGGCTGAAGGACCGACACCTCTACTAAGAAGAGTCGGCGTGCGGGGTTGCCTGAGTGCCGCGAGGGTACCACCCCCCGCTCCCTGTCAACCTCGCGCGGACGCGCGCCCCCGCGCAGACGCCCCGCCTCCCGCATGACAGCCCCC